>Ga0265324_10000558_pt1 | contig 25523 bp, 24 predicted proteins | sample 41419metaG_FD_198634 | JGI IMG/M metagenome (GOLD analysis project Ga0265324, IMG submission 198634) | Rhizosphere microbial communities from Carex aquatilis grown in University of Washington, Seatle, WA, United States - 4-14-19 metaG | ecosystem: Host-associated > Plants > Roots > Rhizosphere...
CACCGTCGGTCGTCGCGAACCAGTAGAGCGCCGGCGGGATTTCCACCGAGAGGACGCGATTGAGGCCACTGCCAGAGACGTAGAACACCTCGCGCCGTTTGTCGTCTTCTTGCAAGTTCTCGTGCAGGCGCAAGTGGTCCTGCGTGAGTCGCAAGTCTTGCTCCATGAACGTCGGCTCGGAGAAGCCGCGGTAGAGAAATACTTCCGCCATGCTTTGGAGCAGCTTGCGCGCCTGACCATCCTTCAGATCCTTCGGCGTCTGCGTGCTGAGCACGATGAATCCATTGAACTTGCGAATCGTCCTGAACATTTCCTCGACGACGCGAAAGAAGGCCGGATGGGCAAGGAAGGACCACGCCTCATCGACGATTACGATCTTCTTTTCGCGGATTGTCCGCGGATTTTGGATGCGCTTCCAGACGCTCCCCATCAAGGCAGACACGAACGGAACGGCCAGCAACGGATCGTCTTCCAGCCCCGAAAGCTCGAAATAGATATACTTCGCGGCCGCGACCGAATCGGTTCCCGAATCGAAAAAGCGATCGCGTGGCGCCCGCGTCCAAAGCTCCACCGCCGGAACAAGCTCAGGCGCCTCGTTGCGCAGATGCGTAAGCAAGCACGATAGCGGACGGGGCGGCTCCATGCGAAGACCTCTTGAGCCCGCAGCGATGAACGACCGGCATTGGTTTTCGTAGTCACGAAAGAATCCACCCTCGCCGTTTGCGCCCTTGAGCGCACGATCGAGACGGTTCTTCTGGGTCGGCGAGACCACGATCCCCTGCCCCACCAACCCATCCAACCACGACTCGAAGAAACTTTTCGCCTCCTCGACCGGGCAGGCCAGAGTGTCGCCGCCTTCGAGTGTCATCCGATAGGTACCGGAGGAGCGCTGACGTTCGCGTTCTTCGATCGCCCACACCAACGGGAAAGGATTGAAGCGGAAGTCCCCGCCCTTGAGGCGCATGACAGCCACGTCGGCCGGCATCTCGGCGGCAAGCAGCTCGAACACAGGGCCGAAGCTGTTGCCCTTGTCCAGCACGAACCCTTGAGAGTCGAAATTCGCGTTGCCGAGCAGAAACGCATTCATCAGCATCGACTTCCCAGAGCCAGGAAGCCCCAACACCGCCTTGTTCCACGACGGCTCCCGGCGAGTGAAGAGCGAGTAGGCGAAGACGCCGCCCTTGCGGTCGCCGAAGAGCAGAAACGGCGTCTTGTCCCCCGGGGACAGGCGAAAGACCATCGCCAGATCGCCGATGTTCTTGCTCGTAATGAGGTTGGCGCGCAGGCCGAGCTGTCCGTTCCCAGGCAGACTCGCCAGCTCGGCAAGAACCCGATTGTCGCGCTCTTCGAGAATCTCGCCGCCATCGAGCATCTTGAGCTGCGTTGCCACCTTGGTCGCCCGATCTTCGACCTCGGCGAGCGTCGCGCCCTGCACCAGCACCATGAAATACCAATTGTAGGGACACGCGCCTTCGGCTCTCACGGTTCCAAGGAAGTCCTGCGCTTCCGCGCAGTACTGGGCACTCTCCCGATGTCGCTTGGCCAGCGCCGCAGCAAAGTTCGAGAGCCGGGCAACGCGACCGCTCAACGACGAAAAGTCGAGGCTGCGGAACGTCTGCGTGACCGTGAGTGGAAAGCGAATCTGGTTTTGCAGCCGCGCGAAGACATAGGCTATCGACGTCGCTGGCGGAATCTTCCAGGTAAGGACCTTCGCGGGACGACCATTGATGACGTAGCAGTCAGGGCCATCTTTGCGTTCAGAAAGAGCAACCTGGGTCACGAGAGGAATATCTGCCCGCAATGTCGTCGGTGTGCCCCACCTGCGGTTCACGATTCGCCACAAAGCTTCGTAGCATTCCTCCTCGGATAGTGGCCGAAGGCCAAAGCCCATCCGAGGACGCCGAACGGCGAACGCCAGCAAGTTTTCCTCCACTACCCGCATCGTCCTGCGGAACATGCGCGCTTGTTCTCGCAAGGCCTTGAGGCTCAGGACCGCCTCGGCTGTACTGTCTCGCAGCCGCCATACTTTCCAGGTCAACAGATGTCTTTCGCGAAACCTCGGCAGATACTTGAATACCCAAACGATAGAATCCTCGAACACCGTCCGTTCCTGCCAGTACGAGTTGGATGCATCCACAAGATAGCGCAAGGATTTCGAATCTCGTGTGGGCTGCGCCAGAAGAGGCGCCTCTCCCAACGAGCGAGTCCAGATGTTTTGTACCTCCCAGACGCCCTGTCGCCAGTCTCCCTCGTGGTTCGCAGGATTGAGCACATTCATCGCCCGACGGATGGCGGAGCTGGCCAACTCAAGCCCGTCTTCACCCATGGTCTCCGGATCCAACCCGTCCATGGTGTACATGCACATCAAGCCGCCATCTCGGCACAGGATCAGCGGCCGTTCGGCCGAGTAGTCGTCTTCGTGGCGAAAGAAGTCGTAAAGCAACAGCTCGGATTCGAGGCTCGAACTTTGGCCATTCCACGCCGCATTGAGGTCTTCTACGGACTTCGGTAGTGACATCCCCTACTCCTTCTCGAAGCGAACATGGGTCGGACCGGGGCTATAGCCTTCAATCCGACGAGGGAACCGATATCGAAACCGCAGTAACATTACCGACATCCGCGTTCGGTCTTGTCCGTACACGAAGGCAAGCCCCATCCACACGATTCCCACGAGTCCAAGCACTGCAAGTCCGACCATTTTGCTGATCGACATCGAGCCAAGGCCGAAGATCGTCGCGGTTCCGAGCAGGATAAGCACGTGATGCGCAGGAATCCCGCCCAACATCGGTGCTCCATGCAGGAGCCGATAGATCGAATTTCGGCGCACGTGCCCCACGCCACCACCTCACAAGATCCCGGAGACGATGCCGCAGATCGCCCCGGCCGCGATCGTGCCGACGAGATAATGCAGAGCGTGCGGATCTCGCTGCGTGAACTTGAACGCCGACAGCACTAGGCCACCCACCACGATCACGATTGCCGCAATGGAAAAGACGGTCTTGATGATCGACTTGAAGCTACTCGTCGCCGAGCTGACACCGTCGCTCAAGTCTTGCCCGATGGCCGTACCGGAGGCGAGCATCCAGAAGCCGAAGCACACAAGAACTCCCAAAGGTAGGCCGTATCGTTGAAGGAAACTGACGCGCGGATTCGACATCGCAAACTCCTTTCGCAACAGGGACTCCCTGCTTTGTCGGTTGCCGATGAGGTGTGGTTCCGCAAAGAAGAGCTGCGCGGTCAGGGACAGCCTGGGCCTTGCCCATGTCCAGCGACTGCTTGCACGTCGTCACGAAAGCCTCTTTGACCCAGCGCTGTTGTGCGCCATGATGTCGGCACCATGGCCCAAATGATCAAACGCTACGCGAACAGGAAGCTCTACGACACGCACGACTCGCACTACGCCACCTTGGAAAGGGTGGCCGAGCTGATTCGAGCGGGCGAAGATCTAAAGGTCGTCGAGAACGACACTGGCAAAGACATTACTGCCACCACCATGGCCCTGATCATCTTCGAGGAAGAGAAGCGCACTCCCAGGTTACCAATTGAAGGCCTCCGCCGCGTCATTCGCAGTGGCTTACCGATGTAGCCACGCTTTGTCAGGCGCCCTCAGCAGCACCAACGAAAGGAATCGAAAATGCCCAAAGGCCCCCTGTCCAAGTCCGATTTGATCCAGAAGATTGCCGACCAGTTTGGTGAAAAGCTCACCCGCAAGGACGTGAAGGGAATCATCGAGTCCGTAGCCACCATCGGTCACGTCGAGCTGAAGAAGAACGGCGTCTTCGTCGTTCCTGGCCTCATCCGCATGGTAGTCGTGAAGAAGCCGGCCACAAAAGAGCGCAAGGGCATCAATCCCTTCACGAAGGAGCCGACGGTTTTCAAGGCCAAGCCGGCTCGCAAGATCGTCAAGGGCCGCCCGGTCAAGGCTGCCAAAGACGCCGTCGCGTAGGCCGCGAGGCGAGCCGCTCAGGGCCGCGATCCTGTCTAGCGGTTGCGGTCCTGGGTCGAGAGCAAACAGACGGCATCACCCCTACGCATTCGCTAGGTGAGGTGTCTAACCTTCGAACGACAAGTCGTCACGCCGCACCTCCTTCCGGTCCTGGAAGAAGCGGCGGCTAACACGTGTTTTGCGGTCCGCGTACCGTCCTGGCGGAGATGAGCGCGCACCGGCGTTGCTACACGCGCTTGACTCGGACTGCGTGGAAAGGCAGGTCGGAGGGGGACGAGCTTTGGAATCTGCTTCATCGGTCAGAACCTCACGCTTCGGTCGACGTGGTTGGTCAGAGCATAGGCCGTTTCATCGAGTTGCCTCATACAGGTTTCAGGCAACAGTCCTTAGCTACGGCGCACTGCACACTTCAACATCCGGTAACCCCCTTGCAGGCAGGGGTGATGCGCAGTGCTGGATTTGGGGCATGTTGAGGGCATGGAGAAGGACGGAACTCTGGCAGTGGCATCGTCGAAGCAAAAGCGCCGTCAGCGGCAGGAGCGCCGTTGGCCGACGCTGCTATGATGGTCGAGATTGACTTGGCGAATGGTCGGCGGCTGCGCGAGTGGATCACCAGATCGAAATGCTGCGCGCGCATCTTCGAAAGATCCGCGGCCTCGCGTCAACATGCAAAACCGGCGAGCAGAATCTCCTTGAGCGATGCGACCCGCATGTATACTGGGCGCCCCTCGTCCCGCTCTCCGATGGTTTGAAATAGAGGTGCCCATGGGATCGAACAAAAGGAACGCGTCCCGCTCGTCCAACGGCTTCGTTCTTTCGCAGAGGTTGGCACTGCTGGCTGCCATGATGGCGGCCGGCTGCTCTGACAACGTCACCGGTCCAAGCGGGAGCGGCGGCCGAACCGGCAATGGCGGATCCGCGATGGGCGGCACCAGTGCCGGCACGCTCTCGGGCGGGACCACGGGCAGCGGCGGTTCGCAGGGCACGGGCGGGGCCGCAGGATCCGGCGGGATCGCGGGGATGGGCGGTGCCACCGGCACAGGCGGCGCCACGGGTACGGGCGGCACGCAGAGCACGGGCGGAGCCACCGGAACCGGCGGCAGCAGCCTCGGAACCGGCGGAACACAAGCCACGGGAGGTCGTCAGGCGGGCGGCACGACCAGTGCGGGCGGTACGACCGGTGCGGGCGGCACTGTAGGCAGCGGCGGCTCGCAGCCGGATGCCGGAGGCATGGGCGGGGCCGCGGGGACCGGCGGCACGTCGGGCACCTTCAGTCCCTGCACCGCCGGCACCGCCTGCAAGATCATGCCCCTCGGCGATTCGATTACCGAGGGCTATGGCTCGTCAGGGGCCGATGGCGGGGGCCCTGCCAACCAAGGCGGATACCGTATCGAGCTCTTCCGCCAGACAGTCAAGAACGGAAAAAGCGCCACCTTCGTCGGCAACCAGACCAACGGACCGACCACCGTCGAGAACAAGCCCTTTCCGCAGAAACACGAAGGGCACGGCGGCTGGACCATCTCGCAAATTGCGGGCATCGCCGACGGTACGCTCTCCACCAACAAACCGAACATCGTGCTGCTCAAGATAGGAACGAACGACATCAACGGCGGCGGCTCCACCGCCGCGCCCGACGGCCTGAAGAACCTGATCGATCAAATCACCAAGGATGTTCCGTCGGCACTGCTGGTCGTCTCCTCCATCATTCCCATCAAGGACGACAACACCAACCAAAGGGTCAAGACGTACAACGCCACGATCCCCACCACGGTCAGCGCCGCGGCTGCGGCCGGCAAGCACGTGGTCTTCGTGGACAACTACGCGGCCCTCTCCGCGGACTCGAGTTGGAAAACGAAATACATGTACGACAACCTCCATCCGAACGACGCGGGCTACGCGCTGCTGGGGCAGACGTGGTACGCGGCGGTCAGCGCCGTGCTGCCTGCGACACCGTAGCGAGGGCAATGCGATGGTGGTCAGGCAGGCTCGTCAGAGCGCGCGCTGCCAGTATCCGACACCGATCCAGCTATCGAACTCGAAGCCGATCCCCTCGAAGTGGGCGACCTTGCGAAAGCCCAGCTTCTCGTGCAACCGTTCACTCTGCGGATTGGGCAAGGCGATGCGTGCGACCGCCGTGGCGAATCGGTTCTGCTTGAGTCAACCGCGAGGTCGTCGACGCCGAATTCTTTGCGCCCCAGTACGCGCTCGAGCTGAACCTATTCCCGCCCCTGCGCCGCCACTTCGAATCGCCGCGCAGAACGTCTTGCAAAGGTTGGCTTAGTGCCACATTCTCATCGCCATGAACCGCACCTTTCGCGGCACTAGTTATTCGTCAGAGCGGAAGAAAATACGAGCAGTCAGCTTAGGGCTTGCGCTCATGACCGGACTGGTTGCAATCCCGGCTTTCGGAGCTAGTAGCCAAGCGGAGAAGGAGAAGGCGACGGCGGCGCGAGCCGCGTGCTTGACCGGAGACTATGCGAATGGCGCCAAGCTTCTCTCGGAGCTGTTCATTACCACCAAAAACCCCACCTGGATCTTCAATCTCGCGAGATGCGCAGAGCAGAGCTCAAAATACCAAGAGGCAATTTCTCACTTCAAGGAGTACCTCCGAGTGGGCAAACGCCTGACCGACGACGAGAAAGCCGACGTCCAGAAACACATAGCTGATTGCCAGGAGAGCCTGACGGCTCAGACACCCTCGCCGACCTCTCCGGTAGTCGCGCAACCCGCGCCGCCCGTGACGGCCCAGCCTGTGGCGTCCTCTGGCTCAGCACCCGATACACAAGCCCGCGCTGACGTATCCGTGGCGGGTGGGGACACATCCGCAGCCAATCGGGGTTCCGGCCTGCGCGTGGCGGGAATCGTGGTTGCGTCGGTGGGCCTCGCAACTGCCGTGACGGGGCTCGTGCTCAACCTGAAGGCGAATAGCCTGGCGGATGACTTCAACAGGACCCAAGATCCTGCTACGAAATCGAGCAGCTCGTCGTACAAGACCGGTTCAATGATCTGCTACGGGGTCGGCGCCGGCGCATTGGTTGCTGCGGGGGTTCTGTACCTTGTCGGGCGCGCGGGAGGCGGTAGCGAAAGCAATAGCCAGGTCTCCTTCTTACCCGCGCTCACGACCACCGGGTTCTCACTGGACGTCCGCAGACTCTTCTAGCGGAGAGAGGTTGTTCCATGGTGCTGCGATCGAAAATGACAAGGGCGACGACGAGTCTCACCTTCTTGACTGCCATACTGGCACTTTCTGGCTGCTACACGCCGTTTCGTACAAGCTCGCGCAAGGACGCCGGCAGCCCGGATACGAGCCGTATGGATGCCCAGTCCACCGGTGGCCCAATCGATGCGTTCACTTCAACGGGCGGAAACGGCGCGAGCGCCGGGGGCGACGCTGGCCCCTCCGCGGACGTCAACGGTCCTGGTGGCGTTGGTGGCACCGCCGGGTCTCTCGATGGGCCGGCCTTGGGCGGCGCTGGCGGTTCGGTTGAGGACGCGCCGATGTCTACCGGAGGTATAGCTTCCTCCGGAGGCATCCCCGCGACGGGTGGCAGCAACTCTACACCTGGAACCGGCGGTTCGGGAACGAACGTGACCATCGCAACAGGCGGAGGCCCCGGTGGAATCGGCGGCGGAGGAACAGGGACCGCCGGCGTGAGCACGGGGGGCCAGGGTGGCGTGACCTGCACGGATGCCGCGACAAAGGTCTGCAACGGCACATGCATCCCCACCGCAACCTGCTGCGGAGGCTGCAGCGGAAACACACCTATCTGCAGCAATGGTATCTGTGTGGCCAAGACCATTGGCGACACCTGCAGCACCCCGGCGGAGTGCGCGACCAGTGTCTGCGCCGATGGTGTGTGCTGCAATGTTGCTTGCAACGGGCAGTGCGAATCGTGCGCCATGGCTTCTACCAAGGGCACCTGCGTTCCTGTGACGAACCCGCGCACTCCGTGCACGAGCGACGGGACCGTTTGCGGGGGCGTCTGCGACGGAACTGCTGCTAACCGGAAGGCCTGCGTGTATGCGGGGGCAAACACATTGTGCGGCCAGGCTGCCCAATGCAACAGTGCCACCAATCAAGCAAGCACTGCCGCAGTTTGCAGCGGTGGCGGCGTCTGCAATCCGGCCACAACGACGTCCTGCGCCCCCTACCGCTGCCGAACCGATGGTCTTCCGACGTGCGCTACGAGCTGTCCGTCCGGCCAGAGCCTGTGCGGAGGTACTACTTGCGTTGATATCCTCGGCAGTGCTAGCCACTGTGGAGGTGCTTGCACTGCATGTGCGATTGCGACGCCGTGGTGTTCTTCCGGCGCCTGCGTCCAGTGCGTCACGGGCGGCAATTGTCCATCCTCGTTCGGTCAGGGCGCAGTTTGTTCTGAGAGCCACGTCTGCCAATGCCGCCTTCCGGATGTAGGCAATGTCGTTCAGAATCCGGGGTTTGATCAGTCAACCTCGGGCTGGACATTGTTGAATACGCTTGCCACCTTCGACGGCGCGAACGATGCAGATTCTTGTTCCGGATCGGGTTCGATCCGCGTCACAGTGGATCCCAACACCGCCAATTTCGGCTCGTTCAGCCAGTGTGCTACGGTGGTGCCAGACACGCCGTACTATTTTGGATATCACTATGTGCAAGCACAGTCGAACGGAGTTGAGTGCGACGTGAGATTTTTCTCGGGAACAACGTGCTCCGGAAGCCCACTCTCTGTTTCGGTCTTCCAGTCGATTTCCTACACTGTGGGGTCTTGGCTAACAAACCAGGGCTCCCTCACGTCGCCCACTACCGCCGGCAGTGCCACGATCTTCTGTCAACTCGGCGGCATCGGACCGGCATGGTTTGACCAGATCTACCTAAACACGGTGAACCGCTTCTGATGCTTGATCGGCATGACGTCGGGCCTGCCGATGGTGGCCGTTACCGCCGCCGCAAGCATGCCCGTCGGCGGTCGTGCCGGTCAAACTATCGAGAACCGTGATTGGTCAGCCCCACGTGCAGTTCTGCCAGTAGCTCGGGCGTCAAGGCAAAAAGTAGGCCTCCAAGATATCGAACAGCTTCCTCAAGATGCGAAGACATGTTCTTGGAAAACCCGATAGGACTTTGCCGCCTCATCATAGAAGGTCAAGCTGCGCATCCATGGCAGAGGTGGCTTCAAGATATGCTGACGGGCTAGAGCAAACTGCTCCAGTGCAATTACTCTAGTGGCACCGTCGTCCACAGAGCACTCAGCCGCATGTCCGAATTGTCGGACGTACACGCCCGGCTGAAGCTTCCCCGTCCTGTCCAGAAAGTCGCCGCCGAGCTTCTCCCATGAATTCTCGTCGATAAGAAGCTTGGAAAGGGCTGCCAGGAGCCCCGGAAAGACCTTGGTGATGGTGGCGATGCTCCACCGGTCGCGTGGCTTGAGGCGAGGCTTCGGTGCGCTTCGCCCGAGCACGATGACCTGCTGGCGGAGCAAGGCATTCTCCGGCGTGAGCTTGGAGCGTCCGCGGAAAACATCACGCAGCAAGCTGAGGAAGACTCGCAAGAACTCACGAAACATGGCCAAACACTATAGCGGACGGACTTCTTCAGGCCGCATCCTGACCCGTACGGAATATTTGCGGCGAACACGTCCTTCTCGACGGCCGTCGTTTCCGCGAACCTTGGCTTCAAACCGCTGTATCCTAGGCTAGTAGACGCAACGGTCCCAAGACGTGGCAAAAGCCGTGTGATGTTCGACTTGGCCGGCAAAATTCACTAGAGCCAAAGGAAGGTGGTCTTTCACCATCGCGAAGGGCAATGCGCGGACAGCCCGCGTGGCCGCCAATCGTGCGATGTCGTGCGAGCGCTGTCTCGGGCAGCAAGCACCACTTCCTCAAGGACAAATTCCATTGTAATTTCCGTGGTGGCGCAATTGCGAACAAAAAGTTGTTAATGTCTTCGTTCGCAGCTGGGACTGCCAACCCTTGTGAACCGATCGAGCACCGGAGGAAAGGGCCAGGAGGCGTCTCACGCGTCAGTCTCTTCGGTCGTCCCCGATGTCGGATCCGGCAGCGAATATACGCTTCACGAGACCCGAAACTCTATAGCGCTCCTCGCACAGCTCCGGCGGAAACACGTATACGCCCAGGCGACAGACGGCAGCCGAGTGCTCGGACCCGCTTAGCGACTCTGCGCGGCCACTCGGCGCGATGGCGAATGCGGTGCCATCCTCTTCCCAATAGATAGTCAAGGCGAGCTTTCCGGTGGCCATCGACCACACCGAGAGGTTGCCGTGCTGGCCTGCTCCCAAGAGCCATCGACCTTTGTCGACAAACGAGATGGCATCGATGGGTGCTGAATCTCGGGGCTCGAGCGCGGGGAGTTCTGCCCGGTCCGAGAACCTCCACCGACGAACGCTGCTGCCAACCGCGACCGTCACCACGGACTCTTGGGGGCTGATGGCCAACGACCTTACGTGCATACCGCCAGAGACGCGCACCTCGGTTCGCGGCTTTCCAAGTGGCACGGACCACAGGGCGATGCCTTCGGAGATCGGGGCCGCCAACGTCTGGCCATCGGCGCTGAAGGCAAGGCTGTTCGACGGCCCTTGAATCTCGCCCGTGCACGCCATCGTTCCATGGCCCGGCGATGGCCCCATAGTGTCATGCGCGCTCCATTGATGGACCGAATAGTCAGACCCACTGGCGGCAAGCACCGTCCCGTCAGGGCTGTAGGCGACGCCAAGCAGATCACAAGGAAGCCTGGCGAACGAGCCGACGAGGCGGCCCGAGGTGGCGTCCCACGTAGACAAGAGCCCGTGTTCACCTGCCGTGGTAAGCGCGCGGCCATCAGGTCGAAAGGCGACGGAATTCAAAGGCTGGGCATGGTCCAACCGAAGGAGGATGGCTCGCTTGGCGACGTCCCAGATGCGCGCCGTGTGGTCGCTGGACACGCTGGCGAGCCGGGTTCCATCCGGCGAGAAAGCGAGCGACGTGACACTGTCCGAATGGGCTCGCAACCAAGAATAGGAGCCATCACGTAGAGAGAGGATCAACAGTGCTCCCGTCGCCGTTCCCAAAGCAACGTGGTGTGCATCCGGGCTGGATGTCAGGGAAGTAAATGCCACCGGCTTCGGAAACACTTCCGTTGTGTTGCCGGACACCATGTCTACGACGGCGAGGCCGCCATCGGCGGCCACGGCCACCCTGCTACTGTCAGAAGAGGGAACGACGGCCGAGAACGTATTCGCTCGATATTTCTTCGACACTAGCGTGGAGAGCGTCTTCGTATCGAGAGTCCGAAGGTCACCTTCTGACGACGCTGACAGCAGCTTGGCCCCATCATGGCTGTAGGCAAGAAGCACGTTCTCGTGAGCTGCTTGCACGAAACGCGGTTGGGCCAAGGCCAGCGAATTCCAAATCAGAATCCTTCCCGACTCGCTGCCAGCAGCAATGCCGGGACCGTTGGGTTGAAAGATCACCGACGTCAGACTTTCTTCGCGACGTCGGCTATTCGGCACACGAAACGCAAGGAAGACCTTTGGGCTCTCCGCACGAAGGTCCCAAAGAATCACGGCGTTGTTCTGTACAGTCGCCAGCTTCGTACCGTCCGGACTAAAAGCTAACATCTCGGGCCAAAGAGCCTCATCGCTGCTTTCACGAATCCCGCCAAATTCACGGTCATGGTAGGCAGTGTCGAGCGCGGCCGCGTTCAAGGTAGCCGTGTTCCAAAGGGTAGGCGCGGCGTTTTCCCAGGTGCGGCCTGCGACTCGCTGCCCGTCCGGGCTGAATGCCAGGGAGCTCACGCTATAGCCGGACATCGCTTCGGTCCTCGCAAGGGTCCCAACGCGCTTTCCGGACACCAAGTCCCAAACCTCGGGGTCTCGTTCCGCCCCTGCGGAAACCATTGTTCGGGAATCCGCGCTGACAGCGAGCGCGACAACTCGATTCGCGTTGGTGCGAAGGCGCAGGAACTCGGAACGATCTTGACCTCGGAAGAAGTGAACATCAGCCCCGGCGGCCACGGCAAGTGTGTCTGCACCGACCCAGCCGATCGCGGAAGCCTCCCACAGCCCACTTCGCGGCTCGAGGGTGACTGTTTGTCTTGCGGCTCGCTCGAGCGCGATTCGCGCTCGGTCGAAAAGCTTGCGTGCCCCGAGGACATCTCCTCTCGCCTTGCTGGCCAGCCCCTGGCGCAGCAGGGCATTCCCGTCGGCTGCGCTGGCGGTGTCGGAAGAACTACGTGCGAGATCGTCCGACCCGTCTGCCGGGCACGTTGTGATCTGTGCCGGGCTCGCTACCGGCCCGACCGAGGTTTGCCCCTTGCATGCAGCAAGTGTAACCAGCACCACCAACCGGCGCATCAGCACGGACACGGCATAGGCCTCACCACGTCAATTAGCCTAGACCGGATTTCGCCAGGGAACGGTCGAAATCCTCAGTGCTCGTCTTCATGCGCTTGAAAAACGCGTTCCACTTGGCTTGGGCCGCTTGATTTTCGCCGTGTTTCGTGTCGGTGTCGTAAAGTCCATCTTTCTTATTCGATTGGAGGCGGTTCATGAGAGCTGCCGCTTCCTTGCCGAAGCCATTGATCCGTTTCTGAAATTGCTTGAAGGCGTAACGCTTGTGTTGATCTGCGGTAGTCCCGGCTTCCTTCGACGCTGCCACCTCGCTCGCAGAAAGGGAAAGGTCGAGCACTTTTCGGGCCAAATCGCGAGCGATAAGCCCCGTGATGTCGAAGTGCCCCTGCTCGTGATCCAATAGCGCTCCTGTCTCGCGACTCTTGACCGCCCAGGACGACCGCTTGATTCGGGACACTCGGATGGATAGCCCCTGCACTTTGAATCCTCGATCGTCGGTTCCCACGTGCCAGCCCGTCATATGCAAGCTGGCGACCGTGAATGCCTTACGCGGAGGCGTACGCGAAGTTTCAACTTCTGTGAAATCCCTCCACCGGAGAGTGTAAGGGAAACCATGCAAAACCGCCCCAATGCTCTGTAAGGTTGCCATAATCTATGCTCCTGACAGCGCCACGAAACTTGCCGAGTGACGCCACGGCAAACTCTAGAAGGACTTTAGCGTCAAGGCAAGCCCGGAAGAGGTGAGCTCGCTTCGCAGACGTAGCCCGACCACGAGAGCGGCCGACTGCGTTGAGATCTGACATCCAGAAGGCAACTGTTAGAGAGCTTTGCGAGCTTGGCTACAAGATGTCGCCGCGAACCGCCGCCAAGTATCGACCTCCACACCTGCCGCGCAACCGTGGTCAGTTCTGGCCCACATTTATCCGCAACCATCTCCACCAAACTTGGGCCTGCGACTTCTTGACCATCGTCACGTTGCGGTTCCAGATCCTCTACTGCTTCGTCATCGTCGACTTGGCCCGTCGGGAAATCGTCCACATCGGCGTGACGTCTTCTCCGAGCGCGCAGTACGCGGGGCAGTGCCTTTTCGAGGCCGTCGCCGATCGCGAAAACGAGAACCCCCGCTTCTTAATCCGCGACCGTGATTCCATCTACGGCGGGGCATTTCGCAGACGAGTGAAGAGCTGCGGAACGCGCTGCTTGATCACGCCACCGCGGTCGCCGCAGGCAAACGCCATCTGCGAGCGACTGAACGGAACCCTGCGCGGCGATTGTCTCGACCATCATTGTCATCGATGACGCCCACGCCGAGCGCGTTCTCAAGGAGTACGTTCCTTACTACTTTCCTTACTACCATGGCCGCCTGCCCTGCCCTCCCCGCGACCGATCCTGGCTGCCGTTTCCGGAGCACTCGATCGTCGATGGGCACTATTTCGGCGGACAGAGGCTATCCCTTCCGAGTTGCGCGTCCCAGCCCGAGCAATCCAACCACCGCAAGCACGAGCAGCGCAGAAGGCGCGGAGGCGTCTCTCGGCTCAGCAATGGCGCATCCAGATTTGCTGCTCGCCGGCGCGGGCTGCGTGAAAGGCGCGCCGGCAGCTCCGGAATCGACCATGCTGCCTCCTTCGCCTCCGAGGGAGAGTGGCGTCCCCGCATCGCCAGTTTCCTTTCCCTGCCCTCCCGCCGCGCCGTTCGCGCCTGCAGCGCCGCTGCTGGTGCCTTCCCCTGTGCCCGACGGCGACAAGCCGATTCCAGTGCTATCGGTACGCGTGGTGCCGTTGAAGAGCCCAGCAAGGTTGTCCGGCCAACAATAATTGCTTACGCCTGGCATGCCCCAGAAGGGCCCCGGATCACTGCGGCATCGTCGTCTTCGGCCGCGGTGGCGCGGGCTCTGGACGCCGACGCTCTCACACGGTGGTGCCCAGCTTCGGGAGACGCGCGCGGCGAGCTGACCATCCGGTTCGCGCGCCCCGTGAAGATCAAGAAGGTCACGGTCCTGGTCGGCAAGCACGACCTGCGCAAGTTGACCGCCCCGTTTCACCCGTCGATCATCCAGGCCAGCCTGGGCCAGGCCGTCGCCAACAAGGTCGATCCGACCGAAAACGGGAGGAACCCCATCGAGCTGGAAGCGTTCCGCGAAAAGCAAGGGCAGGTGTTCCTATTGCGCCTGGAGCCGGCGGCTCGGCCCGCTTCCGATCCGGACGAGCGCTGCGTGAGTGATCTCGAGATCGAGCTCGACGGTGCGACGTGGGTGACCGGGATCCCCGACGGTGCCGCGTCGAAGGGTGCCCGCATTCGTGAACAATCTGACGGCGGCGTTCCGTGCGTGCGATCGGGCGGCCCTGCGGCGCCTCGTCCCTTTTCCGCTCCGGCGCAAGGAGCTAGGCGTCGGGTTCGCTGGCGCCGAGCTACACGCCGCGAGCGAGCGGGGCGCGCGCCCGACCGCCAAGTCGAGCTTTTCAAGGATCGTCTCCACCCAAGGGGCGCCCAAGCAATCGTTCCGCACTCTACCCTATTGAAATTGTTGACGAATCTACCGCGCCGAAGGCAGGTGCGGAACGATTGCGGCGGCTAACACATGGATTTTATTAGGCTAGGCTGGAAATGGCATTCAGGAGGCCGACAGTTCGATCCTGTTCAGCTCCACAAAATAACCAGGGAAATCGCCGCCGCAAGGCGGCGTTTTCGTTTCTGCGGCGAAGGGCGCGGCCTAGAATGCGACGTACGGACCTTGTCCGCCAGGCGTGTCTTGCTTCTCGATAGCCGTGAAAACCGTGCGGCCGTAAAAGAAGGGAAGGCCCCAGAGAAAATCGGGCACGCTCGTTGTTCCCGAGGAGGGGAAACCCGGCATTTCCGACCCGAGAGTGCCAAGAGCCGCGACAGTCGCACTGATCCTACCAGGGTTGCTGATGCTGAAGTTGACGGTCGAGCTGGCGTTGTTCCCGCCGAAAATCGTAGCGCTGAGGTTCTTCGTGGTCGAGGGACAGTAGAGTGAGGACATCCCGGCCGAAGTGCAAAGAGCTAGTCCCGAGGTGGCCGAGTCGAGAAAGGTGTACATATTCGTGCCACTGTCAACGAACCCGGTGTATTTCGTGCCATTGACCGGAAAGGTCGTGCCAATGTTGCCGTAGGCATCGACGGGGGTAATGACCGTCGCACTGCCCAGGCCGTTGTTCGCTTGCGTGCCGATGCCAAATAGCAACTTGCCCGTCGTCGAAGCCGCTCCGTTGGCGGGCACGCTGGGCAATTGAATGACGATGCCGTTGTTGTCGACGGGGAACTTCGCGATTGGGTTCCAAACCTGGGAAGCAAGGGGAACCGCCGTTGCTTTGCAGCCGCCAGCGCTACTGGACGTGCAGGCGAAGTAAATCCCCGGATTTCGGCTCGTCTGCGTGCAAGAGTCGCCGCAGTCTTGCTGGTAGATCCCCACGCCAATGATTCCATTCGCCATTAGCGATTGTAGGTCTGTGATTGCCTGACCGCTTGCACACGCGCCGCCAGTCGGCATGGGGTAGGTCTTTTCTCCGATGGCTTGGAGCGAGATCGCGGCTGCGGTCTCTCCGTTGATTTTGACATCGGCGCTGAGAATCGGCCCCCAAGCCGTCCCATCCACGAACTGCGTGCACGACCCGAGCGGGTTGCCTGAGGCGTTCTTGACCGAAGGCAAAGACAATGTGATCGCGCTTTCGAGCACGCGCAAACCGGACGACCCCGTGTCGACCAAGACGTGGTCGATCGACTGGCAGGAGTTGGTTCCCGGTATGCACAGGGTCACCGTTACGAACAAGCCATTGACGTAGCCGATGTTCTGCGGCCCTTGATCGACGACCGCCTCAATGGTGTTGGCTCCGCTCGTCGACGAACCGCCAGAGCCACCGCTTCCTCCGGTTGTCCCACTCGCGGCGCCGCCGGTGCCCGGAAAGCCCCCGGAACCGGTCGCGCCCCCCGAATATTTGCCTCCCGTCCCGGTCGCGCCGCCCGAGCCCGCGGATCCACCCGTCCCCATTCCACCGCCCGATCCCGATGAGCCGCCGGCGCTGCTCGTGCCGCCGGTGCTCGTCGCACCGCCGGAACCCGTCGCGCCACCTTTGTTGCTAGCCCCGCCCACGCCGCTGCCACCAGTGCCCGATCCGCCGGCACCGCCCGTCGATGGGTGTTGCACGCCAGCCGCGCCCCCTTCGCCCGGGGGCCGGACTGGTGCGCTATTTTCGCAGTTGAAAAACAATACCGAAGCCATCGCAACAGGAATCAGTCTGTGCATCGTTGTTCCCTCAGCGAATGTCTTCAGGGCGGAAACCCTTGGGTACGAGGTCGGTGAGATAGGCATGACCAAAGAAGGCGCGCTGGTGCCCGCCCATGACGACCACCAAGCCGGGTATTTCGATGCGAACCGGGCCGTGCCCCTTGGGCCTGCCCTTCATTGCGGCGAGGAAACGATCGTAGTGCTTGCCCATGAGCGCGCTCAAATCGGGGCGCCAATCGCCTGACCAGGAAACTGCGAATACTTTCCCGGTGGTGCCGACGAATTGGCGAACCCTGCCACCAGTGGGCAACTGCAATTCGTGAACGGTGTGGCTTTCCTTTTGCACGAGCTGCAATTTGGCCTGAAGGCGAACCTGGTCCGCAGTGACCGAGTCCGCGTCTTCGCCAAGTGCGGCCTGGGCGTGAGAGGCCCGACCAAGTCCCGCTGCCAGGACGGCTACCGTGCAGAGCGCGCAGCGCCACCGAATGACCCCTGATGCGACAAATCTCATGGCAACTACCCACTATATCCGAACCCAACACAGAAAGTGCGCCAAGAGTTGAAAGCTACTCCCGGCAGCGCCGGGGGGGCTGGGAAGCCGCGGTGATTTCGGGGGCTTCAGTGTTGCGGCAAGAACATCAAAACACGGCCGTGCACAGGATCGGCAACCACCGCAGTTCCGTCGCGAGTCACCACGACGACCCGCGCACCCTCGACGGTCACGGCGGTGCCTAGGGCCGCGAGCTTGCCCCGTTCTCCCACGTGAACAATGGTCAAGCGGGCGGCTTTGCCAGCGGCGACGTAGAGATTCTGCTCGGCCTCCAGGTAGGCGATGTTGTCTACACCTGCACCGGTCTCCATCTGTGCCAGCACCGCCCCATCACGACCGACGTCGAGAACCTCGACTCTGTCTGTGCATGCGACAAAGAGCAGTTGCCGTGTCTGATCATAGGCCAGCCCGCGCGGGCCATCGCTTCCGCACCGGGCGGCCCAAGTCTGCTTCACCTTACGTGTCTTCACGTCGATGACGAGACTCTTGTCCTTGTCTTCAAGATTGGTGAAGAACAAGCCACGCGCGCTATCCACGGCATAGCCCTCCGGCTTGCCGAGAAGCGCGATTCGCGCGGACGGTTTGAGATGCGAAGGATCGCTGGCATCAACCACGGTAACGGACTCGTCGCGAGGCGTGGTTACCCAGACTTCCTTGATCGCCGGTACGTAAGCCACGCCGTCGCCCGGAACCGCCAACTCGACACAGGCCATCTTCGCCATCTTGCGCGCGTCGACACTGCAAATCTCGGCCGTAGCGCGATTGCCAATGAACGCCACGCCATCGCCCAGCGCCACCGCGCTCGGCCCCAGCACTCGAGTTCCGGCGCGCGTTTCCCGTGCTCGCGTGGTGAAGCCTTCGATGCGCGTCACTTTTCGGCTGCCCACGTCAAGGACGTCCACGCTGCCCGTGTTGCCGGCAGGAATCCAAACCCGACCTGAGGCTCGCTCCGCCGCCAGATAGTCGAGCGAAACAACGCCCTGAGCACCGGGCAGCGGAATCTCCACCATCGAGACATGCAAGGGCTGCGAATTTGCCGCCAGCAAGAAGTGCAGAAATAACAGCGTCGTCATAGGAACCGTCAGTTCGTTGGCTGAGTATGAACCGTCGGATAGATGCCATCCAGCTGATGGACGCACGCGATCGAATTTGGTCTGCAATGGCCCTGATTCGCAGCTGTGCGCGCATTTGTCGCGCACCTCGCGTTATGCGTGAGCTATTCGGAGTATCCGGCGCTACTGCAATCAACGAAGGACTTCACCATGCAACGCCCCTTGCTCGTCTCCGAGGCCCGAACAACATCTCTCCGTCATGGCTCTCGAGCTCTTCCATCCATCGCGGGAGCCGCGGCCTGCGCGCTAGGCGCCGTCCTGTCCGGTGGCATTCAGGGCTGTGCGAAGGGGGAGCTGGCGGTGAATTCGGGGGGTGGAGGCATAACCGGAGGCGGCGCAGCCAGCGGGTTGGCCGGAACCGGCGGGACGTTCCAGGTTAGCCTCGGTACGCTGACGTCGCCGACTTCGGGAGGCGATGCCGCGACCACGGTCACGCAGACTGGCTGCGACGGCGGCGACGGCTGCACCTGTGCTCCGCTCAATGTTGCGCTCCTGGGCAAACCGGGCAAGTGGGGCGCAAACCCCAACGGCGATCCCGACACGGCATTGCGAGACTGGCTAAGTAGCAACAGCGCCGGAACCGCACGCGTCGACAACTTCACCAACCGGGTGACATTGACTTCCGATTTTTTGGCCGCCTACAACGTCGTCATCCTCGCGTCGTTGTCGGACGACTCGAATTCCGGGCCGTGGTGGACCTACAGCGCTGACGAGATCGCTGCCTTCCAGGCGTGGATCCAAAACGGTGGCGGCGTCATCTCGCTGACCGGTTACTCGAGCGGTGACGAAATGGCCCCATCCAACCAACTCATCGGTTTTTCTGGCATCACCTACAACAGTGACGGAGTGTGGGGTTCCTGCAGCGATTCGACAATCTGCAGCTGCACCCATTCCAATACGCTGTCGGATTGGGTCCGCACGGACCCCGTCATCGCCAACCTGAGCACGGGGATTACCCTGGTCGGGTACCAGAACGGGCACTCCATTAGCGCGCCCGTCGATGGCCACGTCGCCGCGACCATGTCCGGGACGAATGCGCTGGTCGGAACGTTGGTCGGCAAGGGTCGCGTGCTGGCCTACGGCGACGAATGGATAACGTACTCGAGTCAGTGGACCGGCGCTGGCGACCCAAGCTCGACGGATCCCAGCTGTCAGGGCGAGCTGCCGCAGGACAAGTATCAGATTGCCCAGTTCTGGTACAACATGATCAGGTGGTCCCAACCAAGCGCCAACTGCTTCACCATCGTGAACGTCTCCAATCCGATCACGATTTGGTAGCCAGCTCCGAGCGTAAAGGAAATTCCGGTGCCTGGAACTCGATCAGAAGTGGGAACACGTGGCTAGATAGCAGCTCTGGTCTCCACCCGATTCGGCGTAACAACGATCGAGCGCGTCGTCTTCCACTGCGGTCATGTGACTGAGCCCAAAGCCCGAGACGGTCTCTTCGGTTACCGGGTACTGGTCGCCGTAGGAGTCCTCGGCAATGCAGGTGACGCTGCGAATGGCCGCCCAATTCCAGTAGTAGACAGGGCGCGTGAACTCCGCATGCTCCCAGCGGTGCCACTGGTGCTCGCCGTGCTTGACCATCCGTGGGCTCAAGATTCGAATCGGGTGCGGGCGCACCATGGCGCCATGGGGATGGGTTCCCGGAGGATGTGCCTCAAAGCGAGGTGGGGCCGGACGAGGTGATGGCGTAGGCCTGCCTCGATCTTCCCGGCGATCCTCCCGGTGCTCACCTTTGCGTTCTTCAGCCTGCGCGGCTGAATAGACTTGAAGCAAGGTGGCCGACAGCGCGATGGCCAAAGGAACTTTGAACGTCATGAGAGATCCTCCTGCTGAGGGTGGTGAAGGTTGGACAGCCGAAAGTATAGCCAGGAAGAGCCCGCGAGGCTCGACGACGAAAGAGGAGGCCTCGGCCAGGAGCAAGACCTCGTGTCTTCACGGCGAAATTGCTTTTGTTGACGGATGCTCAGCACCCGTTCCTCCAACGTTACGTAGTCGTGCACAGCAAGTAGCAGCGATGCACGCTCGAAATGGCCAACCTCGGAGGCACCATGAATCCTCTTTCTCGTCTCGTCGTTCTTCTCGTTCCCCTGCTGATCGTGGGATGTGATGCCATTCACGGCAGCACCACCACCGCGTGCACGATAGGCACCGGCCCCAGCCAGACTTGCGTCGAGGTCTGGACCAACGTGTCCACCTCCCAGACGATCACGACGGCCCAGAACGACTGCACGAACAATGGGGGAGTCGTCTCGAGCGTTTGTTCGCATGATGGCGCAGACGGTGGCTGCAAGAAGACGACCACATCAGCCGGCATCTCGGCCAGTACGACGGTTTGGTACTATTCCGGCGTGGCCGACACGGTCGACACAGAAACGTCGAGTTGCGCGCAGAACGGGGGCGCATGGCTCTCGCCGTAGGGCCGCCGCCATCTTTCTGACGGTGGTGACGAGTTGGCGAATCGGTCTGGATGCCCGTGACCGCATGGGGTGTCGACACCGTTTCGGGTCACGCGGCGGCCCGCTCGCCGCAATGACTCGGCACGAAGTCGAACCGGGCTGCCTGCCACTTTCGGAGCACTTGGTCGTCGATCGGCATTATTGCAGCCGACGTCCGTCCCGAAACGAATGAGCCGATAGCGGAGGGTGTGAGCACTAACTCTGAGAAAGTGCAGTTCTAGACATCTCGGCTGGCGACGTTCGCGCCTTCGATAACTTGCCTTGAGTAACGGTTCGCATCGAGTCCGAGAAACCAGGAGGTAAAGCAATGCGTTCCCAATCCAGTCTGGTGGTGAGCATCTTCGCGGCCGCCCTCAGCGCAGGCGCCGTTGGCTGCTCGAGCTCGCAATCGGCGACCACCGATTCCAGCGCAAAGACCGGGGATACGGGCGGGAGCCCCGCCCTAGGCAGTGGCGGTTCCAGCGCCATCTCTTCGGGCGGGCAAATGGGCAAAGGGGGAACGATGGGGAGCGGCGGCGACTCTGGCACTGGCGGCGTCCTGACCAGCACCGGTGGTACTCCCGGAAGCGGCGGAACCTCGACGGTCGTGAGCAAGCCGAGCAGCGGCGGCGCCCCTGGCGCCGGTGGCACGCTTGCCACCGGGGGCACGAGCAGTCCCACGAGCGGTATTGATGGGGGCACGACGAGCGGCTTCCCCGCGAAGTTCGTCGGAAACATCGACACGCGCGGATCGATCCGGTCTGACTTTGCAACCTATTGGAACCAATTCAGTCCCGAGAACGCCGGCAAATGGGGTTCGGTGCAAGGGAGCTCGCAGGGCTCCTTCAGTTGGAACTCGCTCGACGCCATGTACAAGTACTGCAATGATCACAATATCGTCTTCAAGCAACACAACTTCATCTGGGGTGCTCAGCAACCGGGTTGGACAAGCAGCCTGACGACTTCCACCGGACCGGCAGCAGTTCAAAACTGGATGAAGACGTTCTGCGACCGATACCCGAATACGAAGATCATCGACGTCGTCAACGAGCCGCCGCCCCACACGACGCCCAGTTATGCCAATGCCATTGGTGGCGGCACGAACAGCACGTGGGACTGGATCGCCAATGCCTTCAAATGGGCGCACGACGCCTGTCCGAACGCTATTCTGGTCTTGAACGACTACAACAACGACGAACAGTCAGGTGATGCCCAACACTCGATTGATATCGTCACCGCGATCAAGAAGCTCGGAGCACCCATTGATGCGATAGGTTGTCAGACCCACGGAGCCTTGAGCGCTTCATCGAGCACGCTCAAGACCAACATCGACAAGATTGCGACGGCGACGGGGCTAGGTGTCTACATCACGGAGTACGACATCAACACCTCTGACGACAATAAGCAGAAGCAGCAGTATCAGGACCATTTCACGATGTTCATGAGCAATGCCAACATCAAGGGCGTGACCGTGTGGGGCTACATCGAAGGGGCCACCTGGGAGACAAACTCGGGCATCATGTCGGACAGTGGCACCCAACGTCCTGCGATGAGCTGGCTCATGAGCTTCCTCAACCGCTGAGCGCATTCAACGGGGCGAAGCACCTTTCACCGAGGGAATCTTTCCCCGGCGGTCTGGACGGTCTTCGTCCCCGGGGAAAGTCAGCCTGCGCGCCGGCGGCGAGACCAGAGCAGCAGCGCCACCCCCAAAACGACGAGAGCAGACTGCGGGTGGCCCGGCTTTTCGGCCGCGCCCAGCGCGCAGCTACATCCACTCGAAGTGCTGCCGTTCCCAGCAGCCTCGCCGCCCGCACCGGTATTTCCCCCACTTCCCTTGCTCGACGAGCCGCCGGTTGCGTTGCTGCTCCCGCCACTAGCCGATGCCCCGCCCGCCGCTGCGCCGCCCGATCCCAACGGGTGGCTGCTCGTGCTGCCGCCGTTGCTCTGGCTCCCACCCTGCCCGCTGCTGCCTCCGGCGCTCCCGCCCGCACCGGCGTTCCCGCCGCTGCCCAGGCTGCCCCCGCTGGCAACTCCGCCACCCGCCCCGCCGCTTAACCCCGCGTCTTGCCCACTCTTGCCACCCGTCCCCGTGTTTCCACCCACCCCGCTATTTCCGCCCACGCCAGTGCCGCCATCCGCGGAGCCGCCTCCGTCGCCACATTGGGCAATCTCCGGATCGGTTGTACCCGTCTTGTCGAGCCCGAGGAACGGGACCACATACTGCGGAACGAACAGCGCATCAGACGGGCCGTGATCGCCACCGATCGAGTCGAACGTGTCGAGCACCAGATACCCACAGGCGTTGTTCCACTGCTGTTCCGTCGCTTGATGCGTCCCCAAGGTCAATCCCGTATTTGTCTTCGTTGGACTGGTGCTGAGGTTCAGTAGATTGATGTATTGATTGGCTGATTCCGCCATGTTCGAAAAGCTGATGAGCGAGTCTGCGGAGCCATGGAAGAGCTGCAGCCGTGGCCGATGTCCGGTGTACCCGGGATCCCGGGCGCGCACGAGGTCTCCCCACTGCTGAAGGGTGTAGGTGACCGGACCGCCTGCACACGAACCGTTATAACCCGTGGCATTGCTCGAGTTGTCGTTCGGCCCATGACACGCGGCCGGCATGCCAGCGAACGACGAGCCCGCCTTGAAAATGTCGGGGTAGAGTGCCAACAGGAGCTCCGTCATCATCGCGCCCGATGAACAGCCGGCCGCATAGACACGATCTGCGTTGGCCTGGTACTTCGAGAGCGCGTACACGACCATTTGCTTAATGGCGTTGCTGTCGCCGCCGCTATCGCGCGTCCACACCTGGGTAGAATCGGTCGTCCAGCATCTCAAGCTGGTGGGGTTGCTCTGCGGAACCACCATGATGAAGCCATACTGGTCGGCCGCCTTCTGAAGGCCCGAGGCCTGGCCCAAAACCACCTGGGCGTTGCTATCGCACGAGTGGATGAGGGTCAGCACGGGAGGATTGGTGGCCACCTTGTCGGGCACGTAGATGTGCATGGACACGTCCGAGGGCAGGTTAGCCACCCCTCCGGTCCAGTTGCTGACTTGTTGCAACGACGCCGCCATCGCCGGAGCAGCGCCGAGCAACACCAAGGCAGGGAGCAACGAGGCACCGAGGGTACGAAACTTTCGCGTCATGGTGATGGATCCTCTCCTGTTCCCCAACGGGGATGTGAATGGACGTCCGTTCCTTTCATATCATGCTTCCGTATCATTCCCGCGCCAGATGCCTCGTAGGCCCGCGAGTTGAGCCTTCGCCCGCCCGACAGCATGCGCAATGAGATCGAGAAATTTGATGCCATGTTCCTGGTCGCCATCGGTACCCTAACGCTAGGTTCAGTATCCAATACGATGTCGCATATCCCCAACTGACCAGTCGAGGTGTTGGCACGCGACTCTGCTGTCTGCCCAACTGTCCTGCGAGGAGGTCTTTCTTTGATAAACCGGGTACTTTCATTAAGCTGTATCGGTCTTTGGGCTCTTGCGGCCTGCGGGACCAAGAGTCAAGGACCCGCGCAGACCGGCGGCGCTTCCGGCAGTGGCGGTGAGCGATCAGGGGGCAGCGGGGGAGGATCCAGCGGCCCAAGCGGAACGGGAGGCTTCCAGGGTAGCGGTGGCACTCCGACCACCTCCGGTGGGGCTGGAGGCGGCGCCGGTGGCGCCACAGGCCGGGGCGGAACGGGTGGCACAGGAGCGGGCGGCCAAGCCGGCAACGGAACGGGTGGCCCAGGAGCGGGTGGCCAAACTGGTAACGGAACGGGTGGCATGAGTGTCGGCGGGGGAATTGGTACCGGTGGCCAAGGCGGCGGAAGTGTCGTCCCTTCCACGTTGGTCAATACCTACGACGGCGCGCGAACGACCACCGTGAGCTTCGATTCCGCCTGGAAATTTCACCTCGGTGACGTGACTGGTGCGCAGGCAACGACGTTCGACGACTCGGCCTGGACGTCTTTGGACGTGCCCCATGACTGGAGCATCTCGCTGGCCTTCAACCAAGGATCCAAAGCCGGTGGCGGTGGTGGCTACCTCGATGGCGGCACGGGCTGGTACCGAAAGACCTTCACCTTGCCCGCCGAGAGCTCGGGACAGCGAGTCCTTGTCCAGTTCGACGGCGTCTACATGGATAGCACCGTGTACCTCAATGGCACGCAAGTAGGCGCCCGTCCGTATGGATTCTCCTCCTTCGAGTGCGACGTGACCGCCAGTGCCAAGTCTGGCGGGTCGAACGTGCTCGCAGTCCGAGTCAACAACCAGCAGCCGAGCAGCCGCTGGTACTCGGGGAGCGGCATCTACCGTCACACCTGGCTCAAGACCGTGAACCCGGTTCGCGTCGCCTACACCGGCGTGTTCGTGACCACGCCGCAGGTCTCGAGCACGAGCGCCACGGTGAACATCGCAGTGACGGTCCAGAACGACGCCACCACCGACCAATCGGTGACCGTGGCGAGCTCGGTTCGCGACGCCTCCGGAGCCGAAGTGGGCAAAGGCTCTTCGGCAGCGACCTCCGTGACCGCCGGCAAGACCGCCGATGTCACGCACACCGCGACCGTCTCCAATCCCAAGCTGTGGTCACCCTCGTCGCCGACCCTCTACTCCGTGGTGACAACCGTGTCGGTGGGCGGCGCCGTGGTCGATACGTATACGACGCCTTTCGGAATTCGCACCTTCGCGTTCGACACGAACAAGGGCTTTACGCTCAACGGTCAGAGCGTGAAACTCAACGGCACGTGCAATCACCATGACCTCGGCGCCCTCGGCGCCGCCGTGAACAACCGCGCTATCGAGAAGCACCTTCAGATGCTCAAGGACATGGGCACCAATGCACTCCGCACGTCGCACAACCCACCGGCGCCCGAGTTCCTGGATATGGCCGATCGCATGGGAATGCTAGTGATGGATGAGGC
>Ga0265324_10000559_pt1 | contig 25519 bp, 22 predicted proteins | sample 41419metaG_FD_198634 | JGI IMG/M metagenome (GOLD analysis project Ga0265324, IMG submission 198634) | Rhizosphere microbial communities from Carex aquatilis grown in University of Washington, Seatle, WA, United States - 4-14-19 metaG | ecosystem: Host-associated > Plants > Roots > Rhizosphere...
CACCTTAGGTTCTTATATCATTCGCGGCTGTACTAGATACAGCCGCAAGTTACTTTGCCAATGATCGCAAACAAGAACCCCTAACATAAAGCCCGCGAACCATAACGTGACCTACGATCCAAAACGCGCACTGGAATTACTCCGAATCGGCTCAGGACGCGCTGATGCCGCTTTTCGTGATGGTCAAGAGGATGCAATTCGCCACATTGTCGAAGGCAAAGGGCGCTTGTTGGTTGTACAGAAAACCGGCTGGGGTAAGAGCTTCGTTTACTTCATTGCGACCAAACTTCTTCGTGATGTGGGCAACGGGCCGGCGCTGCTGATTTCGCCGCTGTTGTCCTTGATGCGAAATCAGATTGCTGCGGCTGAAAGAATGGGAGTTCGCGCTGCCACTATCAACTCCGACAATATGGACGACTGGGCAGAGGTTGAGACCAAACTTGCTCACGGAGAAATCGATATTCTCTTGATATCGCCCGAGCGACTAGCAAATGAACGCTTTCGCTCACAGGTACTAGCCAAGATCGCCGCACAGATTTCCATGCTAGTCATCGACGAAGCGCACTGTATTTCTGACTGGGGGCATGACTTCCGTCCACACTATCGACTCTTGGAGCGGATCGTCAAAACATTGCCGCCCAATCTGCGACTACTGGCCACTACAGCGACTGCAAACAACCGCGTGATGGCTGACCTTGTTGCCGTACTTGGACCAAACCTGGATGTTTCACGAGGTGACCTTAATCGTAATTCACTTTCACTTCAGACCATATGCTTGCCGAGCCAAGCCGAACGCCTTGCATGGCTTGCAGAGCAGCTCGCTACGCTGCATGGGCATGGCATTATCTACACCCTGACGGTTCGTGACGCCAATCAGGTGGCCGATTGGCTGAAAACGAGAGGCTTTAACGTAGAGGCCTATACCGGCGAAACGGGTGAGCGCCGAGAACATTTAGAGCAGGCGCTGCTTAGTAATCAGGTCAAGGCGCTTGTTGCAACAACAGCCTTAGGCATGGGCTACGACAAACCTGATCTGGCTTTTGTAATTCATTACCAGATGCCGGGTTCGGTCGTCGCGTACTACCAGCAAGTTGGTCGCGCAGGACGTGCGCTGAAATCAGCTTACGGGGTGCTGCTCAGCGGCGAGGAGGAGTCCGACATCACGGATTGGTTTATCCGTAGCGCCTTTCCCACTCGACAGGAAGTTGCTGGTGTCTTGGGGGAGCTGGAGAAGGAATCCAAAGGTCTGTCCGTCCCTGAGCTGCTAAGTCGGGTCAACCTAAGCAAAGGGCGTGTTGATAAAACGATTGCACTGCTTTCGCTCGAAGCGCCAGCGCCGATTGCTAAGTTAGGCACCAAATGGCAGCTCACGGCGGCAACGTTAAGCGAAGGTTTCTGGGCGCGCGCGGAACGACTTACAGCCCTGCGGCGTGAGGAGCATCAGCAAATGCAGAAGTACGTTAGTCTGCCCTTTGGTGATCACATGGGATTCCTGATTGGTGCTCTCGACGGTGATCCAAGTGTTGTCACAGAACCTGCGCTGCCTCCATTGCCGACCGGTGTAAATACCCAACTGGTTCGGGATGCCATCGCATTTCTTCGCAGAACAAGCTTACCCATCGAGCCGAGGAAGAAATGGCCAGATGGGGGTATGCCACTGTACGTCGTTAAGGGATTCATCACTCAAAATCTTCAAGCGCAACCCGGCAAAGCGCTATGCGTTTGGGGTGATGCGGGGTGGGGTGGTCTCGTCAGACAAGGCAAGTATCACGACGGCAATTTTTCGGACGACCTCGTCACGGCATGCGTGAAGATGATTCACGAGTGGAATCCACAACCAGCTCCTACCTGGGTAACCTGTGTCCCCTCGCTGCGGCACCCAGATCTCGTACCGAACTTTGCAAAACGCTTGGCCGCTAAGCTGGGGCTACCTTTTCATATCGTCATCAAAAAAACAGACAACAGACCCGAACAAAAAACGATGGCAAATAGTACTCAACAGGCGCGGAACATTGACGGATCGCTCGCACTTACCGGCGAACCCATTCCTCATGGGCCCGTACTCTTGGTTGACGACATGGTGGACTCGCGCTGGACCTTAACGGTATCCGCTTGGCTATTACGTAAGAGTGGCAGTGGCGAGGTTTATCCGATGGCACTCTCACAGACGGGGCACGACGAATGACGCCAACCCTTTCACCCAACACCCAAGCAATTCTACTGCTGACGGCGCCATTGATTGCCGGGCCAGGCTCGTCGTCATCAGACATGCTTACACCCGGCGAATACAAACGTCTTGCACTTCATCTTCGAGAGATTCAGCGCCAACCAGCAGATCTCGTGTCTTCGGATGCGGCTGACCTAAGGCGTGCGTGCCAGCCGGTAATTGACGAGAGCCGCTTGCAGCGATTGTTGGGACGCGGTTTCCTGCTGAGTCAAGTTATCGAGAGATGGCAAGCTCGCGCCATTTGGGTGGTTAGTCGTGCTGACGCCGACTACCCCCGGCGCTTGAAAGCGCGCCTGCGCGAAGATGCTCCGGCCCTGCTCTACGGGTGTGGGGACATCAGCTTGCTAGAATCCGGAGGACTTGCCGTAGTTGGATCGCGTAACGTAGATGACTCCATGATCGACTACACGATGGGTGTAGGCCGGCTTGCTGCTAAGGCCGGAAGAACTCTCGTATCAGGCGGAGCAAAAGGCATCGATCAGGCGGCAATGCGCGGAGCCTTGGAGGCTGGAGGCCGAGTTAGTGGCGTACTTGCGGATAGTCTCGAAAAGACAACCATGAACCGCGAGCACCGCAACTTGCTGCTTGAGGGGCAATTGGTGCTGATTTCGCCCTACGACCCCAACGCGGGTTTCAACGTTGGCAATGCTATGCAGCGCAACAAGTTGATCTATGCGCTAGCTGATGCCTCCTTGGTGGTAAGTTCCGATATCAACAAGGGCGGTACTTGGACTGGCGCAATCGAGCAACTCGAAAAGCTCAAGTTCGTCCCTGTCTATGTTCGATCAACGGGAGAGGCATCCGTGGGGCTAGATGCCCTGCGTAAGAAGGGTGCGATTCCCTGGCCGAATCCTCAAGATGTGGATTCGTTCGACTCAGTGTTCGACGTGGACATGCCAAGCCCTGCTGAATCTCAACAGTCTGGGCTTTCACTGTTTTCAAACGATGAGTCACCCGATGTGCAGTCAGTGGTACCGACCTCTGAATCCTTGCCATTGGTGAAGTCGGATAACGATGTCTTGTCTGAGGCTACAAACTCGGCTTCTCAGACCGAATCCACACCAGCGGAAACCTTGTTTGCAGCGGTGCGCAATGCAATACGGAATATGCTGAATACCCCAATGAAGGATGCTGAAATTGCAGCTGCACTCGACGTGTCTAGCGCGCAGGCCAAGATATGGTTGCAGCGACTCCTTGATGAGGGTGTTATCGAAAAACAGAAGAAGCCAGCCGGCTATGTAGTCAAACAGAATCGTCTTTTCGAGTGATCAATGAACAAAGCAAAGCTGCAAGAAGCGCTACTCACACTCAATGTTAATGAATGAGGGACGACGTTTGAGTGCCCAACAAATCACACTGAGTCAGCTTGAAAGTCACCTTTGGGAGTCCGCCAATATTCTGCGCGGCCCGGTGGATGCGGCTGACTTCAAGACCTATATTTTCCCTCTGCTGTTCTTCAAACGCATCTGCGACGTTTGGAACGAAGAATGCCAGGAGATTGTCGATGAAACTGGCGACGAGCAACTCGCACAGTTTCCTGAGTCACACCGTTTCCAAATCCCAGAGGATTGCCACTGGAACGATGTCCGCACCAAGGCGAGCAATGTTGGAGCGGCTTTGCAGCGTGCGATGCGCGAAATTGAAAAGGCCAACCCGGATAACTTATATGGAGTCTTTGGCGATGCGCAGTGGTCAAACAAGGATCGGCTGTCAGATGCGCTGCTCAAAGACCTGATAGAGCACTTTTCCAAGCAGCCATTCGGAAACAAGAACGTCAATTCTGACCTGCTCGGTGATGCCTACGAGTACCTGATCAAGAAGTTTGCAGACGCTACCAATAAGAAAGCGGGGGAGTTCTATACCCCGCGTAGCGTGGTGCGGCTGATGATTGAGATGCTCGATCCACATGAAGGTGAAACCATCTACGATCCAGCTTGTGGCACGGGTGGCATGCTGCTGGCCGCTGTTCAGCACGTGAAGGACCAGCATGGCGATGTGAAGTTGCTCCTGGGAAAACTGTTCGGGCAGGAAAAGAACCTCACAACCTCGTCTATCGCGCGCATGAACTTGTTCTTGCACGGCATTGAAGACTTTCAAATTGTGCGTGGCGACACGCTGCGCAATCCGGCTTTCTTCGATGGAGATCGCCTGGCCAATTTCGACTGCGTGATCGCCAATCCTCCGTTTTCTCTTGAGAAATGGGGCGAAGAGCTATGGATTAGCGACCCCTTTGGTCGCAACTTTGCTGGTCTGCCGCCATCGAGCAGTGGCGATTTTGCCTGGGTGCAGCACATGGTCAAGTCGATGGCCGAAGGTGTTGGGCGCATGGCCGTCGTGCTCCCGCAGGGTGCGCTGTTCCGGAAAGGGGCAGAAGGTGATATCCGTCAGAAGCTGCTAGAAATGGATTTGGTTGAGGCCGTGATCGGGCTGGCGCCCAACCTGTTTTACGGCACCGGCTTGGCGGCATGCATTCTGGTCTTGCGCAAGCGAAAGCCGGCTAAGCACAAAAAGAAGGTACTGATTGCAGATGCCTCACGATTGTTTCGCCGGGGCCGCGCGCAAAACTATCTGGAGTCCGAGCATGCAGCGGACATCCTTGGCTGGTATCGCGGCTTTACAGATGTGCAGGACGCTGTCAGGGTGGTCACTCTCGACGAAATCAAAACCGAGGATTGGACGCTGAACATCTCTCGCTACGTCTTGCCGCCGCTTCAAGAAGATATTCCGCCGTTGCCGGAGGCTGTAGCCGCCTTCAAAGACGCACTAACCCGCTGTCGAGAGGCAGAGATGAATCTGGAAACGGTTATGACGAATTTCCGGGAGGCAGTATGAATGGGGATGTTTTTGTTAACAGTTTGCTAAAAGAGTTTGGCGGAATTACCCAAGGAAAGCTGGCTAAATTGCTTGGAAAGAATACAACGCAAATCAGCAATCTCAGAAAGGTGAAAAACGTAAGTCCGCTTACCGTGGCAAGAATGATGGCCGGTCTGAACCGCCAGATTGTAAGAGGTGATGATCTGGTTATTCACATCAAGGAGAAATTCGAAGTAGCTACGGATTTCGAGTCTGCGCAAATTCTTGGGGTGACTCAACAGTCGTTAAGCAACTGGAAAGCAAGAAACACTGGAGTAACAAAAGCCCAGATTGCAAATGCCGTTGCTGCCGCTAGAACGCAAGCCAAAAAGGATGCCCATAAAGCAACATTGCGCCCCATTATTGAGTTTTTCCCTCTGGATGCAGTTGAATCTAGAGGTGGAGCGAAGTACGAGTTATTCCCCACCGGCAAGGACGATAATTCTCAGCACATTGCCATACGAAAATGTCTGGAGAGCACAAAAGGAATCTACGTGTTTTACGACACCCGTGGTCGCGCTATTTACGCAGGCAAGGCGAAGAGTCAATCACTATGGAGTGAACTGAAGAACGTGTTTAACCGTGACCGAAAAACGCAATTGGTTTATCGTGTGGATCATCCGGAGCGGAACTTGAAATTTGCCCCTGCATACGATAAAGCGCGGCGCATACGCAAGACCCAACTGGAGTTGAGTGACATTGCCGCATATCTTTCGGTATATGAAGTCGATCCTCAAATGATAAATAGCCTTGAGGCGTTGCTGGTCAGAGGATTTGCCAATGATCTGCTGAACGTCCGCATGGAGAAATTCGATAATCACAAATCGACCAGAAAAGCTCCCACGGTCCGCATGACTGCCAAAAAGCCCGCAACTCGTAAAAAGGTTGCTGCTGGCAAGAAGACAACAAAATCAGCAGTTAGAAAGAAATAATCAAGCGCCATGTCAGCACGTATAACCCAACAAGAACTCGAATCCTACCTCTGGGGCGCCGCCGTGCTGCTGCGTGGCCTCATCGATGCTGGTGACTACAAGCAATTCATCTTCCCGCTGCTGTTCTACAAGCGCGTTTCCGATGTATGGGAAGAGGAATACCAGTCTGCTCTGGCCAATTCCGGTGGTGACCTGTCGTATGCTCAGTTTGGGGAAAACCACCGTTTCCAAATCCCTGAGGGATCGCACTGGAACGACATACGCCAGATTCCTAAGAACGTTGGTGCTTCGATTCAGAAGGCGATGCGAGCTATTGAGTCGGCTAATCCGGATCTACTCGATGGCATTTTCGGCGACGCCGCCTGGACCAATCGTGAACGTCTGCCAGATGAAACGTTGAAGAACCTCATCGAGCACTTTTCGACCCAGACGCTGTCGGTGACCAATGTGCCTGAGGACGAACTGGGCAATGCCTATGAATATCTGATCAAGAAGTTTGCGGATGATTCCGGCCACACCGCGGCTGAGTTTTATACAAATCGCACCGTTGTTCATCTAATGACACAATTGTTGGCGCCGCAAGTTGGCGAGTCAATCTACGACCCTACCTGCGGCACCGGCGGTATGCTGATTTCAGCCCTCGACGAGGTAAAGCGCTCGGGCGGCGAATACCGCACACTCAAGCTCTACGGACAGGAACGCAACCTCATCACCTCATCTATCGCCCGCATGAACCTATTCCTGCACGGGGTGGAAGACTTCGAAATCATCCGGGGCGACACTCTGGCCGATCCCAAGCACAACGAGGGTGACCGCCTGCGACAGTTCGACGTGATCCTCGCCAACCCGCCGTACTCCATTAAGCAATGGGACCGCGAGGCATGGAGTCAGGATAAATGGGGGCGCAACTTTCTCGGGACTCCGCCCCAAGGCCGGGCCGATTACGCCTTCCAGCAGCACATTCTGGCCAGCCTCACCGCTAAGGGGCGCAGCGCCGTGCTTTGGCCGCACGGCGTGCTGTTCCGCAATGAAGAGCAAACCATGCGAGCCAAGATGATTGAGCTCGACTGGGTAGAAGCCGTGATCGGCTTGGGCCCCAACCTGTTCTATAACTCGCCGATGGAGTCGTGCATTGTCATTTGCAACCGGAAGAAGCCAGCCGCGCGCAAAGGCAGGGTGATCTTCATTGACGCATTGAATGAGGTCACCCGCGAGCGGGCTCAAAGCTTCCTGAAGCCGGAGCACCGGCTACGCATCTTGGGAGCCTTCAGGAAGTTTGGGGATGTACCTGGCTTCGCCAAGGTGGCGACACGAGCCGAAATAGACGCGAATGCGGGCAATCTGTCGATCCCGCTGTACGTCAAGCGGGTTGCCGCCGCACCCGCTACTGACAGCAACGGTGACGTGGTATCGCTGCAATCCTCATGGAATCAGTGGCAAGGCGAAGGACGAGCATTTTGGCAGCAGATGGATAGCTTGGTAGAGACATTAGACTGTCTAGCCACAACCGATAAGCAATAGGGCTCAGCTATCGTTCTGGTGATTATTCTTTACCTATTGGGTAAAGATATATAAAATAGGGAAGTCAACTTGAAATTAAACTTCAAGGACAAAAAGATTCGAGAGCTATGCGAAAAGCGCGCTGTCGCCGATAAGAAACTTGGGGCCGCTTGCGCGCGTAAGTTAAGAACGCGGCTAGACGATTTGGATGCAGCAAGCCGGGTAACTGATTTAACGGCTGGAAATCCTCATCCGCTCAAGGCTGATCGTTTAGGGCAGTTCGCTCTCGATTTGGCAGGTGGTTGGCGGATCGTGTTTGCACCAGACCAAGACCCCCTACCTGTGCATGATGATCAGTCCATTGACTGGTCTCAAGTCACCATCATTTGTATCGAATTTATTGGAGACTACCATGACTGATTTGGCAGCCCCATTTACACCCGACTGGGTTTCCCCTCCTGGCGATACGCTTCTCGATATTCTGGAGGAGCGTGACTGGACTCAGGATGAGTTGGCTCAACGACTGGGTTACACCCCAAAACATGTGAACCAGCTTATCAAAGGCAAAGTCCCACTGACCGAAGATGCGGCGATTCGTTTGGAGCGTGTCGTAGGCAGTACGGTTGGTTTTTGGCTGGCTCGCGAGGCAAAGTATCGTGAAAGATGCGCTCGCCTTGCTGCGGCGGAAAAATTTGCTGGTTGGACCGATTGGTTGGACACCTTGCCAATCAAGGAAATGATGAGCGCAGGTGCAATAGAAAAGCGTCGAATGGACGCCAAGTCCAAGCCTGCGCTGGTAGAGGCTTGCCTGCGTTTTTTTGGAATCGCATCGCCTGATGAGTGGCAGGGGCGATACGGGCAAATGCAGGCTTCATTTCGTCGCAGCCGCGAAGAGCAAAGTGACGTAGGTGCAATCTCAGCCTGGTTGCGTATGGGTGAACAGATTGCCGAGAAACGGGATGGGGTGAAATTCAATCGCAGCAAGTTCGTCGCAGTGCTGGACGAAATTCGTAAACTCACCACGTTGCCGCCTGAACAATTCGAGCCGCTTCTTCGTGCTGGGTTTAGTTCCGCTGGCGTCGCCTTCGTGCTGATACCTGCTATTCCCAAGGCCCACGTCAGTGGTGTAGCGCGCTGGCTTAATCCACATCGCCCACTCATACAACTCTCGCTATACGGTAAAACCAACGATAAGTTCTGGTTCACCCTGTTTCATGAAGCTGCTCACGTATTGCTTCATGGCAAAGAAAAAGAATCTGTCTATCTGGATGACCCGAGTAAGTCTGGCGCCGATTCTATTCAAGAGCGAGAAGCCAATGACTGGGCGAGAGACTTTTTGATTCCTCCTCGCTATAAAACTCAATTGGTCGGGCTTAAAACCAAAGCTGCTGTATGTGAATTTGCTCGTGCAATTGGTATTCATCCCGGCATCGTTGTCGGTCGGCTTCAGCATGATGGATTGATTGATCTTTCATGGATGAATGATTTGCGAGTGAGCTTCAAACTTACAGCAGCCGAATAGCATGCCTAAAGCTAATTGGCGTAAGGTCAAATTTGGCGAGTTGGTGCAACTGTCGAAAGCGCGCAGCCAAGATCCTCTGGCCGATGGCATTGAGCGTTACGTCGGACTGGAACATCTTGAGCCGGGTGACTTGCGCATCCGCACATCGGGCAATGTGGCCGATGGCGTGACGTTCACCAGCATGTTTCACCCCGGTCAAGTGCTGTTTGGGAAACGCCGCGCTTATCAACGTAAGGTGGCAGTGGCGGATTTCTCAGGGGTGTGCTCAGGAGACATCTATGTGCTGGAGTCTAAAGACGCACAAGTTCTGCTCCCTGAATTGCTGCCTTTCATTTGTCAAACCGATGCATTCTTTGATCATGCTGTTGGCACATCAGCTGGCTCATTGAGCCCCCGAACCAACTGGACGAGCTTGGCGGATTTTGAGTTTGCGTTGCCGCCACTGGTCGAGCAGTCCAAATTGACTATCCAACTTTCCTCTGTTGAGGAGCTCTGTTATGAACTCGAATCTGCGCAGTTGAACCTTGGAATTGTCGAGCGATCTGCTATTCAAGCAGTGCTTGGAAACGAGAATAGCTGGCGGATTACGACTATGAAAAGCATCATCAAGAGCATTGATGCCGGTAAAAGTCCAAAAGCGTCATCCTTGCCCGCAGAACCTCACGAGGTAGGTGTCTTGAAGGTTAGCGCAGTCAGTGCCCAAGGTTATTGCCCGGATGAAAACAAAGCACTATTGAATCCGGATGATTTTTTCAAAGAAGCTACAGTTAAGGCCGGCGACTTCCTTGTAACACGAGCTAATGCCCAGCCGCAGGGAGTTGCTCGTACTTGCATGGTCGAATCAACTCCTAGCAATTTGATGCTGAGTGACAAAACGTGGAGACTCAACTTCACAGCAGACGCGCCACCAAAGAGATTCATATTGGCCTGGACGAAGCTTCCGAAGTTTCGGTCATATATTGAAGCCATTTGTTCCGGAACTGAGGCAAAAAATATATCACAAGAGAAATTTCTTGCGGGGCCGATGGTGCAGCTCGATCAGAGCCAGCAGATCGAAATAGACCGCTTACTAGACCAAACAGATTCGGCCAGAAAAGTTCTCGATGAACGAAAACGTGTTTCGGTTTCAATGAAATACGGTCTTCTGATGAAAGCATTTGGGGAGACACGAAAGTGAGTTTTACAGAATCTAATACGGTTGAAGCCTACGTCCGTGATCTGCTTGCTGGCCCGATCAAGGCGACAGCAGCACACACCGTCCAAGAACCCCTCGCCAGCTATGGCCCGAGCCCTAAAGGCGTCGGCTGGCGCTATGCGGCACCTGCTGAAGTTCCGCGCCAGATCCAGGAGGTGCTGGTCGAGTCTTGGCTGCGGGATGCCCTGATCCGTCTGAACCCTGAAATTGCAGCCCAAACTGACCGGGCAGACGAGGTGCTCTACAAGCTGCGTGCGATCGTGCTGTCGGTGCGCTCAGATGGTTTGATCCGGGCCAATGAGGAGATGACGGCGTGGATGCGGGGCGAGCGGTCGATGCCATTCGGTCAGAACAACGAGCATGTGCCGGTACGTTTGATCGATCTGGACGATTTGTCGCAAAATCGATACGTCGTCACCCAGCAGTTTACCTACCGTGCTGGCCCGACCGAGCGGCGTGCTGATCTGGTGTTGCTGGTCAATGGACTGCCGCTGGTGCTGATCGAGGCCAAGACACCGGTGAAGACGTGCATCAGTTGGGTGGATGGCGCGGTGCAGGTGCACGACGACTACGAAAAATTCGTGCCCGAGCTGTTCGTTTGCAATGTGTTCTCGGTGGCGACCGAGGGTAAGGAATATCATTTCGGCTCCATTGGTTTGCCGGTCAAAGACTGGGGCCCTTGGCATCTGGACGGTAGCGACACGCAACATCATCCACTGAAAACACTCAAGCTGTCAGCCGAGAGCATGTTGCGTCCGAACGTGGTGCTGGACATCTTGGGTAGCTTCACGCTGTTCGCCACAGATAAGAAGAAGCGTCGATCCAAGATTATTTGCCGCTACCAGCAATACGAGGCGGCCAACAAGCTAGTCGAGCGCGTGCTGGCGGGCTACCCCAAAAAGGGATTGATCTGGCATTTTCAGGGTTCGGGTAAATCATTGCTGATGGTATTTGCGGCGCAGAAGTTGCGCATGCATTCCGGCTTGAAGAATCCCACAGTGCTGATCGTGGTGGACCGGGTAGACCTTGACACTCAAATCACTGGCACCTTCACCGGGGCAGACATTCCAAATCTGGAAAAGGCTGATACCCGCGAGAAGTTGCAGCAGTTGTTGGCGCAGGATGTGCGCAAGATCATCATTACGACGATCTTCAAATTCGGTGAGGCCAGCGGCAGTCTGAACGATCGCAGCAACATCATCGCTTTGGTGGACGAAGCCCACCGCACACAGGAAGGCGACTTGGGCCGCAAGATGCGCGAGGCGCTGCCCAATGCGTTTCTGTTTGGTCTAACTGGCACCCCGATCAACCGTGCTGACCGCAACACTTTCTATGCCTTTGGTGCCGATGAGGACGAGAAGGGCTACATGAGCCGCTATGGCTTTGAAGAATCGATCCGAGACGGCGCCACTCTGAAGCTGCACTTCGAGCCGCGTTTGGTAGATCTGCATATCGACAAGGCTGCCATTGATGCCGCCTTCAAGGAGTTGACCGGCGGCCTGTCAGACTTGGATAAGGACAATCTGGCCAAGATGGCAGCCAAGATGGCCGTGCTGGTGAAGACGCCGGAGCGCATTCGACGCGTGTGCGAGGACATCGTCGAACACTTCCAAGCCAAAGTGGAGCCCAACGGATTCAAGGGCCAGATCGTTACCTTTGATCGTCAGTCCTGCCTGCTATTCAAAGCCGAGTTGGACAAGCTGATGCCGCCAGAAGCCACTGACATTGTTATGTCGGTACAAGCAGCTGACAAGAAAGATCACCCAGAGTACGCAGCCTATGATCGCTCGCGCGACGAAGAAGAACGACTGCTGGATCGCTTCCGTGACCCGGCAGATCCGCTGAAGATGATCATTGTCACGGCCAAATTGCTGACTGGATTCGACGCGCCCATCCTGCAGGCGATGTACCTGGACAAGCCATTGCGCGACCACACGCTGTTGCAGGCAATCTGCCGGGTGAACCGTACCTACTCCGAGCAGAAAACACATGGCTTGATCGTCGACTATCTCGGCATCTTCGATGACGTAGCAGCTGCGCTGGAGTTTGATGATCAGAGCGTCAAGCAGGTGATCAGCAATATCCAGGAGTTGAAGGATAAGCTACCTGAGGCGATGCAGAAGTGTCTCGCATTTTTCCCCGGCATTGATCGCACGCAACAAGGCTACGAGGGACTGATTGCCGCCCAACAGTGCCTACCGAACAACACGGTACGTGACAATTTTGCGGCTGAATACAGCGTACTCAACAAGATATGGGAAGCGCTGTCACCCGATACTGTTCTTGGGCCATTCACGAAAGACTACAAGTGGTTGTCGCAGGTTTATCAGTCAGTGCAGCCATCGAGCGGTCATGGCAAGCTGATCTGGCACTCGCTCGGCGCCAAGACGATTGAGCTGATTCATCAAAACGTGCATGTGGATGCAGTTCGTGACGACCTCGATACTTTGGTGCTGGACGCTGATTTGCTGGAGGCCGTGCTCTCGAACCCAGACCCAAAGAAGGCCAAGGAAATCGAATTCAAATTGAAGCGCCGGCTCAGAGGGCATGGTGGCAATCCCAAGTTCAAAAAGCTTTCCGAGCGACTCGATGCGTTGAAAGATCGGTTTGAATCCGGGCAGATCAACAGCGTCGAGTTCCTGAAGCAGTTGCTAGAAATTGCAAAAGAAACACTGCAGGCCGAAAAGGAAGTTCCCCCTGAGGAAGATGAAGATAGAGGCAAGGCAGCTCTGACGGCGCTGTTCAACGAGGTCAAGACGGCCGAGACGCCGATTATGGTTGAGCGCGTGGTGGCGGATATAGATGAGATTGTTCGCTTGGTCCGTTTTCCCGGTTGGCAAGGCACGCAGGCGGGAGAACGCGAAGTAAAGAAGGCGCTACGCAAGGCGCTCTTCAAATACAAGCTGCACGCGGATGAAGAACTGTTTGAAAATGCGTACAGTTATATAAAACAGTATTACTGACGGTATCTGATGAACGTCGTCCAGCGGCTATTTAGTTAAATTCGACTGATTTGCTAATTTCCATTCCCTGGCGGCCAGTATTCCATGGTCAAGGTTTTTCTGAACTGCAAACCCGATTCGCGCTAGTTCGCAGAGCTTCCTTGAACGGTGATATGGTCCTAGGTCTTTTAGCAGTTCATAGAAATCAGCCCATGCTGGCGCAACACAAACCTTGAAGCGCAATGTCTCGTTCTTGTTCATGATATTCCTCGTGTCTTTCAGCGAAATCGCGTGCAGCAAAATTAGCATGGTTCAGGATCAGATGTCCAATCATTGGGCACTTTAACTTGCCAGAATCATTCGATTCAACTGTGCAAATCCAAAAGTGGCCAATTATCAGTCACTGTTTACGGCTGACCTCTTGGCTAGATAAATCTCGGTCAATAAGTGGGCACTTTTTTGCCTCAACAAATCTCATTGTTACTTTCAAATTGGAAAAGTGGCCAATTTTCGACCATTGTTCATTTCAGAATACCGGGTTAGAAAAATAGTGGTCAATAAGTGGGCACTTTTTTTGCTGCAACAACATTCATTGTCACTTTCAATTGGGAAAAGTGGCCAATTGTCGACCGTTATTCTGCTAAAGCAAACTGGAGTGGAAAATGCTCGCCAAGCGGAACGCTTTCTCACGCTGTTTGACCAATCAAAAGCGACTGAATATTTTGATCTGGATGAGAAGTTAAAATCAGAATATGCGAATGTATAGAAAATGCAACAAACAAGTTCGCATAGAGAGTGATTTTGAAACCCGCTAATTTACTAGCGCTGAGCGCCGATTCCAAAAGAGATCATCGAGATAACGACATTTGGAATTCAAATGATTTGACATGCAAAATTATGATGTGTACAAATGTGCACATTCGCCAAGGCGAGTCCGAATATCACCCGGTAAAGGTGTGCATTCGCTCATGGATGCCTTCCTATAAATAGAAGATATAAGTGAGACGTTCGAATCAAGTAGCTAAACGCAGCAAAGCGGCTAGTCACCGCAACGAATCGAGTAACGCACACAGCGCACTCAACCGATCTGCGAAAGCGGATTGCCTCAGGCAGGATGCATGGACTCAGTCCGTCTTCTTGTCGCCCGCCCTGTCTGGGCGGGACATTCATTCCAAGCTATCAAGCGAGAGTAGAACCGATTGTCCCCTGATGCGGGCGCACTAAACACCCAGAGATTGATGCACAAAGCCGACTTGGCTTTTGCGCCGTTGGCCGGTGGTGTCTGTTGTGTGGTGCCGTGTTGTTCGTCGCTCTGCCCAGTCTTTGACTGGGAGAACAGGCGTAAGGTGGAAATTTGGTATCAAAATCGGCATGAGGACTTCAAATTGAATGTCTCATTGGACAAGAAATAAATTCATTACATGCACCCCTCAGTCGAAAGGCTGAATTCTGGTTCAAAAGGCGCTGGTGAAGCCTCGCTTTTGGATCCAGGGGAAAGACGGTACCGAAAGGTTGCGACTCCGGTGGCAGGAGATCAATAAGTAGACCGCGTGTGTGATCGAGAAAGATTCAAAAATGGGGTCGTGTCCATATGGATGCTAGAAGGACAGGCCACTGGTCTGCGCGAGGATATTCGCGAGCGATGAAAGGACGAAACGTCTTGAATTGTTGCCACCCGATGAGACTAAAGTTACGCCCGGCCAATAAACTGATGGCAAGAAATGTACTACTTCCTACGGCAGGCAGCCGGACCCCGTCGCGACGGAATTCGCAAACCTTCGACCGGGACTGGGTTGGAGTCTGTGTATGGAATATCAGTCATTAATCTCAAATGTAATGACGACCTTCCATTTAAGTAAACCGGACGAAGGAGAATTACATGACTGATGAATCAGAGAGCGTTAGACCTGGACGAATTGAGGGAAGGAACTGTAAATATAGATCTGGTATGCACCGGATACCAAAGCAGTGCAACAACCAGATCGAAATCGTATTGCAAAAGAACAAACATCAGGCTGCTCACAAAGACAAAAAAGTAGGCCAAGGCTCACAAGATAAACGCCGGACAGTGATCAAGGGCTTCTTCAGTGACTTGTTTTATCTCGGATACAAGATCGAGTCCATCTACAATCTGAAGGAAAAGCACTTGATGGCAGTATTTCACTTTCTTGAAGAACAAGGTCAATCGCCGGCTACCATTCAAAACAAGATATCCATCATGCGGGTATTTTGTGTCTGGATCGGAAAAGTGGGGATGGTTGGCGACTCTGTAGTCTATGTGAAAGAAAAGTCTTCCGTTCGTCGCAGCATGGTGGTGAAGGAAGACAAATCTTGGGCAGGGAAAGGGGTTGATGTTTTGGCTAAACTAGCTGAGGTCACCAATGCTGACGAAACGATCGCATTGGTGTTGGAGCTTTGCTGGGCATTTGGCCTGAGAGTTCAGGAAGCATTGAAACTCAGACCCGGAGTATCGCATGTTGGCGAGTTCGTTTGGGTGCTCGAAGGAACTAAGGGAGAACGGCCGAGGGTGATTCCAGTGGAGAATGCAATTCAGCGTAACGTGTTGGCAAAGTCAAAAGCGATTGTGGACAAGAAGACAGGTTTCTTTGGGAAGCGGGGTAAGTCTTTCAAGCAAAAACATACTCGTTTCTATACTGTCATGGTGGCTTGTGGAATTACATTGCGAGATGATGGAATTACAGCTCACGGACTGAGGTACCAGTACATGCACGAATCATTCAAGCTCCTAATGGGCATAGAGCCACCTATACGCGGTGGGGATATCAACCAAGTGGAAAAATACAAATACCACGAGGCTAGTCAGCAGCTGATGGAGCGAGCCGGCCATACGCGAGTGTCAATTGGCGCGTCGTACTACGGTAGCCGTCGTCGTGCGAAATCTTGAACCAAACTTAATATGCGCAAGGTTGCACCAGATACTTATGACAAGGAAATGATGAAATGATCCGTTGCGGAAATCAAATCAGGTTGCACGAAAGCGATATAGATTGGCTCTACAAAATAACTGGTGCTAATCCCATAGGGATTAAATCTGTGGATGAGCTAAATAGCTTCATCGATCTACATCTTCCGAATTTCAATAATTCCACTCCAGAGTCGCAGCTTCTCAGGATGCTGCTTGCGGACAGGAAGAGCAATTCCGACATATGAGGTTACGGAGTGTTAAAGGGGAAGACAATACGCAGTACGAATGGCTTGCCCGGTTACCGAAAGGGCCCCAAATGATTTGCATGGCATGTGGTGGATGCGAGCATGTAGGTCTGATATATTCAAAACAAACTTCCGAAAGCAGCTACGTCTTAATGGCTGAATGGCGGCACGAGCCTAAGCCCTGCTGGACCGAACCAAAGTGGCAACTAATTCCAGAAGGAAGTGAACAACTAAACGAGACGCATCTTTTGGGCCGGAAGGTTCACTAGTTTTAACCCTCCAGATCAATTCAGCACCAGGTAAAGATAATGTTCGATCAAAATTACAATATCGCAAATCCGGAAAAGGAAATACTAGCGTATTTGAAGGCCAATCAGCCTGGTAGCGCGCATCTGCGCAGGCGTGCTGTTATCTATGAGAATAACGGCAAGTGGACGCTGCAAGGGTGTGTTATCGAAGGAATCTCCGCAATGCGAGAGCTCACGCGAGAAGAATCGCGTCGGTACCCAACTGGCGTAGTGTTGTTTGAGGACTGGTTATCATTCAATGAACTCGAGGAAGTTATCGCGCAAATTCAAGAGGGCCGACTTTCTCTTGACGAGTATGACGTAGAAGCCACCACCAGCCCCCGTCGCTGGGAAAGTGTACGGCTACCTTTAGCAAATCCGTACATGCAACATCCCGGCTACGTTTGGACATCAAGATTCCAAGATAGTCACTACAGTACGCTTGGAGAATTGCTAGCACCGGATTTGCCATACTATCCGGACTTACACGAGGCGGTGGTGGACTGGCTACCATTCCCTATCTATCGCCAAGGCGGCGACCAAAAGAAGGGGGAGGTTATTGTGCTCCTACCTGAAACTAGGGCGTATTTTGAAGAGGCCCTCATTCAGGGTAATCTCATTAATCTGTCTATAGTGGGAACGGGGGCGAGCGCTCTGCCCTTGATAGTAACTGGTGCCTGGTGGGACAAGGAGAACATTCACCATTTTTCGGCTCGCGTTGCCGATGGCTATGCAACTATAGAAATTCCGGGTGAAGCCAAGCGCTTGGATTATGTCCTCATGGATGCCGATGGCACCGTTTACGACTTCCAACAAGAGACCGAATACCATCATAGCGGCTTAGGAATAACTCACAAGCGAGACAACAAAAATACGCTCACTAACGTGGTGACAGAGGCATGCCTTAATGGAGAGGGGCCTCGCGTCGAGTTCAAGCCATTCATCAAACCTGACAATGATAAGCTTCAAGAAGTTATCCGAACGATTGCCGCGTTTGCAAATGCGGACGGCGGTCATATCTTTTTGGGCATTAGCGATGGATGTGAAGTTGATGGTATCAACGAATCCCTAGGTGAACTACTGCAATCCATTCCGGATGAGGACGCATGTAGGCAGTACCTTGGCATCATAGGCGGGAAAATTCGCGAAGAGCTTAAAGGCAATGTCCATTTGGCATTTTCCTATGTTGCTATTAGCGGTCGTTGGGTTGCAGTTATTGAAGTAGCAGAGGCAAAAGAAAAACCGATTACGACTCGCCGTGAAGAGAGGGTCCTCTATGTTCGCCGCGGCTCTACTAATGCTAAAGCGCGTCCGGCAGAGTGGAAGGAAATTGTCAATTCTGCTGGAAACAATGCACTTTTTCCTTTTAGATGATTTGTCAGAAGAGGGGAACGGCGGCTTTTCGACTTAACGAACACGTCCTCTCGATCCAAAGACATTTATTGCAGGTCCCGGCCGACACCTAAGCAATGAACTCGTTAGACACACCGCGGCAAAACGGGCGCTAGGAGCCGTACTTCATAGCTCGACGCGTCAACAGCGATTCGGCGCACGATTGCTGAAGCTGGAAGCGAACGGAGCGAAAGCCGTCCGGCAAGCTCTCGTGAGCGGGTCGGCCATGTATTGACGTGTAATGTCATGGGTAGGTGCGGAATGGGAGTTGGGTTCCACGCAGCGCGACGGTGAACCAGTTTGCCATCGACGAACCACCGTATCTCGCACGGGTCCCATTCGATCGCAAATTGATGGGGGGCTTTTGATGCGTCGAAACCCAATGGAATGATTGCGGGCGTTCCCCGATAGCCGTAGTCGAACTTCGCACCCTCTGTCCCAGGGTTATAGAACACGTTGACCAAGAGCCTGTCTGGGCGATTTCCCGTGATCTCAATATCGATTTCCTGCCGGGGAGAATCGCGATGAAGAAAGAAGCCGGTCACTAAACCTGAAACACTCGTCGCCTGCAAGGTGGCCTCGAAACGCCCATACAGAAAACTGCCGCGGCTCGTGATCGCGGCAGCGCCAAGATTGCGCACACCAAGCGGCTGCTGATTGACTGCGAATGAAAGCCCCCCGCCCGATTGCGAGGTGACGTTGGCCGGGCGAAATAGTCCAAGGTTTCCGGGGAACGTATCGTTTCGCAACAGCCACCGCTCCGACTGGACTTCGGACAGATCGTCTTCGAAGCTTACCCGCGACGTTGACGGCTCCAGGCGCTCCACTACACTCATGCCGATTCCTGCCCACTCCGCTTGCGGCACGACCCACGGTGATCGGTCATGCCGCAGTCGCTTTGTTAAGCGGGTCATAGGTGTATCAACCTCGGCGCGCCGGTGCCTTCGCTGTCCGATATCCAGAACAGTCGGGTACAAAGCTGCCGGCGGCGGAAGCCTCACATGCTCGCAAAGCGCACGCCAAGTGTTGGTGTCTTCACCATGCAGACGAACCAAGTCGGCCCCTTCCAAAGCGGCCAGCATTCCATCAAAGTCGTGATCAATCGCTCCTTCTACGTCACCGATCACGATGAACTTGGCGCGCGGGTAGCGCTGCATGAGCACGCGCAAATGCGGCCTTAATGAAGCTATGTTGACATAGGCATTGAAAATGCAAGGGGCGCGGCCGGCGATCAGTCTTTCAAACTCATTTTCCGGAATTCGGTCCAGATCGCTGCAGCAACGATAACCAAGCATCGAGAGTGCCATCGCGAGGGATGATAATCCGGATCCCGGGGCACCAAAGGCGAACACGGGAGAGTGGGTCGGCCGTTGATGGAAAAGCGACGCGTCACTGCCGTCAAGTACGCCAATCCGGCTCAGCGCGGGAAGGATCGAGTACGAGTTTGTTGAAAGAGTATCGAGCCTTTGGTTGATCACTGAGCGGCGTAGAGCTCGCACATCCAAATCTCGGAACTTGAGATTGATCCAGAGGTCGATGGGGCCTTGGCACGGAAGAAGATCAAGCAGAGCTTGAGCTCCTTTTTTCGACAGCACATACCCAGATAGATACCAAATTCCGCGCTCCGGGCGAAACACGTTCTTCGAAACCAGTTCCTTTGGAGCGCCGTAGCGTGCTTCCTTGTAGGACACGTACAAAACATCAAAGGCAGGACTGTTTTGATCAGCGTCTTCCATCTCGTGCCAAGCCTGATCTACGATTCGCCCAAAGCCGCGCTCGAACCAGACGTCGTCCTCAAGTATAAGAGCGTAGGGGGCAGTGGACTGTGCGATGGTTTTCCAGATACCGATGTGAGAACGCGCAACGGCAACTTCTGCCCGACTCATCCTAATCGGGCGCATTAGATCGAACGCATCAGGTAACGCATGAGGTTGAGGTTCGACGAATAATTGGTCGCCAAGCGTGTAGAACGGCTCAACGTCACCGCCATCGAACAATTGTTGACCATCGATCTGCCCGTCGCATGCAGAGTACCTAATGGCTCGCGCCGATAGCGGTATACCAGCAGCGTCACGGATGCAGGAAAGCTCGCGAAGCACATCAGTCCATCGGTCCGGTTGCCTGTCCAAGTTGATAACGAAGATCGGACCGATACCTGATTGATGAGCGTCCGAGGGCGGCACGAACGCAAGGCACTGCTGCCGCGGCAGGTGCGTGCGGCATTGTAAGAACAAGAAATATAGAAAGCGGGACGCGGCACGCAATGGTTTCGAAAGGTTCATTCGGGATTAATCGTCGCTGGGACGGAACCTTTGTTGATTGGAAAGTCGCCAGTTTCTGGCGTCACCGCGATGACTTAAGGGCCATTTTGAGACGGCAAGAGAGTCCCAGTCACGTAATACAACTAGATCACTCTCCACACCTACCGACGTAGCGCCAAGATCGAAAATCGACTTCGAGAGATTTCCAGGTCCGGTCGTCGTCTGAATCTCGGGTAACACGTCGTCACCGGCGAGTTCGAGAAGCTCGGTCGCCTGTCGGAGCGCATGTTCGATGATCGGATGCCCCCGGTTTGCAATCAATGGATTGTTATTGAAGTAAAAAATCCAGCTAGGGTTGTAAGCGCCAATCTTAAGGAACGCGGACGGTTTCACCATTGTTCCGGAAGCGATGTCGTAGCATAGCGGCTGGACTTTCAGTCGGCCATCGTCGAATAGCCAGCTGATTTGTGTGCCAACACATACATCGTCCGCATCAACGTAGAAACCGCCTTCGACCAATAGGTAGCACAACCGGAAGTAGTCGGCCTGCATGGCCGGATGGTAGCAACGTTCAAAGGCGCGCACGTGACGCGCACCCAACGTGGCACAAATATATGCTTTGGCGCTGTGCTCGTCGAACAAGTGATGCTTGAAGCCACTTGTGGTCCAGCGGGCCCAAGAGGCAATGCACTCTTCGATGTCCTCCGGTAACTCTTGCAGGTTGTGCCAATACTGGAAGATAGTTCTGGGCGCACTTTGCGCATACCGATCATTGATGGGTGGCTGCCCCTCGGATCGCTGGACCAATTCTCTGATGAATTCCGATCGCTGTCGATGGTGTTCCGGGCTGTCCGTCATTTCTTCGCAACTCGATCCATAATCTCTTGGGGCAATAGTTTTTGCCATCTACCGGAACGTGTATTGTATGCTCGCGGGATGGTTTTTCGCTACGGCGAAAGGTGAAATGACCTGCCATAGAGAAGATTTAATCGGGTGGGATCAATTAATGATTTAAGCGGAGGTCACAGTAACGTGAAGATTCTCTCGTACAACCCCGGTCACGACGGCGCGATCGCCTATCTGCAGGATGCTCGTTTGGTGGTTTCTATCGAGGCGGAAAAGGATTCGAACTATCGTTATTCGCCGATATCCAGTCATGACGTGTTCAAAGTTCTTGGCGAACTCGACGATATCCCCGACGTCATTTGTACTGGCGGTTGGTGGCCACGCGATGAGTATGAATACCTAAGCGGGTCGAATATTCATGTCGGGTACCGGGGGGTGTTGAAAGGTGGCGCTATCGAAGACCGACGACGCTTATTGGGAAAATCAGTCCAGTATTTCTCTTCTTCTCACGAGCGATCGCACGTGCTTTGCGCTTTCGGCATGTCGAGTCTTCCGAAAGGTACCCCATGCTATGCGTTAGTGTGGGAAGGGGCGATAGGCGCTTTCTACGAGATCGATTCCGATCTCAACATAACACTGCTAGCCGATGTGATGAATCAGCCGGGGAATCGGTATGCGCTACTCTATGGTTTAGCCGACCCAACGTTTCCTAAGAATGCGCCATTTTCTCGCTTCGCGGACGCAGGGAAACTCATGGCTTTGGCCTCATTTTCAAACCGTAGAAATCCTTTGGCAGAAGAACAAAAGCTGATTGATTTTCTGTTGGAAAGTCCATTCCTAGAGCTAAGTCCGTACAAAGACCTCGAGCATTCGCCTTACTATAATGTGGGGGTGGAGGATCAAGAATTCCGCAATTTCACGGGCATTTTTAGCGACAAGATCTTTGATGTCTTTTATCAATTTGCAAAATCTAACCTGAAAAAAAGAATGCCGCTGGTCATCGCAGGCGGATGCGGTCTGAATTGCGATTGGAACACAAAGTGGAAAGAAAGCGGGCTATTTACAGAGGTCTTCGTGCCACCTGTCGCCAACGACTCGGGGTCGGCAATTGGGACCGCGATCGACGCCCAGTTACATTTTACTGGGAACCCGAAAATCGAATGGGACGTTTACTCGGGCCAAGACTTCATCACGGCTGGCTCTTTCGATTTGGCACAGTATGATCTCTACGAGGTTAACTATGAAATGATTGCCGACATATTAGCTAACGACCTCGTTATCGGATGGGTGAGTGGCAAATACGAAATCGGCCCGCGTGCGCTGGGCAACCGTTCGATTCTCGCTGCACCATTTCATGAAAGCACCAGAGTGCGGCTTAATGAGATTAAGCAGCGCGAACAATTTCGTCCGATTGCTCCTGTTTGCTTGGAAGAAGATGCTGCGAGATGGTTTGGCTGCGATCATCCGAGTCCATTTATGCTTTACACACATCGTGTTAGAACGGATGGACTAGCTGCAGTTACCCACGTGAACGGAACGGCGCGGATTCAGACAGTGTCATCTGAGACTAACCGAAAGTTGTACGAACTGCTTGTCGCATTCAAGGCGCGTACTGGATACGGCGTCTTGTGTAATACCTCTCTGAATTTCAATGGGAGAGGCTTCATAAACAAAATAGCTGACCTTTCAGCATATGCTGTGAAGCACCATTTGGATGGCTTTGTGGTTGAGGGGCGGACCTATCTATTGAAGTCGTCGAGGAGTTATCAAGCGTACTTGAGGATACCCAATACGATGGTTGCGGCTTGTCGAATAGATTCTTCGTATGAATCTTGATATTCTCGCCAAGGTTCCTAAGCGCTCCCTTTTGCTAATAAAATTCGCTCGACTAAGGATTCGAAATGCTAAGTAACACCGCCCTTGCCCTGCAAGCCACCGGACCTGCGGGAAAAGCTGCGCCGGGAGGCAATTGTGATCGTAATGAATCAAAATACAGGGAGCATCCATGAAACGCTTCAAGCAATATTTGGCCGAAGTCGAAAGAGAAAAAGCTATTGAAAAGCTCACCCTAGCTTTAGAGCATGAGGTATACAAACGAATCCCTGGAACTGCCAACTCATATCGGCAAGATGGCGCAAACACGAATACACAAACTCAACGACATGCGCATGTCTATGTAAGGCCCAACGGAGGAGGTAAGGAGTTGTATTCGGTAAATTTCGACGGTAGCGGTCACGATGGTTCCAGTGGAACCGAAATTCCATCTAGTCATGCAGATTTTCTCAGATCAAAGGGCTATGACATACCGCCAACAAATGCTTTGGAAAGCCTTAGTCTTGGGCAAATCGATGTCGGATCGTATAGCCTTGTTCTATTGGAAGAAGCCTAACCTGGTCAAGGTACAGGTGAAAACACCACCTCAGCTTTGATATTTCCCTCGAGATTGGCCAAATCGGAAATAAAGGTCTGTGGATTTTCAATACGACGTTCTGGGTCGTATATAAAGAATATTAGATGTTGGCACTTCTCGTGTGTGCTGTATCGTGCGACGTCAATCAGCAGTTCATCTCCAAGCTGACGATCGTTTAGTCCCCTTCTGGTCTTTTTTACCTCAATTGCAATTTCCTCGTTTCTTAACAAAAAATCCATTCGAGATGAGGCCCCTGCAAACTGTGGAGCCACTACCTCTGCGCTCACATCTTTGAAGTGCAGCTTCAAAATTGCATGCAAGATGTCTTGAACATCATATTCATCGTCTATTGCCATTCCCGCTCTACCCTGCCGCCTTCTGTTAAGTTGGATACAGAAGGTGTCAAAGTTTTGAAGAATGTCCTTGAGTCTGGCTATTTGATCGGTAGCTCCGAGATCAACGGGATTGCCATCGAAATACGTACGGAGCGCGCGCTCTTCAGCATCAAGCTGTGCATTCGGTTTCTTTTCAAAGACGAGCCAAACAAAGATGGTCAGCAAGATCAATTCCAACAAACTAACGATGACCAGTATCGAGAAGGAAGGCAGTACGGAGATTTGAGGAATGTATCTATAGGTCTTTCGTGGTAATTCGGTCAATTCCTTCTGGGCACTGCCTGTTTCACTCTCATCTGCCGAGAGTTTGTACATAACGTTTACAGTGACTCCAAACTGCGGATTTCCGGATTGTCCAAACTGTGTTACTGGCAGCCTATCTGTTTCATGATTATTGTATTTGGCCAACGTATCAAAATATGGTGCAAATAGCGCATCGGTCTTGGGATTCAATAAGTACGAATTCACGGCCGGATTCAATACGTCTGCAGATTGAAATACGGGAGATATGAGCATCAGGTACGTCGACGCGATTAGCAAGATATTCATTGCCATCAAAAGTATGGCGCGTCTTCTGTATTTTCTGATCTGGAATACAGCTTCTCCATCTGAAGATGGGGGAGTGATACGAAGAAATTGCAATATTGCTTCCATTATTCTCTACCCAAGGCAAATATTTTCGGATCAGAATCCATGCGCGACGTGTTCGTACAATCTGGGCGCGCGTTAAGGCGGCCACTTGGACATTAACGTGGGTGACCTCTTTGCCTGATTTTCCACTTGGCTGCAGTCTGGCTTAAAGCGGCCATTCCAGGGTGTGTCGTTAGCTGCCGCAACGAACATCGACAAAGCCCATCAGATGAAAGCTGAGATACTACAGATTAATCAATTGCCTTGCTCTTTACTAGAAGGATTAGCTGATCTGCGATCTTTGCTGGATCCTCGTACCTTGCCATCAAGCTGTTGAACTGTAACAACAGGGTGCCTAGCGCTTCCAATTCAGACTCGTCCTCAGATGTTAATGCTCTCGGTGTAATCAGGACCAGGAGTAGGGCGTGCTCGATCGCTTCGCGACCGCTATTGATGTATTCCTGCATTTGTTGTCGTGTAGGAATAGACATGTCTTCAAATTTACGTTCCATTGTCAGACCTCCTAGTAGCCAAGCACAAGAAAGGCAACATACATCGGTGTGCCAATCACAAAGCACGCAGCCGCCCAGTCCAGCGCGTCGAAAACATACCGCTTAGGCGAACGTTCACTAGTCTGGGAGTGACTGGCAAATGAAGCTAACGGTTTTTGAGAGGTCATTGCTGCTCCTTACACGTGAGAATGGAGCAAATTTACCTCTGTTGGCTGATTTCCAAAGAACAATTTTTGAGGGGCAACTGGATTGATGATGTTGTTCGTCCAATACGGACAGGGGCGGCATTGCTTAACGAAGCGGAGACGGAGTGAGTACGCTATTTTGCTTGAGATTTGCGCTGCTTTTCAGGCTCAGCAAGCAGGTCAGTCATGGGGACACCCAGCGCGCACGCGATACGCTCGATATTGGCGATAGAAATATTACGTTCGCCCCTTTCTACGG
>Ga0265324_10000561_pt1 | contig 25462 bp, 35 predicted proteins | sample 41419metaG_FD_198634 | JGI IMG/M metagenome (GOLD analysis project Ga0265324, IMG submission 198634) | Rhizosphere microbial communities from Carex aquatilis grown in University of Washington, Seatle, WA, United States - 4-14-19 metaG | ecosystem: Host-associated > Plants > Roots > Rhizosphere...
TGGTCGCCGTGCTGCCGGCCTCAACGTCGTACACCTGGCCTTGGTTCAACTTCCCGGAGACCTGGTTGCTGTTGACGTTGGCCGCGTAAGCCAGCGCGCCGAGTGCGTTGGTGGACATGTTCACCACCTGGTTGCTGGACAGCGTGGCCACGTTGCCCACCGCCGTGAACGCGCCCGATGCCAGCCCGTTGGTGGCCGCCGCGGATGCCGCGGACGCGATGTTCGTTACCTGTGTGAAGTTTGGGCTGTTCGTTCCGCCGCCGCCGCCGCTGATGGTGATGCTGCCGTCGCCGTTGGTGACCAGCGTGATCCCGGAGCCGCCATTGAGCACGGGCGTCTGAAAAATCTGCAGCGGTGAAAACTGATTCGTGTTGATGAGCGTGGCCGCGTTAATGACATTCGTGGAAAACGGAACCACGATGTGCGCCGACCGGGGCCAGCCGGAAACCGTTATGGTATAGCCCCAGGGCACGAGGTTGGTCAGTATTTGGCCGTTGGAGGGCTGGAGCGTGAAATCAAACGTGGGCAGGAGATTGGTGCCGAACACCAGGGGATTTTGCGCTCGGTCGGGATGAACCAGGATCGAGCGGTTGTTCACGGTGCCGGTAAGGCTTTGAAGCGTGAACAGCACCGGCGTGGTCTGGGCCGAAGCCAAATTGAGCCCGAGCAACAAAAGCAAAATGCGTGGTAGAGTTTTCATATTACGAGTTTCCGCCGGTGATGGTGATACGGGTGATGGTGGTCATGCCGATGCGCTGGGGAACGCCGATCTCCACCTTGGCGTTGGTGACGGTCCAAGACGTTTCCGTGTTGGAATAGTCGACGTGGGTCATGACCACGGTGGCCACGCCGGCCCAGGTGGCGATGGCCGTCTGGCGCCAGGTCTCGGCGAGCGTGTCGGTGGTGTGCTCGCGCGTCATCGTGAATTTGCGCGCGACCTTGAGATTGCCCTGGTTGGCGAACTGCGGAGCGGCCGCGCCATAGCCGAGGTACTCGGCAATGGCGGGTCCGCCCGACACATCGTCGCATTCGAGAATGTCGGTGTAATCGGCGAACGCGCTGCCGCCGATGCTCATCTTCCATGTGCCTTTGTTCGCCATTCCCGGTCGGTTTTATTTGACGGCCGGCGCGGGCGCGGGCGGCTGCGGCGGCGTTGGGGGCTTGATCTTGGCGCGGATCGCCGCGATGTAGTTGCCCAGGCAAGTGTCGTTGCAAAGGTCGACCTGCTGATTGATGACTAGGCCGGCGTTGCCGACGTCGTTGGCCACGGTGATCGTCAATCCGCCGCGCAGGGGTTGGAACGAGATTTTACCCTTTTTGGCCTCAATCGGTTGCTTGCATTGGTCGCAGACGTTGGTGTTGTGTGTCATAGTTTTTCGATGTGTTTATGGTGTTGAGGGGGACGATTACGTGCCGGCGGTGAAGCCGAAGAGGGCGTTGGGCACGCCGGTCGTGACGGTCAGGTTGTTGACCATTTCGAGCGCGCCGCCAGGGAACCTGTGCTCGCCGATCCGATAGATGCGTTTGACGCTCTTGGCCCCGAGCTGGTTCGCCTGGAATATCCAACCATAGGTGAAGCCGGTCAGGACCAGGTTGCCGCTGGCGCTGGTCGCGTTGCCGAACGCCTGGCCGGGCAGCACGGCGTTGGCGCCCTGGTACGCCAGGAGCGTGTCCAGGTTGGCCTCAGTGAGATTGGAGGGGGCAAACTGGGCGGCGATGTTGAAGCCGTCGGAATCCAGGATAATGTCGGCGATGCCCACGTCGCCGGCCGTGATCGTTTTGGGCTTGAAGCCGAACTTGAACATGAAGCCCTCCATGGACCCGATGGAATTGAACGGCGAGGAAAGCGCGCCCAGCACGCCCTGGTAGATGTCGGACTTGATTTTGCTGGCGTCAAAACTGGTGTCGGCCGTGACGGTGCCGATGGCGGCTTTCAGGAAATTGGCGTTGGTGGGCGCCGTGGCGGCCGCGCCGAGACACCAGATGCTCGCCTTGCCAAAGAGGGTCTTGCCTGGGCCGCATTGCAGGTCCGGCGGCGCGGCCAGGCCGCCACGCACGTAGCCATAGGTTTTATTCTCCATGAGCGAGCAGATCGTCACGGCATAGTTGCTGGTGGGGATGATGCTGGCGCCCACGTAGGTCTGCGGCGCCAGGTGCGCCTCGTAAAAGTAATTGAGCAGGCCGGTGGTCAGCATGCCGACGGGCGTGAAGCTGATCTTGATGAGGCGCGACTTGAGCCGCTCGCCGGCATCGGCAAAGGTGGTCTTGGGCGTCCAGGACTCGACGGTCTCCTCGACCTCGATGTCGGACTCGACGTAGATGACCACGCCGCCGTGCAGAATGTAGGCCGGGCCTTGGATGATGGAGGGGATGACGATAGCGCTCATGGTTGGTTAGTGGATGATGGTTGATGGTTCAGTCGGATATGATGACGGTCCAACGCGCGATGCTGCTGGCCACGTAGCCATCGAGATAGCTGCAGGCGCGGATGATTAACGGTGTGTCGGCTTGCACGGCGATGGGCGCGCCGTACTGCTGGCTGGTGCTGTCGGGGAAGCTGTTTTGGTCGCCGGGATAGGGATAGCTGTCATCGGTCGTGTACCAGATTGCGGCGCCGCCCGTGCCGGTGGCCAAGGCCACCGCGAGCGTGTTCGCGACTTGCGTGCAGGTCGGCACCTGGCAGTAGGAGATTTGTTCGCCGGAGGCTTCCTGGCAGACGAAGTTGACGCGATAGCTCAAGGTGCCTTCGCCGAATTCTTCGCCCAGAGGCACGGGCTCAAACGCGGGATTGTCGCAGGTGAGGCCCTGCACGAGGCCCTCGATGTTCAGTACCTTCAGGCATTTAATGATGTGCCGGCAGATTTTACGCACGCTCTTCTGCGTCCCGCTTTCGTCTTCGTTCAGCTCGCGATTCTCAATGACCTGAATGGAGGGCCGCAATTTGAGGGGAGCGCCCGGGAGGCCGGGATAAATGTCGTCGCCGAGCAATTGCAGGACGAAAACGGCCGCGCCGCGCTTGCCGGATTTTTCGGTGATGACGGCTTGCTTCTGCTGATATTCGCGCGCGACGTTGCCCTTGTCGGCGACGACGATGGGAATGCAGGTGAAGAAGGGATCGCTCTCCAGCCGGGCGGCCAGCTCATAGGGCAGCTTGTCCAGGATTTCGTCGAAGGTCATTGTAAACCTTTCCAGGCGGCCAAAATCTGGCGGCTGATGTTGCGCGTGTAGGCCGGGGCGGATTCGGCGATGCCGGTCCGGATCGGAGCGCGTTCGGGCATGGTCGTGTCGTGCGCGGGAATTTCCACCGTGGTTTCGCGGGCGCGCTTGGCGCCGGCCTTCGCGAATACGAGCAGCTTCTCATTCGAGAGCTGCTTGACCAGATTGCCGCGGGCGTCGGTTTTGTGGCGGACCTTGGCCTGGCGCGCCGGGTGATGGATGACGCCGCCAAATTCGTGAATGGCCGCGTAAATGACGTTGCTGCCAATGGCCGAATCGACTTGGCTGCCGCTGGTTTGCTGCGCGCCGCTGGCATAGACGCTGCCGCGCAGGCGGCCGGTGATGCGGCCAAGCTTGTGCTCCTCGACCGGAAACGGGCCTTGCCCGGTGAGGTGCTCGGATTTGATCTTGCCCAGGGCGATCTGGTTGGCCTGGTCCATGCCTAGGCGGATGGCGTCCATCACGCGGCCGGGCAAAGTCTGCATGGAGGCCACCAGCTTTTGAGCCTGAGGCGTCAGTTCAATTTTGAGAGTGGTGGGCATCAGGTCCAAGCCATGCGCACATGGTCGTCCAGGATTTTTTCAACGCTCGGAGCCCAGTCTTCGGGGAAGCGCAGCGACCGCACGTCGCCGGACTTAAGCAGGTCCACGCCGGTTTTGTCCTGATTCTTCCAGACGTGCTTGCATTGGAGCAGCCACGCCAGGCGCACGCTGTCCGGCAGGAGCGAAGCGCCGGCGGGCACGGCGCTGGGATGGGCGGCGTCATCGGGCTCCAATTGCTCCCAGAAATAGCCGCCCGTGTAGGTGAAGCGCATGGCGCTGTAATACTCGCCGCAATCGTCGTCATCCGGGAAATAGATGATGCCGTTCTTTGTATCCAGGCTGCGGATTATCAGGGGAGCCGGCGCAATCAGATTGGCGGCGGACGTATTCTGCGGTTGCACAACCCAGCCGGTCTGCTCGTCCTGCTTGTATTCCACCAGGGTGATGGGGGCGACCACGGGAAAGCGTTCCAGCACAAAGCTGGACCGGTCGGCCTGAAATTCCTCCTGCGATCCGACTTGCCACATGAACTTGCGATTACAGTAGCGCTCGATCTGGCCGAAGATGCCCAGACCGATGGCGGCGATGAAATCGTCGAAGCGCGTGTCGCTCGAAATGGTTTTCGCGAGCAGGGTCTGCTTGAGCGTGGTCAGGTTGGAGAAGCCGGCGTTCACGGTGTTTGATCCTTGCGCTCGTTAAGGTTGCGGAATTTGCGCTCGCGGAGCCATTGATCCGTCTGGCGCACGTTGGATTGAGAGACCGCCAAAGGTCGCACGGCGATCCGTGTCTTGATGTACACGGGCCGCATCGCGCGATCCTTTGGCGGTTGGTTAAACATGCGTTAAAGGCCGGTTAAGGCTGGCTGGCGCTGTCGTAGTGCGTGCTCAGCACGGGAATGGTGTTGCTCACGTTCGCCGGGGTGAGCGAGACAATGACCGGTCGGCCATAGGCGCCGCTGTAAATGGCGTCGCCGTTGATCCACTGGTTGGTGCCGGCGCCGACGTAGAGCGAGCTGACCGTTCCCATCACGTAGATTTCGTCGGACACGCTCGGGTAGACCGGGAAGGCCGCGGTCGTGACGATGTAGCTGACGTTGGTGGCCAACGCGCCGGCCGGGCCGGTGCCGTAGGTGCCGGTGGTCGTGACCTGGTTGGTAAGCAAACCGGCCGGCATGATGTTGGTGCCGGTGTTGTACCAGGAGGTCACGCCGTTGGTGTAGCCGACGCCGCTGGCCCAATGCATCAAGACCACGGTGGCCGAGGTGGACAGGCCGTTGGTGGCGTTGACGATGTTGGTGACGGTGCCACTGTACATGCTGTTGCTGGTGGTCACGGAAAGCGCCGTGGTCCCGCTGCTCATGTTGAGGTTGGCGATGTTCGTGTCGCTCTTGTAGTTGATCGACACGATGCGAATCTGCGAGAACTGATCGGCGGGCAATACGATGGTGCTCGGGGCGGCCGCGCTGCCGTAAGTGCCGAACGTGCGATAGGTCGGGATGTTCGCCAGCGCCTTTCGAACGCCAAGCGCGAGCAGCGCCAAGAGGAGAATCATCGCAAAATGCCAGGTGCCGCCGCCCATCTTGTCTTTCGGGCGATGGGGCACGGTGACTTTCTGCGTGGTCTCGACGGGATCACCGTCCGCGTTTTGCGTGGTCACCGGAACTTCCACGGTGACGAGCCGACCATCGTGTTTCTCGCTAACGGAGACCACTTTGGTCTTGGTGACTTTCAGGGTGTTGGGGGCGACGTGGTTGACCTCGTCGCCGACTTTCGGGGTTTTGAACGTTTCAGCCATATTGGTAAAAACTTAAGGATTTCGGTTGTGGAGGTTTTCCGAATGGCGGCGGACACTCGCCCGCCGCCACGCGGAACATTGTTTAGGCCGGCGGCAATTGGAGCGCCGACATGGCGTCCAGGGCCATGGCCTCGAAGTCAATACGCTCCAGGGCGCGCATCGCGAGTTCGTCCGTGGTGAAGAACACTTCGCGGCTGATCTCGACGCGGGGAGCCCCGCGTTCGCCCAAGTACCAAAAGCTTAGATCGCCGAAGAAGGCGATGAAGCCATTGGGATGCGCGTTGTTGTCGTTGGCCACGGACACGCCGATCCAGCGGATGGGCCAGCCGTCCAGGGTGGCGGGCTGACCGTTGCGGCCCGGGATGTAGATTTGCGGAGTGCCAATCGTGTTGAAGGTCACCAGCAACGATTCGAGCGAGGGATGCAGGTAGTACGCCGCCATGGTCTGTCCACTGGCGGCCATGTTGGCGAGCACGCCGGCATTGACCAGGCCGCGCATGGCGCGGAAGTCGTTGATGGTGGCGTCGGTGGCCATCGTATTGCCGGCCTTGAGCACGCGAAGGTACGTGGGATTGTTGACGCAGAACTGGCCAATGCCGGTGATGTTGGCATAAGTGCCGGTGCCGTCGCCCAGGAACAGTGTCGTGTCTTCGAGCTTGGCGAGCTGACGGGCTATGTATCGCGCCAGGAACTGGCCGAGTTGGATGAACGTGTCCTCCTCCAGTTCAGTCGGGATACGGATGAGGCCGCCGGCCTTGTTGGCGGTGAAGGTGACGAGCGTGGCCGTGACTTCCTTCTGGGTGACGGTCTGGCTGATGCCGGCCGTTCCGGCGCCGAGGAACCCGAAGGCGTCTTCACCGGCGAGCAAGCGGGGCAGTTTGACGGTGCCGGCCCCGAGCGGGAAGACCGTGCAATATTGCCGGGCCTGGCCGTATTTGAACACCAGCTCGATGACCTGCGGCATGTAGATGGTGGGCAACGGAATGTCCGTGGGCGTGAGCGCGCCGCCGGCCTTGGTCTCGATGCCGAGATATTCACGGGAGAGATTCACCAGGGATTCCCAGGAGCGTTGCTCCTTGTTGAGCTGGCGCATGGCGTTTTCGCCGAGCTTGTGCGCTTCCAGGACCAACACGGAGGAAAGCGCCTTGGCGCAATCGTCGGTGACGAATGGGACGTTGCCGACCCAGCGCACGCCGGTCTGCATGGAGGAAGCCACATGCTTGCGCAGCTTGCGGACTTCGGCTTCCAGCTGGTCGACGCGCTTGGCTTCGGAGCTCATGAGTTCGGGAATCTTCTGCAACGATGCAAAGCCCTTTTCCTTGTCCTGGAGGGATTTGAACAGTTCGGAGTTGTCGCCGATGAATTTGGCGGCCGCCTTGGTGGCGTCCTCAAATTCCTTGATCTGCTCGGGAGTCAGGGCGGAGAAGAACACGCGGCCGCGGCGGTAGCCCTTGCTCATGGCAAACTGCGTGAGCTGGTACAGCACGACGCCGAACCAGGCGACGCCGGCCAGCGGCGGAGCGATGTGGGAGATGAGGGCCGCCAGGAGAATCACGCAGAACAAGGCGGTCAAATGGCGGTACGGTTTTAACAATTGTTTCATGGTTATATTGGGTGTTGATGTGCGGTTGAACTTGTCACGCCCGTTTGAGGACCTCATTTAGGCCACGAGCGATTTGCAGCAAATGCGCGTCAGGAGTTCCCTCACCGGACGCGCAGCCGGGGTGGGGAGCTTGCTTTTCTTCACTGCAAAATTGGTCCGAGCCGGACAGGCCCTGGAGATGCTCGATGACGGCCTTGATGTCGGCGCGAACGATGGCGCCGGATTTCAAGGCCAAGCCCACGGTCGCGCCGGGATTGGCGGGGACCACCACGAGCGAGATTTCGAGCAGCTCGGTCTTGGTATAGGTGCGGTCGGGCTTGTCCTTGTCGTTGCCGTTGATCCATTCCAGCGGAATAAAGCCGACGCTCTGCGACTTGATGAAGCCGCCTTTGGCCATTTTATAGGCCATGGCGCCCATGGGATTATCCAGGCAGAACTCGACGCGGTTGCAGAGCTGGCCGTTGGTGACGCCGACGGTTTGCGCGCGGCCCAGAATTTTGCCGACGCTGGAATAATCGTGGCAGTCGGGGATGACCGGGTTGGCGCGGAAGTTGTCGAGTTGCCAGCCGGCCTGGTCGATGACCTCGTTGTATCGGTCGACCGTGTTGTCGCTGCCGATGAAGTCCATCACCGGCGCTTCGCCGGCGACTTCCTTGACCGTGCAATGCACGCCGGCCCGGATGCCGGGCGCGCCAGTGTTGAGCGTGCAGATGCGGGCGCCGAATTCCTTGAGGAGTTGATCGAGTGTTTTCATAGCTTTCGTTTGGGAAATGTCATGCGGCCGATGCCGTAAATTTTGAAGGTCGCCGTGGTCTCGTCCTCGGATTCCAATTGCGCGGCGACCACGTCGCATTGGCAATTAATGATGTTGCCGGCGGTGGCGCCGTGCTCTTCGTCCAGGGGCTGCATCATCTGTTCAACGGCGCCCTCTTCGTTGGGCACGTCGAAGAGTTCACCGATGGCGATGGGCGCGTCCACGGTGGCGTCCTCAACGCTCTGATGGCCTTCGCGCGCGTGCGGGCCGTGGCTGCCCAGCCAGGATTTGTGCTCGATGCCGACATCCTTCATGGCCACATAGCCGGCTTTGCAGGTGGCCGTGTTGACTTCGGTGCGGGCGATCACCTTGGCCTTGCCGGCCGTCAGATCATTAAATTTGTCCATCACACGCTGCGCGAGCTGCTGATGCGTTTCGCCGGCCTCGACGCCTTCGCTCAACGTGGTGTTGAGTTCGTTGCGCACTGCGTCGCTGACACCCACGATCTTGAGCTGACGGCCCGTGATATATTCCAGGACCTGCTTGGGCGGATATTTCCAGGGATCTTCATAGCCGATCTCCGACAGCATTTGCTCACCGGCCGATTGCAACAGCGCTTGGATAGGCTGCTTGAGTTCATCCGATAGGGAGTTGGCGAAGTCGTGACGGTCAAATATGATGTCGACCAGGCTCTTGGCTTCCCAGCTCAGCCGGCCGGCGGCTTTCTCCAGGTGAACCTCGTCAAGCTTGGCCAGCGTTTTCTTTCGGAAAACGTTCAGGACCTTGCCGACCTTGCCTTTGAAGAGATTGACGTGCGCCTGGCGGAAATTCATCCGTTTGCGCCACAGGGCCGCGGTATTGGCGCGCAATTGCTGCTGGGGGGCCGATGCTTGATTGGACGGCCTGATCGCGGCGAGCACACGGCCCATGCGCGCAAACGGATTGCTTTTGTTCTGATCCTCCTCATCGTCATCTTCGGTCTCGCCCTCCGGCGCTTCGCTCGGCATCGCCTCGGGCGGGTTGCTGATGTTCTGGAGGTTGAACGGAAGATAGGCGTCCTTGCCCCATTTGTATTCGGGCATGCCAAGATCAAGCGAGGTGTTGATGTCGTTGAGCGGGACGCCAATGCCAAACATTTTCCCGGCCGTATCCCAACGCTGCCGGCGCGCTGCCTGCATGATGGGCAGTGAATCAATGTCGAACCAGCCGACCAGGTCGTCGCCAAAACTGGTCACCACGGGCTGCACGGCCGTTTCGCAACGCGTGCAGAGACTGCCGACGGTGCTCTCGATGAAGCTGATCTTTTGCGCGTCCAGGCTGCCGCCGGCGCCGCCGTCGTTCAAATCCTCGGTAAAGCCCGCCATCACGTCGGGGACTTTCAGGATGGCGAAGATTTCGCGGCGAAGGAATTTGCGCGTTTCCAGGAATTGCATGTCCTGGCTGGTGAGGGTGGGCTTCTCCACCTTGGCGCCGCCCCACAAAAAGAGCGGGCGGTCCGCGGTGCCGGCCTTGCGCTTGCGCTCGCGCAGCGCGGCCAGGATGGCGGCTTGCTGTTCCTTGGTGGCCTGCTGGTCGGTGGTCACGATGACGCCGGTGTCGGCATTGTTGATCCACAGGCCCTTGGCGTATTGCTCGCCGGCGTAGTCCGTGCGGCAAGCCACGTCGGCAACGATCAGCGGGCTCATGCCGCGCCAGAATAGGTACGGATTGGGCTGGCGCGAGAAGAGCACTTCGCTGGGCAGTAGCATCTGGCTGGGCAGCGGCGTGAGCAGCGGGCTGCCGGTATAGCGCCAACCCTCCAGATCGTAACCCACCACGATGTGCCAAAAGAGTTCGGTGGGCAGGGTGATCATGCGCTCGACCCTCGGGTGACGGTCGGACATATCGACGGGGCCATCCATTCGGTCCAAGGGCAGGATGAAGAATTCGCCGCGCATGGCGTTCCACGTGACCACCATCTCCCAGAAGAGCTGGCGATCCATGGTCGGGTGCGGCCGTTCGAACAAGTCGACCACGGGGCCGCTCGTGATGATTTCCTCATCCAGGGCGCGCCGCACGATCTTGCGATGCTCGGGATGGGCGGAATTGCGCAGCGCCCGGACTTGCTTGGCGTTGCCGCCCTTAACCCGGGAGATTCGGAAAGGTATCTGCGCCACGGACTGCGCCAGGATGCTGACCGCGCAATAGACCCATGCGCTCTGGGCGTAGGCCGTCACGAACTTGGAGGCGTTCCCGTTGTCGTAGGTGTCCAGGTCGGTGCCCTGGACGAAGGCTTGCATGTCCGGGGACAGGGATTTCTCCTCCCGGCGGGGGGGCAATTCGGCCCGGCGGAAGACGTTCCCGGTGAAGGGCGAGAATTGGAGGTTTTTAGACATCGGAAACCTCCAACCACAAAAAACGGCTTCCGGGAGCCACCCCGTCCAGAGTACGCAGGCGCCAGACACCTGTTAAAAGTGATTTAATGGCCTTCTGAGGGGGGGATGTGCGCCCGGCGGCATGTTCGGACCCCCGGGGAGCTTCCGACGCAATGGCGGGCAAATTGGCTTTTTGGGTTTTGGTCATCCGATGGCGGCTCCTATTTCGGCGATTTGCTGCCCGCGCGCTCGCTCAGCCAGGGCCTTGGCGGTGCATCGGTCGGCATGGCCGTCTTCGGTGTGCGGGGCGCGATAGGTGATATTCCCCTGGGGACTGACCACCCGGCAGATGCTGTGGAGGTCCTCCCGCACCGCCCGGTTTACCGGCACGCGGGTTTTGCCCTGCTCGAAGACCATCCGCAGCTTGCTGAACATCTCCACCTTGTTTGTGTTGTTGAAGGTGACCAGTTCGATCTTGCCAAATTTGTGGGCCTCGGGTTTGTATTCGCCAAACTCCTTGACCAGGTAATCACCCATGCCCACGCCGGGACCGGTATAGTCCAGGGCCACCCGCTGGCAGCATTTGATCCGGGGGCGCATTAGCTCGATCTGGTCGGGCGTGGACATGCTGCGCAGTTCGAGAACCTCCCGCGCCTGGGTCACATCGCCGACCAGCTCGTCGGTCCACATCACGCTGAGATCGCGCTTGCGGGCGAAGTCTATGCCGGCGAAGAGCGGCCGGGCTTTCGACACCAGCCAGAATTCTACGGTGACGGTGGTCGTGGCCTCCGGACTTTCGCATTTGGCGATCAGCTCGTAAGGCAGCAGGACGGTGCTGCTGTCCATCGGCTCACATTCATATTCCTGCGCCCAGGCGTCGGCGTCGTCCAGGGCGAGCCGCAACTTCTCCGCGTCCAACGGCATGCCGTCGGCAATGGCGTCGTGAATGGTCACCTTATGCGCGCTATACCCGTTTTGCTTGGCGCGTTCGAAAAGTTCGAAGAATTTGTTGTTTCTACCGTTGAAGGTGGAAACCACGCGCAGTTTAAGCGTGCGCTGGATGTTGGTGTCCTCGCCCTTGATCAACGCGCGGAAGCGATCCAGAAATGTGCCGGCCAGTTTATTGGTCGTTGCCGGGAACATCGCGGCCCAGATTCCGGAGGGGTCTTCGTGATAGGCGAACTCGTCGAGGTTGACGTTGGCGGAGTAGCCGCGCGCGGTCTGGGGATTGGCCGGGATGGCGATGATGCGCGAGCCGTTGCTGAACTGGATGTCCGCCGAACGCAACAGCCCCTCGGCCAGTCCGCCACGATCTTCCGCCACGTCCTCGATGACCATCTGATAGGCGGCCTGCCATTCCTTGGCTTTACCGAGCCATTCGAGGCTCTGGCGCTCGCCGGCGCTCATGGTCACCCATTTGGTGCCGGGGTCGATCAGACTGTCATGGACGGTCTCGCCGGCCGTGCAAGTGCTCTTGCCCCATTGGCGCGTAGTGACCGCGATCTTGTATTGGCTGTGGTCGTCGACGTATTTGCGCTGAAGCGGGAAGAGCAGGTCCTTGGGCGAGATGCGCGCGGGGATGGTGCTGTCGCGCAACGGGCGGACCTTGGTCTTGACGATGGGCTTGGCTTTGATCACTGCAAAATTTCCTTGAGCTTGGCGCGCTGCTCTTCCGGCGTAAGCGTGGATTCCACCACTTCCTTGGCTTGGTCGAACGCGGCCGCCTTTTTCTCCAGCAAGACCACCTTGCGTTTGTCCAGGGATATCTTTTCCAGGTTCACGTCCTGCACAATTGTCTTGCGCGCTTCGCTGAAGTCCCCGCTGGCAATCGCCCGGGCGTAGGATTTTTTCAGGACCTTTTCCCGGACCAGCTCCATGTTGTCCGCGCCAAATTCCTCGGTGAACCTCCGGGCGTCCTCCGCCTGGCGCTCGGCCTCCAGGTCCAGCGCACGCTGCGCCAGCTCCCAATCCCGGAAGGCGTTCAGCTTGGAATCGTACTTGAGGTTGATCTTGAGCTTGGCAAACAGCTCCCGCCGGATTTCCGCCTGCGACAATTCCGAGCACACAAAGCGCTCGCGCCAATAATCGCGCGCCTCCTCGGACATGGTGCGCCAAATGGCCTTGAGCTTGGTGATCTCGCTCTGGGTGCCGGCTCGCAGTTTTTCGGGTGCGCTCATTCATTCACATCTCCAGTCGGGCGGCTTCCCCGGCGTCGCTGATGTTCCAAAGGATGCCCTTGAACTTGGTGGATACGCCGATGATGAACCGCTGGGTGTCCAACTCCGTCAACACCGCGTCAAATTCCCGGGCCGGGCAGCTCGCCAAGCCGCCGATGCCGCCGTGGATGGTGAACACATGCACCTGGTGGCCGTCCTGCTCGTGCAGGAAGTCCAGGATTTTCTTGGCGATAGCTGTTTCTCTGGCGGTCATTGGTTGCTCTCCCGGTTGATTTTTAGCTCCGTGTTGATGCTGGCGAGCGACTCGCGGATGAAGGTGAATTGCTCATTGAGCTTCTCCATGGTGCGCTGCCGATCCAAATTGATCTTGGAAACCTCCGCGCCGATTAACACCCGGGCCTCGCGCTCCACGTCCTCGATCCGCTTGAAAATTTGGCTGTGGCGTTGCGTGTTGCTGTTGACGAGCTGCTCGAACTCGGCCTTTTGCGCGAACTCCTCATGCAGCGCCTTGACCAGGCGCACGTCGACGGGTTGCTCCAAAACGGTCTTGCGGCTCCGCCGGCCGTCGATCCACATGCCGAAAGTGCCGATGGCCATCACGAGAGTCGCGATGAGGCTCCAGTTGATTCCGGTGGCGATGGTTTCAGCAACGATCATAAAATATTTGGCTGCGTTTCCCTGGGGGCCACTGCGTGGCCATGGCGGGCCAGAAATTCCCCGGCCATCCCGCGGCTGGCCAGGCGGTAGACATTCAGCCAGCGAGACTTGGCGCCGGGCCGCTCGCTCTTGATCCGGTTGGCATACCAGGTGCCCTGTTGCACGATGCCGACGGGCTCGATCACCGATGCGTTTTGCAACAGGGTGACCACGCTCCCGGCAATGCCGTTGCCCGTGCCTCGCTCGGCGTCGGGCACGATGTCCGTGGTCCAACAGGCCTGGCCGGCGTCGAGCTTGGCCAGGGCGTGCTTGACCAGGGCCACGGCGAAAGCGAGGACCTCGTCGTTTTTCCAAACGACCTCCTGGTGGATGGCTGTGGCGGGGGCTGGCATTATTCGGAAAGGCAGTCGAGGGCCGACGTGTAGTTGTTGATATGGTGGTCTTGGATGGGATCAATGGCGCCAGCGAACTTGCTGATGCAGAATGCGCGGTAGATTCCCCAGACGTCCGAAGCCAGGAGCGACCAGATGGACGGATCAATCAAAGGAGCTTCGCCGCTGATGGCCGGCAGGAAAACCTCCGTGCCGACATGGCGATAAGGATCGTGCCAGGCCGGAAGGTGGGGCACGCGCGCAACAATGTCCTCCTCATAGACCACCCGGAATGTACGATTGCCCAGGAATTTTTCATACCGCCGCTTGAAATCGCCATTGCCAACCCGCGGCTGGCCGAACGTATAAACCTGCGCGACCTGGAAACCGTTGCGATGCAAAGTCAGCGCGGCGAGAATGGCCAGGGCACCGCCGAGCGAATGGCCGGTGACAAATATCGGCTTGCAGTTCTGCACGTTGAAAACTTGGGAACCGCCCAGCCTGGCGTATATCCGCTCCCACACGCTGTTCAGGGCGCGCTCAAAGCCCTTGTGAACTTTGGAAATGGAGCCGTCCTCGCAGGCAACCAGGTTCACCCGCTCAAACTCCGAGTCGGTGATCCAATTACGAATGCTGGCGGTGCCGCGAAACGCCAAGATCAGATAATCAGCCGATTCGCCGATGAGTACGTGCGTGTCCGTGCCAGTGTCGCAAAGGGTCGATTGCCGATAGGCGTCGGCGCTGAAGCTGGCGCAGCTCCGGGCGTTGCCAGGGTCAAAAGATTTCGCGGCTAGGTTCATGCGTTCCGTTCGATCCACTTGACGACATCGAGCAAGAGCTGTTGGCTGCGGACCTTGATCTCGGCGATGCGCGCATTCCGTCGCGCGCCAGCCGGCTGCAATTGAAGCGCCTCGAATTCGCGGCGGAGAAACTTCCGCGTGTCGTCGAACATTTGAAGTTCCACGTGGAGCAAAGGAGAAGACGTGCCACCAGCTCCGACTGCGTCGGAGTTAATCCCATTGCCCGTTTGTCGCGGCTTTCGCATCAATGGCTTATATGCCGACGGGTCTTCACTTGCCCGGTCCTTCGGGCGCTGACACACACGCTTCGCGCTGGTGGCCCCACTAACGGTTGCCAGCTTGGTTTGCATTATGCGCGGGAATTTCCAGGGATTAGGACGCGGCCGGCGGCGGCGTGGCCGTCAAGGCCGTGGCGACCGCGGCGGACACCGTGGCCGGAATGGCGCTGAGGCTGTTGACCTCGCTGGTGAGGTCCACTCCGTTGGCGGCCGCCGCGGCTTGGATGGCCGTGATGACCGGAGCCAGCGCCGATTCAACGGCGGTTTCGATTTGACCGGGGAGCGCGGCAATGGCCGCGTCCAACTGTGCTTGTGTGGTTGCCATGATTCGTTTCTCGCTTTCTTTGATCGCGTGTTTAATTGACTCCACCGCTTTGGCGATCAGCATCGCGTTGAAGTGTTGATCCATTGTGTGCGAGCCCACGGTTAAAAGCTGGGCACGCTCAGCGGGAGCCCGGGCTTGCTGGTGGTCGTGGTCGTCACCCCGTTGGTGCCTGTGGAGCTGGTCTGGACGGTTTGCGTGCTCAGCGGCGTGGCCGCTCCGGTGGCCGTCTGAAGCTGCGAATACGTCATCAAATTGTTGGTGGAGTAAAAACCCTCGTTGATCGGCTGATGCTGGCCACCGACCTGGGTGAGCACGCCATTGCCGCTGGCCAGCGTGTGGGTCTGGCCGGCGCTGCCGAACAGGAACGATTTGCCGGCCAGCTCGAACGACTCGGACACGTCCGGCACCAGGAGCACCGGCAAGCCGTTGCTGCCCACGTAGGCGTAGATGGGGATGGTGGTGAGCGTGGCGTAGACATTGGCCACTCCGAGCGAAGCCTGGCCGGTGAGCGGATCGTAGACGATGCCGTCTTTGTTCCCGTTGCCGGTGAGATGGACGATGTGGGACGCCGGCGGGCTGGCGAGTAGTTTGGCCGCGCTGCTGGCGCATCCGGGAAGGACGGCCAGGGCGGCGACCAGGCCCACGGCGGCGAGAGCGGAGGTGAATTTATTTTTCATGGTGTTTGTGGTTGTGGCCTATTGGCCGGGTTGATGCGCCCCGCCGGCCGGCCGGAAATGAAAGCGGCCGCGCAGGACACGGTGGGCAAACCGGAACAGACCTGCACGACCGCCCTTGACCGGGTGTGGTCAAAAGTGGCTTGGGTGTTTGAGTGAATCAGTTTGCCCTGCACGCCGCGAGAATGACACAGCTCCGCCAAAAGCGTGCCTGTGCGGCACCATCGATCTTTCGGGGAATAAAAAAGGCGGGCGGAAGGCGCCCACCGTGCGCCGACTATTGAACCACGGATCGCCGGGATGTCACGGATTTAATTTGCGCCAAGCCTCGGTCTGCTTCTTGATTTCGTAAACCTGCATTTCGTAATCAGATGGCCATTGCAGCTGCGCGTCCGACCGAATGCGAGCGGCCACGGCTGCGGGCATCTGCCCTGGAGGAGACTGTGCGATGCGAAAAGAAGCTTGGCCCGGATGGGATGCGTTTAGGGTCGATATCAAATTCGATAGGGTTCCCGAAAGCTGTTTGGTTTGAAAATCATTTTCCAGTGAGTATGCGGCTATGACCTTAATGTCATTTACATTCGTTGCTGAAATTTCCACCAGGTTCGTAATTATTCCTGTCGCCCAATCCAAATAATTACTGGTGTTGTCCTGCCGCATTTTCAATAGCGCCACGTTGCTCTGAAGCATGGCAACTTGACTTTCAAGCTTGGCAACCTGGGGATCGGGCTTCTGCGTGCATCCGCAAAAACCGATGATAATGGCAAAAAGAAGAAATGCGTTTTTCATGGCGATGAAGTTATTGGCGACTTATCCACATGGACAGCATTTGTCCAACCAGTGGTGTGATGATTGCCACACTATGAAAAACAAAAAAGCATATTGCCCGGTCCAACTGGAACTTGAACTTGAAACCATCGCCTCCCTTTGGCCCCCAATTGTGCGGTTGAACGAAGCCAAAAAGCTCCGCCGCTGGGCCAGGCAACTGGAGGTGAGCGCCCATGTGATGATCAACCGCTCTTCTTCCTACCGAAAGAAGAAGTCCGCTCTACCAATGCTCCCATTGTGGAAGGCGGCGCTGAATTGACCGAAGGCTTTCGGGCATGCCGTGTTCCTGAATCTCCCTGCTTGGCGAGCGTTTTAAACTTCACGCGGCTCGGGGCGCTCTTCTCCTGATCCGGTATGGAAAAGCCTTTGCTGCGTAAATAATCCGCGATGGCGTCGCGCGTGAACTGAGAACGAGGGGTGCCTGCTCTGGCCTCCTCGATTTTGGCGGCCATCGAATCTGAAACCCAGATTCCGATGAAAACTTGGTCGACTGCTCGTTTGTTGGCCACGCCCAATGTTTAACACCCATTTATTTATATTCAAGAAAAAAGCTTGACGGGTGTTAAACTGTGTGTAACCCTAAGAGCGGATGATTAAATCCAAACAGAAAAGGGGCGCCTACCGCAGGTCGGAATGTGTCTTCATTGGGGCTTGGATACCCGCTGACTGGATACCGAGAATCGACGCATTAGTGCAAGCGGAAGACGCGGACCGGAGCAAAGTCGTGCGCAAAGCCCTTGAGCGCAAATTACAGGAGACCACATGACAAACAAGGAGCAGGAACAGGCCGGTGACATGGCGCAGTTGCGCGTGGCGGCGAACTGGCTGCGACATGAACTGCGCCGGTTCAAGATCAGCGACCGGCCACGCACGTTGGCATCGGTAATCCTGTCGCTCTCATGGGAAGAAGGCCTGGGCGTTGTGCGCGTGCCGAAATTGGACTTCTTCGCGCAACTCACGGGCCTGAACACCACCCACATTTCAACCGCGCTTTCCGAGCTGCAGTTGATGCGGATAATTGAGGTGATGGAGACGACTACGGGAAAGGTTTACGCGATTAACCCCCAGTCATCCACCTGGCAGGCCACGCCGCGGCAGAGCCGGCACGCGGTGGACGAGGCGGTCAACTTGCTGCGGGAGATCAACGGCGTGATGCAGAAACGGAGCGCCGTGCAAAATTTTAAGATTGGGCCGGTTAATGTTTTTTTACCCGTGTCGCCTACCGATCCGGTAGCGGCTACCAAATCGGAAACCACCCTATGAGCAAATCCGAATACCTAGTGGCCATCAACGACGCCCAGACGGCCACCCAACTCCACAACCTGGCCAGACAGATCATTGGCGACGGAGAATTGTTTTCCAGCCAGCGCTTCGAGCTGGCTGAGGCCATCGCCGCCCGGTTCGGCGCGCTGAACTTCGCGGCCGCCAAACCAAACCCCCGCGGCCGCTGGGATCGGCAGGAGGCCACCAAGTCGTGACTCTTCTGGGATACATCCTGTTGGCGTGGCTGGGCCTGTCGGTGGCGAGCTTCGCCGTGCTCTGGTCAATCTTCCTGTCCTGCCGATGGCATGACCGCAGGTCATTTTCGAATTTCGAGCCTGATTCATGCTCGCCAGCGAATTGCGAGGGACGCGCGGCGGCTCGATACCGGCAGAATCACTGCGCGTCCAACAGTTCGGGAGCGACCCGTCTCCGCAAATTTCGCAACGGGTGGTTTTCCCGGTTCGGTTCGGCTCGCGAATGCCTCATTGACCTGGCCGGCATGACGGTGGTGGCGATCCTGATGATCATCCTCCTGTTTCTGGCATGAAAATCCTTCGCGCCATCTATTACACGCCGCTGATCGCGGTGATCGGCCTAGCCGGCATGCTGGCGGAACTCTTTGGCTGTGACGACTTCTCGGATGTGTGCAAGTTGAAGTTGTTGCATATCGCTTGCCTCATTCAAGGAGGGGGATCGAAGTCATGACCGCTCCGCTCACACTCAAGGCGTTCCTCGCCGACGAATCCCGGCGCATAGGCGTTGGCTGTCACGGCGTATTCCGGCGGATGAGCAAAGGGTGGTACGGCCGATCCATCATCAAGGCGTACTTCAACCCGCGGCTGGTCTACGTTTTCCAGGTGGGACCGCTGCCCACCGAGTTGCCGGCGCCTCGCCGGACCCGGCCAACCCAGAGCATGATCGCCCAGGCGATGCAAGCGGCCGCCTCGCGTTGGCTGCTGGCGCGTCGTAAAGCATGAACGCCCAACTCGTCAAACTCGACGTGGCCGCCGCCCGGCTCGGCTGGAGCGCGGTGAAGCTGCTCAGCCTGGCCGACGAAGGCACGCTGTTGGAGCCCGGTTTTATCTGGGTTTGGAATCTGGCGAACAATTTGCAGGGCGACCGCCGCGATCTGCGCTTCTGGTGGGATGAGGTCGTCGCCCGCGACGAGGGCGGCGATGTTGGCGAGGGCCACGATCTTTCCCTCGACCAGGTCATTGAGAAAATTCTCCCGATCCGGCGCACGACCTTTCACGCAGGGGAAGTGGATTCGATGTTTCAGATTCGCCACCGCACCCGGCTGGACTACGGGCTGGAACTCAACGGCGGCTTGGTGAAAGGCCGCACGCTTTACCCGCGCGAGACGCTGGCGGCGTTCCTCCGGCGGCGCTGGCTGGGGCACAACAAATTGGCGACGCAACCCGCATGAACCAAATATCCGAAGCGAGCCTGGAGAGGATCGGCACGATTGTGGCGGGCCAGCAAGTGGTCATTCTGTTTGGCGACGCCAATGATTCGGCTCGGGCCTATGGCGTGATCACCGGCATCGTGGCCACGGTGTTCGAGGTGCTGCCGCCCGAGAAGCTGGCCGCGATCTTAGCCCAGTGGGAGATCGACTGTATTCAATTGGCCGCGCACCTGGAATCGGCCGGAGTTAAATCGCCGACCGTGATCGAATCATAATTTCGCAATGAATCCCCCAACCACCAACTTGCATCCGTCCGCCGGCTTCAGCCCGGAGGAATACGCGAAGCTCTCGCCCGAACAACAATCCGAAGCCTCCACGCCCCTGGCCAAAGCGAATAAATCCCCCGTGAAAGTCCGGGGCACCTGGGACGGCGTGCGCTATTGGCTCAGCGCGGCCAAGGCGTTTGAGCAAGGGAAGCTGTTTTCGCAGGTCATGGTGGGCTTCGAACTGCTGGCGCTGCACAAGGCTTTCGGCATCAGCCGGGGCAAAAGGAGCGACCTGGTGCCGCACCACTTCCCCCACGTTGGGGGAAGTGTAGCTAATACAGATCAGGAGGAAAAAAGCTCGGCTGATAGCTGGGAAGAGCTTTGCAAGCGCGAGGCGGGAATCGGGGACAGCACCGGCTATCGCTATATGGATATGGCCAAGGCAGCCACTCCGCGCCTGAAACAACTGCCCGGCCTGGCGACCTTCGATCCGTTCAAGCGCAGTCTCTCAAAGCTCAAGCCCGCGATGCGAGACCAATTGCAAACGGCGGTGAAGAAATTGACGGATGGAAAATCGCAGGGCGAATTCTTCGAGGAACTCTACAAGCAGGGCGGCAAAGGCGCCGGACGCGAACCCGGTTGCGACAACACGCGCAATAAATTGTCGATCTCGGAGACCGCGGCGCTGCTGGAGCAATCGGCGTTGGAGAGCATGGCGGGCATTGACAAGAGCCTGCGGGCGCTCAAGGCCGACTTCTGCAACGTGCGCACGGACGCGCCCATCATCGCCTTCCAGGCCAGCCTGGAGCAGACATTGAACGCGGTGAAAGCCTGGCTTAAGCAGCCGTTAAACGACCGCAAACCGCAGGCGATTTTAGACATGTTCGCACTATGAAAATATACCTAGCGTCAAGATACAGTCGGCGAGAGGAACTGTGCGGCTATCGCGAACAGCTTCGGACAATGGGCCACGAGGTTCAAGCCCGTTGGCTGGACGGCAAACACCAGTTGGATAACGCAGGGAAGCCCATTGGTGGCTCTGGTGAAAAACTTGTCGAAGAAGACGGAGACGAATCCACTGAAATTAAAAATGCGCAGTTGCGCTCGAAATTTGCACAGGACGATTGGGAGGATTGTATGGGGGCCGATCTTCAAATCAATTTTACGGAGCCTCCACGATCATCGGCTAACCGCGGTGGGCGGCATGTGGAATGTGGAATAGCTCTTGCCCGTGGAATTCCGCTGATAGTTGTCGGGCATCGCGAAAACATTTTTCATTGGCTGCCGAGCGTTAGATTTTGCCCATCATTTTCGGACGCCTTACTTCTCGTGAAGGGATAATCGTTTCTCACTATGGACAACGCACAAAAAGCAGCGATGATGGCCGCAATGGCCGATGCCGCAGCGTCGGAATTAAGAAATGGTTGGGGGTTTTGCATTATTGCTGCTCCGTTCGGCGAACTCTTAGAGTCCGGTGGAGAATTCGTGAGCAACATTCGTCGCAAGGAATGCATTTCCCTTATACGCGACACGGCTGACAGACTCGAACGGAATTCTTCATAGTTCAATCAATCATGACCGCCCTCATTCCCCACGACGAAATTGCGGAGTTCATGCGCCTGCCGCTTGACCTGCGTCAGGAACTGGAATTATGGCTGGCGGAGCTTACAGGCGTCTGCAAGCCCATCCAGAAAAGCCTGGCCGCCGTGGCCGCGCGCATGGGCGTGAGCATGAAGACCGCGCGCCGCAAATACGACATGTGGCGGCAGAGCCGCAACTGGCGCGCGTTGTTGAATAAGTCGAAGGTGCCCGAGGCGCGCGGGCTGGCCCCGGAGTTTGTCAGCTATTGGCAGGGCCTCTGCAAGCAGAACGGCCGGAAGTGCGCGCCGGCCTACCGCGAGTTTGTGCGCCAGTTCCGCTCCGGCCAACCAATCCCCGGCATTGACGCCACGGTCTCGCGCGACAAGTTGCCGCTGGGCTACGGCTACGACAACCTGATGCGGTACCGTCCCAGTGATTTCGAACTGACTGCGGCGCGCATCGGCCGCAGTGCGGCGGCGGATTGCCGGCCCAAGCTGGCCCTCACGCGCGTGGGGATGAGCGTGGGCCAGCGCTATATTTTCGACGACTTGTGGCATGACTTCCAGGTGATCACCGTGGGCCAGCGTCGGCCCATGCGCCTGCTCCAGCTCCACGCCATGGACCTGTTCGCCGCCTGCAATTTCGCGCGCGGTCTGAAAGCGCGGGTGGAAGACGAGGCCACGGGCAAGAGCGTCGGACTAAAACAGCACGAGATGCTTTTCCTGGTCGCGCACGTGCTTTCGGAATTTGGCTACCATCCGGACGGCTGCGTGCTCATGGTGGAACATGGCACGGCCGCCCTGGCGGACCAGATCGAGCAGGCGCTCTTCGACCTGACCGCCGGCCGCGTCACCGTGGAACGATCCGGCATTGACGGCGCGGCGGCGTTCGCGGGTCAGTACGGCGGCGTCTCGAAGGGCAATTTCCGATTCAAGGCGGCCCTGGAATCATCCGGCAACCTGATTCACAACGAGACGGCCAACCTCATTCAGTTCCCCGGCCAGACCGGGAGCAATTCGCGCATCAACAAGCCCGAGGAGCTTCACGGCCGGTTGCGACACGCGGATGCGTTGATCAAGGCCATTGAGACTTTGCCGGCCGAACGAGCGGCCGCGTTGCGGCTGCCGTTTCTCGAAGTCAACCAGGCCAAGTGGCTGGTGGAAGAGGTCATGGAAAGGATCAACCAGCGGACCGAGCACGATCTCGAAGGCTGGCTGCAAGCCGGCTTGACCACCATGGACTTCGACATCCCGGATGTGGGCATCATATCGGCGGGCAAGTTCCTGGCCATGCCGCCCGAGAAGCAGGCGGCCCTGCAAGCCATCGCCACGCCTGTCCCGCGCAAGATGTCGCCGCGGGAGGTGTTTGACCAGGGCCGTTCGCGCCTGGTGCGTTTGCGGCCGGAAAAGACCGCGCTGCTACTCAAGGATGCGGCCGGGCGCGAAGTGACCGTGGGCACGGACCACCTGATCACCTTCGAAGACGCCAGCATCTCGCCGGCGCCGTTGCGTTATCTGGCCCACCACTTTGCGGCGGGCGACAAGTTCACGTGCGTCGTCAATCCCATGAGCCCGAATACCGCGCACCTGTTCAACGCGCGCGGCGGCTGGGTGGGCGTGGTGACCGTGTGGCAGACCGTGCAGCACGACGACATCGAGGGGCTCAAGCGCCAGATGGGCGCGGCCCGCAAAGTCGAGAGCGAGCTGCTCACCCCGCTGGCCGCCACGGGCGCGCGGATGATCAAGGCGCGCATCGAGGACGCGCAGCACAACGCCGAGGTGCTCGGCGGCGGGGCCGCGGCGGCGCGCAAGAAGACCGAGCTGCGCCGGTTCGATGGCGACGCCAGCGACCTGCTGGAGGAGCCCACGACGCCGACCAGTGAGACGGAGACGAATCAATTTTCGGCGGAGGGGCTGTTGTAGCCGTTCGCCGAGTCAACAAAAACACGAAAGGGCAAACATGTCAGAAAATACTACACCAGACCTCGCGCCGCTGCCGCCAGCGGATCAGAAGCTGATGGAGAACCCCGGCGACACGGTGCGCGCCAGTTGGAATTATTCCGTGGACCTGATCCGGCAGAACACGGCCCACATGAAACCGGAGGAGACGGAAGGCTTGATCTCGCTCTTCCGTTGGTGCATCGACCCGCGCCACGCCATGCGCCAGGAGGACGCCGCCGCGCGCCTGGGCTGCTCGCCGCAGCTCATTTACCAGCTCATGACCGGCCGCTATCGGAATCCCGACAAAACCCCGAAGGGACCCAGCTCCGAGTTCATGCGCAATCTGCGCGAATTCCTGGCGCTGGAGGCCAAGCGGTTCGCGTTGGGCAAAACCGAGTTCATCCTGATCCCCACGGCCAGGAAAATAATCACGGCCCTGGACCTCGCGCGCGAGAGTCAGAGCATTGTCTTCATCTACGGCCCGAGTCACATCGGCAAGACGTGGGCGGCGGAGCTGCATTACACGCCGCTAAACAACCACGGCAAGACCGTCTATTGCCGCATGAAGGCCGCCAGCGGCCTGGGCGGCATGGTGCGGTCCATGGCCAACGCGGCGGGCATTAGCGACAAGTCCAACACGGCCGACCTGATCCAGCGCATCAAGAACGCGTCGTCCCCCAACACCCTGTGGATTCTCGACGAGGTCCATTTGCTGGCGAACACCTACCGCAAGGGCAGCTTCTTCGCCTGCATGGAGGTGATCCGCGAAATCTACGACGAGACCGAGTGCGGCATGGCGCTGATCTTCACCATCCTGGACGACGTGAAGGCGGCCAGCCAGCGCGAGCTGCAACAGCTCTGGCGCCGGGGCGTCCACAAGGTGCCTTTGCCGCTCATGCCAACCAAGGGCGACATCGCCGCGATTCTGGACCATGCCGGGCTGGATTTCCCGGACAAAAAGTTCACCGTGACCATCGGGGACATCGTGGAGATGCCCTATGAGATTCTGCGCCAGCAGGCCAAGCTGAACGGCCTGAAGGCCATCACCGAGCGCATCCGCTACGCGCGCAAGCTGAGCGACAAGGCCCATTCCAAGCACGTGAGCTGGCAGCATTTCGTCGAGGCGCACCTGATCATTGAGAAGCAGGCCCAGCAGGAAGGAGAATGGTCATGAACAAACATCTCGACCGCAAGCCGGCCCGCCTGGGGCGCTTCATGCTCTGGCTAAAGTCGACCGATCCGCGCACGCGCCCGTCCCGGGCCGCTCGGAAATTCACGCACCATCAGGAACGCCGCGCCGCCATGCGCGAGATCAGGGAGGAAGTATGCCAGTAGCCACGCTCGCGCCCGTCGCTCAGACGGCCCAGGATCGTCTGGTCGAGAAGCTGCCGACGGCTTTCTTCGTGCTGGCCAAACGCGATCCGGCATTGGCCATCGCCATCCATGCTCTGACTGACCTGGTGGAGGACGGCTGTTATCGCGAGGCCGCCAAGCTCAATGCGGCCATCGAGACCAGGCTTAAGCTGCTGGCCATCACCCAGGGGGAATGATCCTATGGGCCTTCAACTTCTGCTCGCTCCGCAGGGCGGCATCAGCAAATCCGAGCTTCACCGCGTTCATGCCGAGCGCTTGGACGGCCAGCCGCTTTGCGGGGGCGGGTATCGCGCCAAACAGGCCAGCGCCTGGCAAGCCGATATCGGCCCGGTGAATTGCTCCGCCTGCCTGACAATCATGGGCAACCGTGCCCGCAAAACCGCAACCACAACCACGAAAGGAAAAAATGATCGCATCGACTGAACAAATCGCCGGTGGCCCCGCCACCAAGGCGTCGCTCGCACTCAAACAAATGGAGCCGCTCTGCGCGGCCTACGATGTGGAGTGCGTCGAATTGGAAATCAAAATTGCCCAACTGGAGGCGGACTTGGAAGTGGTCAAGCAAAACCACTTGCCCGGCCTGAAGCGCCAAGCCGCCAAGCTGGCCGCGCGCGAGGCCGAGCTGTACAATGCCATTGAGAATAACCCGGACCTGTTCGTTAAACCGAAGACGCTCGTGATCGCCGGCACCAAGATCGGCTATGCCAACAGCATCGGCAGCGTCACGTTTGAGGATGAGGACTATGTGGTCAAGCAGGTGGAAAAGCTGCTCCCGGATCGTTTCGACGAGCTGGTCAAGACCGAGCGCACGCCACGCAAGGACGCCCTGCGGACGCTCGACGGCAAGGACCTGGCCAAACTGGGCTGCTCCATCACCGGGGACGGCCCCACGGTCATCCTGAAGCGCGTGGCCGGCGACGTGGAGAAGCTGATCAACAAGCTGATCGAGAAACTGGTCGGCACCATGGTGGATGGAGGTGGGAAATGAAAATCGAAATCAAACATTGGCTCACGGCAAAGCTGCTGTTTTCCGCTGATGCCGACAATCTGAAGCTGGCGGTGGAATTGGCCGTGAAACAGGGCGCTTCCCTCACGGGCGCTGACCTCACGGGCGCTGACCTCACGGGCGCTGACCTCACGGGCGCTGACCTCACGGGCGCTGACCTCAAGGGCGCTTACCTCACGGGCGCTGACCTCACGGGCGCTGACCTCACGGGCGCTTACCTCAAGGGCGCTGACCTCAAGGGCGCTTACCTCACG
>Ga0265324_10000565_pt1 | contig 25349 bp, 26 predicted proteins | sample 41419metaG_FD_198634 | JGI IMG/M metagenome (GOLD analysis project Ga0265324, IMG submission 198634) | Rhizosphere microbial communities from Carex aquatilis grown in University of Washington, Seatle, WA, United States - 4-14-19 metaG | ecosystem: Host-associated > Plants > Roots > Rhizosphere...
CTTGGCGCCGGCACGACACCAACCAAGCCCGAGTCTGGCTGGAAAAAGGCCAAGCCAGCCTGCCGCCCAACGACCCCCAGCGCCGCTGGGTAACCGCCACCCTGGCCCGCCTCAAAGCCCCCTGACGCCTGCCCACTTTTGATAAAAAAATTCGTGCACATTCGCGCAATTCGCGTAAAACCTTTCCGCATTCCGCATTCGTTTGCCCCCATTCGCTTGCCAATAAAATCCGTGTTTATCCGTGTCCATCCGTGGTTAAGGTTTTTTGTTTGATTAGCGATCATCAGCGGAGATAAGCGGTTCAATTTGTGACAAATTTTCAATTGCTTTGTGTTCCGACAACCTGTTAATTGTCCGCGCTTCCTAGGAGGAGGAGGCGGCAAACCAAAGGCCATGCTTGGGCGCGAACTATATAACCCTTGGCAATCCTGGGAGGGATTGTTGATGGGCTTGAAAACTGGAACCTTTTTGCCGGAAAACCTGGCAAAACGACCAAGTGCGGCAGCCTGTCCTTGGCCCGTGAAGTGCGGAGCTACTTCACCGGGCCTTTAGCCCGTGAAATTGCATTTGGTATTTCCCCGGGCTTTTGCCCGTGAAGTCTGTAATTTGTTACTTCACCGGGCCAGTTTTCAGCTTTTGGTCCCGACAACTGCCAACTGCCAACTGACGACTTTTTTGATTTCAGTTTTTGGATGTTTCGTGGTTAACCAGGTTTTATTTTTTATGAACATCTGCTGCATCGGCGCCGGCTTCTAGCCGGCTAGGTCTCCCCTGAACTGCACCACCGACCGCACGAAACTTTTTGGAACCGCCTCCGCGAAGCTGGATTAGCGAGCCAACCCGATGTAATGCCCTGCACCGACCGTCCGGAAGACGCCCAATTTATATATGCCGAATATTAAGTCAGTGATCTTCGATATGGACGGCGTCTTGATTGATGCGCGCGAATGGCATTACGAGTCACTGAACCGAGCTCTCAAGTTATTTGGCTTCACTATCAGCCGCTACGATCATTTAGTAACCTATGACGGCCTGCCGACCCGGAAGAAACTGGAAATGCTTTCGCGCGACCAAAGACTGCCGACGGGACTGCATGGCTTTTTGAATGATTTGAAGCAAAGTTACACAATCGAGATTGTCCATGCGCGCTGCAAGCCACGCTTCCAGCATCAATATACACTTTCACGACTTAAAGCTGAGGGATACAAACTTGCGGTGGCTTCCAACTCTGTTCGCCGTAGTATTGAGTTGATGATGGAGAAAAGTGCGTTAGCCGGCTATCTTAATGCTATCGTCAGCAATCAAGATGTCGTGCGTGCCAAGCCAGACCCGGAAATTTACCTCCGAGCGCTCGATTTGCTGGGCGTGTCGGCCGGCGAAACATTGATCGTGGAGGATAATCCGCATGGCATTGCGGCTGCCCGCGCAAGTGGTGCGCGTGTAATGGTCGTGCAGGATCCGAGCGAGGTGACCTGGGATAATGTATTTGCCAATATCCAGCGGGCGGAAAATGATTGAACAGTTGTATGAATGTCCTGATTCTATGTGGAGGCTCAAGCCCCGCCTTTAAGGATGCAGGCTATGATTTTCCAAAACCCTTGGTGGAAATAGCCGGCAAACCGCTCGTGCAACTTGTTCTTGAGAATCTTGAACCGCTTGTTCGCACCGGTGCCCGCCTGATTTTTCTCGTCTGCTACGAAGACAATCTGCGCTACCATATTAGTTCGGTTGTGAAGTTGCTGGCGCCCAATGCCGATGTGATCGAAGTGAGTGGCGAAACCGCCGGTGCGGCCTGCACGGCTTTGTTGGCGGTTGATCTGATTGCGAAACCGGAACCGCTCGTCATCATAAATGGCGACCAGTTGATTGAGGCAGATATTGCGATGATTGTGCGCGACTTCAAAGCGCGGAATCTTGATGGCGGCATTGTGGTATTCAAGGATGTCCATCCACGCTGGTCATTCGTCAAATGCAATGCTGAAGGACAGGTGATTGAAACGGCGGAAAAACGACCCATCAGCAATCTGGCCACGGCTGGTATTTATTACTACGCTTCCGGCGTGGATTTCGTGAAAGCTGCGGAGTCCATGATCCTAAAGGATGCTGCCGTCAATGGAATCTTCTATATCTGTCCATCATACAATGAACTCGTCTTGCGCAATCGGCGCATTGGTATCCACGAAATCGCAAGAACGAGTTATATTTCTCTTGCGACCCCCCAAGGGGTGCAAAACTACGAACGTATTCTTGCGGAGAAAATCACTGCATCGCCAAAATGAAAACAGCGCGAATTGAAGAAATGGTAAAAGGCTTGTCTGTCGTTAATTTTACACCAATGCTTTACCAAACCGGCGCAGTTGAAGTGGCCGTGAAGACTTGCCATGCCGGGGAAATGGAATTGGCTCATTGTCATAAAATAGAGACGGAGTTAACGGTCATTGCCCAAGGGGAGGTGGAAATAATCGGGCGACGCTATTGTTGTGGTGAAATTATTGTCATGGAACCGGTAGAGGTCACTGACTTCCGGGCGGTCACGAATGCTATTAAGACGATAGTAAAGATTCCCGGAGCCAAAGGGGAGAAACACCCAGCTTGAATATGCTAAATATAGTCGTTCCCATGGCCGGTCGCGGTTCCCGGTTCGCCGATGTCGGCTTTACCGACCCAAAACCTCTGATCCGGTTTGGAGACATGCCTATGATCCAATGGGTTATAGACAATATCCGCCCCAATCGGCCACACCGGTTTATATTCATTTGCCTTGCTGAGCACCTTAAAGCCTATCCAAAATTACGCCAGGAACTGGAGAAAAACTGTCCCGATTGTCAAATTGTCACCGTTGGCACGGTAACGGAGGGGGCTGCCTGCACCGTGCTGCTGGCGCGGAAACTGATTGACAATGATTATCCGTTGATGATTGTCAATAGCGATCAATTTGTGGACGTCTCTATTGAAGAATATTTGCAGCGGATGGAAGAGAGTCAAGCTGACGGGTTTATAATGTCCTTCATGTCCGATCATCCTAAATGGTCCTATTGCCGGCTTTCACCTGACAATACCGTGACCGAGGTGGTTGAAAAGAAGGTGGTCAGCAATGAGGCTACGGTTGGGATCTATAATTTTAAACGCGGTCGGGAATTTGTCGTCGGGGCAGATTCAATGATCGCCCGCAATTTGAGGGTCAAAGGTGAATTCTATGTCGCACCCGTCTATAACCAGCTTATCCAAGCTGGCTCAAAAGTATTGTTCATGAACATCGGCAGCGAAGCAGAAAAAATGAACGGGTTGGGCACGCCCGAGGATTTGGCTGCGTTTTGTCGCAAAAGAGGTTTGCCAGAACCGATTCCAAAATAGTAGATGAAGCGCCAATCAGACATGGATACATCCGTTTCCAATAAGACCATTAACTTACTTGTTTCCGGTCAGCCCCGGTTGTTTAGACAGAACTTTGGCTCGTTGAAAAAGTTGGTGGAGCCCTTTGACCAGGCGAATATCTTTGCCCATTTCTGGTTGAACAATCAGGCCGAATGCGAACAAATAAAAGAACAATTGGCGACGATTTCCCGTCCCTTGGTCAGGGCATTTGTGGAATGGTCGCCAACGCGGACTGAAGCAATAATATGCGATGACTACGCTATTCACAGCGCCAGAGTCATCCCGTTGCATGTCCCGCGCGCCCTCAGCCAATACCAGTCCTTAAAAAATGCTTGGCTGCTTGCCTCCGTGCAACTGCCCGCTGACGAGATTAATAAAGGCAACTTTGTGCGTTATCGAACGGATCTGTTGGTGGACGCCTGCCTGCCGCCGCAAGCACCCAAAGGGATCCAGATTCCCGGCCTTCGCTTCAGTGTTGGGATTAATGATTTTTGTGCCTACGGTAACGGTTCCTCCATGTCGGTCTATGCCAATGCGTTTGATTCGTTCCGAACGCTTTATCAATTGGGTTTTTATCTGCCGCCAGAAATCGTATTGAGCTTTCACCTCGCCAAATATGATGCGTCGGTGGTGGTGAACCAGAGTTTGCCGCAATTCCTTCTTGCCACCGACAATAACGGAAAGCTGGTTATTCGCATTAAAGGGAGCCGCGCTTATGGCCATAGTTATGTCGCTGAATTCTGGCATGGGTATCTCGATTGTTTCGACCTGAAAAAATCCCGCCCACTTCGTCTAGTGAGCGAGATTCAAAGCCGATTCAAGGGCGCACTACGTGCCCGCGGATCAGCCGCAAGAACCTTGGAAAATCTAAATACCAAAGTTCGTTGACCCAGATCGCGGCAGGTTGCAACTTGGGCTTGTTTGCCGCTCCGTGTCGAATAATCACACAGCATTGATCCTAGGGATGAGAAAAAAAAGAATTATAGCCAATCTTGTGTCAGCCTTGACCGGGCGGGGTGTTGATTTTTGTAGCCAGTTTCTCGTAGTACCGGCATTTTTGAAGATGTGGGGAGTGGATTATTATGGTGCTTGGTTGGTTTTGAGTGCAGTTCCTTCGGTTCTCGCCATGTCAAACCTGGGTGTGGGGACCGCTTCTTCGCAACGCATAATCATTGCCCTAGGGCAAAAAGATGAACGCAAAGCCAATTCACTTTTGGCCACCTCACTCTTGTTCATCGCTGCTGTTGGAGTTCTATTGCTTGCCGGCTTGATCATGTCCTTGGCTTGGTTGCCTTTGCCCACTACCAGTCACTCTTTGATCGAACAACCTCATTTGGTCCTGGTGTTACTGCTGGTGCCAATTGTTTTCACCTTGTTGGGCGCCCCATTTGAAGGATTCTGGGTGGGCCGGCAAAAGGCCGCCATAGGACTATATCTGAATACTTTACTAAAAGTTTTTCAATTTGCGGTTGTTCTTGGGGTTGTTTTCGCGGGTGGTAAGGCATTGATGCTTGCTTCTGTTCAAGCATTTGCCTCGCTCGTATGGCTGGGAGGCTATCTGGTTTTTAGCTTCAGGTTGTTAAAAGGCTGGGAAGGGTTTGCGATAAACAAAACCCATTTGCCTGAACTCTTGCACAAAGGAGTTGGGTTTCAAGCCAGTGCAGTCTGGCAGGCGTTGTTTTTTCAGGGGTCATTGTGGCTTGCCAACTTTCTGCTTGGCCCGGCGGGAGCCGCCACTTGGGGCACCGTGCGCACTCTCACCCGCGCAGGCAACCAGTTTTTGACGCTCATCAACCAAACAATAACGCCGGAACTGCAAGTTGCTGTCGGACGCGGCGAATATGCGGACGCCCGCCGCTTGCATTCCATGGCATTAATCATTGCTGTTGGGGTTGGCCTTGTAGGGGCATTGGGACTGGCGGTTGCAGGCGGATCAGTTTACAACTTTTGGACGCATGGCAAATTAGCCGTTCCAGGAATTGTCTGGCCGATTATGGCCATGGGTCTTTTGTTTAACGCACTTTGGTGGACTAGTTCGGACGTGCATCGTGCATTCAACCAGCCTTGGCGAATCAACCTGTTTGCGATACTCGCAGCTGTAATCTCTCTCGGCACCATGACTGGTGCCTATTTCCTTGGGGTGAATTTAGTCGGATTTGCTATAGGCAGTGTAGTGTTTGATTTGTTGCTGGTGAGTTATGTTTTGAGGAGATCTTTATTTCTGCTGGAAGACAACTTTACGCCATGTATGAAACGGGGTTTTGAATGTATTCGTGAATACGGAGGCCGGGCAAGGCTAAAGATGGCGGAAAAGAAATTATCGAATCTTGTTTCTTAAGTATTATGCCGATTTGCTAGCATCAGGATTTCCTGTGAACCCCCTGTTGTTACCCACCCCAATTCCAGAACCTGTCACCTTTTACAGCAACCGGTCAAGGAGGTCATTTGCGGTTCAATCCAATTGCGCTTTTTTAGACAGGTAGCCACTGGCTATTACCAACGGCGGCTTTCGAAGGTTGGCAGACAAATCAGATCAGACAAAAAAGAGAGTGACCAAACCTGCATTGGTCGTTGCCACAAAATCCATCTGGTCTGTCAACTAGAGCGGCACGTGTTGCTGGGGGAAATCTGGGCAGGTTTTCCGCTTTTCAAGTTAAAATGTGAAACCGGTTTTCCTAACGAAAAGTTGCGTTAATATTTTTAGTTGTAAGGACTTTTTACGGTGGCCCTGCGTTTTGGAATAACCAAGCATAAGTGTTCAAATCGTGAATGCGTATGGCGGCGAACGAGAATATGATCGTCATGTGGCAGCCATATCCAAGAAACCGTTGAAGCAGAATGAATCCTTGCGTCAGCGGGTGGAAGAGGACTTGATCAAAATCCAAGATAACCGGCCATTGGTGCGCTCCTTCTTCGGCGCTAAAACGGTAGCCTATGCCGTTAACTTATAAGTAACCCAATGAAAGTAAGCATTGCAGTATGCGGACGATTCCATTTTGCCAACTATGTTCCTATTTTGGCAAGGCAGGGTGTTTTGAGTAACTTCATTTGTTCACATCGTATAAATACTTTATATGGCGAAAAATGGGTGAGAAATTATTGGTTGAAGGAATATTTGATGTATGCTTTTAACCGGCTTGGTTTGGAGAGCAAATCCGACTATTGGCTACCTATTTTACATAGAACGTGGGCTTGGCAGGCAAGAAAATGTCTTGCAGGAGCAGACATCTTTCATGTGATGTTGCATGGCACCAGTCTTAGCCTCATAAAACAAGCACGCCGCCGAGGAGCAATTGTCATTGGCGAAGCGGTTAATGCCCACCCTGATATTTATCATGCCGTGCAATATGAAGAGCATAAAAAAATGCAAGTTCCCTATCCTGCCCGCCTGTCTAAGCAGCTAAGGCTTATTGTTGAGGAAGCCAAGCTGTGCGATTATTTGCTGACACCATCCAAAGTAGTGGCGGATTCATATGTGGACCGCGGCTTTCCAGATTCCAAGGTGAAAGTATTACCGTATGGGGTTGATTTAAAAGCGTTTCGTCCTTCGCTTTGCCTTTCACAACATAAGACAGGAAAATTTATCGCTTGCTGTGCTTGTCAAATGATTCCCCGCAAGGGAATTCGATATATCATCGAGGCATGGAAAAAGCTAAATTTCAGCCCGGATGAGGCCGAGCTTAGGCTGATCGGTGTAATGCCAATAAAATACACTTCACTATTTAATCATTTGCCAAGAGGGGTTAAGTATTATGGAGTCATGAATAGGACTTCTTTATCGGAGGCTCTTAGGCAGTCATCAGTTTTTGTTTTGCCGACCTGTGAAGATGGTTTTGCGGTTGTTACACTTGAAGCCATGGCTTCCGGTTGTGTAGTTGTAACAACATATGCCAATGGTGCCGCCGAAATTATTCAAAATGGAGTGGATGGTTTTGCGGTTGAACCGCGATCTTCTGAGGAGTTGGGAGAAATACTAAAGCGCTTAAAAAATCATCCTGAGATGTGTGCTACCGTCAGTGCCAATGCAATAGCTAAAGTTTCTGGATGTTACACATGGGAATCATACGCTCAAAAACTGATTGGCTTTTATCAAGAATGCCTGCAACAACGGAATAGATTATGATTAAAACTGTTCTATTAATCATAATTATCACGCAAGTCGGAATGGCAAGAATTATAGCTGGCACCCTGCCGGCAGAGGTTTTGGCGTTAGGCTATACTAATTGTGTGATCGACGAACACCCCGACATGACTGATATTGCTCCCGGAAAAAACGGCAGTTTTAAGTGGTTTAGCGGAGAATGGTATAACCAGTCACCGCCAGAACGTTCTCATTATTTCACAACCAATAACTTGTTGGCTATGAGTATGGGAGGGGAATTGGTAAGCATGCCGCGTGATTTCTCTTCCGGGTTGCTTCCGTTAATTTCGGGGGCGAACGGTTTCTATGTGGAATTCGAGGTGTGGTTATCTGATAACGATGCTGATCATTGGCCAGCGTTATGGCTGATGCCAGCGGAGCACAATGGCAAGAACGACTGTTATACGGGAGACCCAACGGGATTTGAACGCTGGATGGAATTGGACGTGGACGAAGGCGGGTTTGGGCCTGGCGTTACCGGGACAGTTCATTCGTGGAACGGGATTTATCCTAATTTTAAAAATCTTCAGAACCATAATAATGTTTGCGGCGTAAGCCTTGATCGCACCCAAAAACACAAATATGGTGCATGCTATGATTTAATAAATAACAGGGTGTCATGGTATTTGGATGGCAACTTGCTTTTCTTTGCTGGGTATCCTTATGTGCCGAGTGTGGTTTCAATTCAGCATTATTATATCATAATTAGCGCACAGAGCCATGGCCTGAATAAACCTTATACAATGTATGTTTCCAGAATCAATGCGTATATGTTATCCATGAAGAGCCTGCTTCCTCCAACAAATCTTGAAATTGTAAAGTAAACTCGCCTTGTTTCAATAATACACCTGAAAATGGAGCGAAAATATCAGCAAAATAATCTCTGTCTGTTTGACAAGGCCATAATTGTATTTCTGTTTCTTGCGCTTGGTGTCAGTGCCCTATCCTACATATCTGAAGACAGTAGTGTTGCACGTGTGGGAGGCCCAATGTTTTCATTTATTGCCGCGGCTGTGGTGGTCATTAGATACGGAGTATCAAGTCTGCTGAAAATATCCGTGTTTGGGGTTTTGCTTTTGCCATACCTAATATGCCGATTGTCCCTGCAAATATATGAATGTGGTTTTGATGTGCCCACCATAAGCTTTGCATTGTTGATAGTTGTGGTGATGTCGTTCTTGATCGTTGGTGGCACTTATGGAATTAAAGCTGGGTATTTGTCGTTTTCTGCTTTTGCCATTGTTGCAAGTGTTATCGCATTATGTTATCTTCGTAAAATCGTGGCGATGGCTTCGTCAGAAAGATTTACACTTGATGGCGGCCATCCTAACTTGGTTGGTTATTTATGTCTTGCAAATGCCTGCGTTGGATTATCTTTTTTATTTCATCGAAGTGGATGGGTTAGAATATTGGGGGGAGGTATTTATCTTTTGAATGTATTGTTGATGTTTTTTTCCGAATCAAGGGGGAATCTGGCTGCTGTATTGGTGGCAACATTCAGTGTCGCTGGTTTGTGGCTTTGGAAATCAGGCCGGAGTGGCCTAGGCAAACTTGCGTTGCGAATAATGCTGTTATTCTTGTTGCTGGCCATTCTCTTATTGGTTGCAATGGCAGGAAAACATGAGATTCTAGATTATCTTGTCGACAAACTTCAGATATTCAGCGAGGGGCGTGGTATTGATAGCGGTGGTTCAGGGCGTATAGTCCAATGGGAATATGTATTGTCTAAACTTGATGTTGTCACTTTTTTACTTGGCATGGGATACAGGCTTTCTGATTTGACCTATGACGCCATTGATAATAGCTATATTGTATTGCTTTTAGAATTGGGTTTTATTGTACCTACATTAGTTGTGGTCTGGATGTCCGTTCGAGTCTGGCAGGCGGCATCCGCTCAAAAAGCAATGCCAGGTCAAAGCTTGTATTGTGCAGAAGTGTTTTCTTTTTCGGTTCTGATCGGATGTGGGGTGTCTTGTTTCTTTTGCAGATACTTGATCGCTGTCGGAAATCCTGTGAGCCTGGTAATGTTACTGATTCTGTGCTCTACTTCTGCTACACAAACATTACTGCGTAATGCCTTTAATAAGGGAAAGAATACAATTCAGGAGCTTTAGATGAAACTGGCAATCATTTGGGCAAACTATGGGCCTTATCACTTGGCGCGTTTAAAGGCTGTTCGAGAGGCTTTTGACCGAGAAAATGTTTTAGCAATACAATTGTCGAGTTCTACGCAAACGTATAACTGGCTGGTGGACGCACAACAACAAGATGAGGTAGTCACGCTATATGAAGATGTGCCGAATGAAAGGATTCCTTGGCTGCCGCTTTTATTCCGGTTGCTAAAACTATTCTGGCGCGTAAAACCCGCTGTTTGTTTTGTACCCAGCTATTGGCCGGCCAGTTCAGTGGCGATCATATTGGCGGCCAAGTTGAATGGCATCCGGTGTGTAATGATGAATGATACGCATGGCGGCACTGCACAATTAAAGATTTGGAAGGTGTTGGCAAAAAAATTATGTATTCGCGCTTTTTTTGACGCCGGATTGGTGGCCGGCACGCTCCAGCAAGCATATTTTCAAAAACTAGGTCTGCCAAAGGATAGGCTATTTCTCGGCTACGATGTGGTGGATAACGATTATTTTGCAACCCGCGCCAAACAAGTATTGGAGCAGCGCGAACAAAACCGCAAGGCCTATCAATTGCCTGATAAATATATTTTGAGCCTGGGCCGTTTTGTCGGCAAAAAAAATCTACCAGTATTGATTCAGGCATATCGGATTTTGCTGGATCAGTGGCCCAACCCGAATGGGGTGCTTCCGCATTTGGTTTTTGTGGGTTCTGGCGAACAGGAATCGGTCATGAAGCAACTATGCCATGATTTACATTTGCCGGTGTATGACAAAACTGACCTGCAAGATATTGGCAATCAGCCATCTGCTGCTTACTCTCCCGGGGTGCATTTTTATGGTTTCCGACAAATTAAGGATAATCCGGTCTTTTATGCGCTGGCCTCCGTATTTGTGCTGCCGAGTCATTTCGAAGAATGGGGCTTGGTGGTGAATGAAGCCATGGCTTCCGGTCTGCCTGTGGTGGTCTCGCAAACCGCCGGGTGTGCTCCCGATTTGGTTAAAGAAGGTGTCAATGGTTTAACTTTTAATCCGGAAAACCCAGAGGATTTGGCCGAAAAACTGAGAGTCATTTTATCAAATCCAGATAAACAGGCTGACATGGGGAAGCAATCTCAACAATTGATTGATTTGTGGAGTTGTGCACTGTTCGCAAAAAATGTTAAGAACGCAGCAAACGCTGCGTTGACGCCTTGAATCTTCACATTATTAATTGTTGCCATATCCAATCTGTTATTCCGGATGAAAATTCATTTTCCATTGGCTGTAGTTCAAATCTGCGTGCCGGATTATCGTCTGGGATTTTTTGATGCCTTGAACAGCCGGAGCAAGCGACTAACAGTCTTTGGCGGTGAAACCGATATTGAACCAACCATCCATAATGCCGCCATGGGCCAGCCATGGTTCGCGCGTCGAACAGCGACATTTTTGGCGAACCGGCAACTGGCATGGGTGGAACGGAAGCGTGAAGACTTTTCCGTTGGCACAGTTGTAATTGGGTCGTTGAATCCTCGGATACTATCGCTTTGGCGCGACCGGCGGGAGTGCCACCGCCTGAATATTCCGTATCTATTATGGGGGCATGCTTGGGGGAAGCATGGTCCTCACGGTTTATCGTTTCAATTGCGCTGTCAAGTTGCCAGTCGGGCTGATGGAGTAATTTGTTATACGGAGAGCCAGGCTGAGCTGATGCGCAAAATGGTGCCTCATTTGCCAGTGATTGCCGCCCCCAATGCTTGCCTCTCGCAAGCAGATTGCGGTGTTCAGGGAATGGAGTCTGAACGGGATTCGGTTATTTATGTCGGCCGGTTGGTGGTTAGGAAAAAGGTGGACTTGCTGATTAAAGGCTTTGCCATGGCTCGTCAAACTGATCCGGGTTTCAAAGGAAGTATAATCATCATTGGGGATGGCCCGGAGCGGGGAAACTTGACTGCCTTGGCCAAAAACCTTGGTGTGGAATCAATGGTTTTCTGGGGCGGGCATGAAGCACGAGTGGAAAAACTTCGGGAATATTATGCCAAGGCTTATGTGAGTGTATCGCCCGGCTATGTGGGGTTGTCGCTTACCCAGAGTTTTGCATTCGGCGTGCCGGCGTTGATTGCCCGCAACGAACCGCATTCGCCCGAAATTGAAGCCGCACGGGAGGGGATAAATGCAAGGTTTTTTGAGTCGGATTCCCCCGAAGCATTGGGTAAGGCCATTTTGGCTACCTGGCGTGAATGGCGGAATATTCGGAGCGAACGAGAAAAACTGGCCGCTTGGACCTCAAAAAACTATTCGTTTGAGACCATGGCAGACCGGTTCGTGGAAATGGCGGTTAAAGTTTCCGGGTTGTCCAAAACGAAATAAGAGGGATTACGGTATTCAGATAAGACGTTAAATGAAGCACCTGCATTTCGTTCAATCTACCGAGCCGTTGGAAGGTGGCGGATTGGGAAGGGCGGCTTGGGAATTGAGCGACGCCATTCGATTTAGTGAGGAATCTTCGGTTTTGGTAACTACGGGCAAGGAGTCCGCACAAGGCGGTGGTTCAAAAATCTTTGCGCGTAAAGGGCCAACGCCATTGTTCTATGCGCCGCTGTTATGGCAGGCAGCTGCGGAGTTGGTGCATGAGTCGGATGTAATTCATGGGCACGGTTTTTATGTGGGAACCAACTGGGCTTTGGGGCGGGCAGCTAGGCAGCTAGGCAAGCCCTTGGTCTATCATGTGCATGGAATTTTCGAGCCGTGGATTTTAGCCCGGTCGCGCTGGAAGAAACGTCTGGTTCACTGGCTGTTTGAAGATGCCAACATGCGGCATGCCGCCCTTTGGCGGGCACTGACCAACAAAGAGGCGGATCAAATTCGCCAACAGGGAATGAATGCGCCGATTATTGTCTGCCCCAACGGCATCAATCTTGACACTTTTGATAAAGTGCCAGCACTTCGCTCCAATTTAGCCGGACGGAAACAGAAACGATCCCTCTTATTTCTGGCGCGGTTGCATCCTAAAAAGGGATTGGGATTATTACTGCCCGCCTGGGCGGCTGTGCCGAAAGAACTGAGAAAGGACTGGCAATTGATGATTGCCGGCCCTGACGAGTTAAACCATCGGACAGAGATGGAGGCTTTGGCCAGTCAATTGGATATCTCTGGTGAGTTACAGTTTATTGGACCGGTGAGCGGAGAACCCAAGTTGCAAGCCTTGGCGGAGGCGGATGCTTTTGTGCTGCCCTCCCACAGCGAGGGGTTTTCCGTGGCTATCTTGGAGGCCATGGCGTGTCAGTTGCCGGTATTGGCGACACATGCCTGCAATTTTCCGGATTTGGCAAAGATTGGCGGTGGCTGGTGCGTGGACGTTTCATCGGAGGCGATTCGCCAGGGTTTGTTGGCGATCTTTAAGGCTTCAGAAATTGAATTAAAGGAAAGGGGAGCAACCGCCCGGAAACTGGTGGAACAATCCTTTACTTGGCCAAAGATTGCCAAGCATATAACGGATGCTTGTAAACGGATTTGACTTATGGGTAATCACAAAAACTATTTGATCTGGCCTCGAGTTAGTGAATTTTCCACTGTGATATGAGCCTCGTCCGCAATGATCTTTTTCAAAGCCGTGTTGGCTTTGATCTGGGCCGGCCCAAGTGGGTTTTCATCCTTTGGTATCTGGTCAAATGCGTGTTCTTCCTTTCACCCTTGCCATGGCCATCCCGTTTAAAATCATGGCTACTCTGTCGATTCGGCGCGGAGATTGGCAAAGGCGTCTATTGGAAGCCGCGTGTAAACATCCATATTCCTTGGAAACTCAAGGTTGGTGATTTCACTTGGATCGGCGAAGAAGTGAACATCATCAACTTTGCACCAGTGAGCATTGGTGCGCATTGCTGCCTTTCACAGCGGAGTTTTCTGTGCTCCGGCAATCATGATTATCGCTCGCCGGACATGCGTTATCGTCATGCCCCCATCATTTTGGAAGACGGGGTGTGGGTGGGCGCTGCCGCTTTTGTGGGGCCGGGTGTGACCGTGGGCACGGATGCCGTGATCACGGCTTGCTCCGTGGCTGTCAAATCTTTGGCGGGTGGTTGGGTGTATGCCGGCAATCTTTGCCGACCAGTGCGCCAGCGCTGGACAAAACAGAATGACTTCAGGTAGGGCGCGTTACTCCGTGCGCGCCGCCTGATTTCAATTCGCGCCCATTCGCATAATTCGCGTAACCCCTTTTCCTCTCTCAGTTTTTTGATTGGTTCAGGTTTCAAGTTTCAGGTTTGTTTTTGATGCGGCTTCTCATCCACGATTATGCCGGCCATCCGTTTCAGGCCCAGTTGAGCCGCGAAATGGCGCGGCGCGAGCATTCTGTGACCCATGCCTACGCCGGAAATCTGTTGACCCCGCGAGGTGCCTTGCAATGCAAGACGGGCGATGCCCCGTCCTTGAGTTTTGCGGAAGTGCCCATGTCGCCGGATTATCGCGCCAACAAATACAGTTTCCTCAAAAGGCGAGGCTACGAGGTCGCCTACGGTCGGGAACTGGTCCGGTTGGTCCAGCAGTTGCGCCCGGACGTGATCATCAGCGGCAATACCCCCACCGAGCCGCAATGGGCGATGATTCAGGCTGCGCAGACGTTGCGGGTTCCCGTGTTTTCTTGGGTGCAGGATTTTTACAGCGTGGCGGTGGATAAGCTGGCCCGAAAAAAAATTCCCGTGCTAGGAGCGTTGGCAGGCGCTTGGTATCGCCATCTGGATGCCAAGTGTTTTCGGGCCAGTGCGGGGATTGTCTCCATTACCGAAGATTTTGGGCCTATTCTAGGACGGTTCGGGGTGGACGCGGAGAAGATCACAGTCATTCCCAACTGGGCACCGCTGGAGGAACTCCCAATGCGTCCGCGAAAAAATGCCTGGTCGGCTCGGCATGGGCTTGATGACAAATTTGTCTTCCATTACTCCGGCACGCTGGCCATGAAGCATAATCCGGATTTGCTCCGGCAACTGGCAGCGCATTTTTGCCATGAACCATCGGTTCGGGTGGTGGTGGTCTCGGAGGGGCCGGGTGCCGATTACCTGACGGCCTGCAAGCATCGGGAAAATCTGGATAATCTGTTGGTTCTGCCCTTTCAAGATTTTGCAGATATGCCGGACGTGCTGGCGGCGGCGGATGTGCTGGTGGCGGTGTTGGAGCCGGATGCCGGCGTTTTTTCCGTGCCCTCCAAGATTCTGACTTATCATTGCGCCAGCCGGCCAATTTTAGCGGCCATCCCGTTGGAAAATCTGGCGGCAAAAATAATTAGCCAGGCTGGTTCCGGAATTTGCGTGGCTCCCAATCAAGCCGCTGAGTTTATCCAAGCGGCCGTCCGGTTGCGAACTGGCGATTCTGATCGGCAACGTTTTAGCGCGGCCGCCCGTAAATATGCAGAAGCGAATTTCGACATTCGGATGATCGCTGATCGTTTTGAACAATGCTTCCAAAAGGCCCGACTCTGCTAGCTTCGCGCCATTGTTCCTTGGTTGTTCAAAGACAATTTTAGGTGGGGACAGTCGCGCTGCGCCGTCCGGGGCACGAGGAAGCAGCCGAGGTAACGAGGCTTAAATAAGAAGATAGTTATTTTTGCGCCTTCTGCGCCTTTTTGCGGCCACTCAACTGCGGTTTTTAGTTTGATCAGCGATCATCAGCGGAGATGAGCGGTTCAATTTCGGAAAACCCTTTGTTTTTCGTGTCATTCGTGTATTTCGTGGTTTTCAGCTTTCAGCTTTCAAGTTTGGGTTTTTATGTTGGGGAAAGTTCCATCTCGTAGCCGGTTCTGGCTTTACGCCGGGTGCCTGGGCATCGGCCTGTTTGGCACCGGGTTGGCGATCTATCTGTCCGTGAAGTCGTCTTCCCGCATGGAAACCGTGCATTGGCTGCCACATGGCATCACCAAGTGGGCGGATCGCCACGGACGGTTTTGTAATTTCCCGGCTTACGCGCTCCTGGCGCTCCCGTTTATGGCCGTTTGTTCCGGCCAGCGGAACCGCCTGCGCGTCAGTTTAGTGCTGATCTTGCTGGTGGCTTCAATAGAGGTGGTTCAACTCTGGATCCCCACCCGCCACTCGGATTTGTGGGACGTTTTTTGGGGCGGTGCGGGCATCTTTGCCGTCCAGGTTGTTTTCGAATTATCGTCTTGGTGGAAATCCCGCCAGCGGGACTGCTAACGCCCCGTAGCCGCCGACGTGAGGAGGCTCAAATAGGTGGGGGACGGTGCGCTGCGCCGTCCGCTGTCCGGCGCGTCCCCCTCTTCCGCCGGACAGTCTTCCCAAGCCGGCTTCTGGCTCCTGCCATTTTCCATCCTCAATCTTCAATCCTCGCTTTGCTTTTTGCGCTTTCTGCGCCTTATCGCGGCCAAGTTTCCGGTTTCCCTTTGTGTCTTTGTTGCTTTGTTGTTCAAACTGCCGGAGGTTGGCGAAATGGAACTCTCACTTGAAAAAGTGTGTATTGTGTGTATTTTAGTGGCATGACAGCAACTTTAACAGAATTGCGCCGCGACACCTCAAACGTGATTCGCCCGGCCATCCATGCCGGCCAGACCGTGATCTTGACTGAACACGGCGAGCCCTGCGCTGAAATAATTCCGGTTCGTAAAATTGACCGGAAACAGGCCTTGCAGGATTTGAGGGCGATTGGCCCCGTCAATTTTCCGCCCCGTAAATGATCTATCTGCTGGACAACAATGTGCTTTCGGAAATCTGGCGGCCACAGCCGGATACAAATGTTTTGGCATTTTTGAATGAAGCGGAATGGTTTGTTCCGGTGCCAGTCATTGCCGAAATTCAGGAAGGTGCCGAGGCTGCGCCCAGTGCGGCCAGGCGAATTGAGATTAATTCCCGGCTCGACATTTTTATACGCCGGAATGCCGCGGTGATTTTGGATTGGGATTCTGAAACCGCTCGGATCTGGGGCCGGCTGAAACATTCGCCAGCGGCCAAACACCAACCCCAACCACTCTGGGACAGTCTGATTGATGCCATGGCGGTTCGTCATGGGTGTTCCGTTGCCACGCGCAATACCAAAGACTTCCGGCACGCCCAGACCCTCAATCCCTGGCTGGTAAAGTGATTTTGCCCGATTTCGCCTGGCCGCTGCCGCCGTCCGGGGCAGGCAGGGTTTCTTATTTCAGCTTTCTGCTTTTCAAATTTCCAAATTCAGCGGTTCAGTATTTCAGCATTTGTTTAAAATTGGTGTTTATTCGTGGTTAATGATCAGGTTTCTCTTCGTTCCTTGGTTGTTCAATGCCTTCCGTTGCGGGTTGCCCCTCCCAGATTGTATGCCGGAAAAAAATACAAAAAAGCTTGCCGCGCCGCCCATGGTGTATATTGTATCAGAAATAAATGATGCAATAAGTGGAAAGCTCCGGGCTTCCCGCCCGCCCGCCGCGGCTTCTGGTTGCGTGACGCCCGCCGGCCAATTCCGTCTTTTGTATTTTCGGTGCGCTTTGGTGTGGTCCGGTGCTTTCAAGTCGCCCGGCGCAACCGCCCGTTCTTTGACATCGCGGATTTTGTGACGGCTGTGGCCGGGACCTTGGCCATTTAGTTCAGGTTCCGGTCTCAAGTTTCGGGTTTTACCTGCAAAAATAGAAAATTGGTAAAGAAAAGGTAAAGTTTTGGATGCTCTATCAAGCACTTACAACAATTGAGTCTGGCCATGGTAAAGAAAAAGTCAGGTGGGGACCGATGCCTTGATGCGGTAGAGACGTGTCTTGGGCCGTCCGCCGGACAGCCTCCCGGGGATGGTAGGACGCGTCACTCCGTGCGCGCCGTCGTGGTAAACTACTTCCAAAACTCCACCTTCTGGCCGTGTCACCTTTTGTCACTTTTTTGCACTTCCAAAACCGGGTGACAAAAAGGGACAAATCGTGCCAAAACGTGCCAAAAAGTGACATGCCTGTTTTTGATCGCTCCGCGCTCGCCGCTCGGTGCTGTTTTAAATTCGCGCCCATTCGCGTAATTCGCGGAAAATATTTCCCGGTTCTGTGGTTGTAGCGTAGGCGTCCTCGCCTGCGGGTTCACGGAGCTTCCCAGCTCCGTGTTCCTGACAGGAATTTGCAAACCAGCTTTTTTATTTTTTTCGCCTTTGTTTTTTTTTGCGGCCAATAAAATCCGTGTTTATCTGTGTCCATCCGTGGTTAACCAGTTTTTAGCCCGTGAAATTGCATTTTTATATTTCACCGGGCCAGCATTTCAGCATTTCAGCTTTCAGGTTGTGTTATTTCAGGTGGCGGACGGTGCGCTGCGCCGTCCGCTGTCCGGCGCTTCCCCCTCTTCCGCCGGACAGCTTCCCTCCGTTGCGAGACGCTGCCTCACAAGTTGAAACCACCTCGACAAGCCGCCACAAAGGTGTAAGGTGATTTCCATGAAAGCGATTGCTGAACTCGCCAAAGACGCTTTGGAATTGTCGCCAGTTCAACGCCTGACACTGGCGCGCATTCTGTTGGATTTATCCGATGACAGCGGCGATTTTTCGCCCGAGGTGGAGGCGGCTTGGGAAGCGGAAATCTGCCGGCGCATGGAAGAGGTGAAGAATGGGCGCGCCCGTTCCAGCGGTTTCGACGAGGTGTTTGCCCGACTCGACCAGCGATTTCCCGCATGAAAATTGAAATTCTTCGCGAGGCGGAAGAAGAATTGAATGAAGCCATAGTCCACTACGAGGAGGTCGAACCGGGGCTGGGTCTTCGGCTGAAGGAGGAAGTGCGCGCAGTGATTCAATGGATCGGTTCAAATCCCGAAATTCCCCGGGTACGCTTCAAAGGATACCGGCGGGTGAACTTGAAAGTTTTCCGATATTACATCCCTTATTTCATCTGGAATGATGTGGTTTGGATTCTGGCCGTGGCTCATGGCTCCCGCCGCCCAGAATACTGGATCAAGCGATCCCAAGGTGTCGGTTAGTCTTGATGATCGCTTGCGCTGCGCCGTCCGGATCCAGCTGGGGTTCCCTCCGTTTAAATTCGCGCCCATTCGCGTAATTCGCGTAAAACCTTTCAGTATTTCAGCTTGTCAGCATTTCAGCATTTGTCTTTTGATTTTGCGCCTTTTGCGCTTTTTCGCGGCCAATAAAATCCGTGTTTATCCGTGTCCATTCGTGGTTAAGGTTTTAGTTTGATCAGCGATCATCAGCGGAGATGAGCGGTTCAATTTCGGAAAACCCTTTGTTATTCGTGTATTTCGTGGTTAAAAAAAATCCCCGGCATCTGCCATTTTATTTCAGTTTTTCAGCGTGGTCCCTCCATAACCCTTCCAATGTTTTTCAACAAATTCTGCCAGTGGTTTAAATCATTATGGGGGCGGATGCTGTTGGCCGGTCTTCCCCTCGGCGTGATTGCTTTCCTCTGCCTGCGCCGGTCTAGCCGCCTTGAAGATTTGTGGTGGATACCGTCCTGGCTGGCCCGGTGGGCGGACCGGCATGGGTGCCTTGATAATATTCCGGCCTTTGCCCTGCTGGCGTTCATCCTGTCGGTTGTTTTTGGCCGCCGAACCGGATCCGTGATTGCCGTCGCCTTGGCCCTGGGGTTGGAGTATGCCCAGTTATTTATCCCCACCCGCTGTTTTGACTGGCGGGACATTTTAAGTTCCGAGTTGGGCGTGATTTTATCTCTGGGTATCTGCTGGCTGTTGATCCGGGTATGGCCCGCCTCCCGCCGCCTTTTTGACCGATCCCCCTGAGCCGCATGGTAGGGACGGTGTGCCCCCTACGCCGTCCGCTGTCCAGCGCTTTCCCCGCTTCCGCCGGACATTTGTCCGCATTCGTTTGCCGTAAAATCTGTTTGTGTCTTCAGTAGGCGTTTTTGTTCCGGAAAAAGGTTTGCACCATGATCTTGATGTCCAGTTTCAACGTCCAGTTTTCCATGTACCAGATGTCGTGCCGGATTCGTTCTTCCAAGCTCGTGTTCCCGCGCCAGCCATTGACCTGTGCCCAGCCCGTGATGCCCGGTGGATACATATGCCGGGCGTTGTAGTGCGGTATGGCGTCTTTGAATTTGGTAATCAGCCGCGGGCGTTCCGGCCGCGGTCCCGCCAGGCTCATTTCTCCCTTGAGCACATTCCAGAATTGCGGCGTCTCGTCGATGTTCCACTTGCGCATGAAGGCACCCACCCGCAATCGCCGGGAATCCTTCTCGCGCGCCCATTGCGCCCCGCCTTTCTCGGCATCCAGCCGCATGCTCCGGATTTTGATGATCCGGAAGTTGCGCCCGTTCTGGCCGGTGCGGATCTGGCGGTAAAACACCGGGCCGGGCGATTCCAAATAGACCAGCGTGGTGAACAGGGCGATGATGGGCCCGGAAATAACCAGCCCGGCCAAGGCCCCCAATATATCCATGCCCCGCTTCTTCATCCGGTTGGAAAACCGGCTCAAGGGCAGCGATCCCACGCCCAGCACGGTCTGGCCGCCAATGCTCACGGGCCGCAAGGCGCTCACCAGCACATCAAAATGGTTGGGAATCTTGCGGAATTGCACATGGGCGTCTTCGCAACCCTTCATGATTCGTCCAACGGCTTGGTCGGTCACGCCGGGCACGTTGGCCAGCAACACCATGTCCACGGCATTGTTCCGCAGCAGGGTTACCAATTCGGTCAAATCGCCCAACCTCGTATCATCCTGGTCATCCAATTCCCCGACGGGGTCGCCGACCCCAATCCAGCCGACATAACTGATGCCCGGCTCCTGCATCAGCCCGATTTGCATTTTGACGGCATCGTCCTGGTTTCCAATCACGACCAGCCGTTGCTGGAGACGGCTGAGTATGGATTGCCGCTGTAGCACCTGGCTCAGCACCCGGCGCCAGGCCAGCACCAGGATCAGAATCAAGCACAGGGCGTAGACGCAGAACAAACGCGATATGGCGGGAGTGGTCTTGACCGCCAGCGAAACGCCGATGAAAATGAAAATGCAGATTGAAGCCAGTTCCACCAGCCGGAAAACGACCAGTTGGGGGGACAATAATTTTTTAAGATTGTAGAAGTTTTTCCCCGACAGCGAGAGCGTTACCAAAAAGGAGCCGAACGCGATGAGTTTCAAATACGACTCCAGGCTGGGCGGGGGACTCTTTGCCGGAACCATGTCCAAGCTGGGCACCAGATTGCTTGAAAAACGAAACCAGAACGCCAGCAGGAAGCCCGTTAGAATCATCACCGCATCGCCCAGCAGGGCCACCATGGCCACCATCTGTTCCCAATCAGCCCGCTGAAAACGGCGCGCCCGCCGGCTGGCGCTGGCTGAGCGAGACCCCGCCTCTCTGAGGCCGGGATCAATCGCTTCAACCGTTTGGGACAAGCCGTTGTTCATTTTCAGGCTCAGTTCAGTCAGGACAGGGCCGGCGCGGCATTCCAAATCCGGCATTGGGTGCGCACGTCACCATTTCGGGCCAGAACCTGCGTTGGCAGTTCAACTTGGGTTTGCCGGCCCAAAAACTCCATCAGAATGGCCACGCGTTCGCCGCCGGACATGACCCGGGTGACCACGGCCGTCAGGCCGCGAAAGGCTCCCTGCGCCACGGTGACCGCTTCCCCGGGCTGAATGGATTCCGGGATGGTTCTAAGCTCTTCGCATCCCGCCGTTTTTTTCAACTCCACCATGATGGTCTCCTCCACCACCGGCCAGTGCGCTCGGAATTGAACCACCCCGCTCACCCCCGCCGCCGCCTTGACGGCCCGCAGCCGGGTGGACAGTTGGAATTTTGCGAATAGATAGCCCGGAAATAATGCCTCCGTCACCCAGGTGATTCCCCGGCAAGTGCCCCGCTTGAACCGGATGCGGGGCAGGTACACTTCTACCTCCTCCAAAAGCCTCAAGTGGGCCGCCGCAATGTGTTCGTGCTTGGGCTGGGAGCGGACGCAATACCATGAGATTGTTTGGTTTTCAGTCATCGCTTGGGCTTTGCTTGTGAAATCCCGCCACCGCCGCAGTCACCATTGTTCTCAATGGCTTTAATTTTCCCTGCCATGCGTTGCGACCTTCCCAATAAAAGCGTTAACATTTAACCATCGATTGTCGCGTAAACAATCAGGTGTATTTACCTATTGTTGTAAACGGTATTTCCCTATGACGCCCTCGAAGGTCTTTGCTTTTTGCGCCTTCTGCACCTTTTTGCAGCCAAAAAACCGGGTTTATCCGTGTCCATCCGTGGTTGAAAATTGATTCGTCTGGGTAGGGACGGTGCGCTGCGCCGTCCGCTGTCCGGCGATTCCTCGTCTTCCGCCGGACAGCTTCCGTCCGTTGAAGGATGCTTTCCTGCGAGCCGGTTGGGGTCATCCGCCCCATCCACTTTCGCTTTCCCCTCGACGCCTTTGCGTGTCAGGCCATCGCCTGCGCGTTAGTGGTTACCGGGGAGCAGCTTGCCGCAGGGTTGGGATAGCTTACGGCGGAGTTTTGTCGGTTGAGCCATTCCGTCGCGTGGCGGACTAGTTCGACCGAGTTGGCCAGACATAACTTGTGCTTTATGTTCTCGCGGTGGGTTTCCACGGTCTTTACGCTCAAAAAAAGTCGGGGGGCGATTTTTTTTGTGGATAAGCCGGCCCCGATCAGTTGGAACACTTGCAGTTCTCGGTTGGTCAGGCTGTGGATCCCCTCTTTATTGGCACCGTCAGGCTTGAGCAGCCGGTGCAGGGCCAGGGTGGAAATCTGCGGGCTGACATAAAGGTCGCCCTCTAAAATGGTTCGGATGGCTTTTAAAATCTCATCGGTCGCCTTCTCCTTGAGCACATAGCCAAGAGCACCTGCTTTCAGGGCTCGTTCGGCGTAAATCAATTCATCACATTGCGAAACCACCAGCATCTTGGTTTTTGGTGAAAAGCGTTTTATGTCCCGGATCAGTTCAATCCCATCTCCCTGTTGCAGGCGGATGTCCACGGTAACCAAGTCGGGGTTCAGCAGGGCGACGGCATCCAGCGCATCCCGGCTTTTATCGCAGCTGCCGCAGCAGTTCAAGTCATCCTGGCGGTTCAAAATCTGCATCAACCCCTCCCTCACTAAAGGATGGTCGTCAACGACTAGAATCTGTGCTTTTTTGGTGCCCGCGTTGATTTGATTGGTCGAATTTCCATTCATATTTCCATACCCCTTCCAAATTTTCCCTGCTCCATTGGGAGCAATGAATAAACAATATGTATACCGGAGGCCATCGGTAATTAACCCCTATACTTTAGTAAGATATTTACTTAGTTATTGATGGTCAATCCAAGGTTCACTTTTTCCGTTGCCGAATTGGGCGGCGGTTGTCGTAAAAAATTTACATGAGAGGCACACGGCAAGTCACCTCCACGCCTTTGCCCGTTTCGGATTTGATGGTGACTTTTCCGCCCACCGATCTGGCGCGATAATTCATGATTGCCACACCCATCCCGTCGGGGGGCACCGAGGACGGGAGCGGAAATCCTTTTCCATCGTCACGGATGCGGAGGCAAAGGTTGTTTTCCTCCTGCCAGAGTTGCAGGTCAATGTTGCTGGCCGCCCCGTGCTGGGTTGCATTGTGAATGGCCTCTTGGGCAATCCGGTAGAAAACCATGCTTGTCTGGGCGTCGCAGGCGGTCTTATCCAGCCCGGATGAAAATGTTATTCTACTTTTGAAAATATTTTCGGCGTCGGTCGCCATTTTGGCCAGCGCGGCGGGTAAATTATTGGCCAGCACCTCCACCGGGGCCAGAAATTGGGCCAGACAGCGCGTTTGCTTGATTGCGTCATTCACGTGCGTGGTGATTTTATTCACCTCGCCGGCGTAAGCGGGAGCTGCTGCTGCTATGCCATTTTCCAGCGCCTTGGTCAGAAAGGCAATGCCGGCCAGATGCTGGCCGAGACTATCGTGCAGATCGTGGCCGATGCGCTGCCGTTCCTCGGCGCTGATCTTAAGAATTTGCCGCTGTAGTTCGTGCTGCTCGGTCAGGTCCCGGGAAATGCCGATGACTTGGGTCGGTTTTGCCTTGCCGGTGCCTAGCGGGACATAGCGCGTTTCCACCCACCGCTTGGCGGTGCCATAGGGCGCCTCCCAATCCACAATCTGCATCTGGCCAATCTCGCAAACGCGATCAATGATTTGCTGATGCTGATCCGCCACCTCCGGTGGGAAAAATTCTGAGCGCTTGCGACCGATCAGAGCGGCGGGTGCCAGGCCTAACCATTGTGCGGCTGTAGGGTTTACATATTTGAAAACCGACTGCTGATCCAAAACATACACGCCATCCGGTAGTGATTCCGCCAGCCGGCGATATCGGTCTTCGCTCGAACGGATTTGCTCCAACAGGGCGTGGCGGAGGGTGATATCGTCAAACGTCACAAAGACAGCGTGGGGCTGGCGTTCACCGCCCCAAAAGATCGGGATGGTGTTGATATTGATCCAATGCTGATGGTTTTTCTTTTGATTGAGAATCCCCATCACCACATCGTGCATGGGGGATCCGGTGCGCAGCGTCACCATCCCCGGGTGTTCCTCCGCCAGGAAGGGCGAGCCATCGTCGTGAATGGCCTGGTGCCATTCATCCGCCAAGGTTCGCCCCAGAAATTCTTCCTGCGTCCGGCCCAGAATCCGCTGCGCCGCCAGGTTCATGGATTTGATTTTGCCGCCGTTATCCAGAGTCACCGCCCCCTGAAGTGCGTTTTCAAACATCTGACGAAAGTGCTCCTCATTGAGCCGGATCGTTTGCTCGGCGTGCTTGAAATTAATCAGCATCGTCACCAAGACCAGCATCATGATGCTTAAGATGCCGATAAAAAGTTGGAGCGAGAACACGGATTGCTGCTGGCTGGTGAAGCCAAATGGGCCGTGGCGATGCGTGGTGCCCCATAAAGCAAAAGAAAAAATCAGCAGGGTGGCGGAAATGGCGCCCTGCCGGCCAAAACGAAAGGCGGCCCAAAGGATTGGCAGGATCAACAGCCATTCGGATTGCTCTAATTCAGGCAGGGAAGGTTTTTCACAAAAAATCGCCAGTCCCAGCAAGCTCAAGACGCCGAGCAATCCCAGTCCCTCAAGCAGACGTCGCCATCCCCATCGCGGGCGTGGTTGGGTGACCCAAATTATCAAACAAGGCGTGAGCAGGAGATTGCTGGACAAGTCGGCCATCCAAAAGGTGAATTGGGCTGAAATTAAACCGGCCCAATTGATTTGTCCGGCTCCAACCAAGATCGCCATCCGCACACTGGTGCTGATCAGCGTGCTGGCCCCCGCCAGCAACACGAAGAGAAAAATCGAACGTGATTGCTCAAACACCTTTGGACCGCCGGCAAAGCGGTTCACCAGCCAGGCTGTCGCCAGCACGCCTCCCGCTCGGCTGGCCGCCAGCCCTATCCCCAACCCCAATGGCAGCCCCACCTCCAAACTCAACAGCAGCGAGCCGATGAAAACTCCCGGAAACCACCGGTACCCCCATAGGACTAATACTGCCAAACTGACACCGGTCGGCGGCCAGATTGCTAGCAGCTCATGATTGAAATGGGAAAAATAGGAAAGCTGAAACCCCAGTTGGCCGAAAAGATAATAGACCGCAGCTAAAGTCAATATGCCCGCTGTCGTCCGACCCGTTGTCGTAAACTTTTGATAATTCATGGCTCTGCACCGTTGGTCAATTGATCGACCTTGGAAGGTTAAACCAACAGGCGCCATTTATGCACCATAAAATGAGAATGACAATCGAAACTAGGATGAGCGTGAAATAACGTAACGAACTGGATTTGTTTCTCATGGAAAGGAGGCGTCCGTATTCTGCGTAGCCACGATC
>Ga0265324_10000568_pt1 | contig 25298 bp, 26 predicted proteins | sample 41419metaG_FD_198634 | JGI IMG/M metagenome (GOLD analysis project Ga0265324, IMG submission 198634) | Rhizosphere microbial communities from Carex aquatilis grown in University of Washington, Seatle, WA, United States - 4-14-19 metaG | ecosystem: Host-associated > Plants > Roots > Rhizosphere...
GCGCTGCGGCTGGCGCTGCGCGCACAGCCGCGCTCCGGGAGTTTTAAATCACCGTGCCGCTCGGGATCACTGCGTCCTTCGGGATGATGACGATGCCGTCGCGGATGAAGTATTGCGCGTGGTCCACGTTCTCCGGCTTGCCGGCGGGCGAGATGGTGACGTTGTTGCCGATGCGCGAGTTCTTGTCAATGATGGCGTTCTCGATCTTGCAGTGCGCGCCGATGCCCACGCGCGGGAGACCCTGGTGCTCGTGGCGTTCCACGGATTCGGCGGATTCATAATAGTCGCTGCCGAGGATGACGACGCGGTTCAGCTCGGTGCCGTCGCCGATGATGGTGCGCAGGCCGACGATGGTGTTGCTGATGCGGGCGCGGTTGATGATGCAGCCGTCGGAAATGACGGCGTGGTCAATCTGCGCGCCGTTGATCTTGGAGCCGGGCAGGAAGCGCGGGCGCGAGAAAATCGGCGCGCTCATGTCGAAGAAATTGAAGCGGGGCAGTTCGCTGACGAGGTCGAGGTTGGCCTCGAAGAAATTGCGGATCGTGCCGATGTCCTCCCAGTAGCCCTGATAGACGTAGGAGAAAACGCGGTGCGTGTTGATGGCGTGCGGGATGATGTGCTTGCCGAAATCGGAGAGCGGGTTATCGAGCAATTCCGCGATGACCTGGCGGTTGAAGACATAGATGCCCATCGAGGCGAGGTAGGATTCGCGGCCGCCGGGGATGGCGAGCGCGGCATTCATCTCCGGCGCGATCTTGAGCGTGTCGAGCACGGCGTCTTCCTTGGGCTTTTCCACGAAGCGCGTGATGCGTTTTTCCCCGTCAATCTGCATGATGCCGAGCGCCGAGGCCTCGCCGCGCGCGACCGGCAGGGTGGCGATGGTGATGTCCGCGCCGGTGTCGTGATGCTGCTCGACGAGTTCCTGGAAATCCATGCGATACAACTGGTCGCCGCTCAGGATGAGCAGGTAATCCCAGTCGTGGTTCATGAAGTGCATGAGGTTTTTGCGCACGGCGTCGGCGGTGCCTTCATACCACGAGGTGTTGTTGAACGTCTGCTGCGCCGCGAGGATTTCCACGAAGCCGGCGGTGAACTGGTCGAACTTGTAGGTGCGCGAAATGTGGCTGTGCAGCGAGGTGGAATTGAACTGCGTCAGGATGTAGATGCGGCGGAAGCGGGAGTTGATGCAGTTGGAGATCGGGATGTCCACGATGCGGTATTTGCCGGCGAGCGGGACGGCGGGCTTGGCGCGGTCCTTGGTGAGCGGGAAGAGGCGCGAGCCCTGGCCGCCGCCCATGATGACGCAGAGAACCTTGCTGACGTTGAGTGATTGGCGGCCCGTTTGTGACATAGGTTTTTCCTTTTTTGAAGTACTGCGGGGATTAAACGCCGAATGTCGCCGCGACGCAAGCCGCAGTTGAAAAATTGTTCAACAATTTTTGGCGAGGCGGAAAAAGGCCGGCGCGGCAACGCGCTTTGGCTGGACAAAAAATCCGGGCGGGCGCAAAGTCCGGGTTATGAAAGAGGCTGCGCGCGCGGCTTTTCGGCTGCTGACCTTTCGCATCAGTGATGGGGAACTGCGCAACTTGAACCGCTGGCATCTCGGCTTCGGCCTGCTTTGCACCTGGCTGGTCGGCATGGGCCGCTGGTGGGAAGATCCCAAGGCGAATGGGTGGCAACATCTCGGAGTCGGCTCGGTCGCCTATGTTTTTCTGCTGGCAGGTTTCCTCTGGCTGGTGCTGTGGCCGCTTAAACCGGCGCACTGGTCGCTGCTGAATGTCCTCATTTTCGTGTCGCTGACTTCGCCGCCGGCCCTCCTTTACGCCCTGCCGGTGCGACACGGTCTGGCGTTGCCCACGGCGCAAGCCGTCCGGCTATGGCTGTTGGCCATCGTGGCCGGCTGGCGGGTGGCGCTGCTGGTTTTCTATCTGCGGCGCGGGGCCGGGCTGACGGGCGGACGCTGGTTGGTGGCGGCCCTGTTTCCATTGCTGCTGATTGTCTTTGTCCTCACCGCCTTGAATTTGGAACGCGTGGTGTTTGATTTCATGGGCGGCCTTCGCGCCTCCGACCGGACGGTCAATGACGGCGCTTACGGCGTGCTGGTTTTGATTTCAATGGTCTCCATGCTGGCGTTCCTGCCGCTGCTGGCAACCTATCTGGTGATGTCCGTCAGCTCCGTCATCGCCAAAGACGGTCCGCGCCGCAAACCGTTTTTTTATATGTTCGCCCTGGCGCTGGCGCTATTGGGAGTGGTGTTCAATTTTTATGGCCCATTATTTTTTGGCTGTGTGTTGATTGGTTCCGGCCTGATCATCGCCGCCGCGACAATGTTCAAGTTGCAAGCAGAAGTAGAAGTAACGGATTCCTAAAAGGCCGCCGCGCGCTTTGGCTGGACAAAAAATCTCGGCGGGCGCAAAGTCGAAGGCATGAAGCCGCGTATTTCCCATCGCAAGACCACCGCGCTGACGATGCTCGAGGCAATGGTGGTGGTGGCGGTGTTGGCGCTTTTGGTGGCAATATTCTTGCCTGCACTTATGTCACATGGAGGACGAGTTCAACTTATCAATTGCGTCAACAACCTGAAACAGGTTGGGCTTGCCTACCGAATCTGGGCCGGTGACCACAGTAATAAATATCCGATGGCGATGTCTGTCACCAACGGCGGAACGCTGGAACTAATGAGAAGCCCGGATGCTTGGAAGACTTATTTGGTGATGTCGAACGAATTATCCGCGCCAATAATTTTGTTCTGCCCGCAAGATGTGGAACGTAGGCGGGCTGCAACCAATTTTTCCGATGACCTAAAAAACCATATCAGTTATTTCATCGGTCAGGATGCAACTGTAGACAATCCCAATGCTTTGCTTTCTGGCGATGACCATTTTTTAATCAAAGGTTTGCCGGTCAGGCCTGGCGTGATAGAAGTGACATCCAACACCCCTATCGTTTGGAGTTCCTCACGCCATGTTGAGAAAGAAACCCATTTTTGGGTTTTCTCCACAAGGACCAGCTATGGATACATCGGGCTTGGTGATGGTAGTGTGCAAGCAATAAAAGATTCCAATCTTTCCATTCAAATTGCCCAAACCGGCATCGCCACCAACCGCCTCGCGATTCCGTAATCCGTGTTTCATCCCGCCTTCGTTTCACTTCGGCGTGGCAAGCCGTGTCCATCCGTGGTTGAAAAACTTTCCGCTTTTGCCTTGGCCCAGCAAAACCTAGACTGACCCCATGAATCTGCCTGGATTTCCCGTCGTCCGCCCGCGCCGCCTGCGCACCTCGCCCGCGCTGCGCCGCCTCGTCGCCGAAAACTCATTGAATGTCTCGCAGCTCGTCCTGCCGCTGTTCGCGCGCAGCGGCAAGAAGCTCCGCCGCCCCGTGGCCGCCATGCCCGGCGTGTTCCAGCTTTCGCCGGATGAAATTTTGATCGAGGCCACGAAGGCTTATGAACTCGGTGTTCCCGCCGTTTTGCTGTTTGGCATTCCCGACAAGAAAGATGACAAGGCTTCCGGCGCTTACGCGAAAAACGGAATTGTGCAGCAGGTCGTGCGGCTGCTGAAAAAGGAACTGCCGTCGCTGCTCGTCATCACCGATGTCTGCCTGTGCGAATACATGAGCCACGGCCATTGCGGCATCGTGCATGGCGGCAAAATCCTGAACGATCCATCGCTCAAGCTGCTCGCCCGCACCGCCGCCAGCCACGCCGAGGCCGGCGCGGACATCGTCGCGCCGAGCGACATGATGGACGGTCGCGTGCGCGCCATCCGCGCGGAACTGGACAACGAGGGGTTTTACGACACGCCGATCATGAGCTACGCGGCGAAGTTTGCGTCCGCGTTTTACGGCCCGTTCCGCGAGGTGGCGGAATCCGCGCCGTCGTTCGGCGACCGCCGGAGTTACCAAATGGACGCGGCGAACGGCGACGAGGCGATCCGCGAAGTGGCGCTCGACGTGCAGGAAGGCGCGGACATGGTGATGGTCAAACCGGGCATCGCCTACCTCGACATCGTGCATCGCGTAAAAAAGGAATTCGGCCTGCCCACGGCGGTCTATGCCGTGAGCGGCGAACACGCGATGATCAAGGCCGCCGCCGCGAACGGCTGGATTGACGAGCGCGCGGTGACGCTGGAAAGTTTGCTGGCGATGCGTCGCGCCGGCGCGGACATCCTCATCACCTACGCCGCGATGGACGTGGCGAAGTGGCTGAAATAAAAAGGCAGGTCTGAATTTGGAGTGCGCGGACATGTCCGCGCTGAGGAACTGGGAGACATGTCTCCCAGTCGGAAAGCGGCGACGTGTCGCCGCACTTCAAATTAGAACACGGTCAACCGTAATTTACGTTTGCCATGCAACTTCCCGCAAGCTAGGCTTCGCGTTCGCTTTTTATGATTGGATCAATTCGCAAACATTCTAGCTGGCTGTGGTGGATCATCGCCGGCCTCACAATCGTTTCCTTCGTTTTTTTCATGGGCTCCGGCCCGACGCGTAATGGTGGCGGCGGCCGCACCGTCGGCGATTTCGGCACGATTTACGGCCGCACCGTCACCGCGCAGGATTTCCAGCGGGCGCAGGCGGCCTTCTACCTTTATTTCTGGATGCGCAACCACCAGTGGCCGGACAAGAGCGCCGGCTTCAACCGCGACGACATGGACCGCGAGGTTTATATCCGCCTGCTGATTGACGGCAAGGCGCGCCAGCTCGGCATTCACGTCGGCGAGGACGCGGTGGTCGCCGCCGCGAACGACCTGCTGCGTTCGCTCGACCGTGGCGGCCAGCCGGTCGCGATGGACAAGTTCGTGGAACAAATCCTGAAGCCGGAAGGCCTCGGCGTGGCGGATCTGCAAAACTTTTTGCGCGATGAAATCGTCGTGCAGCAGTTGATTCAAGTCTATGGGCTGCCCGGCCTGCTGGTGACGCCGGCGGAGGCCGGCCAGCTTTACGACCGCGATCACCAGGAAGTCTCCGCGCAGGCGGTGTTCTTCACGGCGTCGAATTACCTTGCGCAGGTCGCGGTCACGCCCGCCGCCGTCGCGCAGTTCTATACGAACAACCTCGCCGCCTATCGCGAGCCGGACCGCGTGCAGATCAGCTACGTTTTCTTCAACGTGACGAACTACCTCGCGCAGGCGAAGACGGAATTGGAAAAGACCAACACGTTCGAGCAATACGTGGATTCGGCCTACCGCCAATATGGCGCGACGGAGTTCGCCGAGGCCAAGACGCCGGACGAGGCCAAGGCCAAGATTCGCGCCCTGCTTTACCGCAACCGGGCCCTTCAGGACGCGCGCCAGGTGGCGAATGATTTTGCGAACGCCGTGTTCGCCGTGACGCCGGCCAAGCCGGAAAACCTGGCGGCCTACGCGAAGCAAAAGGGGATTGGTTCCGGCGTCACCGCGCCGTTCGCGGCGAACTACGGCCCGGAAGAATTCAACGCGCCCGCAACCTTCACCAAGGCGGCGTTCGAGTTGAGCGCCGACGAACCGTTCGCCGGGCCGATTGTCGCCGCCGACGGCATCTACGTCATCGCGCTGGCGAACCAGTTGCCGAGCATGATTCCCACGCTCGACCAGATCCACGCCCGCGTGGTGCAGGATTTCCGCAGCTACTCGGCCGTGGCGCTTGCGCAGGCGGCGGGAACGAATTTTTATTATCAGGCGGCGGTGCAGATGGCCGCGGGCAATTCGTTTGCCAAGTCCGCCGTCACCGCCGGACAGTCGCCGCAGGTGCTGCCGGGTTTTTCGCTGGCCACGGAGGAGCTGCCTGAACTCGGCGAACGCGCCAGCCTCAACCAGCTCAAGCAGGCGGCATTCACCACGGCACCCGGCCACTTGAGCACATTCCAGGCGAACGGTGCCGGCGGCTTCGTGCTATTCGTCCAGCAGTTGCTGCCGCTGGACACGTCGAAAAAAACCGCGGAACTGCCGGTGTTCACGACGCAAGTGCGTCGCGCGCGGCAGAACGAGTCGTTCAACCTCTGGCTGCAGGGCGAGGCCAACCGCGAGCTGCGCAACACGCCGTTCTTCGCGAAGATGACGGCCGGCGCGGCGAAACAGCCGTGAGCGCGGCCATCAAACTCTCGTCGCCCGCGACCAAGGAATTTTGGGAAATCCCCGTGCTCTTTGAGGACGGGGATTTGCTGGCGCTCGACAAGCCCAGCGGACTGCTGACCTCACCCGACCGCCACGCCGCCGAGCGGCCCAATTTGATGAAGCTGCTCCATGACGGCATCGAATTGCAAAAGCCGTGGGCGAAGGAGCGCAACCTCACTTATCTCGCGAACGCGCACCGGCTGGATATTGAAACCAGCGGCGTGCTTTTGCTGGCGAAAAACAAACCGGCGCTCGTCGCGCTGGCAAATTTGTTCGGCTCGGAAAAGCCGCTGAAAAAATACATCGCGCTGGCGTGGGGCGCGCCGCCGGCACCGAACTTTGAAGTGGACGCCAAGCTGTCGCCGCATCCGGTGCGCCTCGGCCAGATGCGCGTGGACCCGCGCGGCGGCAAAAAATCCCAGACGCAGTTTGAGGTGCTGGAACAATTTTCCGACTGGTGCCTGCTGCGCTGCACGCCGCTGACCGAGCGCCCGCACCAGATCCGCGTTCATCTCAAGCACGCCGGTTTTACGGTGGTGGGCGACGAGCTTTACGGCGGGAAAAAATTGTGGCTTTCGCGCCTGAAAAAGGATTTTTACCTCAAGCCGGGCAAGGAGGAACGCCCGCTGCTGGCGCGCGTAGCGCTGCACGCCGAGGAACTGACCCTGCCGCATCCCATTACGAACGAGCCGGTGAACCTCAAGAGCGAGTGGCCGAAGGATTTGCGCGTGGCGTTGAAATATCTGCGGCAATATGCCACCGGCCCCAGCCGGCGCGGCCTTCAGGATGATGCGGCGGAATTTGAGGCGGAATAATTATCCGCGTCCCGCCGGGTGATTTAGAGCATTTCCATAAATCCTGTAGCGCGGCGGAATCAGATTTGAAAGCAGCGGTCTTTTTGGTTTTTGGCTTCGTTTCGGCTCAGTTTGTCTCCCCGAGTCCTGCAATCCAGATGCCCGAATATTCGCTATGCGCTTACGCGCAATGCAGTCAGGGTTTTCAAACCTGCGCCTTCGCCAAAGCCTCGCCAATAACCAAAAATCCTCGCTCCGCCGCGCTACATCATTTCTGTCAATGCTCTAGGAAACGGCCCAGTTGAGGATCGCCTTCTGTGTGTGCAGCCGGTTTTCGGCCTGCGTGAAGATGGTGTCCGCGTGCGCCTCGAACGTCTCCGCGTCAATCTCCTTGCCGCGATAGGCGGGCAGGCAGTGCATCACCAGCGCGCCGGGCCTGGCGAGTTTCACCAGCGCGGCGTTGATCTGGTAACCACCCAAAACCTTGAGGCGTTCGGCGGCCTCGGATTCCTTGCCCATCGAAACCCAAACGTCGGTGTAAAGCAGATCCGCACCGGACGCGGCGGCTTTCAAATCTTCCGTGCAAATGATTTTCCCGCCGGCGCGTTTCAGGATTTCAGCGGACGGCTGAAATTGCTTCGGCGCGGCGATGCGCAGTTCAAAGCCGAGTTTCGCCGCGGCAAAAATCCACGAGACCGGCACGTTGCACGCGCCGTCACCGATGAAGGTCACGACCTTGCCGGCAATCGGCCCGCGCTTTTCCTCGAAGGTGAAGATGTCCGTCAAAATCTGGCACGGATGCTCGTCGTCCGTCAGCGCGTTGATGGTCGGGATCTTGGAAAATTCCGCGAACGTCTCCACGTCGCTTTGCGCGTAGGTGCGGATGACCGCGCCGTGGATCATGCGGCCCAGCACGCGCGCCGTGTCCTGGATCGGCTCGCCGCGACCGAGCTGAATGTCGTTCGCGTTGAGAAACATCACGCCGGCGCCGAGTTCGCGGATGCCGGTCTCGAAGGAAACCCGCGTGCGCGTGGAGGACTTGGAGAAAATCAGCGCCCATGTCTGGCCGGCGAGCGGCGACGTTTGGTGCGCGCCGCGCTCCGACTTGAAAACCTTCGCGTCGCGCAGGATTTTTTCAAAGTCCGCCAACGGCAATTTTTCCAACGACAACAAATGCTTCATGGTTTTAATGCTTCTGGGAATGTTCGCCCAAAGAAAATGATATAACCAAAACTGAACGCGCCGTCACTTCTTTTTCTTGGTGATGTGGCGGCGGCGCCCCGCCGCAGTCGGACGGCGACGAGGCGTCGCCGCCACTTTTTTGGCCGCATCCGCCGCGCGCCAGAGATACCAGGCCGCCGTGGTGCCGTGCGGCCGCCATTTTTTACCGAACGCCAGCAGCGCCTTTGGCTTGGGCATCGCGCGTTTTTTGTAGGCGAGGCGAAAGCCGTTGCGCACGCCAAAGTCATCCACGGGCAAGACGTCTTGGCGGCCAAGCTGGAAAATCAAAAGCATCTCCACCGTCCAGCGCCCGACGCCGCGCGCCGCAGTGAGCCGTTCAATGATTTCCTCATCGCCCAGCTTCGCGATTTCGCGCGATGACGGAATCGTGCCGTCCAAGGTTTTTGCCGCGAGGTCGCGGATGGCTCGGATTTTGGAAAAGGAAAAACCGCAGGCGCGGATTTGTCCGTCCGTCACCTCCGACAAATCTTCCGCCTTGGGAAAACGGCGCTGGGGAAACAGTTTTTTGAACCGCGTGAGAATCGTGTTCGCCGCCGTGCCGTTGAGTTGCTGGTGCGCGACGGCCTGCACGAGCGATTGAAACGGCGAGCGCCACGGCTCGTGTTCCAAATTGCACAGGCCGACTTCGCGGATGAGCCGCGCCATGACCGGGTCAACGGCGGAAAGATGTTTCAGCGCGGCGGCGTTCATTTTTAAAGTATGGCAGGGTTCAAGGAACGAGGCGGCTCACGATTTCACGTTTGGCGGCCAATCGTTCCCCCCTCGCCCAGCGGGAGAGGGCCGGGGTGAGGGAGAACGGCCTGCATAAAAGGTTTCCTGCGCAACAGTTTTTTCCGGCTGGCAATAATCCGGCAAAGGATGTGGTGCGCGTTTCTGCAAAGTCTGCCAGATGTGATCGCGGATAGATTCCTTTTTCCGGCGCAAGTCGGCATTCCAAAATCGCAACACCAGAATGTCCTGCGATTTCAGATAAGCATCGCGGGCGGCGTCAGCCGCCTCGTTCTCTGGAGAACCGTGTTGCGAGCCATCCACTTCGACGTTGAGTTTGGCTTCATAACAAAAGAAATCCAGGATGTGCGGCCCGACTGGATGCTGGCGGCGGAACTTGTAGGCGGCAAAACGCCGTTCCCGCAGCCAGGACCACATGAGACGTTCGCCCCAAGACTCGCGCAACCGCAAGTTGCGGGCGATGCGCGTGGTCTTGGGGGCTTGTTTCAACATGGCTGTCTGGCTGGCGGAGCTTTCTCCCTCACCCTGACCCTCTCCCGCTGGGAGAGGGAACAGCAATCGCCGTTTTACACCAATTGCTTCACGACTTCCTCAATCTTGGTAATACCTTCGCCGGCTTCCGCCGGTTTTAGGTTCAGCGGCGGCAGCAGCCGGACGATTTGGTTTCCCGCCGGCACGGTCAGCACGCCCGCCGCGTGCAGCCGGTTGACGAATTGCAGCGCCGGCGTCTTGTCGCTCGCGGCGAACGCAGGAATCTTTTCGCACAGTTCAAGGCCGAGAATGAAACCCATGCCGCGCGCCGATTTCACGACGGTCGGATAGGTTTTTGCCAGCCGCTCGATCTCCGATTTCAGCCAGCCGCCAAGTTTTTGCGCCTGGTCGGCGAGTTTTTCCTTTTCAATGACTTCGAGAATTTTCAACGCCACGGCGCAGGCGAGGGGAGTGCCACCGTAGGTCGTGCCATGCGTGCCGGCGCTCAACAAATCCGCATACGGCGACCGCACCCAGAACGCGCCGATGGGAAAACCGCCGCCGAGCGACTTGGCCATCGAAAGGCCATCGGGCAGAAACTTTTCGCCGCCGGGGATGCCTTCGAGGATTTTTTGAAAGCACTGAAATTTGCCGGTGCGGTAATGGCCATCCTGCACGCCGTCCATGAGCAGCAGCATTTTCTTCTCGTCGCAAAGCTGCCGCAGGCCGAGCAGATATTCCGGCGCGGCCGGCGTGACGCCGCCTTCGCCCTGCACGCCTTCGATCAAAATGGCGATGGTGGCGGGCGAAATCGCATTCCGCGCGGCTTCGAGGTCGTTGAACGGAATATGCCGGAAGCCGGGCACGGCCGGTTCAAAACCTTTTTTCACCTTGTCCTGGCCGGTGGCGGCAATGCCGGCGAGCGTCCGGCCGTGGAAGGAATTCGTCGCCGTCAAAATCTCAAACCGGCCTTCGTCGTGACCGAATTTCCGCGCGAGCTTGTAAAGACCTTCGTTCGCCTCCGCGCCGCTGTTGCAGAAAAATACTTTGCCGGGGCCGATCCGTTTGACGAGTTCGGCGGCGAGCCGGCCTTGCGGTTCGGTGAAATAAAGGTTCGAGACGTGGATCAGTTTTTTGGACTGCTCGACGAGCGCCTCGGTGATGGCCGGGTGCGCGTGGCCGAGGCAGCACACGGCGATGCCGCTGCCGAGGTCAAGATACCGCTTGCCGGCGACATCAAAAACATAGCTGCCCGCGCCGTGGCTCAACACGAGTTCAAACCGTCCATAGCTGGGCACGACATTTTTCGTGAACAGTTCGCGAACGGACTCATACTGGTTATGCACAATGGCTGGCGGCGGAACGATGTCTTTCATTTACGATTTTCGATATGCGATTTACGAGTCTGTTTAGAGACGCGCGTAAATCGTAAATCGTAAATCGCCAAAGTAAATTATTTCTCGCGGCACGGACAGGGAGATGGGTAAGCTGAAAGCCATTCCAATTCCGATCCATGCAAAAACGTTCACATTGGCACCGTATTTTTTCGTGCATAATGACTGTGGCTGCAACCGGCTGGCTGGGCTGGCCGCTATGCAGCCCGGCGGCGACGTTTGTTGTGACCAATCCGGCCAACAGCGGCCCCGGCACGTTGCGCGCCATCCTGCCTACGGCCCACAACGGCGACGTCATCACGTTTGCGGTCACGGGCTTTATCACCAACGTCTCCGGCGCGCTGGTGATCAACAGCAACATCAGCATCGCCGGCCCCGGCCCAGGCGTGTTGACGCTCGTGGCCACCAACTGGTCTGCCGGCTTCTCGGTCAACAGCGGCGTCGGCGCGAGCATTTCCGGGCTGTCTTTTTACCATTGCGGCACTGCCATCGTTAATGCCGGGAGCCTCACGGTGAGCAATTGCGTGTTCACAAATAATTACGCGGCCAACGGCGGTATCTCTATCAACAATGGCGGATCGGGAATGGCGGCCAGCGGCGGTGGCGCGATTTACAACCTTGGAAATCTCATCGCCGTCAATTGCCAGTTCTTCAACAACGGCGCGGGCTGGGGCGGCTTTGGTTGCCCGCTCCCACCTTATGATTTTTACGGTTTTAATTCTTACACCACCGGCGGCAATGGGGGCACTGGCGGCAGTGGTGGTGCGGTTTGTGATGTGGGCACGGCCAGCTTCTTGAATTGCACTTTTGGCTGGAACTCTGCGGGTCAAGGCGGCGCTGGCGGCTGGGGTGAAAGCGGCACGGGCAATTACACGGGCGGGTCACACGGAATCAGTTCTGGTCCGGGCTTTAACGGTGGCAACGGCGGCGACGGCGGCAGCGGCGGCGCAGTTTTCACGATCGCCGGCGCGAAGTTTGTCAACTGCACCTTCTTCGGCAACACTGCCGGCGCGGGCGGCGCGGGTGGTCCCGGTGGCGATGCCTACAATCCCACCGGTCACTCAGCCAATTCCGGAGGCCACGGCGGCAATGCCGGCAACGCCGGCAGCGGCACAATTTATTGCACCGCGCCTTGCCAGATTATCGCCTGCACGTTTTATAACAACAGCGGCGGCACGGGCGGCAGTGGCGGCAACGGCGGCAGCGGTTCTTCTGCGGACGGCATCACCGGTTATCCCGGCGGCAGCGGCGGCAATGCCGGCAGCGGCGGCTATGGCGGCGCCATCTTCGGCCCGCGCGGTAGCGGAACCAATTTCTTTCTGCAAAATGTTTTGGTTGCCGGCAACTATTACGGCTATGCCGGTTCGGCGGGTTCCGCCGGCGGGAATGGTGGAGGCCACCTCGTCGGCACCAGCGGAACCAATGGCCTCTACGCAACGGATGGCACGGGCGCGGACCTTTCCGGTTTTTTCATTTCGCGCGGACATAACTTCGTCGGCATTTCCGACGGCAGCACCGGTTTCACGAACAATGTGCGCAGCGACATCGTGGACAGCGGCCTTGATCCGATGCTCAGCGCTCTGGCGGACAATCACGGGCCGGTGCTGACGTGCGCGTTGCCCGCCAACAGCCCGGCGGTGGACGCGGGCGACGATACATTGCTGGCCAACCCGACGAATTTGCTCACCGACGCCCGCGGCTACGCGCGCAAGGCCGGTGCGCACGTGGACATCGGCGCGTTTGAGCTGCAGTTGCCGTCGTTGCCGCTCAAGTTCAGCGGCACCGCTGCCAGCGATGGCGTGCAATTATTTTTCACGAACACGCCGGGCGCGTCATTCACCTTGCTCGGAACCACGGATTTCACCCAGCCGGTGGATTATTGGGAAGTGCTCGGCCCGATGAACGAAGTTTCGCCCGGCGTGTTCCAGTGGACGGACACGGATTACGGTTATTATGACTTCCGGTTTTTCTTAATACGAAGTCCGTAATTGTGGCAATACGCGCAGTTATTTTCCAACGCTGAATCCACCGCCCCCTTTCTGTTGTGGGGGCGGCACTGCAGGCTTCAACCGTTACAACACCACTTCCGTGCCGACGCCCTGGTCGGTGAAGATTTCCAGCATGACAGAATGCGGCGTGCGGCCGTCCACGAAGGAGACTTTTTCCACGCCGGACTTGATGGCGGCGACGGCGCTGTCCACTTTCGGAATCATGCCCTTGTCCACGATGCCGGCGGCTTTGAGTTCGGGCACTTCGCCGGTTTTCAAATGCGCGATGAGCGTGGCCGGGTCTTTCGGGTCGCGCATCAGGCCGGGCACGTCGCTCATGAACACGAGCCGCTTGGCGTTGAGCGCGATGGCGCACATGGCGGCGGCGACGTCGGCGTTGCAGTTGTAAATCTTGCCGTCCTCGCCGCGCGCGGTCGGGCTGATGACGGGCGTGTGGCCGCACCAGATGCATTCCTTGAGCGGCTGGACGTTGACCTCGATGACTTCGCCGACGTAACCGATGTCAATTTTCCTGCCCGGATTTTCCTTGTCGTCGAGATAGAGCTTTTTGCATTTGAAAATGTCCGGTCCGGCGAAACCGACGGCCTGGCCGCCCAGCGCGTTGATGGTCTTGACGACTTCGGGATTGATCTCGCGCGACAAAACATCGTCCACGATCTGCACCGTGGCCTCGTCGGTGACGCGCTGGCCCTGGATGAAATTCGCCTTCAGCCCGGCCTTTTCCATGGCACGGGTGATGGCCTTGCCGCCGCCGTGGACGACGACGGGATTGATTTCGACGGCTTCGAGAAACACGATGTCGCGCGCGACACCGTTGCGAACCGCCGCGTCGGGCGAGTCCATGAACGAGCCGCCGTATTTGACGACGAAGGTCTCGCCGCTGAATTTCTGGATGTAGGGCAACGCTTCCATGAGCGTGGCCGCTTTGGCGATCAAATCTTGCACACGGAATTTTTAGCAGGTGCGCGGCGCATTGTGAAAAGAATTGTTTCGTGGCCGCTGCGACTTTTCCATTTACACCGGCGGAGCATTTACTAGATTGCCGCCATGCCAGAGATTGCCAAGTTTGTGAACAGCGGGGCCGCCACCATCACGCCCGCGCTCGCCGAAAATGTTTTGCGCCATCTGCCGCAGTGGAAGCTGGAATTCACGCAGATCAGCGCGCCGAAATTTCCGCACCTCGTGGACCAGCTTGAATTTCTCGCCGACGCCGTCTAGGATGCCGTCGAGGGCGCCTACAAGGAACTGCCCTTCGTCGCCGTCGCGCAGGCGGTGTTCGCGCTGATTTACGCGCACAAGAAGACGGGCATCATCCCCAGCGCCATTTTGGAACTGGGCCGTTCGGATGATTCCAGCGTGGTGCGTGCCGTGCTGATCCAGAACGAAAAAGCCTTCGCCATCTACGCCGGCAAACAGGGCGTGGAGTGGCGGAAGATCACCAGCCAGGCCTGAAATAAATCTCCGTCATCCTCATGCCCGTGGTCATCCTTAAAACAGAAGCGAGAATGAAGATGACGATGAGGATGATTCGCTAATTTATGCAAATTCCCCTCGTCATGACCATCGTCAGCCCGGATCGCACGGGCTTGGTGGAATCCGTCGCGCGCACCGTGGCCGAACACGGCGGCAACTGGCTGGAAAGCCGGATGTGCCGGCTCGGCGGTGAATTTGCCGGCATCCTGCGCATTGAGATCCCGGCGGACAAAAAATCCGCGCTGCTCGCCGCGCTGCAAAAACTCCAGGCGAACGGCCTGCAAATTCTCGTCCGGGATGACGCGAAAACTGGCGGTAATATTTCCGGCCAACAAACGAAGCTCGAAATCGTCGGCAGCGACCGGCCGGGCATCGTCCGCGAAATCACCGCCGCGCTCGCCCGCGCAGGCGTGAACGTCGAGGAGTTTTCCAGCGAAGTCGTCAGCGCGCCGATGTCCGGCGAAACCTTGTTCAAGGCCACCGCGCGGCTGCTGCTGCCGGAACACTGCGACCTTGCCGCGCTGAAACGCGATTTGGAAAAAATCGCCGCCGACTTGCTGGTGGATGTTTCGTTTGCGGAATTGGCCGGCTGAGGCAGAGGCACAGGCGTCTCGCCGGTGAATTTCTGCGTGGCGGTCCCGGATGTTTGAAGCCCACCGGCGGGAAGCCTGTGCCACAATCATGCGCCATTTGCTCCAGCCACGGGTTCTGAATCAAGCCATGCTGGCCGCACTGGTTTCAGCGCTGGCCGGTTGTCCCCGCTTTTTACTCTGGCCGGCCCGACCGGTTCCGATTTGGTTCCTGGAGGCCGCCGTTTTCATCTGCGGCATCACCCTGTGGAGCTTTGTCCTGGCTTGGCATGCACCTTACACGGGACGCCCGGTGTTGTTTGTGAAGTGGGACGGGAAAAGCTTCCTCGCGGCGACGGTGGGCGGGATCATCCTGGCCTTGGCGTGCCGGCAGTGGCTGGATCCGGCGCTCCGGCAACAGTTGCCGGAAGATTATCCCGCCGACCTCATCCATTGGCTGGCGACGGTGCCCTTTGTGCTGGGCTTCGGCCAGTTGTTCCTGACTTTTGCGCCCTTTGACTGGCTCATGCGCCTCTGCCGGAGCCAATGGGTCTCGGTGTGCCTGACCGCGCTGTTCGGCGTCGGCGTGACGGCGATGAAGCTTCATCCGCAGGCCGGGACGATTCCGCCGATGGTGTTCGCCGGTCTGCTGGCCGCGCGGTTTGTGGGTGGGGTGCTGGCGGTTGTGTTTTATCTCCGGGGCGGCCTGGCGCTGGCTTGGTGGTGGGCGCTGATATTCGAAAGCCGGCTGCTGCCGGAATTGATTTGAGATTGTCCAACGCGCGGCGTGCAGAATTTCATCCCGCTTCACGCCCGATTGCCTTATCCTTTGCGCGATGTTTGAACTTCTCAAAACCGACACGACAACGAAGGCGCGCCTCGGCAAACTGACCACCGCGCACGGCGTCGTGGATACGCCGGTTTATATGCCCGTCGGCACGCAGGCCAGTGTCAAGGCGATGGATCCGCGCGAACTGCTGGAGTGCGGCACGCAAATCATTCTCGGCAACACTTACCATTTGAACATCCGGCCGGGGCTGGAAATCATCACCGCCGCCGGCGGCCTGCATCGGTTCATGAATTGGCATCTGCCAATCCTTACGGACAGCGGCGGCTTTCAGGTTTTCAGTCTCGCCAAGATTCGCAAAGTCAAACCACACGGCGTCGAGTTTCGCTCGCATCTTGACGGCTCCATGCTCTTCATCGGTCCGAAGGAATCCATGCATATCCAGCGCGTGCTCGGCTCGGACATCGCGATGTGTTTCGACGAATGCCCGCCGCACGATGCGCCCGCCAAGGAGCAGCGCCACGCCGTCGAGCGCACCATCCGCTGGGCGCGGGAATGCCGCGAACAGCCGCGTGCGGAAGGCCAGAAAGTTTTCGGCATCGTGCAAGGCGGCAATAATCCGGCGCTGCGCGAGGAATGCGCCAAGGCGATCGTGCCGATGGATTTTGACGGCTACGCCATCGGCGGCGTGAGCGTCGGCGAACCGGAGCCGGAGATGTTGCAGGCGATTGAATTCACCGTGCCGCATCTGCCCGCGAACAAGGCGCGCTATGCGATGGGCCTTGGCACGCCCGCGCAGATGCTGGAGTTGGTCGCGCGCGGCGTGGATATGTTTGATTGTGTGCTGCCCACGCGCGTCGCGCGTAACGGCACGGCCTACACGCGGCGCGGGGCCATCGGCATCAAGGGCGGCCAGTTCAAGGCGGATTTTTCGCCGATTGAGGAAGGCTGCGACTGTTACGCGTGCAAGCATTTCACGCGCGCCTATCTGCGGCATCTGCTGAACGTGAACGAGATTCTCGGCCTGCGGATGCTGAGCGTCCACAACACGCACATGTATCTCAAGACGATGGCCGACGCCCGCGCCCATCTCGCCGCCGGCACCTTTGCGGATTACTACCGCGAGTTTATCGCCAACTTCAAACCGTCGGCAAAAGTCATGGCCCAGCGGAAAAAGGTTTCTGCTCCCGCATGAAAAAATTCATCAGCTTGATGCTCGCTGTTGGCGGCTTGGCCATTTTTCCCGGCTGCCAGACGGCGGCTCCCCTCGCGGCGTCGCCGGAAAAGAACACTTACGTTCTCGTGCCGGGCGCGTGGGGCGGCGGCTGGGACTGGCGGCACGTGGACGATTTGCTGACCGCCGACGGCAACAAGATTTTTCGGTCCACGCTCACCGGCTTGGGCGAGCGCGTGCATCTGGCCAGCACGAACATTGACTTGGACACGCACATTCAGGACGTGGTGAACGTCATTCTCTGGGAAGATTTGCACGATGTCGTGCTCGTCGGCCACAGCTACGGCGGCATGGTCGTCACCGGCGTGGCCGACCGCGTGCCGGAGCGCCTCAAGCGCGTGGTTTATGTTGATGCCATGCTGCCGGAAAATGGCGAAAGCGTGTTGACCGCGATGCCGCCGGCCCATGCCAATCGGTGGCAAATCCGGGATGGGTTTGTCTTGTCGGCGGGAGCAGGTCGCCGTCCGCCGCATGATGTGGCGATGCCGCTGAAATGTTTCACCGAGCCGATTTTCCTGGCCGGCCGGCCGGCGAAATTCCCCGCCACCTATATTTTGACCGTGGACGCGGGCCAGCCGCCGGCGCAGGATGAATTCTACAAATTTTACCAGCGGGCGCAGGCGCGCGGCTGGCCGGTGTCCGTCATGGCCGGTGACCATAATGTCCAGCGCACGCACCCGCAGGAGCTGGTCCGCCGGCTGGAAAAGGCCGCGCAATCCGGCGGTCGCCCCAATTAATTGCATTTGCCCCGCGCTCCGGGTTGTAGTATTATCTTGTCGTCGTAATGACAATATTTGCAAACCTATGAGCAAGCCGAAAATCATCGCCTATTTGAAACCGACCTGCGGCTGGAGCAACGGCGTCCGCGCCATCTTCAAGAAATACGATCTGCCGTTTGAAGACCGCGACATCATCAACGACCCGGCACAGCGCGCGGAAATGGTTGAGCGCAGCGGCCAGATGCTGAGCCCGTGCGTGGAGATCAACGGCCACATGCTGCCCGACATCAGCGGCGACGAGGTGGAAGCCTGGATGCTCGCGAACAACATCGTGACGCCGAACGACCGCGTGCCGGATGCGCCGACCAACGAATCGTGCAGCAAGCACACGCACCTTTACGCGCAGACCTGAAATTTTTTGGGTGGGGGACAAACGCCGCGCTGGAGAATATCCGGCGCGGCTTTTTCTTTCGTGAAATTGCGGCGCAATTCGGTTAAACCAATTGGATGCGAATTGTCCCGACGGTGGCCGCGATGCAAAAACTGGCCCGGCGCTGGAAACGTGCCGGCGTCCAAATCGGCTTTGTGCCGACGATGGGTTATCTACACGACGGCCACCTGAGCCTCGTGCGCGAGGCGCGCAAACGGGTCGGCAAAAACGGCGTCGTGGTCGTCAGCATCTACGTCAACCCCACGCAGTTTGCGCCGACCGAAGATCTTTCCAAATATCCGCGCGATTTGCAGCGCGATCTGAAAATGTGCCGAGCGGAAGGTGTGGACGTGGTCTTCACGCCGGGCGACGCGGAGATGTATCCGGGCAAGTCGGAAAGCAAATACAGCACCTACGTTGTTGAGGAAAACTTGGGGTGCGTGATGGAAGGCGCGGCGCGGCCGGTGCATTTTCGCGGCGTGACGACGGTGGTGGCAAAACTTTTCAACCTCGTGCTGCCGGACGTTTCCGTGTTCGGGCAGAAAGATTTCCAGCAGGCGGCCATCATCCAGCGGATGGCGGGCGATTTGAATTTTCCGGTGCAAATCATCGTCGCGCCCACGCGCCGCGAAGCGGACGGGCTGGCGATGAGTTCGCGGAACAAGTATCTCGACGCGGAGCAGCGGGCGCAGGCGGTGATTTTGTTCCACGCGTTGCAGGCGGCGAAAGCGGCGGTGGCGAAGAAATCTGTTTCCGCCGCGAAGTTGAAGCAGGATTTGCGGGAGTTCCTCACCGCCGCGCCGCTGGCGCGGCTGGATTACGTCGAGTTTTTTGACCCGGAAACCTTGCAGCCGGTGGCGCTGGTGAAGCGCGGCACACACATGGCGCTGGCGGTGTTTTTCGGCAAAACGCGGTTGATTGATAACGCGCGGCTGAGTTTGGCTGGCAAGTGAAATTATTGCGGCTTTTCCTTCGGCAAATATGGGCCGTCGAGCAATCCGTGATCCTTGGTCATGAACATTTGGGCGTTAACTTGCGGAGCCAGGTTGTGCGCCTGATCGGTCGAAGAATTAATGGCTTGATCCACTACGACCACAACCAGATCAGCCAACGCGTTTCCGGAACTGGAACTTTGCTGCACGATGGCTTTTCCTTCCCATAATGTCACACCTGTCCTTACATCGGTGAGTTTCCCTTCAGCGGCTACAGTCGTGGTACTGGTAATCACCTGATACTTTGACCCATATTGTTTAACTGTGAGGTAAAGAACGGCATCCGCGCCAAAAACATCACTGATTTTATTTAGCGGGATTTGGTGCATTTCGCCAGCGGTAGGCATGCCATTTTCCTTCATGAATTGGTCAACCACAGCTACTGGAAAGACATAAAACCCCATTTCTGCCAACGGTCGTGTCACCCCGGAAAGGTAGCCATAGGTTCCTCGAACATCCGTGCTTTCATTGAGCGGTGCCAGCACGAGCAGCGAACGTGGAGGATGCGCGCGAAAATTCGTATAATCATAGGGCGCTACGCACCCGGTCAGCGTCAGCGCCAGCGCACAAGGAAATAAAAAACGTGTTTTCATTTCTTTTCCAAGTTGCCCAGCAGCCGATCCATGAACACAGCAGACTCTGGGAACTGTCGTTTCTCGTTTTCAAACTCCTGATGAGCTAGATCAAGCTTGCCCAATTGGAAATAGGCGTAACCAAGATGCGCGTGAAAACCTGGCGGCAAAGGTTTGTGGGCAGAAACAGCTTTATGCATATCTTCTTCCATTTTCTGAACCTGAACTTCCGGCAAAAACTTGTCCGGGTGGGCATATATGCCATAGACAACTTTTTCGTAATTGCCCCAGTAATAAATATTCGGTGACTGGCACCCCGCGAATAGCGGCGCAGCGGCGAGCAAGATTAACGGCAATTTCAGAGTGTTCACTGTTGTTCCGGTTTCCATTTGCCTTGTTCCAAGCCTTCCACCAAGCGGTTGACGGCTTCCCGGATGGCCAGATCAAGGACCTTGCCATTCAGCGTGGAGTCATAACTAGAAGTGCCGGCAAAACCAAGCACTTCGCGACTGCTTAACGCGTATTCGCCAGCGCCTTGGGTTGAGAAAACAACCTCGGAAGAAATCACATCCACGACATTCAGATTCACCTTGGAATAGGCGACCTGTTTCTTGCCACTGCCGAGAATGCCGAACAACTCCACATCTCCCACCTCTTTCCGTCCGAACTCTGCCACTTCACCGGTCAAAACATAATTCGCGCCTTTCAATTTCAATTGCTGGCCTCGGATGGCGGCTTCCTTCGTAATTTCCGACATATTGTTTCGATCCACGATCGCGAAGCGCCCCGTTTGCTGTAAATATGTGATGAGAATGGATTTTCCTTGGCCGCCAAGCCGGTCCACGCCATCAGAAAAAATGCCGCGCATATAAGTCGAGTGATTGTCAAACTGCCCGACCGCCAGCGTGCTTTTGGAACCCGTGTATTGCGTGCCCACCGAAGCCACGGTTTCCGGTTTGATGGCCCGATGAGATTCAACACAACCCGCACACAAAGCAATCGTCACTGAAGCCAACAAACAATTGTAAAGTCTGGAAGTATTCATAAGTTGTCTATGGAAATTTAATCAATCCTGACAATTTGACTAAATATGTCAACTTTGTTTGTTGCGACGTTTTACCACGGCCGCCTTTCAAAATAATTTAATCCTTCGTGCCTTTGTATCTTTGCTTTAGATTTCTCCGCCAGTGAAACAGTTCGACTATCTCATCCTCGGCAGCGGCATCGCGGGACTCACGTTTGCGTTGAAGGTCGCGCCGCGCGGGCGCGTGGCCATCGTCACCAAAAAAGACCGCGCGGAGTCGAACACCAATTACGCGCAGGGCGGCATCGCCTCGGTGACGAGCAAGGAAGATTCGTTCGAGCTGCACGTCCGCGACACGCTGGAGGCCGGCGCGGGGCTGTGCAAAGAAAATGTCGTCCGCACGATCGTCGAGGAGGGGCCGGCGCGGATCCAGGAATTGATCGAGCTCGGCATGAGATTTTCCGAGAGCGAACAGCGCGCGCAGGACGGCTCGCGCGAACTGGACCTGGGCCGCGAAGGCGGCCATTCCAAACGGCGGATACTTCACGCGAAAGACGTGACGGGGCGCGAAATCGAGCGCGCGTTGCTGGACGCCATTTCGCGCCAGCCGAACATCGAGATTTTTGAGAACCACGTCGCGATTGATCTGATCACGAGCCAGAAGCTCGGCCAGGCCGGCGAAAACCGCTGCCTCGGCGCGTATGTTTTCGACAAGAAGGGCAACCGCGTTTGGACGTTCGCCGCGCCGGTGACGGTGCTGGCGACCGGCGGTTGCGGCAAGGTTTATCTCTACACGACGAATCCCGACATCGCCACCGGCGACGGCGTGGCGATGGCGTATCGCGCGGGCGCGAGCATCGCGAACATGGAGTTCGTCCAGTTCCATCCGACGTGCTTGTATCATCCGAAGGCGAAATCGTTTTTGATTTCCGAGGCCGTGCGCGGCGAGGGCGGCATTTTGAAAACGCTCGACGGAAAAGAATTCATGGAGGGCGTTCACCCGCTGAAATCCCTCGCGCCGCGCGACATCGTGGCGCGGGCGATTGACAGCGAAATGAAAAAAACCGGCGCGGACTGCGTGTATCTGGACATCACGCACAAGCCGGCGAAATTCATCATCGAGCGCTTCCCGAACATCTACCAGACCTGCCTGCGCTACGGCATAGACATCACGAAAGAGCCGATTCCGGTGGTGCCGGCGGCGCATTACCAGTGCGGCGGCGTGGTGACGAACGTGGACGGCGAGACGGACATCGCGGGATTGTTTGCCGTCGGCGAGGTGGCTTGCACCGGTTTGCATGGCGCCAACCGGCTGGCGAGCAATTCCCTCTTGGAGGCGCTCGTTTGCGCGCATCGCGCGGCGCAGAAAGTTTCAAGTTTCAAGTTTCAAGTTTCAAGTTTGCCCATTCCGCTCTGGCAGTCGGGCAACGCGACGAACGCGGACGAGCTGGTCGTGGTCTCGCACAACTGGGATGAGCTGCGCCGGCTGATGTGGGATTACGTCGGCATCGTGCGCACGGGCAAGCGGCTCCAGCGGGCGCAAAGCCGGCTGGCGCATTTGCAGCAGGAAATCCGCGAGTATTACTGGAATTTTATCGTGACCGCCGACTTGCTGGAGCTGCGCAACATCGCGACCGTGGCGGAACTGATTGTGCAGTGTGCGCTGATGCGCCCGGAAAGCCGCGGGCTGAACTACAACATGGATTTTCCCGATGCCAACCCCGAGTGGGCGCAGCGCGACAGCGTGGTGCGCAAATAAAAAACCGGCGGCCTGCCACTCGGAAAGCCGCCGGTTGTTTTGAATCAAATTACGTCCAGAGCTTCTTCGGATAATCGCCCTTGGCGATGAGCTGGCGGATGCTTTCGACGACCTGCGGGCGGTCTTCGCGGTAGGTCACGCCGAACCACGAGTCGGGCGAGCGCAGCACCTTGCACTTGGCCTGGCCAGCCGTCACGAGTTCGCCCACGGTGGCCGGGATGAGGCATTCGGATTTCTGCTCGCCGCCGCTTTTCTTCATGAATTGCTCAAACGCCACGTTGAGCTGCGGGAACAAAGCCGGCGTGAAGCCCCAGAAATTCATCGAGACCGGCTCTTCGCCGGTGAGCGGGGTGACTTTGCCGTCCGCGCCGGTGTTTTTCGCGGCGTTACCGTCGCGCTCGATCTTCGTCATTTCGACGATGTGGGTGAGATAGTTATGGGCGTCCACCTGCGAGACGCCGCGAGCGACGCTGCCGTGTTCCGACAAGGTGTTCTTCAAGGTGAACCCCACCATCGCGTAATCCGGCGTGCCGGAGGTCAGGTGCTTGGCGAGCACCTGGTAGGCGTTCTGGCCGTAAAAATCGTCGGCGTTGATGGCGGCGAACGGCGCCTTGATCGTGTTTTCAGCCATCAGAATCGCGTGGGTGGTGCCCCACGGCTTGGTGCGGCCGGCGGGCAATTGGTAAGGCGCGGGCAGCTTGTCGAGTTCCTGATAGACGTATTCCACGGCGATGCGCTGCTCAAAGCGCGTGCCGACGATTTCGCGGAACTGCTGCTCAATGTCCTTGCGGATGACGAAGACAAGCTTGCCGAAGCCCGCGCGCATCGCGTCGTAGATGGAGTAGTCAATGATGGTCTCGCCATTCGGGCCGACGGGATCAATCTGTTTGAGTCCGCCGTAGCGGCTGCCCATGCCGGCGGCGAGAACGAGCAAAGTCGGTTTAGTCATAAACCGGGATTTTAATTTGTCCGGCGCGGCTGTCGAGCAAATGTGTTGGTTGCGCCTTTGGATGGGATGGCGAGGTCAATAATAGATATGTTTTGGTCAAAAGTGGACATTCCCATTTTTGCCAAATGCGCTAATCATATGCTCGAACATTGAGGCAATCACGGCGGCCTGCCGCCACAACCATTATTTATGAAAGAGACCAAACGCGTAGTAGAAAAGGACGCCCCGCTGAAGAAGGACGACTTGATCGTCATCACCGGCGCGGGCGGGTTCATCGGCGGCAACCTCGCCCTGCACTTTAAGAAAAAAGGGTTCACCAACATCCGCGCGGTGGACAAGAAGCCGCTGTATGAGTGGTATCTCCACGTCCCCGGCGTGCAGAACCTCTGCCTCGACGTGAGCATCGAGGAGAACTGCAAGCGCGTCTGCGAAGGCGCGGTGGAAGTCTATAACCTCGCCGCCGACATGGGCGGCATGGGTTTCATCGAACGCTTCCGCGTCGAGTGCCTGCGTTCGATTCTCATCAACACGAACATGGTGGAAGCCGCGTATCGCGCCGGTGCCCGCCGCTACTTTTTCTCCAGTTCCGCCTGCGCCTACAACACGCTGCTGCAAAAAGATCCGAACGTGCGCGCGCTGAAGGAAACCGACGCGTATCCCGCGATGGCCGAACGCGGCTATGGCTGGGAGAAATTGGTTTCTGAAATGTTCTGCGAGGAATACTGGCACGAACGCGGCATGAAGACCGCCATTGCCCGTTTCCACAACGTTTATGGACCGCATGGCACCTGGGACGGCGGTCGTGAAAAAGCACCTGCCGCGCTCTGCCGCAAGGTCATCGAGGCCATCGAGACCGGCAAGAAAGACATCACCATCTGGGGCAACGGCTCGCAAACCCGCAGCTTCATGTATATTGACGACTGCGTGCAGGGCATTGACAAGATCACGCACTGCGATGATTTGATCGCGACGCCGATCAACCTTGGCTCGAGCGAACTCGTTTCCATCAACGAGCTGCTGACCAAGATTGAAAAAATCGCCGGCGTGAAGATGAACCGCAAGTATGACCTGAACGCGCCGCAGGGCGTGGCGGGCCGCAACTCGGACAACACCTTCATCAAGAAAATGCTCAAGTGGGAGCCGAACACCAAGCTCGACAAGGGCCTGGCGGAAACCTACGAATGGATTTACGCCGAATACAAGAAACGCGCCGCCGGCAAGCGCGTGGGCATTGGCTGATCAACTTCGCGATTCCCGGCCGGCACGCCAACCGGCCGGGAATTTTTTTTGCCCGATGATTTGAAACTTATCCGTCCATGAAACTTTCGCCCGTTGAAAAATTGATCGGCTCGATCCCCAACCGGTTGCAGCTTGCCGGCGGCTGGATTGACCAGCCGTTCATCTCGCAGCACAACCCCAAGCCGCCCGGCTCGATGGTCGTGGTGCAGATCGAACCGGATTTCCGGCCGATGGACCGCAGCGGCATCGCCAGCGGCACGCGCGCCATCGCGATGAAATTGTGGCAGGGCAAATTGCCGAACCGGCCGCTGGACGAACTGGTGCGCGAGCTTTACGACGCGGAGAACGAAGGCAAGGCCGAGCCGAGCGGCTCGCAGGACATGATCGGGCTGATCTATCCCGGCGTGAACCGGCTGGATTACGATTTCAAAATTCACGGCGGCGTGTTCACCTCGCACATCGAATCGTGCAATTCGCCGAAGGTGGCGAAGTGGTTGAGCAAAGTTTTGAACCTGATTCCCATCGAGCCGCGCCCGGACGGCTACAATCCGATCGGCGTGAAAAATCTTTCGCCGAAATGGGTCGCCAACCTCGGCAAATCCGGCCGCGATTGCTACGACGCGATCGTGAAGATGGACGCGAAGGCGCTCGGCGCGTCGCTGAATCTGAACATGAAATGTTGGGAAACACTGCTGCCGCACGTTGTCCGCCACCCCTTGTTGCGCGTGGATTTGATGAAGATTCTCAAGGCGTATCAGCAGCAATACCCCGGCGCGATGTATTCCGGCTGCGGCGGCGGTTATCTAATTGTAGTTTCCGAAAA
>Ga0265324_10000569_pt1 | contig 25232 bp, 24 predicted proteins | sample 41419metaG_FD_198634 | JGI IMG/M metagenome (GOLD analysis project Ga0265324, IMG submission 198634) | Rhizosphere microbial communities from Carex aquatilis grown in University of Washington, Seatle, WA, United States - 4-14-19 metaG | ecosystem: Host-associated > Plants > Roots > Rhizosphere...
AAGTGATCGCAGTGATCTGGCAGTAAAACAAAAGCCCCGGCAGAACTTGTCGGGGCTTTTTTGTGCGGCTGTTGTTCGGCCATTGCGGCCATCGGCAACTAAGGGGATCTACTTCCGCTTCCGACCCGAAGCAGACCGTCCAAAGAATTTCAGTGAGGGTCACTTCTGGCAGATAGCGGACTGCGGTAGTTTTCTAAAATAACTTCTGGTGAGATCGTTTTGAATGTCCGCTCCACACTCCACAGCCGCCTTTACAGTAGAATTACCTGCAACTGATTAACAAGGGGCCTGTCGTGAGTAGATTTGTATTGATGCTGCTACTAGTAGTCATTTGTAATTCGGCTATGGCGAAGTGGATTGTATATAAAGAAGACAGTATTGGCATTGACTACGTCGACTCGTCCTCTATTCGAATGGACGGCAGCACTGTAAAGATATGGTTCATGACAGACTACAAGACACTGATGACAACGAACGAAGGCTTATCGTATAAATCGAAGATTCTAAAATTAGGGTTTGATTGCACAAATTGGAAGTATCGCTACTATGGCATTGAAATGAATTCTGGCAATATGGCAGAAGGGGTAACAGTCGACAGTGTCAGCCATATTAGTGAGTGGAAAATAATCGATCCCGGAAGCATTGGCGAAACTATGCGTGAACAGGCTTGCGGGAAGGACTGGAAACGGTGAAGTAATATAGTCTATTACCTAATCAGAAAATAACATGAAGGCACTAGATCTACTGAATAGACTTCTCCACCCAAGAGTTGCTCCCGAATTTGATTTGGAAAAAGCAGTTGGTCACTACCTGCTCTCTCTGCCGCGTTGTTCCAACCGAGTTGAAGTTGTCAGCCGAAAGTTTCTGGATAGGCGTTATAACTATGAGATGACGGTTGACGCGGCCCAATTAGCTGCTTGGGCGGAGAAACATGCAAAAGGGGCTTGGACAAATATCGATTATGAGCAGGCGGCTCGTCTAACTCTTCCGATGTGGTTGGGGTTAGCGGATCACAATGACAAGTCAGTCACAATTCCACCAAAGAAATTCTTTGAATTGTGGCGAGGTTATCACAGTACATTCTACGATATGCCTGGTACTCAGCTATATTGTCCCGAATGTGCTGAAATTGTTGTCGAGGTTTTTATGATAGATATTGGCTTGCCACCGTCCGATATCTTTGATTGCACTCGTTACGAGTGGCACTGCCCGCGAGGGCATTTGCTATATCAAGAAGAGATTGGCCGGCACGCATCCTTTAGCCGTGAAAAATATCCAAAGCTGAGAGGAGATATTGAAGCTCCTGATATCCCTGAATTTCTGAGAAAATAGGACGAAACGGAATGCTTTCTAAGCACTAAACTGTAGAGAATTCTTTCAACTGATAAGGAATGAACATGTTTGGTCTATTCAACAATCCAATAGCGAATGACGAGCTATTTGCAATGGTATTTGGAACTTTGGTCGCCATCCGCACAGCTTACAGAAATGATGATAGTAAATTCGATTCTGAAATTGCCTCCCTATTGCGCTGGATAGAATTGCAGTGCAAAGACGACAAATTGAAAATGAACAGTGCTCAACGCGACTATGTTAAAGGTCTGCAAATGATATGCGAAATAAAGCACAACGAAATTCGTACGATTGCTGATAAGACGATTGTTACGTTGAATTCAAGTAACCCCAATGAACCTCGAATGGCTCTTGCAAAAGAACTTAACGATATTTTCAGATCTGCGGGTGCTGATTGGAAGATGATTTAGGCCCGCTAACCTATTTTCTATTCCTCTTCCTCTTCCGTCATTTGATCACGCCTAATTTGTTCAAGCTGCTTTCGAAATAAATCCCACTTATCTTTTTCATAGATCAAGAACTTCTGCAACTCTCCGTTCTCATATATCTCGGCTGCATATAGTTGCCCAGTATTATTGGGATCGCACTTTTTCGACTCACGCTCATCTATTTGTTGATCCACACTCCACAACTCGCATCTATAACCGCTGAGCGCGTTTTCAATATGGGCAATTTTCTTTTTTGAACCGAGGATTTCACCAAGCGGGAATGGTAAAGAATTAATTGATACATCCGCCATCCAACTTGGATCATACGACTTGAAAAGATGAAATATAGTGTATTGGTGTCGTGAAAGATCGGGCCCCTCGTTCGGTTTTTCAATTCCGCGCAGAATAAGATCAACGCAGGTACGTATCTTGTCAGCTTCGAGTTCGCATACCTTCTTGCATGTATTTATGTCTGCCCATTGTCTACTAGTCAATTTCTTATTTAACTTATCTACATACCCCGGCAATTCCAATATGGCCACATCGAATTGGCTGTCAACTGATCTAAAATCGGTCCTCACCTTGATGAGGTACCAAATTATCGAAACCAACAAATCTCGATTGCTAACTGGAATCTTAAATAGACCGAACATATCTCATCCAATTTATTGGGAGTTTCTTACCATTCATTATGTCTAATCGCAGTTGCTAATACGATAGCATGCTATGTTTGTGTCTTTTAGATCAATCCACCTGCAGCCTGGCTGCTTTTTTTACCAAACGAGCCTGCTCGTCTGCTGAGGTTGCGGTTCAACAGGGCGTGGTCAACTTGCACCTGGAACGTCTGCTTTACGCCACAACTTCCATGAAGATTGAATCGAGATCATCAGTTACTAAAAGCGGATGAGATCCACTTAATAATATCTCACTAATTACTTGAGGTGATGGATGTCCATAGGAGTTCCCGTTTCCTACGGACATTGGGCAAAGAAACGAGTCTCCGGCAATAGATGAACTATGAAACGAGTTGTGATCTCCGTGGTGTGGTATCTGCACAACACCAACATGGTGCCAGAGCTTCCCGTAGACGCTTTGAACGTTCGTTACATTGAGGTCACAATCACCGCAGTATATACACGCAATTCGCTTATTATTGGTTGGCATTCGACCGTGGTGCCAGTTCGAGCATGACAAACCACTGTGAAACGACAAGCGCCTGGTTGCGGTAATGGTATCTACGGGCCCAGAATAGAGCACCATGGAGTTCTGGTTAATTCGTCCGCGCAACGTGTCGTAGACTGATTTAATAGCGGCACGATTCTTAGTCATGTAGACAACATCGGATTCCATAATCTTCGCCAGATCGAGACCGGCGCTTGTCAGACTAGTTCGCAATTGTGCTTCTCTGGTTTTGTACTGGAAGTTATAGGGAATGTAGGCCCATCCGGTAGATTTCCAGACCATTGGGGTGCCACTTCTTATGGTTAAGTCATGCGCTCCCTCAAGCTGAATAGGGTCGCTCTGGGGAGGTGTTACCTCGGGATCAGCACTTTCAACAGTCAAAACCTGAGTTTCTTCCCCAAAGAACATTTTGGGGTTACTGATGAGCTGAGCAACGATATCATGGCCGAGAGTCGCGTGAATACTGGAGAGAAGCAGAACCTCGTCTTGATGTAGCAAAGGCAGGACCACTCTTCTGATCGGGAATTTTGACTTGAGGATATCCAACTTAGAAACGTGGTCGTAGTCAAAGTGCGAGATGAACAAACAGTCAATGCATGACCTTGGAGGGAAACTAGCCTCGATCATTTTGTTGACACGGCGAGCCCCTTTCCACTCACCGCAGTCAAAAACCATGTTGAATCCGTCATGCCTTTCCGAATAGAAAGCGCCCTGTCCGATCGGATGAAATGTTCTTATCATTGCCTCTTCTCCACTTCATGTTTGTCAGTCCAGCAATTAGTATACGGGACGCAGACCCAGAGCGAGTCTTTCTAAGACTGGTTATTCACACCAAGCGGACTCACTTTTTGTTGAACTCTTGGTCCGCAATTGGCACACAGCGGAAGCAAGTGAGAGTACCGGCTACAGTCCGCTATGGCCGACTATGAGGCGCTCAGAAATACGACGACCCGGGTGATTTTTGATCATCTGCATACTCAAGCCTGCCACACCCCAAACCCGGCCTCGCGCAGGTCTATCCCCACTTCCACTTCTTTGTCGCGCGCTTCGTCATAGCTCATCGGGTTGAAGGCTTCATACAGGTCGGGCAGCAGGCGCAGGCCGTATTCCTTGACGTAGCGGTTGGACTGGATGCCTGCCTTGTGCTTGTCGAAGCGCACATCGGGGTCGAGGCCGGTCATGCCGACATAGACGCAGGGTTTGCCGGGGCGGTATTCCGGGTTGCACTTCTTGAACTTGCTTTCGAGCAGCACGTCTTTCGACAGCTCGATCACATAGACGTGGTAGTGCTTGCGGCGTGTCATGGTTGTTGCTCAGTTCATGGTGTAACCATTCCCCTCGATACACCGCGCTGTGCGCGGCACTCGGGGCGAACGGAAAATATTTTGGGATTCATTCCCACTTGAATATATAGGCGCCGATCCCGATGAAGATCACGCACATGGCGGAGAGTACCCAGATATGCGGCATCACCTGCGAGAAGGTGGCGCCTTCGTTCATGATGGCGCGTGCCGCCGAGATCATGTGGGTGAGCGGAAAGATCAGCGAGAGCTTTTGCACCCAGACCTGCGCGCCTTCCAGCGAGAACCACGCGCCGGATAGCAACATCATGGGCCAGGTCAGGAGATTGAGCAGACCACCGGCCAATTCTTCGCTGGCCGTGCGTGCCGCGATGAGCAGGCCGATGGAGATCATGCACATCGCACCCAGTGTGGTCACCAGCACCAGCGTCCAGTAAGAGCCCTGCATGTTGAAATCGAGGAAGAGGTTGCAGCCGCTATAGACGATGATGGTGATCGTCATGATCAGCAGCAGGCGCGAGATCAGTTGTGCGAAAAGGAACTGGAAAGCGCCCAGCGGTGTGGCTTTCAGCCGCTTGAGAAATCCGTTCTTGCGGTAGCGCACGATCACAAAGCCCACGCCGAACAGGCAGGCGAACATCATGTTCATGCCCAGGATGCCGGGCAGGAACCAGTCCACATAGCGTATCTCCGCGCCCTCAACGATCTGCCGCTCGAAGCGGTCGCCTTCGGTGCCCCACACGATGCGCTCCAGCAGATAGCCGTTGGGCGAGTTGGAGTTGATCCAGTATTTTGGTGTGCCGCTCACGTCGATCAGCATGTCCATCTGGTGGTGTTCCACTTTGCCGAGCGCGATCTTGGGATCGTCATAGGGGATGAATTGCAGATGCTGGGTCGATTGCAGTGCAGGGGCGACGCTGTGCAACTTCTCGATGCCGCCCACGACACCGATCTTGTAGATGTCTTTATTGCCGCTGGAAAATGTGAAGGCAAGGCCGATCACCAGCATGAATGGCATGGCGAGGTTCCACGACAAAGCAGAACGGTCGCGCAGAAACTCCATGTTGCGGGCATGTAATACGGCAAGGAATTTTTTCATGGGTTGAGTTTCTTTCCTGTCACGTTGATGAACAGGTCTTCCAGCGTCCATGCGCGGATGCGCAGCCGGTCCAGATTGGCCCCGCTGGCGATCAGTTGCTGCAGGGTGTGATGCAGACGGCTCGTTCTGATCTCCAGCATGTCGCCCGCCTGGGCGATGTTCAAACCCAGCCCCGCCAGATTCTCATTCGTATCCGAACCAGGCAGTTGCAGGATCACATCTTCGAAATGTTGTGACAGCAACTGCGCCGGTGTGCCTTGCGAAACGATGCGCCCCTTGTCCATGATGGCGACCTCGTCGCACAGGGCATAAGCCTCTTCCATGTAGTGCGTGGTGAGCACGATGGTCTTGTTGCGCGACTTGACCAGTTTGACCAGGTCCCAGAAGTTGCGCCGCGCCTGCGGGTCCAGCCCTGTGGTGGGTTCATCCAGGAAGATCAGGTCGGGGTCGTTGATCAAGGCCAAGGCCAGCAGCAGGCGCTGGCGCTGCCCACCGGAGAGCTTGCGCGTGTCGCGCTCGAGGATGTCTGTGAGCGAACAGAGCTCGATGATCTCCGGGATGGGAAGTGTCTTTTGATAGAGGCGTTCGAACAACACCAGTGTTTCGCGCACGGTCAGATATTCCTGTAGCGCCGTATGCTGGAACTGGATGCCTACCTCTTCGCGATAGCGCGTTCCCAGCGGCTCTCCTTTGTAAAGCACGGTGCCGCTGGTCGGCAGGTGTATGCCTTCCAGTATCTCGATGGTGGTGGTCTTGCCCGCGCCGTTGGGGCCGAGCAGACCGAAGCAGATACCCTTGGGGATGGACAGACTGATGCCGTCCACGGCAAGCACGCCGGGATATTCCTTGACCAGATCGGTGGCGGTGATGATGGGTTGCATGTTTGTATGGTGCGGTCCGGTTGCGTGGCGATTCGTCCCGACCAGTTTACTCAGTTTTTCGGGCTGCGGCATCCTGATCGACAGGTCACGATGTGTGGCATGAGTTGCCAGGGCCACCCGCCCCCCTCGCCTCTTGTTACACCTGCCAAGCATAAGCAAAGCACGATTGTTTCGTTCACTTGCCGTGCCCCGCAATCTAATATCCATGTCAAATCTACATCGCATATGGAGAACAGCATGGCAGCATTGGTCGTCGGCGGAGACAATATCGAATCGCTCAGACAGGAATTGCTGGCGCAGGGCATTCAGCAAGTGACGCATTGGTCCGGGCGCAAACACGTCGAGAAATACAATTTGATCCCGCGCAATATCGAGCTGGTCGTGGTGCTGGTAAACTACGTGAACCACAGCTTGTCTTCCAGAGTGAAGAAGGAAGCCAAGCGTTTGAGACTTCCCGTGATATATAGCAGGAACTCGCGCAGCAGCCTCGCTTCAGGAGGTGTTGCACTAAATTGAATTGAATAACCCACATGACTACCGCAAATCTCGCTCCAACCTATACCGACCCTTCCCATCTCGCAGACGCTGTAAATAGCCAGGGATTTGGCGTTCTGAGCCCTTCCGGGCTGGCAACATTTCTGGATTTTCCGCTATCGGCACTGGACGCGCTCAAGCCGGACTGGGATGCCCTGCCGCCGGATAACTTCCTCAAGGACGGCGGGCATTATCGTCGACGCCGCCATTCCAGCTTCATCGTGAATGGCCGGAATATCGATCAGGTTCCGCATCGGGCGCACTATCAGCCGCTGGAATACAACGCGTTGCACGGTGGCATGTTGCGCATGTTCGAACCGATGAAACCGCAATTTGTCGCGCAGCCGGTGATCGCGAAACTATTGCGATCCGTCGCGCAGGTCTGTTCCACGGTCAAGGGTGCACAACCCTGGTATGTGGAGGCGCACCAGTTTCGCATCGATACCAGTCACGGCATCGGACGCCCCACGCCGGAAGGCGCGCATCGGGATGGCACGGATTTCGTCGCCATCCTGTTTGCAGGGCGCGAGAACATCCGCGGCGGCGAGAGCCGTATCTTCGAATTCAACGGACGTCACGGCCAGCGTTTCACGCTGACAGAAAGATGGACGCTGTTGCTGCTCGACGACCAGAAAGTCATCCACGAATCCACCCCCATCCAGCCCGCTGGCGAGAACGGCCATCGCGATACGCTGGTGTTGACGTTCCGCTCGGGCGGATTTTTAGAGCCGACGGGACACTCGAAGCAAGGATGAAAAAATGGGCACCCGCGGAGGGTGCCCAAACAGGGGGAGAGAATATGGAAGCAGTGAGCTTCCATACCTGCATCATAAGAGTGACTCCTCCATATCGGAACCAATTAAATCAGCATTCGATATCATCGAAACTGCTAATCGGCCAGGAGTGCGATCAGGAGGTAGTCTGGTACACGCAGTAGTTCAGCCAGTTGGCGAACAGCAGATTGGCATGGCTGCGCCAGCGTACCCGCACCGGCTTCTGCGGGTCGTTTTCGAAGAAATAATTCTCCGGCAAATGAATGTTCAGTCCGCGTGCCAGGTCACGCGAGTATTCGCTGAATAAAGTCAGCGGGTCGTATTCGGGATGGCCGGTGACGTAGATATGGCGGTTATCTCGACTGGCAACGATATGGATGCCTGCGGCATCGGAGCGCGCCAGGATATGAATGTCATTGACCTTTGCCAGATCCTCCAGCCGGATCTCGGTGTGGCGCGAATGCGGTGCAAAGAAGGTCTCGTCGAACCCGCGCAACACTGGATGCGCTGTATGCAGGGTGCTGTGCTCGAAGATACCGAACATCTTGCGCGGCAGTGTGTACTTGGGAATGCCATGGCGATGGTACAGCCCGGCCTGCGCGCCCCAGCACAGATGCAGTGTGGACTGCACATTGGTGTCCGCCCAATCCAGGATTCGTGTCAGCTCCTGCCAGTAGTCCACATCCTCGAACTCCATCAACTCTACCGGCGCACCGGTGATGATGAGGCCATCGAAACGCTGCTCGCGTATGTCGTCAAAGGTCAGGTAATGGGTCAGCAGATGGTCGGCATCGGTGTTCTTCGCTTCGTGGCTGGCAGTGCGCAGCAGCGTCACTTCAACTTGCAACGGCGTGTTGCCGAGCAAGCGCAGCAACTGTGTCTCGGTTGCGATCTTGGTCGGCATCAGGTTGAGGATGGCGACACGCAGGGTGCGGATATCCTGGTGCAGCGCGCGTTCGTCGTCGATGACGAACACGTTCTCGCTTTGCAGGATCGCCGTGGCGGGGAGAGAGCTGGGGATCTTGATTGGCATGTAATGTTAAAACCTCGATTCAAGCCACTTAACCAGCGACCTTACGAACGTTGTTCGCTCGTTTGGTCGATCGGCTAGTTGCTACTTCAGAGAACACAGAGAAAGTCCAAATCTGGTTTTCTCTGTGAGCTCTGTGTTCGCAGTGGCTAACAGGTTTCAGTGTGAATCATATTTCTGCCTGACTCAAGACGAATCTCAAACATCAAGCCGCGTTCAATGCCTGACCCAGATCCCACAGGATATCGTCGATATCCTCGATGCCCACGCTCAAGCGCACGAAGTCCGGGCTGACACCGGCGGTAAGTTGCTGTTCCGGTGTGAGCTGGCTATGAGTGGTGCTGGCCGGATGGATCGCCAGACTCTTGGCGTCGCCCACATTGGCCACGTGGCTGAACAGTTGCAGGCTGTCGATAAACTTCCTGCCCGCCTCTGCCCCGCCTTTGACGCCGAAACCGAGGATGGCACCCGCACCTTTGGGTAAATATTTCTTCGCGCGTTCGTAGTCCGGATGGCTCTTCAAGCCGGGATATTTGACCCAGGTGACCTTGGGATGTTTCTCCAGGAACTCGGCCACGGCTTGGGTGTTCTGCACATGCCGGTCGATACGCACGGACAAGGTCTCCAGACCCTGCAGCGTTTGCCAACTGTTGAATGGCGACGAAGCCGCGCCGATGTCGCGCAATACATGCACGCGCGCCTTGATGATGAAGGGCGGCAGACCGGCAGCGAGCAGGCTGGAATAGACCAGGCCGTGATAGGAAGGATCGGGTTCGTTGAAATTGGGGAAGCGTTTGCTGGTCCAGTCGAAGTTGTTGCCGTCGACGATCACGCCGCCGATGCTGGTACCGTGCCCGCCGATGAATTTGGTGGTGCTTTCCACCACGATGTTCGCGCCCCATTCAAGGGGACGGAACAGGTACGGCGTGGCCAGTGTGTTGTCGATCACCAGCGGGATGCCGTGCTTCTTGGCGATGGCCGCGACTTCTTCGATGGGGAATACGGTGATGTCGGGGTTGCCCAGTGTTTCACCGTAGATGATCTTGGTGTTGGGGCGTATGGCTTTCTCGAATGCGGATGGATCGCGCGGATCGACGAAAGTGACCTCGATGCCGAGCTTGGGCAAGGTGTAGGCGAACTGGTTGTAAGTGCCGCCATACAAACGACTCGATGAAACGATATGGTCGCCCGAATTGGCCAGCGTGAAGATGGCCTGCGCTTGTGCGGCATGGCCGGAACTGGCGGCCAATCCTGCGGCGCCGCCTTCCAGATCGGCGATGCGTTGTTCCAGCACATCGTTGGTCGGGTTGTTCAGGCGTGTGTAGATGTTGCCCAGCTCCTTGAGCGCGAACAGGTTCGCGGCATGTTCGGTGTTGCGGAACTGGAAGCTGGTGGTCTGGTGGATAGGCACTGCGCGGCTGCCCGTTTCGTCGGGTTTGTAGCCGGAGTGCAGTTGACGGGTGGAAAAACCATATTTGCGTTTGCTTTCAGACACGGCGCGCTCCTCGTAATGATTGGTTTAAATGTATTATTGACCAGTTGCAGTGCGGAATGGTTAGAACTCAACAGGGCACCTGAACGAATCGAAGTCACACTGTAGGGAAACGAACAAACCGGTGGAACCAATATAATTTCACAAACTTAGTTGAGATGGGAATATAGCTATCATATCTCCACTTATAAGCTACCGGCATAAGCAAAGCGTCTAATATTCTTTCTCAACCAATTCGACTTTGGCTAAAGTGCACCCTGCACAAATCGCGCAAGCAAGTTTCTTTTGAACCTGTAACTGGAGAGAACAATGAACCTGTCCCAGCTGAAATCCATATTAGTTCTGGCCGTCGTCGCCGCAGTCGCCGACACCGCCCATGCGGCAGAAGTGACCATCACCAATGTATCGTATGACGTGTCACGCGAGTTCTACAAGAGCTATAACCCGCTCTTTGCAAAACTGTGGAAGCAAAAGACGGGCGATGACCTGACCGTGAACCAATCCCACGGCGGCTCCAGCAAGCAGGTGCGTGCGGTACTGGAAGGTCTGGAAGCGGACGTGGTCACAATGAACCAGTCCACCGACATTGATGTACTCGCTGACAAACAACTGATCCCTGCCGATTGGGCCAAACGTCTGCCCAATGCGAGTGCGCCGTTCACCTCCACTTCCGTATTACTGGTACGCAAGGGCAATCCCAAAGGCATCAAGAACTGGAGCGATCTGGCCAAGCCCGGCGTGTCGGTCATCATCGCCAACCCGAAGACTTCTGGTAACGGTCGCTATGCGTATCTGGCGGCCTGGGGCTCGGTGATCAAGCAAGGCGGCAAGCCCGAGCAGGCACGCGAACTGGTGTCGAAGATATTCGCCAACGTGCCGGTTCTGGAGACTGGCGGACGCGGCGCGACCACCGTGTTCGTTCAGCGCGAGATCGGCGATGTGCTGGTAACGTTCGAAAATGAAGTCGGCCTGATCAAACAGGAATACGGAGCTGACAAGTTCGACCTCGTCTATCCGCCTATCAGCATCGTGGCGGACCTGCCGGTGAGCGTGGTCGACAAGGTTGCGGACAAGCGCGGCACGCGCAAAGTCGCCGAGGCCTATCTGCAGAATCTGTATTCGCCCGAAGCTCAGGAACTCGCCGCGCAATTCGAGCTGCGTCCGCGCGATGCAAAGATCGCCAAGAAGTACGCGAGCAAGTTGCCCGACCTCAAACTGTTCACCGTGGATGAGGTGTTCGGCAGCCTGAAGCAGGCACAGGTGGAGCACTTCAAAGACGGCGGAATATTCGACCAGTTCTATACGAAGAAGTAAGCAGCAAGCTCCATGAATAGTCTGCATCGTTTGAATTCCCTGCAGAATGAGCTGCGCGACACACTCAGCCTGAACGAGGATTACCGGCTGGAAGTCAACGGCCAGGACGTGAGGGCTGATTTCATCGGCTTGAAATTGCGCAGCGTGTTCCAGCCTATCGTCGATGTGGAGCTCAACATCGCACATGGTTATGAAGCATTGCTGCGCGCTATCGACCTGAAAGGTAATGCTGTCGCGCCGCCCGGTGCATTCCACCAGGCAGAAGTCGCCGAGCGACTGGTGAAATTCGACCGCCTGTGCCGCACCCTGCACACGCTCAATTTCCTGAATATGGGCAGTGGTAGCGGTTTATTGTTCCTGAATGTCCACCCGGAGCTGTTGGTCGCGGTGAACACGCACGGCAAGGTATTCGAACAGGTATTGCACCAGCATGACGTGGCAACCAGCGAAGTGGTGATCGAGATCGACGAAAGTGCGGTGAGTGACGGAAATCATCTGGCTGCTGCGATTGCCAACTATCGTGAGCGCGGCTACAAGATCGCCATTGACGATTTTGGCAAGGAGCATTTCAATCTGGAACGGCTATGGACGCTATCTCCGGAATACGTGAAGCTGGACGGGGGCATCATCCGACAGGCAGAAGGCAATCTGCGCTTGCAACGGATCTTGCCCAAACTGGTGGAGATCATTCGCGAGCTGGGCGCTGAAGTCGTCATCGAAGGCGTGGAAACGGAAGCCCAACTGGAGTTGGCGCGGCACGTCGGTGTGCATCTGATTCAGGGTTACCTGCTCGGAAAGCCAGCCGCGGCCCATGAATGGGATTGCCCGTTGGCGGCACGTGCGGCGGCTTGAACCGTCAATCGCTTGAAAGTCACCCCCGGCGCAACTACCATGCGCCCTTCTTTTGAGGAAGTCAGATCATGTCCCCCAGCTTCAATACTTTCCTGCCCGCGCTACTCGGCGGAACGCTCATCGGCATCGCCGCCACCCTGCTGCTGTGGTTGAACGGCAGACTCGCAGGCATCAGCGGGATCCTCTGGCGCTCCTTCTTTGCGCAACGGGGCGATGTACTGTGGCGGGTGTTGTTTCTCGTCGGCGTGGTCGGCGGTGCGGGACTGTTCTATGCGATGCATGGTGATGCGCCGCTTGCGCGCGAATCGTTTCCTGCCTGGTTGTTGATGCTGGCCGGTTTTCTGGTTGGCTACGGCACGTCACTGGGCAACGGCTGCACCAGCGGACATGGCGTATGCGGTCTGGGCAGATTGTCTTTGCGCTCACTGGTAGCCACCTTGATCTTTCTGTTTACGGCCATCGTTACCACTTTCGTGGTGCGTCATCTGTTGGGGGTGATGTGATGAAGCGCAATCTTGCAAGTTGGCTGGCGGGGCTGGTGTTCGGCTTCGGTCTGGCCTTGTCCGGCATGACGCATCCGGACAAGGTGCTGAACTTTCTGGATGTGGCCGGTACGTGGGACGCCAGCCTGTTGTTCGTTCTGGGCGGTGCCGTGGGCGTCACTCTGGTGACCTTTCGTTTTATTTTTAAACTGAATAAACCCGTTCTTGCGGATCGTTTTGTGATCACCCGGGAAACGCATATCGACCGCCCTCTCGTCATAGGTGCGATCCTGTTCGGTGTCGGTTGGGGTATCAGCGGCTATTGCCCCGGACCGGCGATCGCGCTGATCGCCTCGCCCAACTGGGAATTGCTGGCATTCCTGCCTGCCGCTGTACTGGGAGCGGTCGCCGAGAAATATTTCGAGTTGCACAGGCAGCAGACTGAACGCCAAAACGCGCAGCTTCCGACCCAGAAGCAACATGTCGCCGAGAAACCTTCCGAGGGTTCTTGCGGCTAGCTTTATCCGGAACAGTGGGAGATCGAGTCGAAATGACACGCATATTCATTATTGTGCTATAGAAATAACAATTATTCATTTTTACTACTAAGACATCATCTATAGACTACATCCTTATCCAATATCAGGAATAAGCGATGTCGCGATTCAAAGCTCACACCGTGCTGCCCGGATTCAATCTGGCACTGGGTTTTGCGCTGCTCTATCTCTCGCTGATCGTGCTGATCCCGCTGTCCGCGTTGTTCTTCAAAACTGCGACGCTGGGCTGGGGCGGTTTCTGGACTGTCGTCACGGGAGATCGCGTGGTCGCGTCATTGCGCGTCACTTTCTTGACTTCATTCATCGCCGCCGCACTCAACGCTTTCTTCGGCCTCATCGTGGCTTGGGTGCTGGTGCGCTACACCTTTCCCGGCAAACGCATCATCGATGCACTGGTCGATCTGCCTTTCGCGCTCCCAACGGCTGTAGCAGGCATCACACTGGCGACGATCTACGCCCCCAACGGCTGGATCGGCCACTACTTTGCCGAGCATGGAATCAAGATCGCTTACACACCGACCGGCATCGTGCTGGCGCTGACCTTCATCGGACTGCCGTTCGTGGTACGCACGGTGCAACCGGTACTGGCGGATGTCGAAGCCGAGGTTGAAGAAGCCGCTGCCAGTCTGGGCGCCGGGCGCTGGGATGTATTCAGCAGGGTGATCTTCCCCGCCGTCTTTCCCGCTTTGCTTGCCGGGTTTGCGATGGCATTGGCACGTGCCATCGGCGAATACGGCTCGGTCATCTTCATCGCGGGCAATATGCCTTACATCTCCGAGATCGCGCCGCTGCTCATCGTCTCCAAACTGGAGCAATACGATTATGCCGGAGCCACTGCCATCGCCATCGCCATGCTGGTGATCTCGTTCGGCTTGTTGCTCATCATCAACGGCTTGCAGTGGTGGAGCACCAGAAAAGGAGTGCGCTGATGTCTGCCCGCAAGATACAAAGACGCATCTCCACCGAGGAGTCGATCCCCGTCACCCTGATCCTGATCAGCGTCGCGCTGGCGTTCATGGCGTTGTTCCTCGTGCTGCCTCTGATGACAGTTTTCATCGTGGCATTTTCAAAAGGCTGGGATCTGTATTGGGCCGCTCTGAAGGAACCGATGGCATGGGAAGCCATCAAGCTGACACTCATCGCGGCGGGGATCGCCGTGCCGGCCAATCTGGTGTTCGGTGTTGCCGCATCCTGGGCCATCGCCAAGTTCGATTTCAAAGGCAAAAGTGTGCTGATCACACTCATTGACATGCCGTTCGCCATCAGTCCCGTTGTTTCCGGGCTGGTCTATGTGCTGCTGTTCGGAACGCAAGGCTGGTTCGGCCCCTGGTTGCAGGCACACAACATCAAACTGCTCTTTGCCGTACCCGGTATCGTACTGGCGACGATATTCGTCACCTTCCCTTTCATCGCCCGCCAATTGATCCCGTTGATGCAGGCACAGGGCAAGGAAGAGGAAGAAGCCGCCGTGTCACTGGGCGCGTCAGGTTGGCAGACCTTCTTTCGCGTGACCCTGCCCAACATCAAGTGGGGGCTGCTGTACGGCGTGATCCTGTGTAACGCACGCGCCATGGGCGAGTTCGGCGCGGTGTCAGTCGTATCCGGCCATATTCGCGGACAGACCAACACCATGCCGCTGCATATCGAGATCCTTTACAACGAATACAACTTCGTCGCCGCCTTCGCCGTGGCCTCGCTGTTGGCATTGCTGGCGGTCGTTACCCTGATCGTCAAGACGCTCGTCGAATGGCAGGCAAAGCGCAGCGGTGAACCATTGCATCACGGAGCATAAATTATGAGCATCTCAATCACCGATCTGAACAAACAATTCGGAGCCTTCAAGGCGCTGGACAACATCAACCTCGAAGTGAACAGCGGCGAGTTGCTGGCGCTGCTCGGACCTTCCGGATGCGGTAAGACCACACTGCTGCGCATCATCGGCGGCATGGATGTGGCCGACTCCGGCAAGCTGCTGTTCCACGGCGAAGATGTGGAGCAACGCGATGCGCGCGAACGCAACGTCGGTTTCGTGTTCCAGCATTACGCCTTGTTCCGCCACATGACGGTGTTCGAGAACGTGGCATTCGGCCTGCGCGTGAAACCCAAGAAGCAACGCCACAACGAGGCCGAGATCAAGCGCCGTGTGCATGAATTGCTGAGTCTGGTGCAACTGGATTGGCTGGCTGACCGCTATCCATCGCAACTCTCGGGAGGTCAGCGTCAGCGCATCGCACTGGCGCGTGCGCTCGCCGTCGAACCAAAAATATTGTTGCTGGACGAGCCGTTCGGCGCGCTCGATGCACAGGTGCGCAAGGAACTGCGCCGCTGGTTGCGCCGCTTGCACAACGAACTGCACATCACCAGCGTGTTCGTCACCCACGACCAGGAAGAGGCGCTGGAAGTGGCCGACCGGGTAGTGGTGATGAACAAGGGAAAAATAGAACAAGTCGGCACCCCAGATGAAGTGTATGCCGCACCTGCCACACCGTTCGTGTACCAGTTCATCGGTGACGTGAACCTGTTTCACAGCCGCGACCATGCTCCTTGGTCGGAAAAGCACGGCGATGCGGTAGCATATGTTCGTCCGCATGACATCGACATCAGCCGCATCGCACAAGACGAAACCGCACTACCAGTGGAAGTGAAACTGGTACGTGCCATCGGCTCGATCGTGCGTGTGGAAGTGGCGACCGACAGCAGCAGCGAGTTCATCGAGATCGAACTCAGCCGGGAGCGCTTCGATGCAGAGCCACTGGCAAGCGGCGACAAGGTATTCATCCGTCCGCGCCAATTCAGGGTGTTTGAAGCGGAAGGTATCTAGCAGGGTTGGGTACAAGTTCAACACGAAACCAGGATGAAATACGCAAAGAGGCAAGCAAAATGAATTTTCAGCAACTACGTATCATCCGCGAAGCAGCACGCCACAACTTCAATCTCACCGAAGTGGGCAATGCGCTGTTCACTTCGCAGTCAGGCGTATCCAAGCACATCAAGGATCTGGAAGACGAACTGGGTGTGGAGTTGTTCATCCGCAAGGGGAAACGATTGCTCGGATTGACCGATCCGGGCAGCGAGTTGCTGGAGATCGTTGAGCGCATCCTGCTCGATGCGAACAACATCAAGAATCTGGTGGAGCAATACAGCAAACGTGATGAAGGCCAGCTCACCGTGATCGCCACGCACACGCAGGCGCGCTATTCCTTGCCGAAAGTCATCACCGACTTCAAGAAAGCATTTCCCAAGGTCCACCTCAAACTGCAACAAGCGGGGCCGAACGAGATCGTCACCATGCTGCTGAACGGCGAAGCTGATATCGGTGTGGCGACAGAAGCCTTGTCTGATGTCACCAAGCTGGATTCCTTCCCGTATTACTCGTGGTATCACGCAGTGATCGTGCCGGTCGGACATCCGCTGGAGAAAGTGAATCCGCTGACGCTGCAGGCGCTGGCCGAATATCCAATCGTCACCTACCACGAAGGGCTGACCGGACGCGCCAAGCTTGACAAGTCGTTCGCAGATGCTGGCATCAAGCCGGACATCGTGATGTCAGCACTGGATGCGGACGTTATAAAGACTTACGTGGAGTTGGGCATGGGTATCGGCATCATCGCTTCGATGGCGTTCAACCCCGCCAAGGATACTGACCTGCGCTTGCTGAAAGGCGAGCATCTGTTCGGGGCGAACACGACCTATATCGCTCTGCGGCGCGGGCATTACCTGCGCAGCTTCGCGTACCGTTTCATCGAATTATGCTCGCCCAAGCTGGACGAAGCGACGATCCGCGCCGGGTTAGTCACGCTACACGAAAAGGACAAATAGTCGCTAAAAAAACAAGACGCCTGACGCAAAGTGTCAGGCGTCTTCAGATCAACGACTCCCACCTATTCCTTCGTTTCTTCCTGCAGCAGCGGCCGTCCGGGGAAGATGCGGCGAATCACCACGAAAAATACTGGTATGAAGAACACGGCCAGCACGGTCGCCGAGATCATGCCACCCATCACGCCGGTACCGATGGCATGACGCCCGTTCGCTCCTGCGCCGGTGGAGATAGCCAGTGGCAGCACCCCGAGCACGAAAGCGATGGAGGTCATCAGGATGGGCCTGAATCTCAAACGACACGCCTCCAACGTGGCCTCGACAAGGTCGAGCCCCTTGTCCTGCAACTCGCGCGCGAACTGAATGATCAGAATGGCGTTCTTCGCGGCGAGGCCGATGATGACGATCAGGCCGACCTTGAAATAGACATCGTTGGTCAGGCCGCGCATGGTGACCGCAGACAGCGCTCCCAGGATGCCGATAGGCACTACCAAGATCACCGCCACCGGGATGGACCAGCTCTCATACAGCGCCGCCAGACACAGGAACACGGCGACCACCGACAGTCCGAACAAGAACGGTGCCTGACTCCCCGCGAGACGTTCCTCGCTTGATGTTCCAGCCCATTCAAAACCGAAACCGGGCGGCAGTTGCGCCGCCACTTCCTCCATCGCTTTCAGCGCATCGCCACTGCTCTTGCCTGGAGATGGGCTGCCCGCGATCTTCATCGACGGCAGCCCGTTGAATCGATCCAGTTTCGGCAGATCCACCACCCAGCGCGCCTTGGAGAATTCCGACAGCGGGATCATACCGCCCTGTGCATTGCGCACCGGTATGCGCAAGATCTGCTCCGGCGTGCTGCGGTTGCTGGCTTCCGCCTGCATCTGCACGCGCAAGATGCGGCCGTCGCGCACGAAGTCATTGATGTAGGCGACGCCAAGCACCGACTGCAAGGTATCGTTCAGATCGGCGATGTCGACACCCAGCGCCCGCGCTTTCAGCCTATCCACATCAAGCATCAGTTGCGGCCCGGGTTCCTGACCTTCAGGACGCACACCCACCAGGGCAGGATGCTTTCCTGCAAGACCCAATACCATATTTCGCGCTTCGATCAGCTTCTCGCGCCCCTGCCCTGACCTGTCCTGCAAGCGGAAATCGAACCCCCCGACCGCGGCCAACTCCGGGATGGGCGGCACATTGATGGCAAAGATCATCGCCTGTTTGATTCGGAATAGAGCCATATTGGCTTTCTTCACCAGCACCGGCGCGGAACTATCGGCACTCGGACGATCATCCCAATCCTTGAGTCGTACGAAACAGATGGCCGCGTTCTGGCCTCGACCGAAGAAGGAGACGCCGAGCACACCGATGACATGTGCCACTTCAGGTTGCTTGAGATAGTGCTGTTCGACTTCGGCCAGCACCTCTTTTGAGCGCTCACCCGTAGCGCCCGGCGGCAACTGGATCAAGTTGATGAAATAGCCCTGATCTTCTTCCGGCAGAAAGCTGGTCGGCAAATTAAAAAACAGCCAGCCCATGATCCCGAGCAGTGCGCCATAGAACAGCAGATAACGGCTGGTGTTTTTCAGAACTCGGCTCACGCCGGCCTTGTAACTTTGCGTGGTACGGTTGAAGAAGCGGTTGAACCAGCCGAGGAAACCACTCGTCGGCACCATCTCGTGGCCGGGAGAATTCTGCAACAGTGTCGCGCATAGCGCCGGTGTCAGCGTGATAGCCATCAGCACAGAGAACAGGATGGTGAGGATGAGTGTCACCGAGAACTGGCGATAGATCGCACCGGTGGAACCGCTGAAGAAAATCATCGGCACGAATACGGCGCACAGCACCAGTGTGATCGCGATGATGGCACCAAAGATCTGGTCCATCGCCTTACGCGTAGCTTCGCGCGGGCCAAGCCCTTCCTCGGTCATGATGCGTTCCACGTTCTCCACCACCACGATGGCATCATCCACCACGATACCCACCGCCAGCACCATCGCGAATAGCGTAAGTGTGTTGATCGAATAGCCGGCCGCATACAACCCCACCATGCCGCCGATCAGCGCGACCGGCACCACGATCGCCGGAATGAAGGTAGCACGCAGGTTGCCCAGGAACAGATAGATGACGATGAACACCAGCAGCATGGCTTCGGCCAGCGTCTTCACCACTTCGCTGATGGATATCTCGACGAATCTTGAAGTGTCATACGGCACCAGCCAGTCCACGCCCTTGGGGAAGGATTTCGCCAGTTCCGTCACTTTGGCTTTGACCGCCTTGGAGGTATCCAACGCGTTGGCGGATGGCGACAGGCGAATGGCAATGTTCGCCGCCGGTTGCCCGTCGATTCGCGCGGCTACCGAATAATCCTGCGCCCCCAGCTCCACACGCGCCACATCCTTGACGCGTACCGAAGAACCATCGGAATTGGCACGCACGATGACATTGCCGAACTCTTCCGGCGTGGTAAGCCTGCTACGGGTGACGATGACAGCATTCAATTGCTGCCCCTCCACAGCCGGCAGTTGTCCGAGTTCGCCGTTGGCGAGTTGCGTGTTCTGAGCACGGACGGCTTTGGTGACATCGCCAGCCGTCAGGTTGTAGGCGTGGAGTTTTTCCGGCTTCAACCACAACCGCATCGAGTATTCGGTACCGAACAGGATCGCCTCGCCCACACCCGGCACGCGGCGGATACTTTCCAGCAAGTTGGAGGCGGCGTAGCTACCAAGTGCCACATTGTCACGACTCTTGTCGGGGGAGATGAGCGCGACGAACATCAGGTAGTTGCGAGCCGACTTCGCCACGGTGATACCGACACGGCGCACATCGTCGGGAAGACGCGCTTCGGCACGCTTGATGCGATTCTGCGTCTCGACCGAGGCCACATCCAGATTGGTACCCGCTTCGAAGGTCAGCGTGATGGTGCCCACACCAAGTTCAGAAGCGGACTCCATGTATTGCAGGTGCTCAATGCCGTTCAACTCCTGTTCCACCAGTGAGACAGCGGTCTCCTCGATCACCTGCGCCGATGCGCCCGGATAGTTGAGCGTGACCGACAAGGCAGGAGGGGCCACAGCCGGATAGGAGGCGACCGGCAGATTACGCAGGGCCAGCCCGCCAGCCATCAGGATGAGAATAGCGATGACCCAGGCGAAGATCGGGCGGTCGATAAAGAATCTTGGCAGCATGTGCTCTCCCGCTTACTTCTTGCCGGAAGTCGGCGCGCTGCTTGCTGGACTCCACGGAACAGCTTTCACCACTGTACCGGGACGCGCCTTCTGCAAGCCGTTGACGATCACCTGATCGCCGGGCTTCAAACCCTCCGCGATGACGAAGTCCCCCCCCGCCATGCCACCGGTCTTCACCGGACGCGGCGCGACCTTACTCTCGGCATCCACCACCATCACGAACTGGCCTTGCGTGTTCATCTGCACCGCGCGCTGTGGCACCCGGATGCTGTCGTCAGCACTGGCTTCCGAAAAGCGGATGCGGGCGAACATGCCGGGCAGCAGGTCGTGTTCCGGATTGGGGAACTTGGCGCGCAACGACACGCTACCGGTACCCGGATCGACCGCGAGGTTGGAGAACAGCAACCTGCCCGGTTGTGCATAGACGCTGCCATCTTCAAGCAGGAGTTCCACCTGTGCCGAGCCGCTGCGCTTCAGCTTGCCCGACTTGAACGCCTGTTGCAGGCGCAGCAGATCGGCTCCCGATTGCGTGAAATCGGCATAGATGGGATCGACCTGTTCAATGGTGGCAAGCAACGTGGCTTCGCCGCGCCCGACCAGTGACCCCTCGGTCACTTGTGCGCGACCTATGCGACCGGATATGGGAGCCGGAACGTGGGTGTTTTCCAGATCGAGTTTGGCCCGCGACAAGGTCGCCTCGGCCAGCTTGAGCTTGGACTTGCTCAGATCGAAATCCTGCTGGCTGACCATCTTCTTTTCGAATAGACGCGTATAGCGATCCACGTTCTGGCGCGCGATACTGACGTCCGCACTGGCGGAATCGAAAGCCGCCTGATAGTTGCGCGCATCGATCTGGAACAGCATGTCGCCTTCCTTCACGTCGCTGCCTTCGATGAACAAGCGCTTCTCGATGATGCCTTCGACGCGCGCCCGAACTTGCGCACTGCGGTACGCGCTCAAGCGTCCGGGCAGGTCTTGCGTCAAGTCGACAGCCCCTTTGGCGACCGTCACCACATCCACTTCCGGAGGAGGAGCAGCAGCAGCGCCGGAAGGGGGAGAGCCGCCTTCCTTGGAGCCGCAGGCGGCAAGCACAAACACTGACATCAGTATGGCCATTGCAGCCAGGGAATTGTTTCTATTGTTCATCTGAAACTCCGGCAATATCGCTCAAACTGAGAGGATAACATTAATACTCGCTCAACTCCCCAAGGCGAAATGTACAAATTCGTATCACCCGTTGCCCGGCCATGTTGCGCGTTCATAGGGCGCATTGCCGCGATATTCCGGCTAAACATTTTCCGGCACAGCGATCAGAATCCGTTCTGGCGGGAAGGATGAACCATATCGGCGGCAACGACCCAGCGGTCGTAGTCTTCTGCTGCGACATATCCCAGTGAGAGAGCTGCCTGCTTGAGGGTTATGCCGTCGCGAAGCGCGCACTTGGCGATCTCGGCGGCGCGGTCGTAACCGATATGCGGCACCAGTGCTGTGACCAGCATCAGGGATTGTTCCATCAGCCCGTTCAGCCGCGCCTGGTCGGCTTCGATGCCACGCACGCAATATTGCTCGAAGCTTGTCATACCGTCCGCCAGCAAGCGCAGGCTTTGCGCAAAATCGTAGGCTATGAGTGGCTTAAAGACGTTCAGCTCGAAATTGCCCGATGCGCCACCCAGGGTGATCGCCACATCGTTGCCGATGACCTGGCAGCACAGCATGGTCATCGCTTCGCATTGCGTCGGGTTCACCTTGCCCGGCATGATCGAACTGCCCGGCTCGTTCTCCGGAATGCGTATCTCGCCCAGCCCTGAACGCGGCCCGGAAGCCATCCAGCGAATATCGTTGGCGATCTTCATCAGGGCGACGGCAAGCATCTTCAGCGTCCCATGCGCATAGACCAGTGCATCGTGCGCCGCCAGTGCGGCGAATTTATTCCCGGCACTCTTGAACGGCAATCGCATGCGTTGAGTCAGTTCTTCGGCCACGCGCATCCCGAACTCCGGATGGGTGTTCAGTCCGGTGCCGACTGCCGTGCCGCCGACAGCCAACTCCAGCAACGCGCCCAGACCGGACATGATGGCAAATTCGGCATGATCCAGTTGCGCGACATAGCCGGAGAATTCCTGCCCGAGCGTGAGCGGGGTCGCGTCCTGCAGATGCGTGCGCCCGACTTTGAGTACATCCGCAAACACTTTCGCCTTACCGTCCAGCGTCGCGCGCAGCACTTTCAAGGCAGGCAGCAACTGCTGCGCGATCCCGATCGCGGCCGCCACATGCATGGCGGTTGGAAAGATATCATTGGATGACTGCCCGCGATTGACTTCATCATTCGGATGAACGAGTCTCGCGTTGCCTCGCGTGCCTCCCATCAGCTCGGAAGCACGATTGGCAAGCACTTCGTTGACATTCATGTTGCTCTGCGTACCCGAACCGGTTTGCCAAACCGACAGCGGGAATTCCTCCAGATGCAAGCCGGCCAGTATCTCCTCTGCGGCGGCGATGACAGCCCCGGCCTTGTCTGCCGACAGCAGTTTCAAGTCGCGATTGACCTTGGCACATGCGCGCTTGATTTCCACCAGCGCAAACACGATCTCGCCCGGCATGTGCTCCGATGAAATATGAAAATGCTCTAGCGAGCGTTGTGTCTGCGCACCCCAAAGCCGCTGTTCCGGAACTTCGATGTCGCCAAAGGAATCGTGTTCGGTTCTGGTTTTCATGTTGCCCTGCCCTGAATTATCGCCCTGCCTGCTCCAGCCTACACCGGCCCCGAAGGCGCGTTCCAATAGGCCACAAGATAATACACACCCCAGATCAGCAGTGAAACAACGACGCTCCATAGCCAGACCGGCACATTGCCCTGACGTTCTGTGATTCCAGCAGTCTCATAGGTGTACACGGAATGTCCCGCATGTTCGGTGCGGTCGGCCTCAACACGTTCGTTTTCTTTTTGTGGTTCGGTCATGGCTGTTTTCCCTTGTTGGCGGAGACGGTGTTGATGACCGGAATCCTGGGTTGATCGACCTGAAGGACTCCGGTATCGATCTGCTGGCGATCAGCCGCCACGGATAACGACGCCCAGATCTTGGCTCGTGCATCCGCCATCCGGAATTTTGCATTGGTCACTCTCGCTTCCAGTGCACCCCCGGCAGAGCAGAAATTGATGATCGGCAGCATGACGTTGTTGCATGCGGAAAGTACCCAGGGAATGCTTGAAGTACAGAAGCTGGCTTCCTGTGCCGACTCGGTCAGCCCGGCTTGTTTTAACGCTGCGACATGCGCATCCACCCGCAACGACTGGACGTAATGCACGATGTCCCAAGTTTGCGCCGGCGTGAAGCTATCCGCAAATGCCGGCATCGGTGTGCCGCCGACACCGGCAGCGATGGTTCTGAAGATATGCGGCCCGTCGTGACCGAGCTTGACGCCGCCATGCGCTCCGGCAGGTAAAGTGAAGTTGGCCGGATTGAGCGGATTCCCCCATACGTCCGAGAACGTGCCAGGCGGAACCCCGTCGCCGAGTCCACCGATACCATGACACGCTGCACAAACGGTCTCGAATTGTTGTTTGCCTCGCGCGATGGAGTCCAGCGTCACCGCAGGTTCCTCGGGGATCTGAATCGCGGCGGCGGGTCTTTCTGTTTTCCAGCGCTCAGAGAAGGTCTTGATGTACTGTATGACAGCGAGCCTCTCCTGGGCGGATATCTCATACCAGGGCGGCATCGCGGTGCCCCACAGTCCGTGACTGAGCGTGATGAACAAGTCCTCATCCGACGGCAGCGAATTGGCTCCACCGGTGGTAGAGCGGAATTTGAATGTGCCCGTCGTGAAATCACGCGGTTTCGGGTTCATGAAGCGTGCTGACGCGCCGTTGCCGTCTCCTTTTACACCGTGGCATCCGACACAGCGACGTTCATATACCTGTTTGCCGCGCAGCAGCAGATCTAGAGCTCTCTCTCCGCTTCCCGTCTGCAACGCGGCACCGGAGGCCAACTGCGTCGAGATGAAAGTCTCGCGCCAATCGCCGATCGAGGTACCCAGCTTTTGCATATAGGCGATCAATGCCAGGCCATCTTCATTGAGTTCGGGCGCATTTTTCCCGTCGGTGTTGTTATACAGCCACGGGAAACGCGGCATGATGGAGTCCGGCACGACATCGCGCGGGTTCCAATGGTGCGCGGTCTGCCAATCATCGCCATATTTTCTGCCGACGCGCAGCAAGTCGGGGCCGATACGCCGCGTACCCAACATCTGCGGTTGGTCATACACATATTCTCCCGCCTGCGACACCGGCCCCCAGCGCGTGTCCTCGCCCGTCACCGGACGCACGAACTGCGAGTGGCAATACCAGCATCCTTCACGGATATAGACCTGTCTTCCCCTGCGTTCCTGCGGCGTGAAGGCGGCGACCTGGATGATCTGGCCGGTGCTGGCGGAAACGACTGTCGGGTTGTATGTCTGCGGCAGGATCGAAGGCAGGATGCCCTGAATGACGACTGCCAGAAAGAAGAACACGATACCGGCGATGATGAACACGCCCGAAGGTCGGCTGAACCAATTCGCTTCCACCACGGCCGGGCGCGCCTCGGAAACGGCCAAGGGTGAATTTTCCGCGGGCACCTCGAAGGGCACGCCTGCGCGCGCCGTCATATACAGATTGATCGTCATCAGCACGAAACCGATATCCATCGTGGCTCCGGCCAAGGTGCGCGTGATCCACCACGGTTTCATCTCAACCACCGAATCAACGAAATTCGCGCCATACTCCAACATACTGCCCTGCACAAACCCTTGTGCTGCGAGGCCGACCAGCATCAGCGTGGTACCGGCGATGGTCAACCATACATGCCAACTCGCCAGCTTGGGGCTCCACAGTTGCCGCCCGGTGACGCGCGGCCACACGTAGTACATGCTGCCCACCGCAGCCAGCACGAAGGTGGCGAACACGGTGAAATG
>Ga0265324_10000570_pt1 | contig 25229 bp, 14 predicted proteins | sample 41419metaG_FD_198634 | JGI IMG/M metagenome (GOLD analysis project Ga0265324, IMG submission 198634) | Rhizosphere microbial communities from Carex aquatilis grown in University of Washington, Seatle, WA, United States - 4-14-19 metaG | ecosystem: Host-associated > Plants > Roots > Rhizosphere...
GCAAGATTTCTAAATTGCCTTACTTTTCGGGGGAAAACGTTCAGAAGGTTTGTGCCCGGAAGCGGCTTGCTTGATTTTTGCTCTAAATATCCCTACACTTTTGTGAGCAGGCGGGAGTAAAAGAATAGAAACGCCACGCGGATGCCGGTCGCTTGTTGGAAAGACAGGAAGAACGACTTTGCATAGGCTCTGCTCGCACAATGACCTCTTGAAGTCCGCTCTTGGCCGATGACAGAGGTTTTTTTGTTCCTGGGGTATCTTTCAATTTCCTGCGGAATCAATTTTTTTTTTCAAAGTTCGTTCTCATGATACCGCATTTTAGTTTTCTTCTGCCCGTTGGCTTGCTGCTCATCGGGTTTTGCATATTGTTATGGAGTTCGCTTCTCCGGCAGAGGCGCCATGATATCGAACTGCGCCAGAGCGAAGCGCGCTACCACAGCTTTTTCGAGAATTCTCCGATTTCGCTCTGGGAAGAGGATTTTTCCGAAGTCAAAGCCTACACCGACCGTTTGCGAAAGTCGGGGGTCAAAGATTTCAAACGATATTTTTTGAACCATACGGGCGAAGTAACGGCTTGTGCCGCCATGGTGAAAGTTCTTGACATCAATAAAGCGACGATGAAGTTATACGGGGCTGAAAGCAAAAAGGATTTTTTCACCGGGCTGAGCGGTGTTTTCGGGGACGAGTTTCACGAGGCATTTATTGAAGAACTCATCGCAGTTGCCTCCGACAGATCGACGTTTGAAACTGAGGATTTCAACCGGACGATGACCGGGGAACGGAAAGAAATATTTTTGAAATGGTCCGTGGTGCCGGGGCACGAAACGGATTATTCAAAGGTGCTCGTCTCGATCATCGACATCACCGAACGGAAGCTTGCCGACCAGGCCTTGCGCGATAGCGAGAAGAGATACCGCGATCTCGTTGAAAACATCAGTGAAGTTTATTTTGTCTGCGACAGCGACGGCCTCATCGAGTACAGCAGCCCGAACTTCTTTGCTGAAACGGGCTATTTGCCCGAGGAAATCATCGGTAAATCTTTTTTGAATCTGATTCTGCCTCACGATCGGCCGCGAGTTCTGAAATTTTATCGAGACCGGGCTAACGACGGAACGGTCGACACAACGTGCGAATTTCGCGGCAGAACAAAGGGAGGCAGCACGACATGGGTGGAACAATCGACAAGGATTATCCGCGATTCTCAGGGGAATGTGAAGGAGTACCGAAATGTTGTCCGGGACGTCAGCGAGCGGATTCGTGCGCGGGACGAATTGGCCTCACGAGAGAAAAGGTTCCGTGCGCTCATCGAAGAAAGTTCGGACGTGGTCGCCCTGATAGACCGCGAGGGAACCTTAACTTACGTCAGCCCCTCCGTTGCCAGGATTCTCGGCTACATGCCCGATGAGCTAATCGGCTTGAATGCACTTGCGTTGATCCATCCGCTCGACCTCGATTTCACCAAACAGGTCTTTGAAGATCTCTTGCAAGAACCGTCGAAGATTGTCACCGCGGAAATCCGTTACAAAGAAAAGAAGGGTTCCTGGCGGTGGATTGAGGGATTGGGGAAGAATCTGCTTGAAGAGCCCGCGGTGAATGCCGTTGTCGTCAATTTTCGAGACATCACGGACCGAAAGGTTGCCGACGAAATGTTGAGGGAACTGCCGATTCGGATTATCAATGCCCAGGAATCGGAGCGGCGTCGCGTCTCGCGCGATCTTCACGACAGCGTCAATCAAATTCTCTCGTCGGTGAAATTCCGGATGGAAAGTGTCGAAGAGCGCACCAAGCGCAAAGACAAAGCGCTGCGGGATGTCGTGGCGAGCGCGAAGGACTCTCTCGAAAGAGCGATGCACGAAGTGCGCAGGATTTCGCAAAACCTGCGTCCGAGCGAACTGGATGATCTTGGGGTTATACCGGCGGTGAGAAGCATGTGTGAAGAGTTCAAGGAGGTGACCAAGATCGACGTCGACCTCAAATTCTCCCGTTTTCCGAAAAAGCTTTCCCCCGAAATTGAAGTAACGATGTATAGAATCATTCAAGAGGCGCTCAGCAACGTTGCAAAGCATTCCGATGCGACCAAGCTGGTCATACGCTGCGAAAGAGAACAATCGCGGCTTACGCTCAAAATAAAAGATAACGGAAAAGGTTTCGACGAACAAAACCTGACGTCCCACTCTCCGAAAAATTCCGGCATGGGCTTGCTGAACATGAAGGAGCGGGCGGCATTTGTCGGCGGAACGGTTTCAGTCCATTCCTCTCCAAGAGGAGGGATGGAAATCAATGTGCAGCTTCCTTTTTGAATCCGGATATTGAAGGAGACGAAGAAGTGAAAAAATCGAAAATAACGCTGCTGCTTGTGGACGACCATCCGCTGGTCCGGGAAGGCCTCCGCTCATGCCTCGTTCAGCAAAAAACGTTCGACATAGTCGGGGAAGCAATCGACGGCCAGGAAGCTCTTCGCGAAGCGAAAAGCCTTCTTCCCGAAATCATTCTTCTTGATATCAACATGCCAGGCATGAACGGCCTGGAAACGGCGCGGTTGCTGAAAAAGACGGTTCCAAAGAGCAAAATACTCATCCTCACAATGCATGACAGCAAGGAATATATCAGCAGGATGGTTTCGACAGGAGTGCAGGGCTATGTGCTCAAAGATTCTTCGCCCTCGGAATTGATTGCGGCTATTGAAGCTGTCCACCGCGGTGAGAAATACTTCAGCCAGAAGATATCCCAGACAGTGGTAAACGACTATGCGAAAATCGTCAGGTCGAAGGGAAAAAAGGGAAGTGTCGAGCTTTCCCGGCGCGAATCGGAAGTCCTTGCGTTGATCGCCGAAGGGATGGGCAATAAAGAAATTGCCGGCCGATTGTTTGTCAGCGTTCGTACGGTTGAAACGCACCGGGAGCGAATAATTCGCAAGCTGGATATCCATACTATTGCCGGTCTTACACGGTACGCCCTGACAAAAGGGATTGTCAAGCTTGAATAATATCCGTATATTACCCGATAGCAAATATCCGTAGTTGTCCCGATAGCATATACTTGCTTGTTTCCGTATTTTTATAAAACTTTAGTAAAGCCATATTCCCTAAAATGGAAGCGCTTTTCGAAATGCGCATCGTTCCTCAATATCAGCGCCGGTCTGTATCGCTGAGAAGAGGAGATGTGTAATCATTCGACGAATAGATCAGTGGCAGAAATAACTCCATATCAGATCGTAGCGAAAGAAGCCTCGGGAAAGCCCGTTCAAGGGTTTGTCTCCGCAAGCTCATCCGCCGATGCGAAACGAAGGGCGAAATTGAATCCTCGTTTTCGCAATATGACTCTTGTATCGGTTCGGAGGAAAAAGAATTTTGCGTACCGCGTACGCCACGGAGCCAAAACCATCGATGGGTTTCAAAGCGCATATACGCGCGCGGAAGTTGTCGCGGCGCTGGAGCGCATTGGGTTCGATGTACGATGGGTTCGGCGGCACTATGATTTTCGTTTCCGGGCGGCATCGAATGAAATTGTCTCGTTTGTAGGGACGAGCGCGCGGCTGCTGGAACAGAAACTGCCCTACACCGAAGTCCTTCAGGTGATGGTGAACAGCGTCAAGGACAAGAACATGAAAGTCGCTCTGCGCGACATTATCCTTGACCTGAAGAACGGAGTGGATTCACGCGAAGCCTTTATGAAGCAGGGGAAGGTTTTTGGAGAACACACCGCCCTCATGCTCGGCATCGCTTCAAAAAGTGGAGACATGACGACGATCTTCAGGAACGTTGCCGCACTTGTCGAGCGCCAGGCAGAATTCAAGAAAGGTTTGACGAGCGCGTTGATTTTGCCGGCGGTAACGTCGCTCACTCTTGTCGGGGCGATTGCCTTCTATGTTTTGTTTTTGCTTCCGAAGATGATGAAGCTCATGGGGCCGCTCATCGACGAAATGCCGCCGCTGACGCAGTTTACGTTGAACGTTAGCGACGTGCTCCAGAGCCATCTGACGCTCATCATCGTCCTGTTCGTCCTGAGTATCGGCGGCTTTTACGCGTACATCATCTCTCCGAACGGCCGCCTACAGATGCACAAATATATTGTCAAGATTCCGTACGTAGGAAACATACTTCGCAATACAAGCACGGAAATCTTTTGCCGCGTTCTCGGAATCATGTATGCCTCCGCCGGCGAAAATATCGAGGCGATCCAGCTCGCGGCTGAATCGAGCGGAAATCGTTTTCTTTCACTCCAGATCAAAACCGTTGCGATTCCGTCAATGTTGAAGTACGGGACCGAATTGGCAAAGGCGCTCGAAGCGGTGAATTTTTTTCCCGATATGTTCATTTCACGGTTCAAGACCGCTGCGGAAACCGGCGCGGTGAAAGAAACGGCAAACCAATTGGCGGATTTTTATCAGATGGAAAATCACTACGCAATGAAAAATCTGATAAATTTCATCGAAGTTTTTATCTCCGTCATCATCATGGTCGCCATGATTTTCTTGACCCTTCTCTCCTCGGAGACGGCGTCGCTCAATATCAGGTCAATGTAGGGACCGGTGCAATTTTGATGCGCCCAGTACACTCACAGTGAATGGAGTAAACAGACGGCACCATGCAGACACACAGCGCAAAAAAAGAGCTTGGCGATATCCTGATAGATAAGGGAATCATCCAGCCGGATGTGCTTGAACGCGCCGTTGCAGTCCTGAACAAGGAAGAGAATAAAGGACGCCGCAAACTGCCGCAGATCCTTGTTGAACAGTTCAAGATGGACAGGGATCTTGTCTATCGTGAAGTTGCGGATTACTATGCCTTCCGCACGCTCGATATTTCGATGGAGACGATCGATGACGGAGTGCTGGCATTCATCCGGAAAGAGTTGACTTCACTCCCTGAGTCGATTCGCGAGATGGTTCACGAGAATAAAGTCCTGCCGTATTCGATCGACCCCGAACGCCCCGGGAGGCTGCTCGTTATAACGCCCGACCCGACCAAGCCCGAAGTATACAAGATTGCGCGGACGTTCCATTACCAAAAATTCGAAATCTGCTACGTGCCGTTGAGCCAATGGGACGGGATGTGGAAAAGGGTGAGCCTCGATAAAGCGATATACAAGGACAAGGAAACGATGCTGCGCGGCGAGTCCCTGGTCGACGAAGGGGATGATGATTCCGAAAACTACGAGCAAGCGCTTGAGGAAGAAATCAGCAAAAGCGGGCTTGTCGACCTTGTCGAAAGCATTTTTGTCGACGCCGTCCGGGTTGGTGCGAGCGATATTCACGTTATTCCCCGCGGCGACAGGATAACGGAGTTTCACTTTCGCGTTGACGGGAAGTTGTCGCGGTGGTATACGAACAATGAAACGCGCGCTGAAGCAGTCTCTGCCGTCGTCAAAGACAGAGCCAAGAATCTGGACCGCTTCGAACGCAATATGGCCCAGGACGGTTTCGCTCAATTGACGATCGACAAACGAACCGTCCGTTTTCGTGTTTCCGTCATCCCGTTGATCGGGAAAGAGCTGAAAAATAAGTTCGAGTCAATTGTGATTCGCGTATTGATGGAGCCCGTGATCGGCGGGAGCATCGAGGACCTCGGGTTCGACCCGTACAGCGAGAGCGTGATGCGCAAAGCCATTGCGAAGCCGTACGGAATCATCATCGTGACCGGCCCGACGGGAAGCGGAAAAAGTACAACGCTGGTCGCAGCCCTCCGTACGGTGATGGACTCAGCGCTGAACATCATAACGGTGGAAGATCCGGTCGAATATTTTATCGACGGCGCGCGGCAGGTGAAGCTGAATTCAAAGCTTGATTTTGAAGGAGCGCTTCGTGCAATCCTTCGCCACGATCCTGACATCGTTATGGTCGGTGAGATTCGCGACAAATTGACCGCCGAGATCGCGGTAAAACTGGCAAACACCGGCCATCTTACGTTGTCAACGCTTCATACGAACGATGCGCCGAGTGCGGTATCGCGCTTGTACAAGATGGGGATTGAACCGTTCCTTATCGCGTACAGCATCAACATCATCGTCGCCCAGAGGTTGATCCGGAAATTGTGCCAACGATGCAAAAGCCCCATCAACGAGCCGGATGTTTCGCTCTTGCGGAAGCTGGGGATGCGGGAAGAAGAAATCAGCTCCACGAAATTCTATCAGCCGATCGGCTGCAGCGAATGCCTCAAGGGCTACAAAGGGCGAATGGCAGTTCACGAGGCATTATACTTCACGAAAGAAATCCGTCAGCTTATCCTTGACGCCGGCTCATCCGTCAACGAAGAGGCGGTTCGTCAGCTAGCACTGAAGAACGGGATGCGCACGTTGAGAATGAATGCGCTTGAGCTTCTTAGGAGGGGCATGACAACAGTCGAAGAAGTTGCGAGCGTGACCGCCGACGATGACTAAAGTTTGTCTCAAGAATACTTTGTGGTGTCATTCAAGTTTTTTGTATTGCTCCGCCGTTTTGCATGATCGTCCCAGCCTTTGTTTCTTCCGTTGATAGGGAAGAAAGCTCTTTCACTCCTTGCCGAATGTATTATTAGGGTGCAACCAATGTGCTTCTCAAGAAAGCGGACGCTAAGAGGTGGAACTGCAAGAAGGAAATTTCATGTTTCAATGTATTCTATTACTCTTGTGACTAATCTCACTGCACATTTTGATGTGTTCGATATATTAGTACACTGTAGCGACGTGTTTCGTTTAATACTTTCTTCTGAAGAGGCTTTACAATGAGCCTTGGGCAGACGATGATTTCGGCGGCATTTTTTGTGTTGTTGACCCTCGCAGTTTTGAGCGCCAACAAAATGATCCTTGAAAACACAAAGTACTATCTCCAGGAAGAGGCAATCGAACAGGCTTCAAACTTTGCCAACGCGTTACTTTCTGAAATTCAAACGAAAAAATTTGATTCGCGAGTAACGCTTGATGGTTCGGGCAATGTTTCAGGTCCTTACAATCAATCCAATTTGCCCTGGCCTGCTGCCCCGACACTTTTCCGGCATAGCATGGGACCAACATTTACTGCGAGAAATAATGTGATGCCCGGAGGAGCTCCGGATGCGGCGCCGTATAAATCGATCCGGGGAGATAGTCCAAACTACTTTGACGATGTGGGCGACTACAACGGATACGTGAGGACGGCAAAGTCTGCCGACATTTCAGGATATACATTAACAGTGAAAGTCTATTACGTTTTGAAGAACTCCCCCGATTCACCTTCGGGCGTCCAGACTTATTACAAACGAATCGATGTAACCGTCACTCATCCGATTTATTTGACGCAAGCTCTTACTTTTAGCGCGATTGCGACGTATTAATGAGCGTAATGCTGGACATAATCGGTTCAATGGTTATTCGCGGCGCCATCGTGCTCATGACCCTTTATCTGAGCGTAGGGTTGCAAAGTGCCTACACATACAAAAGTACACTCTATATAGTAAAGCAGAAGACCGTTGTGCCGGCAGAAGTCCTGACCGACGATATTCGGCTTGCGGGGTACGGTCCGACAACATCGAAAATTTTCGCGACGGCCACGCCCGAAGCAATGCAGTTTTATGCCGACATCAACAATGACAGCATCCCCGAGACAGTCCACTATTATTTAGGTACAGCATACGGCGGCTCGAATCATCGGAGTCTCTACAGGGAGGTAAGCTCGATTAATGGAGGGGCGCCGTTTGAGTTGGCGCGCGACGTTGATTCTTTATGCTTTACGTACTACGATTCTTACGGAAATACGGTAAGCGGCAGCAATGTTTCGGGAATAAAATCTATCAAAGTTAGTCTCGTGATGGAATCGAGCGCACAAATGGCTGATGAAATAACCACCGCGCCGACGTCGTCGGGTTTGTATTCTCATGAAGATACTGCCAACACGGGCACTACAAATTTTCCCACAAAATATGTGAGGGCATTCTGGGAGAGGACTGTTTTTCCGCAAAACCTTTAGTGAACCCGGGCATCCTGCGCATACCGTATTTCTGAATATACGCTCCTCCCCGTATTGTTATTGCTCAGGGAGATGTTATTTTTAACTTAATCAAAGTAAGGGAAAACGGCTTTGAAAAAAGCCTTTTCACGTAGGAAAGCCAAAACAGCGAGGAGTGTATGGGAACTTCAAAGGTCATCATCGGTCTCGGGGCGTATGTTATGATCGGAGCTTTTGCACTGCTGTTTACAAGCACGGACCAGGCTCTCTACAATGTTGCTCAGTCTCAAGCCTTCCATGATGAGGCACGGCAAATTTCTAATGCAGGAGTCAAATTTGCCATCGGAGATGTAGGAGGCAACTCGGCGGCCGTTCTTCCTTCGAGCACAGTGAACGTGAATGGCGGGAGCGCGTCGTATGTCGCGGACCGGCCGGCAGGACTCACAGCGACCCAGATGCGCGTGACATCGACCGGAACCTACAACGGTTTCCAGGTAACGATGGTAGCAATCTTGCAGTATAATGGAATAAAATGGACTCTCCAACGAATCTATCAACAACCGGATGCTGCTGAATACTCAAGATTAAGCTGAGAGTTTCATACAACAATTTCTTCGTTAACAATGCGATGCAATGAACATGCATCGCATTTTTTTTGCTCCTTCTAAAGGAGCCTGGAAAACAGCGTTTCGAGGGAATTGATTTTGACCCACAGCATTCTTACTATAGACCGAAACATGCGGTCATAACATTCGTAGTATGTTCCTATATTCCCAATGCATTCTTCCATTATTCCATGAAAGGCGTTCCTATGCATCCATTGACAATACTAGCCATTTCTATCTTCGGTGTTTTGGCTGCTGAATCTCACGCTGCGGTTGCCGAGGAACGGGACAGGGCAAAGATTCCCGAGAAAGACAAATGGAATCTTACTGAATTGTACCCCACCGACGATGCATGGAAGAAAGCGAAGGAGGATCTCATTGCCGAAATTCCGGGAATGAAAAAATTCCAAGGAACGCTCAGGTCGTCCCCGGCGCAGCTGTTTGCGTGCTTAGAATTCAGCAGCCGTCTCGCCAAAGAATACTCCCGTCTCTCCAGTTACGCAACCATGAGTTCCGACCTGGATACGCGGGAATCAAAGTACCAGGCGATGAAGCAGGAAATGAGCCAGCTCGGGTCGGTGATTGGGGCGGCAGCCGCGTTCATCGAACCAGAGATTCTCAAGATTGACCGTGCAACGGTCGACTCGTTTCTCAAGCAAGAAAAAAAGCTCGAAGTGTACCATCATTACCTCGACGATATCTTGCGGCGCCAGGCGCATACGGGGAGTGAGGGAGAAGAAAAGATTATTGCCGACGCCGGAACGATGGCCGACGGCCCGGAAAGCATTTTCAATATTTTCTCGAATGCCGAGTTTCCGTATCCGGAACTGGTCTTGAGCGGTGGAAACACAGTGAAGCTTGACCAGGCCGGTTTCAGCCTGTACCGGAGTTCTGCAAACCGCGACGACAGGAAAAATGTATTTGTGGCATTTTTTGGAGCAATGAACCGGTTCCGTCGGACGTACGGTGCGGAGCTTTCGGCAAACGTGAACAAGGATATATTCTATATGAAAGCGCGGAATTATAGATCGTCGGTTGAAAGTGCGCTCGACGCCAACAACATTCCGGTGGAAGTATACCACAGCCTCGTTGATAACGTCAATGCCAACCTCGCGACATTCCACCGTTACCTGAAGTTGAGGAAGAGAATTCTCGGGGTCGACACGCTCCATTACTACGACCTGTACGCCCCGCTCCTTCACGGCGTCGACCTGAGATATACGGTCGACGAGTCAAAACAAAATGTTCTTGCCTCGCTTGCTCCGCTTGGCGAAGAATACCTGTCCGTTACGAAGAGGGCTTTCTCCGACCGATGGATCGACGTTTTTCCGACCGAAGGGAAACAAAGCGGCGCCTATTCCAACGGCTCCGCGTATGATGTCCATCCGTACATGCTGCTCAATTTCAACGGCAAGTACGACGACATGAGTACGCTTGCCCACGAACTCGGACACACGATGCAAAGTTATTATTCAAACAAGACGCAGCCATTCCCGACTTCGGGCTATCCAATTTTTGTCGCGGAAGTCGCTTCGACATTCAACGAAGCCCTTCTGATCGACCATATGTTAAAGACGATCAAGAACGATACGGTGAAGCTTTCGCTTCTCGGAAAATACCTGGAGGGAATTAAGGGGACGGTATTCCGCCAGACGCAGTTTGCGGAATTCGAGCTTCGTATTCACGATATGGTAGAACACGATACAGCGCTGACGGGCGACAAGCTCAACGAAGTCTATATGGAAATTACAAAAAAATATTACGGACACGATAAGGGAATATGTATTGTCGACGGTGAAATTCAGTCCGAGTGGAGCTATATCCCGCATTTCTACTATAATTTTTACGTCTATCAGTATGCGACGGCGTTCACCGCATCATGTGCGCTCTCAGAGCAGGTGCTGGCCGGGGACAAGGCGGAGACCAAACGCTACATAGAGTTTTTATCCGCAGGCGGTTCGGACTACCCGATCAACTTGTTGAAGAAAGCGGGGGTGGATATGACCACTTCTGAGCCGTTTGCGCTTACGATGAAAAAGATGAACCGCGTGATGGATGAGATGGAAGAGATACTTGACAGGATGGGTAAATAATCGGCGCTGTGAAGCGCAACAACGAAGCCCTGCCTTTGCAGGGCTTTGATGTGTTTAGAGTACACGGCACTTGACATCGTCATCTGTATATCCGATACTAATGAGCAATCTCAAATGAAGATTTTGAATACTAACGCAATAGCTAATACTTTCACATGGAACAATGACGAATACAAACAATAACAAACACCGCGCGCTGCTGCAAAAGATTGCGCGCCGAGCAATGCTTGAGAGGGGACTTCTTCCCGATTTTTCTTCACAGGCACTCGCGGAGCTTGACAGCGTACATGAGCCTGCAATGCAGGTTGCAATGCCGACCCGCGATCTCAGAAACCTTCTGTGGTGTTCAATCGACAACGATGATTCGCGCGACCTGGATCAACTCACCGTTGCGGAGAGCCTGCCTGCGGGATCGGTAAAGATTCTTGTCGCCATCGCCGATGTTGACTCCATTGTCAAAAATCATTCGGCGCTCGATGAACATGCCCGGCACAATACTACTTCGGTATACACCGCGGCTGAAATATTTCCAATGCTGCCCGAGAAGCTTTCGACCGACCTTACTTCGCTTAATTTTAATTCGGATCGCTTTGCCGTCGTCATAGAAATGGTCATCGACGGGGATGGATCGCTCCAGAGATCGGATATTTACGGTGCGGCGGTCCGCAATCGTGCCAAGCTTGCTTACAACAGCGTCGCCGAATGGCTCGAGGGGACCGGTCCAATGCCGAAAGAGATCGGCATGATCGCCGGCCTCGACGAAAACATCAGGCTTCAGGATCGCACGGCACAGAAGATGAAATCACTTCGGTATGTGCACGGCGCGCTTAACTTCGAAACGATCGAAGCCCGCCCGGTTTTTGACAACGATGAAATTACGCGCCTCGATGTCGAAAGGAAAAACAGAGCGAAAGATATTATTGAAGACTTCATGATTGGCGCGAACGGCGTCACCGCGCGATACCTCGCCGGCAAGAAGTATCCATCGCTGCGCCGGATTGTCCGCACGCCAAAGAATTGGAATAGGATCGTTCAGCTTGCCTTGGAGCGGAACTTCAAGCTTCCCGAAAAACCCGATTCGAAATTATTGGAACAATTTTTGATCTCGGAGCAGGCCGCCGATCCTCTTCGCTTTCCGGACATCTGTCTCAGCGTTATCAAATTGATGGGGCCCGGTGAATACATCGTTGAACTCCCGGAAGACACGGCAGTCGGGCACTTCGGCCTCGCAGTGAAAGACTATTCTCACTCTACGGCGCCGAACCGGCGCTATCCCGACCTTATTACGCAGCGCATAATGAAAGCGGCGATTGCCGGAGACCGCCAACCTTACACGAACGACGAACTGGCAACGCTCGCGACGCACTGCACTGAAGAAGAGGACGCGGCAAAAAAAGTGGAACGGCAGGTAGAAAAATCTGCCGCGGCAATGCTCCTTGAATCGAGAATCAAGGAACAATTCGATGCCGTGGTGACCGGCGCTTCGGTCAAAGGAACGTGGGTCCGTCTTCTGAATCCACCGGTGGAAGGAAGGCTTGTGAATGGTTTTGAAGGATTGGACGTAGGCCACCGGGTCCGCGTAGAGCTCGTTCACACCGATGTTGACCGGGGATTTATTGATTTTAAAAAAGTATGATAGAACGGTGCTTCGAGGGTTTGACTGGCTTCATGTAAAACGGAAAACAATCCACTCAGCTCACGAAGTGCACGAAGAAATCAAATTTCTACCGTCATCTCGTTCCCAATCTCTGATTGGGAACGAGATAGAATAAATCATTCGTGTTCTTTCGTGCGCTTAGTGGATACCTTCTTCTCGTTCCGGTTGTACCCGTTTATTTTGATTCAATGACGATTGAAGATCTTTGCAAGCCATCCGAAGTTGCTTCTAATGTAATGCGTCCGGCTTTTTCATTTGATTGGATTACCGAGAGGCAGAGTCCGTTGAATGCTTTCCGCTCGTGAGCCTTAAACGATTCAAGGCTTGTTTGGAGTCCGTTGTCCACGCCGGCAATCTTTCCTTCAGCGGAAATAGTAAAGTGGATGAGATTATCCGCATCTGGCACGAGTGTGCCTGCTTCATCCACAACCTTGACGGTTACAAATGAAAGATCGTTGCCGTCTGCTGAAATCACTTTTCGATCCGCTTCAAGGACAATATTTGCCGGCGCTCCGGCTGTTTTGATTTCCTGCGTCAGAATTTCTTTCCCGCCCGTACGACCGATTGCTTTCAATGTTCCCGGCGTAAACGGGACTTTCCACATGAGATGAAGTTCATCGCCGATTTTTTTCTTTGTTCCAAGCGACTTGCCGTTCAGGAACAATTCCACCTCAGCACAATTGGTATACGCCCATACATCGACCGTATCTCCTTTTTTCCAATTCCAATGGGGGAAAATATGCAGCACCGGTTTGTCCGTCCACTCGCTTTGGTACATATAATAGACGTCTTTGGGAAAGCCTGCCAGATCGACGATGCCAAAATAGGAACTGCGCGAAGGCCAGCCGTAGGGCGTGGGCTCGCCGATATAATCAAAACCGGTCCAGATGAACATGCCGGAGAGGAAATCATATTTCTTCATCACCTTCCATGTTTCTTCATGCGTCGAGCCCCAGGGAGCGCTGCAGTTGTCGTACGCGGAACACGTATTACCGGGGTTCCCGGCATTGAAAGGAATGTCCCAGCGCGTCGGCCACCGTCTGATGGTGTCCGACGGCATATCATAGTGGCCGCGTGTGGCCAGAGCAGATACCGTTTCGGTCGCGATGAATTTCTTGCCGGGAAAAGTTTTCGGAAAATCGGGATACTTATCGATGCTGTAATTGTTTCCGATCAAATCGAGAGCGCCCGAGAGGACGAGCGGATTAGAGGGAACCGGATTATTCAACGCCGATGTAACGGGTCTTGTTGAGTCGAGAGATTTTACCACAGCGCCAAGTTCTCGTGCGATGATTGTGCCGTTGCTGTCCTGCTTGTCCCATTGTTCAGGAATTTCGTTTCCGATGCTCCAGATGAAAACGCTGGGATGATTCCGGTCGCGAAGGATCATGTCCGTGAGATCCTGTCTGTGCCATGTGTCCCAGTCCAGGGAGTAATCGAAATCGGTTTTTTTCTTTTTCCACATGTCGAATGCTTCGTCCATCACGATAAAGCCCATTTTGTCGCACAGGTCGAGGAGTTCGGGAGCCGGAGGGTTATGCGAAGTGCGGATAGCGTTGCACCCCATTGCTTTCAGAATCTCGAGCTGGCGTTCCAGCGCTCGTTTATTGACCGCCGAGCCAAAACAGCCAAGGTCATGATGGTCGCAGACGCCGTTAATTTTCACATGTTTTCCGTTCAGGAAAAATCCTTTGTCAACGTCGAAAACGAATGTGCGGATTCCGAACGTCGTTTCGTATTCATCGCATTCTTTCCCGTTGCACTCGATTGTCGTAACGGCTCTGTATAACCGAGGGCTTTCAAGCGTCCAAAGAGCCGGAGTGCTCACTGTCATATCCTGGGACACTTCAGAAACGGAATTCTTTGCACCGACATTTTTTGTCTCTGTCTCCGCTGCTTTCTTGCCTTCCTGATCCAATACAACAGTTCTGATTGTCAGCGCTTGGTCTATCCCGGAACTATTTTTTACTTTTATACGGATGGACACCATTGCCGATTGCGCCGTTACTTCCGGTGTCGTGATAGACGTTCCCCAATGATCGACATGAATCGCTTCGGTGACCACGAGCCGGACATTCCTATAAATTCCCGAGCCGGAATACCAGCGCGAATTAGGCTGCTGCGAATTATCTACTCTCACGGCGATAATATTTTGTGCGTTGCCGTATTTCAAGAACGGCGTCAGTTCGTACTGAAAAGAGCTGTAGCCGTACGGACGCTTGCCAAGGTAATGGCCGTTGACCCACACCTCGCTGTTTCGGTACACTCCGTCGAAATCGACAAACTGCAATTTTTTGCTGTCCATTTCCGGGATTGAAAAAGATTTTCGGTACCAGCCGATTCCGCCGGGCAACGCTCCGCCCCCAGGCGTTGCAGGGTTGTCTTTGTTGAATTCTCCTTCAATGCTCCAGTCGTGCGGCAGATCAAGCGTTCGCCATTGAGAATCGTCAAAGCTGATTTCCTGTCCATTCGTGACATCTCCGAGATGAAACTTCCAGCTCTTCGTGAAATCAGCGGAGTGCCGAGTGTCTGAAGAGTATGTGATGCATGGAGTAGAGAAAAGAAAAGCCGTGATCATAAGAGAAAAAAAGAGGAGAGTGTTCTTGCTTTTACATATCATCGGTTTCATTGGCGGGCATCCTTGTTGGTAAGTGGAGAGCTAATCATCGAGATTGAAGTCGAAAAGTCACTGCAAATATACGATATTGGAGCTATTCAAAAAAGAAGAAATAAAAGCGGATTCGTCTTCCTACGACAATCTCTCGTTATAGAAAGAAAAAACCCTCGTTTTCTTTCTGAAAACACGGGTTTGTCCTGCGCGCTGCTGGGGTCGAACCGGGGACATTACTCCTTGATGTCATCTGTTATCAGATCTATGACTCTTTGAATGAAAAGCGATGAAGTTGAAAAATGCACTTGAGGATTAATTCCTCTTTCATCCCTATGGATGATTACAGTTACAAGCAAACAGTTGTATACTGCTTCTATCTCAATGAAATAGAGATCGATAGTTGTGCGCTGGAGAAACCAAGTTGGCATGGTTGAGCATGCCGACCCGCTTAAACCATCTCTTAAACTCCTTTGTCTAAAGTATTCCTACATTTTACAACAAACGCATGGAATTGCTACTTGTGAATTCGCAAACAGGAACGAACAGTTGCCCGCCGCTAGATTGGTGTAAAAAGCATCGTGTAGCAGAAAATTATCGTTGTATAATAAATCTCATTGGAACAAAGGATAGAATAAAACGATTGCTTCTATTCATTGTCATCGTTGTACATATTCCGATTTGTACCTATTCCCAAGATCATTATAGATCTGATTCAACCCAACTTTTTACACTCGAACAATGCATTCGCTATGCCCTGCAATACCAGCCCGGTTTGAATCAGTCCCTCGTGAACACGGCTATCGCCAGGGTGACCAATGCTATCAACCTGTCCGGTTGGTTCCCCCAATTGAATCTTTCCGGCAACATGGTTCATTACAGTCAATTACCTACGACGCTTTCGCCTAATCCTCTGCCGGGAGGGGCGCCGATTCCAACACACACCGGCGTTGCAAACACCGCTATCCCCCAATTATCCGCTTCGCAAACACTATTTGAGCCACAGCTGTTTTATGCCGCAACCAGCGCTCCGCTGTTCACGAAGCAGGCTGAACAAATCACGGACAGCGTGAACATCTTCATCGTCTCATCTGTCAGTAAATCATTTTATAGCCTCTTACTGACGCTTGAGGAGATCGATGTATTGAAAGCAGATACCGCACGTCTCGGCAGAAATATTTTGGATGCATACAACCAGTATGTAGGAGGAATTGTCGATGAGACGGATTATGAACAAGCGGTGATCACGCTCAATAATTCAAAGGCACAACTGAAGCAGCAGACTGAAAATGTTGTACCGGAATATGCCGCCTTAAAACAACTCATGGGGTATCCGCCGGAAAAAAACTTTAACGTGACGTTTGATACGACGCGAATGATGCAAGAGATATATTCCGACACCACGAAGAAATTACACTACGAGAACCGGATAGAGTATCAACAGCTTCAGACGGTAAAAGAATTACAGCATCAGCAAACCGTGTACAACAAACTTTCATTTCTTCCGACGGTCTCCGTTTTTTACGATTATTATTATGAATACGAAAGTCCCGCATTCTCAAACCTTTTCAGAACCGCGTACCCCTATTCATATTTTGGAGTGTCTTTCAACTTTCCAATATTCACGGGGTTTTCGCGTATCGAAAACCTGCAGAGATCGGAACTTCAGGAGCAGAATGTGAATTGGGAAGAGATGAATTTGAAATCGCAGATTTACACGGAGTACACTTCCGCGTTGGCCAATTACAAAAGCAACCTGTATAACTTACGCTTGCTGGACGATAATAAATCGCGGGCACAGAATGTTTACCGCGTTGTTTCGCTCCAGTACAAACAGGGAGTGGTCGCTTATCTCAATCTTCTTGTGGCTGAATCAAACCTCATCACCGCGGAAATAGGATCTATCGGCGCCCTCTTCCAGCTTCTGTCGAGCAAAATAGATTTGGAAAAAGCGATGGGCGAAATCCCTTCTCATTATTAATGCATTTCAACGGTCAGTATTATGAATAGAATTTTCTTCAATATAGCATTCATCGGTTGCCTGGTTATTTGCTCATGCAAACAAGAGTCGCCGCCCCCGCCCCCGCCCGTACCGGTGAACCTGTTTACCGTGAAGGCGCAACCGGTTACCTATTATGACAGGTACACGGCTACAACGGTAGCACTGAGCCAAGTCAATCTGCTTCCCGAAGTGCAGGGCTACATTACCGGAATATTTTTTAAAGAAGGGAGTCACGTAACGAAAGGGCAGAAGTTGTACGATATTGACAGGCGGATCTACGAAGATAACTACAATACGGCTGCCGCTAATGTTAAAGTTGCTGAGGGGAATTTGAAACAAGCACAACAGGATGCCGATCGCTATCAGTATCTGAATAAAAATAAAGCCGTTGCAAAACAGCTGTATGACCATGCGATGATTGCGCTCGAAAATTCACAAAACGCATTCCAATCGGCATTAGAGGCGTTAAAAATCTCCAAGACGAATTTGGCGTATTCCGTTATTACCGCTCCATTCGATGGAACGATAGGATTCAGCCAGGTGAAACTCGGAGATTTGGTGACGGTAGGGCAGACGATCCTTATTACCATCTCTACCGATGACCCGATGGGAGTTGATTTTTTGATCAACGAAAAGCAGCTCTCTTTTTTTAATTCTCTTCAACATGCCGGTCATCAGTCAGTTGATTCTTTGTTCACGCTCATACTGCCGAACAATTCTCTGTATTCTTCTACAGGAATACTTTCTGTCATCGACCGGGCAGTGAATCCTCAAACGGGTTCCATCAGAGTTAGACTTCTCTTTCCTAATCCGCAATCTTTTTTACGAGTAGGCATGAGTTGTGTTGTACGGGTCCAGAATCAGGATTCAACCGCTCAATTGGTCATACCCAATAAAGCTGTCGTGGAAGAAATGGGAGAATATTTTGTTTATGTGGCGAAGGATAGCATGATGAATACCGGCGATAAGGCTGGAGATTCCCCTGCGGCGAAGGGCGATCCCCGCCTGTTTGCATTTCAAAAGAAAGTCCAGCTTGGAGCAATTCTTGGGCCCAATGTGATTATAAAAAGCGGAATCAACGAGGGGGACAACATTGTCGCTGACGGAATACAATCATTGCATAATGGCTCATCTATAATGCCTTCGGGGGACCGCTCTTCGGCACAAGTAGGAAAAGGGACTGGAAGCAAACAAAATTCGCAATAGAACTCGCGTGACATGCAATAAAATCATTTCCGATTGAATAACTCATGTTACGAAAGATGGCCTGAATATCGCCACAAAGTCGCGAAAACTAAATATCTTGGTGACTTTGTGTCTTCGTGGCAATTTGGCAAAGATTTTCAATCCTGCGCAACATCAGCTAGTAAAAATAAACTATGATCGCTAATACCTTTATCAAGAGGCCGGTCACTGCTATTGTCATCTCGATCATATTAGTGATCACGGGTATTATCTGTATCTTTAACTCGCCCGTAGAGCAGTATCCTCAAATCACACCTCCCGTTGTGCAGGTGAACGGTCAATTTACGGGCGCCGATGCGCTGACTGTTGAACAGACCGTCGCAACTCCTATTGAACAGCAGGTCAACGGTACTCCGGGCATGGAGTACATGCAAAGCAATAATACCAATAACGGTTTGATGTCGATGAACGTAACGTTCGACATCGGAACCGATATTAATATTGCCACGCTGGATGTTCAAAACCGTGTCAGTATTGCCACGCCTTTATTGCCTGCAGCAGTGAGCCGTCTCGGCCTCACCGTGCGAGCGCTGAATCCCAGCATGCTCATGATGGTGGCCGTCTACGCACCGCAGGGAACGCACGACATCACCTTCCTCGATAATTATACGAACATCTTCGTGCAGGATGCATTGCTCCGGGTCCCCGGCGTTGGCAGCATCAGCAGATTCACGGACGATTTCAGCATGCGGATCTGGATGGATCCGGAGAAAATGACAAGCTACAGCTTAACTCCCACCGATGTCATCTCCGCGTTGAATGCACAAAATGTACAGGTAGCTGCCGGTTCGGCGGGCGTACCGCCGCAACAAAAGACGCAGACATTTGAATTAGGTATTCTTGTCAACGGACGCTTGAGCAAGGTTTCAGATTTTGAAAATGTCATCGTTAAAACAAGCCCAGCCACCGGTGAACTGGTATACCTGAAGGACGTAGCACGGGTGGAGCTAGGCAAGTTCACTTTTTCGAGCAATTCATTTGTCGATGGGAATCGAGCTTCTTGTCTGCTTATTTATCAGGCACCGGGGAGCAATGCTCTTGAAACGGCAAGCGGCGTTTATAAAGTACTCGCCCAATTGAAAAAATCTTTTCCCACGGATGTTGACTACAAAATCCCATTTGAGTCGGTAACCGTTGTCAGGGTTTCGATGAGTGAAGTTGTCGTCACACTCCTTCTAGCGCTGGGACTTGTCGCCCTCGTCGTTTATTTGTTCCTTCAGAACGTGCGCACCACGCTCATCCCTGTTCTTGCCATTCCCGTATCGATCTTAGGGACATTCTGTTTCTTCATTCCGCTTGGGTTCACGATTAACACGCTCACCATGTTTGGGTTTGTATTGGCCATCGGCATCGTGGTGGACGATGCTATTATTGTCGTAGAAGCGGTGGAGCATTACATGGACGAACATCACCTGTCCGCGAAGGAGGCAACCTATCAGGCGATGAAAGATATTTCAGCTCCCGTTGTGGCAATTGCGCTTATCCTGGCGGCGGTTTTCGTCCCTGTTGGATTCATACCAGGCATCGTAGGACGATTGTATCAGCAGTTCGCCATCACGATTGCGATCTCGGTGATGCTTTCCGCATTTGTTGCTTTATCGTTAACGCCGGCTCTCTGTAGTCTTCTTCTCAAGCCATCACAGAAAGAAGCAGCACCTCGAGGGGCGGGCCGGTTTTTTGCCGCCTTCAATAATTGGTTTGACAGACTCACGGATAGATACTCCGACGGCGTTAGGCGCAGCATCAAGGCGTCACGGTATGTTGTCGTCCTCCTTCTTTGTGTTTGTATCGGAGCGGCATTCTTATTTCGGAACAAGTCAACGGGGTTCATTCCTTCCGAAGACGATGGAAATCTTTACATAACATTTCAATTACCCCCTGCATCTTCTACTGCCCAATCCGTTGCAGTCATGACCAAGCTGATGGCGGTCATCGCGTCCACTCCGGGCGTCGGGCACTATGCGGCATTGTCCGGTTTGAATGTCGTGACCAATGCAACCAATTCGAATTGCGGTACTATTTATTGCCAGCTTAAATCATGGGATGAACGTTCTAAAGCCAGCGAGCAAGTGCCGGGCATCATCCGTGTGATGCAGCATCGGATCATCGACGCCGGTCTTACCAACGCCAATGTCCAGGTCATTCAGCCTTCACCGATTCCGGGCGTGGGCTCGGTGGTCGGTTTCAGCTTCCAGATAGAACAGCGCAACACCAACGATGATATCCATGCATTTGAAAAAGTTGTCAATAGATTTGTCGATGAGGCAAATAAGAATCCGGCGATCTCCAATGCGTACAGTTTTTATTCTGCCCATACACCCAATTACAATCTCACGGTCAATCGGGAAAAATGTGAAAAGCTGGGAGTGAACATTGCAGATGTCTTCACAACAATCCAAGCGTATATGGGGAGTATCTACGTTAACGATTTCACTACCTATAACCGCACGTTTCACGTCGTCGTGCAGGCGGATACGATGTCGCGCGCTGCGGTATCGGACATAGACAAATATTACGTTCGTAATCAAGCCGGGGCAATGGTTCCCCTCGGCACGCTGATTAGCTACGCGCCGACGGAAGCTGCGCCGCTGATATCACACTTTAATATTTTCCGGTCTGCCGAAATTGATGGAGCATCTTCCTCGGGATACAGCAGTACCGAAACCCTGGATGCCCTGAAAGATGTAGCGCAGAAAGTGCTGCCGCAGGGGTACGATTACGAGTATTCCGGTTTGAGCTATGAGGAAATCAAAGAAGGCTCAACGACAATCTATATCTTCGTCTTTTCGATCACCTTCGTTTTTCTTTTTCTCGCAGCGCTCTATGAAAGCTGGTCAGTTCCTTTTTCGGTACTGCTGGCCGTACCGATCGGGGCTTTTGGAGCTATCCTCACGCTGACTTCTCTGCCGAGCATTTCGAACAATGTCTATGCGCAAATAGGACTCATCACGCTCATTGGGCTTGCCGCCAAAAATGCCATCCTTATCGTGGAATTTGCTAAGGTGCGTGTCGATCGGGGGGAAGAGCTTATCAAGTCCACCATGGAAGCGGTACGTCTGCGTTTACGGCCAATCGTTATGACCTCCATGGCATTTATCCTTGGTGTGATGCCGCTTGTCTTTGCAACAGGAGCCGGAGCGGTCGCTCGCAAAACGATAGGGTTTACGGTTCTCGGAGGCATGCTGGCAGCGACTACGCTTGCTATTTTCATCGTCCCGGTGCTGTTCGTTATCATCACGCGTTTATCGTATGGCCGGGAAAAGCTCGCCTATCTCCAGGATCATCACATCGAATTAATGGAAAAAGCGAAACGAGTAGAACAACAAAACATCGACCCGGAATTAGAGTACGATTTGCAAAGATCCCGCGATATCTATAACCTTGACCAGGAATGATCGCTAATACATTTATCAAACGGCCGGTTACCGCAATCGTCATCTCTCTCGTGCTGATGATATCGGGTATTATTTGTATAGCGAACCTTGCCGTTGATCAATATCCGAATATAACTCCGCCCGGTGTCTCCATAAGTGGACAATATACGGGCGCGGATGCCCAAACCGTCGAACAAACAGTTGCTACTCCTATTGAAGAACAAGTCAATGGGACTCCGGGCATGGAGTACATGCAAAGCACTAACACCAATACCGGAGCGATGAGCATTAGTGTGACATTTAATGTCGGCACCAATGTTCATATCGCCGCATTAAATGTTCAAAACCGCGTGGGTATTGCTACTCCCTTGTTACCCTCGGTCGTGAGCCGCCTCGGCCTGACGGTCCGTGCACGCAATCCGAGTCAGCTCATGCAAATAGCTGTCTTCTCGCCGAAGGGAACTCACAATATTACGTTCCTTGATAATTACACCAATGTGTTCATAGAAGATGCATTGCTGCGAGTTCCGGGTGTTGGCGATGTAAATACGCGAACGGACAACTTTAGCATGCGCGTCTGGATGAATCCGGAAAAGATGGCAGCGTACAGCCTGACCCCGCAAGATATCATTACCGCATTGAACGCACAAAATGTGCAGGTAGCGGCAGGCTCGGTGGGTGCTCCACCCCAGCAAAACACACAAACGTTTGAATTGGGGATTCTCGTCAATGGACGGCTAAGTAAAGTTCCGGATTTTGAAAATGTCGTCGTTAAGACCGTTCCAGCCACGGGTGAGCTTGTTCATCTCAAAGATGTGGCAAGGGTTGAACTGGGTAAGTTCACTTTTTCCAGCAACTCCTTTGTCGATGGAAAGCGGGCCTCGATCCTGTTTATCTATCAGACGCCGGGAAGCAATGCCCTTGAAACGGCAAATAATGTCTACGCGACATTGGAGCAATTGAAAAAATCTTTCCCGGCCGATGTTGATTATGAAGTGCCTTTTGAGTCAATTACGATAATAAAAGTTTCTATGCAAGAAGTGATAGGGACATTATTGAAAGCGCTGGGTCTCGTCGCCATCGTGGTCTTCCTGTTCCTTCAGAACTGGCGTTCCACGCTTATCCCTATTCTTGCCATTCCCGTGTCGATCTTAGGGACCTTCTGTTTCTTCATCCCGCTCGGGTTTACGATCAACACGCTCACTATGTTCGGCTTCGTTCTTGCTATCGGCATTGTCGTGGACGATGCTATTATCGTGGTAGAGGCAGTGCAGCATTATATTGACGAACATCACTTGTCCGCGAAAGAGGCGACTTACCGCGCCATGAAAGATATATCTGCACCGGTTGTCACCATTGCGCTTATCCTCGCAGCGGTGTTCGTGCCCGTCGGTTTCATCCCGGGCATCGTCGGACGATTGTATCAGCAGTTTGCCATCACCATTGCGATATCGGTCATGCTGTCCGCATTCATTGCACTATCGTTAACCCCGGCGCTGTGCACGTTGCTTCTTAAGCCGCACGGAACCAACAAGTCACGATGGAGTGACAAGTTTTTCGGTCGCTTCAATCGTTGGTTTGAAACGCTGACGAAAGACTATGTCCACGCTGTTCGGCGCGGGATCAATGCGTCAAGGTATGTTATAATTTTGCTCGTGTGCATTTGTATTGCTGCCTTCTTCTTGTTCAAGAAGAAGCCATCGGGTTTTATTCCTGCTGAAGATGACGGTCGCCTGTACGTTACGTACCAAATGCCTGAGGGGACTTCTACCACTCAATCCGTTGCGGTTATTACGAAGCTCATGGAGATCGTCGGTTCTACCCCCGGCGTGAATCACTATTCGGCCATATCCGGCTTGAACATATTGAATTTCGGCACCACGTCTAATGCCGGTAGTATCTTTTGCATGCTTAAACCATGGGAACAGCGGACCGTGCCGGAGGAACAAATACCCGGCATTATGAATGTGCTGAGAAAACGCATTGCCGCCACAGGTATTGACAATGCCAGTATCGTCGTCATTCCGCCTCCTCCGATTCGCGGCATAGGGCAAGCTGCGGGATTCAGTATGCAGATCGAGCAGGGAAGCACGAGCGATGATGTGCATGCATTTGAAGCAGTCGTGAAGAAATTTGTCGCGGAGGCGCATAAGAATCCGGCAATCTCGACCGCGTTTAGTTATTACGGTGCACATACGCCAAGCTATGACCTTACATTGGATCGTGAAAAATGTGAAAAGCTGGGAGTGAATATTGCAGACGTCTTTACAACGATGCAAGCGTACATGGGAAGTTTGTTTGTGAATAACTTCACGCTGTACGACCGCACGTACCATGTGGTAGTGCAGGCAGATACAACCTATCGAGCGTTGATATCGGACCTCAATAAGTATTACGTGCGCAACCAGCGCGGCGAGATGGTGCCTTTCAGCACTCTGGTCAGCTACAAAGCGACCGAAGCGCCGCCGCTGATAACCCACTTCAATATTTTTCGTTCTGCAGAAGTGGATGGCTCCACGCCGCCGGGGTACAGCACCGGGGAAGGAATAGACGCTCTCAGGGCAACGGCGGAAAAGTTTTTACCGCATGGATATACGTATGAGTTTTCTGGATTGAGCTATGAAGAGATAAAAGCAGGGTCGGCCACAATTTATATTTTCATTTTTTCCATCACGTTCGTATTTCTTTTTTTGGCCGCCCTCTACGAGAGTTGGTCTGTGCCTCTTACCGTATTGCTTCCGGTCCCTATCAGTGCGTTTGGCGCCATCCTGATGCTGATGTGTCTGCCGCGTCTTACCAACAATGTGTACGCACAGATAGGACTCATCACCTTGATAGGGCTCTCTGCGAAGAATGCTATTCTGATCGTGGAATTTGCGAAGGTGCGCGTTGACCGCGGAGAGGAGCTTATCCAATCCACGCTGGAAGCAGTCAAGCTGCGATTACGCCCCATCACGATGACATCCTTGGCTTTTATCCTCGGCGTGATGCCGCTTGCATTCGCAACAGGCGCGGGTGGGGTAGCGCGGAATACCATCGGATTTACCGTTCTCGGCGGCATGCTCGCGGCCTCGACGCTTGCGATATTGATTGTTCCGGTACTGTTCGTCGTCATCACACGCCTTTCATACGGCAAGAAGGAGCTCGACTATCTCCAGGCCCATCACGTGGAATTGATGGAACGAGAAAAGAAAATAGAACAACAGAAGATCGACCCGGAATTGGAGTATGAGATGACTCATAATTTATGAGGGAAATAATAACAGGCGGGAGACCATGGCAAAGAAAAATGACGGCTCTTTGGATAGATGCAATTGGAGGGCTTAAAAAAACAAAAAGTGCAAACAAACCGCGCCAATCTGCTAGCACTTCTCGTCCTTCTTCCTCGTTCCCAATCTCCGATTGGGAACGCAATGTACAGAAGCTCTGCTTCAATGTTAGAACGTTCCCAAACTGAGTTTGGGAACGAGGAGAAAAGACGGCGGATCTCGCTGTGATGCGCTCGATCGGCTTTCTAAAAAAAGAAAGGGAAGAGTTTCCTCTTCCCTTATAGTGGGCGCTGCTGGGATCGAATCCGCCACAAGATGGCGGATCTCGCTGTGAAGCGCTCGACCGGCTTTCTAAAAAAAGAAAGGGAAGAGTTTCCTCTTCCCTTATAGTGGGCGCTGCGGGGATCGAATCCGCCAAAGGGCGGCGGATCTCGCTGTGAAACGCTCGACCGGCTCCCCAAAAAAAGAAAGGGAAG
>Ga0265324_10000583_pt1 | contig 24904 bp, 21 predicted proteins | sample 41419metaG_FD_198634 | JGI IMG/M metagenome (GOLD analysis project Ga0265324, IMG submission 198634) | Rhizosphere microbial communities from Carex aquatilis grown in University of Washington, Seatle, WA, United States - 4-14-19 metaG | ecosystem: Host-associated > Plants > Roots > Rhizosphere...
GGGAAAAGAAGTTCATTCACAGTAGTCGATAGAATGAGCAATAGTGCCGTGAGAAAAAAGACTAGCCGAAGAAGCTCTAGCCGAAGAAGAAAAAGAAGTTACGGAAGAAAAAAAAAGAAAAAACAAGTAGATTCGTATATGATTTGGATCATACACTATATATGAGAAAAACCAAACCAATGAAAATAATACACTATTTAAGAGAAAAGAAAAGAAAGACTTTCGGTTCCGCTCGCTCGTTCCACTTACGTTCCACTCGTTGGTAAAAAAAAAGAGACTTATCCAAAGATCGACTAGGATAGGCTGACTGAAACGGCATATCAGTAGCATTAGATTAGTTAGCACTCGCTTAATTAGTTTGCGGTAAAGATAAAAAAGGAAAAGGAAATAACAAAGGGGCCGGCCACACTCACTCAGAACTTGGAACTCACTTAATTCTAGGTAAACCTCCCCGGGCGGTATGAATTTGATTCTCCGCGATCCTCCGCGAGGTCTTTGCGGAACACCTCAATTTTGTCCAAATTTTCATAACAAAATTGATCCAACAGAAACTTCTTTATTTCTAGAGCTTGTAGGGCCCTTTGCCCTTCTTTGGTACACAATTCGTATGCGGGCAACAATCTTTTTTTCTCCCAAATTGGTTCTCGCAACCAAATATTTTGAATCCGGGTTTCCAAATCCTCAAAAAGAGGTTTTGCTTCCGGTGCGATAGTGACGTTTGACAACAAAGCTGCTATTTGGGCTGTAGAGCCGTTAGAAACGAGAGCCGCAATTTCAGCCGAAGAGGCGCAGGGAACTACCGCCTTAGGAAATCCAGACTCCCCCGCCGACAAATTGAAAACTTCTTGACCATAGAAGGTTCGAAGTTGATCGAGGTGTCGGTCAGTTATATCCGAAAGAAGCTCGGGAATCATGCTCAATTTAGGATCAAGAGGAGGAGGGGTTATTACTCCCCTTGAGGACGACGCCCCACTTTGTCTTCCGCTCGCTCGTTCCACTTCCGTTACACTCGCTGGGGCAACGACGCTGCCTAACGAGCCCTCCTCCTGAGCCGCCGCGGTAGACGCGTAGGTGCTGGAGGAGGCCTCCCCGTGCATTTTGAGAATAAGGGAATGCTCAAAGAATAAACAGGGTATTCTAAACATTAGACAAGGGAAGGAAAAAGGCCAGAGTATTTTGCAACTACTAAATACAAAAGCACGTATTAACCACCCATGTAAAATGGAGAAATCTGCGCCTAAAATGCAAAATAAAAGAAAAGCACTACTCATTGAAAGAAATAGAAAGAATACTCAAATAAATAGAATAGAAAAAGAGAAGGTTTTCATTTGGTTTTGGAACTTACTTTTGAATAAAAACACTTTACTTCACTTTCTTTTCTCCGATTCCAAATGACTCCTACGAGTGATTGCTTAGGGACCTTAGCGTACGATCTGCCTGTTTCGATCGTTGAATAACACCAGTCCAATCTCGATGAGGAGGAAGGGACAAAAGAAAGGGTATTTCCCTCTACTAGACTCCGCGAGTTTCTCGGTGGCTCAAGTGCTATCTCTGAAGATGGAGACTTATACTTACTAGCTGGATACTGAGACAAGGCTGGAGCTTGAGACTGAACTTTTTCTAGAAGCCGAATTGCTTACCTAAATAAAGTGAGTTGACCAAATAAACAAGTTTGATGTTGATGCTCCGCAGTAGCTAAAGAGCAAACTTAATTTGGCAACAGGTATTTTTCCTTGTCATTCTCATTTTCCAGTCATTACTTGGACTTGGCTTGGTCAGCCTGACACTAGAGCACCTGCAGCCATGCCCTTACTAAACTGCTACCACTCACGGCACACTTCAACTATTCCAACTTATCCGCATCAATGCATTCACTACCGCGGAGCAGTCTTTTCAAGAATAAAGTCACAGTCAAACCGAAACTACTATTAAAAAAGCTACCGATTCTCACCTTCAACTACCTTTAGAGTCAAGCTAACTGCTGCGCTTACGCCTCCAACAGATGAAAGCACGCCGCTCGTCGTCTTCCCGAGAACCCGAATGGGATTGGCGAACAGGAACAGAAAAGAGGTATGCTCTTTCCCCCGAATACCAATGAGAAGCATAAGTGAACCATTCCTACCTTAGATAGAAGAAACTGATTCAATACCACAAAAAATTCCAAAAAAATCAACGACTTGTTTTTATTGTTGGCAAAACCCACTCCCACTTTTTCCCACCTCGGTGTACTGCGCTAGACCACAGAATCACAGGCCCACCGAGGCGCCTCGGGCAAGGAACCAAGTCAAGCCGAGCGGGGAGGAATACATGTATTCCCCACTCGAGCAGGGAATGAATACTCCTTTGAGGACGGGTTTGGCTGAAATTAGCTTTCTTTCAACCAGGGGCGACACAGCTACATATCTATATTCAATGGACAGATCAAATCGTTCTTGCTGCGGTCGGGGCCCCTACAAGAGAGAAGTGGGTCCTTATCAAGATAGGGGGGGAGTCCTTGTTTTTGAGTTCGCTCCTGAGTTAGAGCTGTTGAATTCCAAAGTGAAGTTTCTTATGCTTTCTTCTTATCCGCTTGCTTATTCTTCTTTTTAGGTCAAATAAAAAAGAACAGCAGTTCTCCAGAGGCATAAGAAATAAGAATAGAAGCTTAAAGAGTCGTAATATCCTAAGAAAGAAACTCTATTTCTATTGCTTACTTCAGTACCAGGTACTCTATTTCCGGTCTCACTTCGTAAGACACTTGAACTGAGTAAATTCTTGACCTAGAAAGAAAAATAATTCTTGTTCTGGTCAGAGCCCGATTCTTTCACTTTCTAGTCTTTCTTCCTTAGAAAATGACTTTTTTTATGTATGGCCTTCGGTACGAGTGAACTGAAATAGCAGTATTTCTGAGTGAGTTCTGAAAGGGGAAAGGAAGGGATTTGAAGGAATGATGGAGAACACATCTCTTCCCCCCATGACATGACTTTATTTACTTGACCTCTATCTAGCATTCATTCGTACTTTCTTTCTATTTTGATTTGAAAGAAATCAAGCGAGCTGCGCAACAGGCTAAAACAACAAGGGCGGTCTCATCTTTCCCGCTATGATGCTTTTCAGTCAGGTTCAGAGTCATCCTGTGTTCAGATTGGAGGCAAGTAATTCCTCTAATGAAAGCGGAATCCATCTTTTGATGCATTTGTTGTCGAGAAGCCTTTTTCTTATCAGCTTCATCTTGAATCGACTTTTCCTTCTTAGCTGAAGAACTATTTTCAGCGCCAGATTTTTAGATCTTTACTGCCGCTACCGGTGCCGGTTGCCTTGGCCGGCGTGGCACTTCTTTCCTCTTTTTCAAAGCGGATAGAATTAGGCCGAGCACGAGGGCTAGTGCTGTGGCTTAGGATAGGAAGGCGTGTCAACAAAATTGTTGCGGCAATAGCACCTTTGGTCCCATTACAGAGCTTTCAACGACTCGACCGAGCCGCTCGCAGCCACCTTCTTTCATAAACTTCTTACTTTCGTTGATAGACCTCACGACAATATCATATTCAGTAGCTCAGTAAAAGTGGACTGACCTAAGCATGAAATTCAACCCAACCAGGGGAATCCGTAATCAAAAACAAAAAGTACGAAATGAATTCAAGTTCTAATCGTTCCTTAGCAGACTTCTTTTCTTTACCTTTTTTTCACTATAGATCCCAACTCTACGTTTTCCATACCATCATTCTTGATTTAGGTACAATAATTATTTTCTCTATAATAAAGAAATGGTACGATGATCTACGTCAAAGTTACGAATTTTATTCTATGTACGGTACTGATGCTGATAGTGAATGTGATAGCGAGCCTGACCTGCTCATCATGGGTTTGCTAGAAGAACATCAATCGAATCCTGTTACTATGAGAGAAGTACCCTTTTTTGGTTGGTATTCGGTAGCTCTTACCCAATTTCGAGTACCATGGATCAGTGCTAGAGCTCCACGTGGGACGACCCTTTATTTACATGGTGTTATGTACCTCACCTCTGTCCGCAGATACTCACTCTGGAGATGGACTTTGAAACGGACGTGCTATATCCGTCACATCACAAGTGTTTTGATGCTTTTGATGTTTCTCAATGTAGCACTAAGTCCCTGGGTTCTAATTATCTCCCCCATTTCACTAAGAATGAATGCAGAGAAATAGGGGTTTTACCCTGAATCAATTCGAGTGCAATGCTTTTGGATATGGCGGAGGTCTAAAGGGGTTCTGGCCACTCCCGGCTCGTTGTGACCTGAACACTTTAATGCTAAATTTGAGAAGTTGCCCTTTCGATCTTGTTCTCAGCTACGGGCGAAAAAACCATTGTCAAAAGCAAGAGAATTTCTTCTTAGGTATTCGAGGAATTTGACAAAAGAAGATCGATCCACACTTCGATACTAAGAATTATCCACTGATACAGCTAGCTACCATGTCTATACCCGCCTTTAATCGTTAACAACGTCTACTTCAATCTCAATTCTAGCTATCCATATGCCCTATTGGGCATAAGTTGAATAGTAAACCTATAAAAGGACTGGCCTTCCTTTCATTTCCCACTTTCTATCTTTATATATAGGATGCCAACCTCCCGCTACATCAATAGGCCGTCCAAGCTAGAGAACATGCCTAGTAGTAAATAGAACTTCAATTCGTTCATCCCTCTTCAAACAACCTTTGTGGAAAAAGCAAGAAAAACAGTTATTTACTGCTCCCCGGACTTATGAAAGCTGTGCCTACAATAACTTTCTGGAATTCCTAGTCACCACTTTTCTTCAAACAACCACTACATTACTTAAAGGTGTGCCTATTACTATGCCAGGTGCCTAACGTGCGTTTTATTTCCAACCGAGGGAAAACTAGGTTCTATCTCCGTTCTTGCGTACGTAAATAACTTTACTTATGAAACCTAGCAATACGATAACTAGGAGGAGGAGTAGCCTATGCCTAGAAACTTGATTATCTCGATTATGCAATAGCCCGGTTCAGAGAGACAAGCCGCCTATTTCAAGAAAGACCTATACCATATGGTTCTCTATCCCCGCCTAGTTCTTTATTTTTCAATACATACGGTCATTCCAAGGGTAATATGGCATTCAACACAACGTTGGTATGTCACTCTATTAAGAGGCCGCCCATCCAAAGAGAGGGACTGGGTGGGCTTTCCGGTCTTCCGCTCGCTCGTTCCGCTGTAGTTACACTCGCTGGGTAGAAAGAGCTTTTAGGTTGAGAATAAGCGTGCCAGTATCGTTGTATTCGAATTCCTTCTATGGTAGGTAAGAAGAAGGAAGGACAGACACTTTCATAAGGAGAAAGAAATGGAAGTTGACTCGAACGTTAGGAACTCTGAAGACTAGACCTACTGTACAAATAGGAAGGTAAGTAAGATCCCAGAAATTCTGGTTTTTTTAATATTCCTCTGGAATAAACGTAGTAAGAGAAGAAGAGCGAAATAATAAGCCACAGTATCAGCACTAGGGGGGCTGGTCTGGAATGACATAGATAAAGACATTGACTTTCACTTGGCTGTCTATGTTGACCGTAATGGGATGACCCAGGAGCTTTTTATCTACTTTCTTCAGTAAGGAAACTGTATCGACTCACTGAACCGCATGAAAAGGTTTTGGAAGATTCCCAAGAATGAGAAAACATGCATGAGCCTCGTATTCTATTCTTCTTTCTTCCAAAAGAAATCCATCTGTCTATCGTAGACAGGCAGGTGATTAAAATTCGGAATCCGCCTAAAGTGACCCTCCCAATGAGCATTTACTTCACACGCCCCTTTCTCTTGGTTCAACCACGTATTCAAGTCGTCCTCTCTTTTTTTCCTATCAAAAAATCCCATACATACGATTAGGCATAAAGATGGCTTGATTCACAACTTGATTGATATACGAAATTGTTCTATCCTCATTCAAACTTCTTTTAAAAACCGGTGAGTCGTTACGTTAATTAGTGGAAGCGAAGGTACCACATCTTTTCTTTCCTCAACATAGAAATATGAAACTGAACCAGCAGTCGAAACATTGTTAGGCTTCCAATTTCACCCTTGCTTTGCTTTCCTAGTGAAATCTCCCCATCCATTGCTTTACCAGGAAGAATAGGTGCTTATCCCTCTACTCTAGCTCGCAATCCAGGCGGTAGGTTCATTAGGCTTTTCTACTCGAAATAGAAATCCCTTCCTTAGGCTACTGAGAATAACTCTATTCTTAGCGACAAGACAATCCACTCCAAACTGGCACTTTGCTTATTCACTTCCATCCAATAAGTGACAACGATCTTGACAAACGTTGAGAATGAGGAGGAAGTATTCCCTACATAGAATAATTAAAAAAGTACCAGGAACTTTTTTTGGAGTAGTGGTTTGAAACGTGGTGAAAAAAATGAAAGCATTAAAAAGTCACGCATTTGTCGGTCGGTGTTACCAGAGAAACAGGTATCTGTACCAAGTCAAGAAATCCTTTTCTAAAACTACAGCTGTGCAGTCTCATTTGATCTATATATGATTTTCATCAAAAAAAAAGAAAAGAAAAAGAAGAACAAAGAAGCTCTGAGTCACTCCTTCCTATCTACTGCTTTTTTTTATTTACTTTGGAACCTTATAAAGTCGACGTAACTGGATCTTAGACTCTCGGCAAATAACAGGGATTCTGTTCCAATCCGGATCGCTTAGGAAGATTTGAATACGCACAACTGGTGGCCTATCGAGGAAACTCCCTTTTCTTTGCAAAACCTCATTTTGGAATAAAAAGCGGTAGGTATTGACAGCACTTGAGCTCATACTCGTTGAAGGGAATGTTAAGTCGAAAAGTGTTTGTTGGCAAAAAAGGAAAGTAGGGCATTGGGATTAGGTCACGATAGTCTTTTTCGCTAGGTCAAAGTAATAGGCGGAGTAGGGCAAGTAGGGCGGCTAGGGTTGTTAGGCAGCAGCAGGTATAGATTTATGTATGGCATAGTCGACGGAGTGAGTGGGTATACCTCCCCCAAGAAGCAGGTTGGTAGCGTTGTCGAGCACACAGCGATGTCGGTAAGCGTTCGTCAAGAAGAAAACATAAGGATAGGAATGCCAGAAGGCAGAAGACAAGTTATTTAAAATTTCAATTATATACATGGTAAAGACAGCAGAGAAACCAAGACCAGACTCACATCTCAGAGTGCTGCTTGGCTCTTCTTGGATCTGCCCATCGGAGAAATAATAGCAACATACGCCGGTCCAAGCTGCAGTGTTTGTTTCATTCTTTATTTCCACGGAATAGAAGGCAATCAACCAATAGGACAGGCACAGAAACAAGAGCAACAGGAACAGAAGGCGAAGAAAGAATAGTTCTACTCGGCAACCACCGAAACAAAAACACGTATTCCGATTCAGGGAGGTACAAATCTACCAGGAGATGCTTTAGGCGAGACAGCAGAATAACAGGAATAACCCCCCGATTCTCTAAATACGCCAAGTGGGCCATCCGAATCAAGAATTCAAAGAGAGAGATCCGCAGGCGAGCGAGTTCGGCAGGCAAACAAATCAAGTGAAAAGAAAGATCAAAGGCAAAGAGCAGAAGAGAAAGCAACAGATCCAGGACTAAATATACCAACAGATCAAGCAGATAGAGAAAGAACAGAAGATACAAACTCTCCACCAGGCTAAGAGAGCAGAAAGAGAAAGAAACCACTTCCACTCCTATGTCTTCAAACTTGTCTCCACTTCAAATTGTTACTACCACTCCCGTTACACTCGCTGGCTCCGAGCACTTACGTTACACTCGCTCTTTGTGGCTCGCGTAATTCCGTAGCTCGCGGCTCGTTTCACTTCCGTTTCACTCTGCTCTTTTGGCTCGTTCCACTTCCGTTTCACTCGCTGGAGAGAATTTCATGTTTTGAACTCTCTTGAGTTCTTATTCTATTGGCCTTGGTTCTACCAAAGAAAAAAAGAAATGCTGTTCGGCTCGAGTCACATCTATCGACTCTTTGAGAGTCCACTATTTACGATAATATGCGATCGCTCGATTTGCTACGATCCACTGCCCCCCCTTATAGAGAAAAGGAAGAAAAAACCAATTCATCATGCTGGCCTATCTCTACGCACGGACCAAGCCAGGAGAAGACCCCACCTTCACATTAGACAGACACACGGGTGGGACTCTTTCTTTTGGTTGCCAGCACGAGGTACCCGGGCAGTGGGCCCAGACCTGACTTTGTACGCCCGCACAGGTTTGGTGGTTGAACTGTGGCCCTGCCTCTTCCAGTGCTAGAGGCGAGGTTTACCTCGGGCTACGCATCGTAATTGAAGGTGCTCTAGCGCGTGCTAATGCGAGAGAAACACCATGGAGAGGTATCTTCTTTGCTGGCGCCGGACAGCACTCCGGAAAGCGAGTGCTGCCTCTTGATGAGCTTGCGTTGGGGGTGATTGCAACCCAAAAGCACCACTTGCCGGTGTTAACAAAAAAAGAGTTTAGAAGCTGAAAAATGATTTGAATGAAGAAATTTTATTTATTCTCTATACGTGGTCGTACCTACATCACATCAGTCCCACTCCGCTGTTCTTTTTCTACAGGAGTTGGATTAGTTACTACAGAAGGGCTGGTTGCGGAGCGTCGAACGGACGTTAATCGCGGGTTGTTGAATTGAGTTTGAAAAAGGTGGTGGACTCCGGGAATGCTCAGTTATTAAATTCACTGATATTGCGAGCGATTGTCAAGCATTTTGATCCGGTTATAGACGGCTATGCAACACTGACAATTACTGTGCTGTGAAAAAGGAAGATGTGCCCGGGTCGATGAAATATACATTCACTATTTAAAATGCAATGGCTTTAACAAATCACAGTGGAGAACTTATGCCTAACGAAATCTCAGGCCAGTTGTTGTACCAATTAAGTGAGAAGCTTTTTACTCGAGACTCAGGAAAAGGTATTATTAGAGGTATTATTCTGAGGCTGTATACTACCAGTGTCAAAACTTTGAAAGTTTTGTATTCTAATGAAGAGGTTTATATGATAATAAAAGAAAAATTTCAGAGCAGTAGCTCAACCACCATTAGAAGAAGAAGACGCTAAAGAGAGGGTATAAACAATAATTAAAAGGTTAAAACCTAGCAAGAAGACAAGATCATCTTTCCTAGTGGCTTATATTGAGACAGTGCTAATTGAAAACGAGGATAAAATAAATCATGTTCCATATGCAGCGGGTTTAATGAGGGTTATCCCAGGTGAAATGCTTCCACCTAAACTAAAGATTCAATCATCTATTGGTATAGTGAGGATTTTATCACCGAGGATAGCTTTGCTTCAAGGAGTAAGGCAATGATGAATTCATTTCTCAGATTCATGGGGAAGATGGTGAAAAGAGAGAAAAGGAAGAAGATCATATATTTTAATAACTTTTCTCGCTTCGATGGTATTATATTAATAAGTCATATTATCACTAATATTCCAGAGTGGGAAGTGAAACCGTTGATGATAAATAATGAGCTCTACCAGTTAGAAGTGTTTTCAGGAAAGAAGAAGATCATGACATTTCGCGATTCATTGAAACTTCTCCCAGGTAGTCTCAAGAGTCTTGGCAACAGTTTATGCCCAAGGAGGGAAGGGCGATGTTGATCATACCGCGGTTGGATTGCATAATATAGGTTCAAGAAGGTCTGAATTGCTGTCATATATGAAGCAAGATATATACTTGTTGGGTGGTATCATGTTGAAAGCACAGGATATTTATTGGAGCGAATACCAGGTAGACATAACAACTAAAATTACACTCCCTTCATTAGCGCTCGCTATATTTAGGCTAAACTATTATAACGAGAAGGATACACCTATTGGAATTCCTAATGACAACGCTGATTATCCGTCGTGGGTACTACGGTGGTCATGCTGATGTCTATATATAAACCAAGGGGTGAGAATCTTGACTACTATGACGTGAACTCTTTATACCCTTTCGTAATGAAGGAATTTCCATTACCAATAGGAAATGGAACCTGACATGGCAATTTAAGTGAGCACAAGCTTGAAGACTTGTTTGGCTTTATCGAAGCCTTTGTGAGTTGTCCTCCATCAATTCGCAATCCACTACTTCCCTATCGAGACCAAGATAGCGACGTGCTTCTCTTTCCAACTGGTCAATTTAGGGGAGTGTACTATAGTGAGGAGCTCAAGTATGCGGAGAAGATCGGATACACTATAATACCGCTAAGAGGGTATCTTTATGAAAAGGGGTACGGTATGTTTGAAACCTTTTTTAAAGATCTCTTCAGTGGCCCAGAAAGAGGGTAATAGTGGACTATCATACGTGTATAAAATCCTAATGAATAGCCTTTATGGTAGGTTTGGGATCAACCCTCGGAGTACAATAACTTAAATCACAGATTTCTCTCGTTATCAAGAGTTAATGATGTTGAGTAGCTTCCAGGGCGCCGACCGAGCCCTTGAAAATTCCTGGTTGGTGTCCTACAAATCGTATGATAGCGAAACTCAAGAATACTATTCTCACCCAAGGAACGCTGCTGTTCAAATATCAGCCGCTATTACTGCTGGTGCACGCATACACATGTACCCCTACATTAGCCGTTCAGATTGCTACTATACCCCGATACCGACTCCGTTGTTCTTAGCCAGCAACTACCAGATGAAGTAGTAGGTAGTTAATTAGGAAAGTTCAAGCTAGAGTATAAGGTCAAGGAAGGGATCTTCCTAGCCCCTAAAAGCTATTGTTTGATTCTGAGACAAGGAAATCAAAGTGCAAAAAGGTGCTGTCAAAAGCACAGTAACTCGGGAATGGTATAAGGCACAATATGAGGACTTGGACTTGAAACAGACAGTAACGATCACCAATCCCTTCCGTGTCTCAAGGAAAAGCATGACCATCGAGGAGAAATCCTCATCTTTCCTACTCTCATTGCCAGCATCCACTAAAAGGCTCAGAGTACTTGATGGCTCCTAAAAATGGGTGGATACGGAGCCTATTCAGTTAGATTTTAAATTGTCTTTAAATGTTGAAGCACTCTCCTTACTAGCACTAGCATTTTGGGAGAAAATAAAACCTCATGTCTCCGGGGAAGTGCAAACGGAATCTAAGAATAGACACTCTTCTTATAAGAAATGCCTTAAGAAAGATAGGAGCACAACTAGCAATAGTAAAAAAAAAGTAAACCGTACGGGTCAAAAAACCACCAAACTAGGTGAAATGAATCAAACCTACTGGCCGACGAAAGCGCCTCCCTCCGCCGCTCTTATCCACCCTGAACCAAACAAAAGTATTTCTGCTTTCAAAAGAAGCTAGAGCGTCAAATAAGGAGGAAAAGGCTAGTCATGGCGGATCCGCATGCCTCATATATAAATCACATCGACGATCGCCTGCTCTAAAGAAGCTATATCAATGAACTTCAACATTGTGCGTTGGGCACCCAAGCTCTACTTTCACGAGAAGGCTGTTTTCAAGGCCTAACATGGCATGTTTATGAGCCGGTTGAACTATACGAAGAGTCCTCCCCATTCCATTGCTCTAGGCCAAGGCTGGCAAAAGTTTTTGACTGCATCTCTGTTCGCTTGAAAGTAAATCCTTTCTTGCAGAACCTGCAGTTATTCGTGGCGTGGAAGTAGTTTCGAAAGAGAAGATGGAGTAGTGGAGTCGGGATAAGGAGAGAGATGCCTTTGTTAGGTAATGGAATTGTGTTCTAAGTAAGTGAAGTGCTCCCTTATTCTTTGAGAGTTATTTTTTTGTTGTTGTTTTATATAGATGCAGCAAGAAGTACTTAAGGCACGTGAGGAGGCTAGGATTGCTCAAGAAAAAGTTTCATTGGTAAAGTCATTTGAAGAAACCCTCACTAGTATGATTTCTCTTTTAGCTTCTTCTATAAAACATAACCTCTAGTCCCCTTGCCTGGCTTTTAATCAAATATAAGTATTAAGAAAATACGAAAAAAAAGATACCCAAGATGCAAATTTTCTATCTGTTGGTATAGTGTGGTCTTTATTTAAGGATCTGTGGAATTCTCTTACTTAATATTTTAAGGGGTTTGTAGTATGCTTTCGTGTGATAACATCTGTAACAAAACTTGAGAAAACAATGATTTATTCAGAAAACTGGCTCTACCATAAATGTTACGTGTAGTGCTGTCAGCAGCAGCAAGACATTCAATATCGCTGGTCTTACGAGAAACTTTTCAGGAAAATGTGGGGCCCGCCCGCGCTGAAGTATTAGAAGCAGTTGAAGGGCTAGCGTTACTTGTGGGTCAATCAAAACACTCAACAGATTGTATCATCTCCTTTGTTGAGGAGCTTTTCCATAATTTATCCACCTTGTCAAAGATGCTGCAGGTACTAATAGAGATACGTCTTTTTGGAAGTCGTCACATAAAAGGTCCCCTTTATCTGGCTGGTTTGTTTACCAAGATGTAATTCATAGTTTGTAGTCTGACACTTCTGAATATTTTGCTTTTCAGGAGGTCAAATCATCTGCTGATGGAGAGATCTTGGAATTCAAAACTTTATTAAGTGAATTTGAGATGCTAACTATAAAATTGTCCGGAAAAGCTAAGGACCTTAATTTAGAGAAGGTGATATTACTGTCATAATTTTTGACCATTTCAGGTTCCAAATAAAAGTAGTCTACTGTTGAGGTCAATATGGGTTGGTTGGGTTTTTCCATCTCTAACTTAATATAGAGATGTCTATTTTCCATGTTTCTTATATTTCCTTTCTGTCAATTGCAGAGCCTCTTGGAAGGTCAGTTGATTGATTGTCAAAGTGAAATTTAAAAGTTGAAGTGTGATATAAATAGCCGTGAGAAGACCATGGTCCCTTTTCAAGTGAGTTGTGCGTCCATATAATATATTTTTCATTGTTCACTTCCAAACCCGACCACAAGGCAAAGATTCGAAGTAGTTCAGCCAGCTCCTCGGCCTCTTGCCATTCTGCCCTTCCAAAAATCACTAAATCATCCGCGTATAGGCAGTGTGCTCTTTGTTGGTGTTTTTGCGGTTCTTGGCTTTTGGCCTCTCAACGTTCCCAGCCACGGTTCATTTCGTCAAACCTACGCCTTATTACCGCTGGAGTCATCCCTTCTTCATTATCCTCTTGTTTTCTACATTTACCATGTTGACATTCAAAGAAGGATGGGGTGTAATTTTATCATCTTTTGAAAGCTGAGGTCCTGGGAAACTTTTCTCGGAACTCGAAGCTACGTGCAGCTGCCTTTGGAGGTCTTTAGCAACTCGGACTCTTCTGCTTAACATGTATTCACGATTCGCCAAAGCCTGAAGCTTATTCGGGTCAGTAGGCATACCCACAGGGGGTGGGGGTGTGGATGGTCCCTTTTTCAAGTGGAGTTCAAAACTCTTTCTTTCATTCAAATATGAACTACCCGGGCTCCTTTGCTTCTTTCTCTCCTCATTCATGCATCTAATCTAGGAGAACGCCTACCTCTTCACTTGAAACCTAGGACCGAAGACAAGCCCATTTTTTCGGGACATTGCTTACCTTGGCAAGATTTAGTTTGACCGCAGATGAAAGAAAGAACTACCTTTACCACAACCACTGGCGTATGCGGTATACGGGTGTAAGGTTTAGGTCTAGATGGAGGTTGTTCTGGAACAAGTTATAGTTCGCTTCGGTCCTGGTAACGCACAGTGCTTCTTTCTACTATGTCATAAAAGGCTGGTCTAATTCCAATTTTTTCAATTTGACAGAAGATTTAAGCGACTTCCTTCTTAGTATCTTCCCAGGCTTTCAGCGCAGCTTGTTCATCTTCTCTCCTTCCACCCAATGAATTAAATCCTAATGGAAAAGAAAGAAAGTGCTTATGAGGAAGCAAGGCAAGAAGCAACATCTTTCACAGCATCTGGAGCCACTCAAGAAATAGGAAATCTAGTGATATTCTTACTGAAACCATGACAGCAACATCCATTATGTTTCTCCCTTAGGTAATCAATAATGAAGGAAATGCAGTTCCTTTAGGAAGTTAATAATATGGGTATTTACTCATTTCCATCGTGGGATTCTAATATGGTTAAGAAAGAAAAAACATCTAAAACGAAACTTGACTAACTAAATAAAGATGCATTATCTTATTAGTACACGAGCACATGAGTATTATGGTTCTATACATCCAACTATGCAATCAGAAGGAGGTATGAAAGAAATGCTATTGTTTTTTGGATATAATTGCGAGTCCTCTATTTATTTTTCTGGGTATACGTGTCAATTGGCACTTTTGCGAGTCAAAGTTGGTGAAAAATCCAATCGCCAAATTCAACCAATCAAGTCGTTGTAGTATAGTGGTCCGTATTTCCGCCTGTCACGCGGACGACCCGGTGGGTTGAGCCAAGAACATGCCTTTCTCTACTCTGCCTCTGTTCCCACATACAACTGCTATTTCGTTATTTTAGAGTGTTTCTACTAACGAGTGTTATTTGCACGTCTTCCAAAACGATAAGCATCTGAGTTGCTTTCAGTGTCGGGTCCTAGCAATTGAGACGACAGTATTTGAATAAGCGGCGGAAGAGGGTGGACTACTAAAGGCTCGACCGAACCCTTTCTCCTAACCAAGTAATAGAGCTCTACTAATGGGAGTAGCGTAGATAAAAGAATTTGCTGCTTTGGTTCAGAGCTTTAATCGTAATATTCTGCAGTCTCTGCATCAATGCACTCACTTCCTGGTCAAAAAGGGGTTTATATATGGGCCCAAGAGATTTATACGAAGTAGTGCACTTCTATAATGAAATAGAATTCTAATAAGAAGCTTACCTTAACTCAGAAAGCTTTCTTGGTGAGGGCTAACCCCTGCCCTGAGATATGTATTTTGATTCCTTTCTTGAATCTCTGATTTAGTAAATCAAAGAAGTGGAAAAAATCCAATTTGTGATCCTGGAATCTACAGTTCAAAAAGTAGGAAAACTCGATCGACGGGAGAGGTTGTTTAAGAATCGGGATAGGCACTGTGAAAGAAAGAGTGAGATAGACGTTTAACATAAAGTGCTAGCTAGCAAGCATTCCTTTAGCTATGAATCCGATTATATGCTAAAGGAATCAGAAGAGGTGCGAAAGCCAGAGCTTACTTGCCTTGTACCTCTTCCTTTGCTAACTCCGCCTGTACTTGAGCATTAACTAAAGCATTAACTAAGCCTTTCTCTTCAATTCAAGCTTGACCACTTGCCAGTTCCCCTTCAATCCCACCCGTACTCCCTACAATCCAGCAATCCTACAACACAGAACTTCTAGAACAAGAATCTCCCTACTCGCCGAAGGAAGAGGCATCTCATGCCCAGCTGAACGGAAGGTCAGTGTGCCGGAGCCCAAAAGAGGATTTCCCATTACCTGATGTAAGAAGCCGTGGAGATTGTCACGATGGGCTATAGCTTTGACGGAGGGGCAAGCGTTGGCGAGTAGCAGTCTGTCTAATATTTAGATCATTGATAGGAATTTGGTTTCAAGTGGCCTCCTACACCACTATACTCTTCTCTACTCCTTTCATAAACCTTTTTGAAGGCATTCAAAGCATACCAAAAGCTATTTGAGCTAGCAAATTCTATATCTATCTATATCTATCTCTGATCTGACCTCATAAGAAATAGTATTTGACTATGGAATAGAATGTGAAGCCTTCTATGGGTGTACTGCGAATGAACCATTCTTAATCTTTTATAATAAAGCAAGCCTCAATTTATCAAAAGTAAAACTATATTGGACCTCTGTGGTTTTGTCATTCAACTCTGATGGGTTAATATTACATATTGAGCATACCATGCTTTCATAAGAGCGCATGAATTCTTCCACATGCTTTTCCCAGATTTTACGTTGTGAAGTGCTCAGAGATGTAGGAGATAAAGAATCCCATATTTTCTTCAATTCACCACAAGTAAGGATCCTATTAGACGCTTTCACTCCCATTCTCACTCTTTCTATATCAGCTGAGTAAGGCGAAGCATGCCAGTCTATATTTTCATTCATTAGTCCTGAGAATTTTGGGCTGTATCGTATAAGATTATCGTAAGTCAAGTAGACGGTTTATCAAGAATAGAGAGAGGAGAATTCAGTTTCAGAATGGATTCAATATAATAGCTTGGCATTTTCCCCGCATAAACTGCAGAAGTTAGAAAGCAATCATGAACAGTATATATTGGAATTGACTCATATAAGGAGCACCGAGCTATAACTAAGCTAGCAATAGTTGCATCCATTTGATGTATAAAATTGGCAAAGGTAGCACGTAGGCTCTTCTTTCTTTTATCCCTTTTCGTACTTGGAATGGCCAACGTTATCTTATGGCGCTTATTTTTGTTCCGATCATACACCCAAACTTGGATTGTGGTTCCGTCCTGTACGGAAGTAAGTAATATATTTATGTACCGTACAGGCTTATTCAAGAATGCCGCAAACCATCCAACCTCGTTTACTTACTAATTTCATTAGATTTATTATAGATGGATATTCATTATTCCAATATAAATAACAAGATTTGGCTAGCTTATTACAATCTTTAGCTGACAAATAAGAGCCTATCTATGCTGCTTTTCTGAATGAATATCTTGAGCAGCAGCATACATTGATTTTCCATAGACTAGAGGCATGTAGATAGATTTCATAAGATTACGAGAGAGGAGACTTGATATCCCGGGTCAAACTCTTTATGAATAGCACTGCTCAGTTCCTCTAATAAAGTGGTGTATAGGTCATGCTTATGTCTGCTTTTCGTCCACTTTATCAGGTTGGTTTGCACCGCCAATTCAACATGAAACAGCATGAAGCTCATCAGCTGGTAGGCACTAGATGAAGCATCCATGCTATGCTAACTGGAATTGCAAATTGCGTATGTACCTTTCATTATTAACTGCAAAGTATGGGTTCTGTCTTAAATGGAGGGTGTAACTGATGAACTGAAAGGGTTTTTTTGCATCCACTGCTTTCTTAATTACTTCCTCATACCCATTATTTCCATGTATAAGATTGGCTGTGTATTCTGCTGCTTCCTCCACATTTGTGAATGATTTGAAATGCATACCAGTTGCTACATATAATAGTTTTTATATATCATGAAGTTTTTTATCTGTTATAGCTGATTCAATCTCTGGATCGTGATCAGAAAAGAGAATCATCCTATTTCATTCCTTCGGTACTCCACTGTAGTGAGTTCCTTCGATACTCTACTGTTAGAGTACTCATCTTATCCTATATAGCTAGCAGCTGTACTGAATTTCTATTGGTCTTTTATCGGAACTCGTGCTTTCGTGAGTTGAAAGCAAGCCGCCCGATAGTGGACCGTGTAGTTCCGCTCGCTCGTTCCACTTCCGTTACACTCGCTGGGGCAAGGAATACGATTAGAGAGCTGGTAGGACAGTAGTTTCCGCAGCTGTAGTAGAATAGAATGTTGCACGCACAGTATAACGTTTAGTAGTGGAAACAAAGGGATAAGCAAATAGTGCTTACTCCTCCCTAGGCAAGATAGTGTAGTCCTTCCTCGATAGGCAAGATCAGCCAGCCCCTCCCTGTGCTTGACTTACCTGGGGCATGGAATAATAGAAGAAAGGAATACATAAGGAACTACTTAATTTCGTATAACGGTGAGAATTGTTCATCAGCACCAACCTATGCCTAGAGTTACGTTCATTGCTTCCTTCTTCGCTAGCTTTAGGGAATGGAAGTCGGTACTCTCTCTCATAGAATACCTGTAGTTTAAGTCGGTTATACCACCTGTAGTAGGCAAGAGCTGTAGGGAAAGAAAGAACATATTCTCAGCGGAAAGAAAGAGCATATTCAAATGAAATAGATTCTTCCCACCAAGGAGAGTAGTAGGTTTACTTTGGTATATGCACACGGGTATAACTTGCACTCCATTGAATATAGGGGGTATTTACTTGAGATATAAAGATCTACTTACTTGAAATCCTTTTTTGAATCTCCACGCTCCGTGTTTAGTAAATAGGCCCAGCCAGGGACTGTGATGGGTAAGACTCGACGAGAATCCGTCCTCCCATTAGTCAGAAAGAGCAGTCCATTTCTATAAAACTCTCTTTCCTTTTGATAAAGATAAGCAAAGGAACTTATGCTTGAAGACCTTATCCATACTGTCCATAGGAATGAAAGCTCGCTATTTCAACTCGTTCAATTCACTCGACTCTTACTCCAACCCGACTAATAGGCCAACGAGGGGTGACCTAAACAATACTCCAATCCGCCTTGGAGCCTACTTCTCTTCCGAATCCAAGACTTGGTTCAAACTTGAAAGCAGCAAATCTGTAACCGAAGAACCCATAAATTCAGAGTTACCGAGACCCTCGCCTACTTTTCGAATACCGATAGACGCCTGGCGCAGTGCCCCAGCAATTAGGAGAACTTTTCACTACTTCGTCACGAGAGTAGACCATGATACTCATCAAAAAAAAAGAGTAGAAGATGATGTCAACGACTCGCAATCGGTTGAACTTGATCCAAATCATCCACCTATGGTCAGTACAACTAACCAAGCAGCGGTACCTTCTGAGCAACTCCCGTCAAACGATCAACGTGGAAAGAGTTACAGTAGTACGTGATCCTGGATTGAAGGCCGATCCCTACACCTGGCTTCGGAAATAAAAGAAGGGGCATACCTCAATACACCTTTTTTATCATCCTATCTATTCGCTCAGTACCCGGAGGGTAAGCAAAGCTTCTCGTATTAGTGAGAAATCGCCTTTCAAAATACCATTAGCAGAACCAAACAAATTCCTTTAACTTGACGTCTACTGAGCAAATCATTGTTTTTTCTTATTGTTGAGTTATGTGATTTATATTTCTCTCAAGGATTTCAACAAGATGTCAGTTTTCCTGGTTTCAAGTCGGTTTGACTAGTCACTTCTGCCCCCTGTCGGTTAGGGATGCATGCGAAAAGTACCGCCTGCAGCTTGTTTATTCAAGGTTTACGGACGCAAACAACGTTGATTGATGTGGTAGGGTAAGGTAAAGATAAAGGGTGAGACCTCATATCCCGCTTTTGATTTTCATCTTTAATTGGTGAACGTGTGAACTTTGCAGAGGATGTGAAATAAGTATCTCCAATAGTAGTGAGCGGAACTCCATCAGTAGATCCCCCCGCCCTACCAAATTGATCGAAGAAAAATAAAAATAAAAAAGAGAAAAGAAAAGTTGAAGAATCAAAATAGAAAACATAAAGAATAATGAGCAAAATTTTCATGCATATGCCAAAAGAATGTCAAATTTGTCGCATCTCCCTCTTTAGAGCAATAAATATGAAGCATTGCTCTACATACGCAAGAAATATTCTTATAGAAAACACGATTCCATTATCTGTATATCTCCCCTTGCTATTTACTTCAGAAGATACCTAAACTACTAGTCCTGCTTTTTTCTCTACAAAGGTGGAGAAGAGCTAATTTGGTACTGAAACATGAAATTCGGAGAGGTAGTAAATAAGTGGTGCTTTCCATGTATTACTCTTCCAAGGGTATTTATGATATTAGATAATAGGGGTGAAATCCTTTGACAGTACCAGTACTTGACAACCTCAACAACTTCTTTCAAGTCAAAAGCCAAAGAAGCTCCCAAAAAAGAAACTCACTTTAATGGACTTGTTATTGGATATGAAGATAGCTTATCGAAAACATGTTATGCGCTTTGACTATCTCTTGATACTGCATCAAGGATTGTTAAGTTAATATATGGTTCAATGAACGGTGAACTATGTATCAGATCTCATCACTATTATATGCATGATACACGTACATATAGATGATGCAAAAGGTGTTGGATTTGAAAGTGAAACTTTGATGTTGGCCGCAAAGATTGTCTATGGATCCTAGCCTGAAATATTTTGCAGGGACATACAATACAAGAAATAAGCCAAAATATAAATAAGAATTACATACATGGTTGTTTGAGAGTGCAGAAAGAGAAGTGAGCGATATCTTGTTTCTAGAAATAGATAATCTATCCTGACCCCACATCGTAAAGCTTGATATTCCATTTGTATGCCCCCGAATTACGCAGGACTGAGACCCAAAATTCCTGGACAATTGAATTAATTAAATCATACGAGATGAGCCTTAGGGAGAAAGCTGTTAAATAAAGTTAGACTGAAATTAGTGAGACATTGAAAGGAAACTAGAAATTGACCTGGTCCCACAATCGCAAAGTTTTTTCAAGAGAACTTGACACAAGCATGTTATCCTTTAATGCCGCTAACTGTGGACATATGCAACCAAACGTCATATTATTTGTCATTTTGGAAGCTCGGAAGCTAAGAAATAGAGAGGAGGGGCATAATCAGAAGGCAAATGCTGACTAAGAAGACGCGATGCCTCCCTCTTCTGCTTGCTTTGAGAACCTTTCTCGGCCAAAGCATCCGGTGGTATCAATTGTGAATTTTACGTACCTGATGCTGCCCCAGTGGCAGCCTGTTGTATCAGGACACTGCATCATCCTTCCATTGCAGGTTAGGCCAAAGCTGTACAAGTTTCACCGTTTGGTATTGGCCATTTTGCGTTTTCTAATATTTAGGCCTGATCAAGTTAGCATGTATTGTTGGCGTAAGAATTTGAATGCTGATGAAACTTGCCTTTCATTTTCTTTCATACTTATTCTTTTTCCTTGCAGGTTGTAGAGTAGATCACACAACAAATAACTTTCGCAAGTAAGATGGCGTGGTTTTCATAATTGAAGATTGATGAGAGCTCCAGTCCATCTCAAATTTTCTTGCATACATTTCTGTAGCAGTGGAAAATGTTTTATGCTCAGGACCTTGGTTCTATAGTGTACAAGCTTTTATGTAGCAGGATAAAATGTTTTATACTCAGGATCATGGATCTTATAATGTATAAAACTTCTTTGGCTTTATAGTTATAGTTGCAAAAATCCGTAAATTGAATGTTTTATGCTTTTGACTTGATGAAATGTCATTAATATTTGAAAGCTCTGCATTGTTAATTAATTAGCATAACAATTTGGTAAGCGGCAAAAATGAATTCCCAGCCAGATTGAGTATTTGGTATATATTTTGCAATAAAGTAAAGCACAAATTAAAGGTCAAAAATCAAGCCGGAAGGAAACCATATTTTCGACAATCGGAACCTTTACTTGTTTTGTTGCAGAAAGAAGTTAAGGGAGAAAAATAAATCTACCTCGCCGGAAGAAAAAAGATAAATACTAGTTTTGATCCGGAATGCAATAACTTAAAGCAATGACTTATTTGTGGAAAGGAAGAATGCTTTATTACGGTGATCAGATCAATGATTTATACTCATCTCTCTTGTCAGATGTTTTTTAACACTTGAAAGATGGCTTGGATCCTTCACTTTATGAAGTGGTAAGTCAGACACAACCAAGAAAATTAGTGAGGACCTTCTATATGCCCCCTCTTTTAAGGTCAAACCATACATACCATATCTTCTTATAAAAATACTAGTATGGAGACTTTATGAAAGTCAAATGAAAGCATCAAAATAGCTAAGCTCTTCGTGAGCTTCTGGATCAAAAAGTACCCTGCTATTATGAATTTAATGAAGTTAGTTCAGGATGGCTTGCGTCTGTGTTGGGTCGACCAGTACGTTATAGCAATAGTAAGGATTCTATGTCTATGAAAAATATCCATCAAAGGGTATATGACGGAAAAAAAGGTAAGAAACATAAACTTGAACTACATGTTCCTACCACTCACTACGAGGGACCGGAGGAAAAGCAACCTTCGCCAATTTTCTTCATCAAATGGATTCCTGCTGGAACTGTAGTTCACTTTGCTTGTGAGCACAAAGTACCTATTTATACAGTAAATGATCAATTTCTTACTACTGCTATTCATGCTTCTAATCTTCCATATATATACTAGCTAGGTTTTATTGCTCTCGGCGATCCTAAAAAAAAAGTGAATTTAGAATAACATTATGGGAAATGGTAAACATTCTTAAAACTTTCTGGAAGAAAGAAAAAACTTCTTTTTGGATGATACCCCAAATAGCGACTGGTGCTCTATATTGACTTTTTCAAATGCATTGGGTACTAATGCCTTAGAAGAAATGTTGGCATCTATAGCACCTGAGTTCACTACCAGTAGGGAAAGGAGGTTATGGGATAAACATTGTAATGCTTTACTCCTTTATTATAGTCCATTTTTTCATCATGTCAATGATTACGCGGGATAAGTTGATTATGAATCCAATTTTGGGGATTTGACTGCTAATTTCACACTTGATTCGAACCAAACTTTTGCTTTGCATTATTAGTTAGATATTAAAGAAACTCAATTTCTTTACTCTCCAAGACGGCTCCGCTGAAGGCAACAAAACACAAGTAGGGCAACGAGGCTGTTATGTTAAGGAGGGATGAGCCCAGAAACTGTTTGATACCAAAAGGTCCTTCCTTTAGAAGCCACATAACCAAGAATAGAAAAATAAGCAACATAACCTAGAATAGAAAGAGAAGCCCCATGAACACACCATCACTCTGTCACCAGCAGCAACACAAGCTGAAAAAACTGATCTTTCTACTCACAGTTTCAAGAAAGAAGTAGACCAAGAAACTAAAAGAAAAGTTTTGGTATAAGTGAGTATTTTGGAATGTGTGTCTTCTTACAAAACCGGGAATAATTAACACTGGGATTCATCGTTTTGGTTTTTTTAGGTGTTAACAAACATACCCGTTTCAGAGGAATTAGGATAGAAAGGCAAGAGGAATTTGGCCAAGAAAGACTAGTTGAAAAGACAAGATTGATAAAGAAGCTGGAAAGTGGAAGTGAGAAAACTACACATCGCCTGAGAAGTTTCAAGACTTGTATTCTTTCTGTGATGTCAAAAAATCTATGAAATAATATCTTACAATAGCTTTTTTTTCTCACTAAAGAAAGTGAAAGCTTGATACTGGTTTCATTTTTTTGATGTTTGAACAAGAATAGAATCATTCGATACTTAACGTTGGCTCACGTTCGTTTACCTGGAGTCAAAACCTATTTCCTTCTTCCGCGGAATCTTTCTTTGGATGAAAAAAGCATCCCCAAAGCCAACAAAGTGCTTTTTACTCTTATTTGAGTAGAGGCAGAGTAATCTGTCTTATTTGAAACTACTGTTTCCTTATTTTTCATATCTTCCCTCAGCTTCTAGTTTCAGCAATTCGTCTTATGTGTCTTCAGATTTGGTTTCCTTTCCGACTTCAAGATGTCCTAAAAATGAACAAATCTAAAAGCAAAAAGACAATATTCCTTTTGACTTTGGAGTGCTCAGAACAAAATTCCCAAGAAATAATAAATATTACTAATTTGAATATGCTTAGGTGCAGTCGTGTGGTAATTGGGTCAGAGCCCAACAGTTCTGGTTTGGTATATTTGCATATTTTGGTAGAAATCCATCCTCCTCTTTTGTGGGGAACAGTGGATCACCATGTCAAATCCAAGATTGAAGAATTTCTCAACCAAGTTCCTTCCCGAAGTTTCGCTAGAGCTCTCAAAAACATCGTGGACACTGACCAGGATCCCTTTTTTTACATTCTAGAAAATTCAAATCGCATGCTGTTTGAAACTAAAAAGAAAATAAGTACACCTTTATATTCCTGACACGGGTAAGCTGACCAAGGGTTCGAGTGAGAGATGAAAAGTGCTTTTAGGTTCTTATCTTTTATTCAGAAAACGTCGTTCTCCGGAAAAGCACTGGACTTGTGAAATCAAGACTTTTCTTTAGTTTAGCTTTGTAAAAGTTCCGGAAAGTTATAATTAGAAAAAGGGATAACCTCATGTTGTTCACTCTTAATGATCCTAGAGTACTGCATAACTCTCTTTCATCCAATCCTTCTTTTGTATGTAAGAAGCAAGCAGTCGATCGGAAGAAGGGCGAGTCGAGTTGAAAAGCGGAAGCCTTAAAAAAGTAAATTAGAGCAACGAGAATTTCTATCAGCTAGTGAATTAAATTAAACCTCTCTTAGGCTTACTGGTGATTATCTAACTAAGCAGGTTGCAATCCTTCAATTCCGAGAGCTTTATCTGAGAAGTTTTCCCTAGCTCCGTGAAAGAAAGGTAACTAGAAAAAGTCACTGGGTACTACCCTCCCTATGAAGCAAGACTTCGTGCTTCTGGGTCGACTATGAGTGAAAATGCTTCTCTCTCGTGAGTTTACTACAATAGGAGTGAGTTTTTGCTCCGTCATCTAGTAAAAGGCATTCATGGGTCGGGCAATAGAGAAGAAAGAAGCCTTCTTGCCTTCCGAGTGTAGAAGCTTCATGCAGCGGCGAGTAACATCAAAAAGATAGCCCGAGAAATCTTCAGGTCATGAAAAAAATAGAAGAAAAAGAAGAGAGAAAGATTGGAATAAAAGAGTATGTATGCGTTGATCGTTCATGGTTGTGCGTCTTTCTCAGTGAAAGAAATACGATTATGTTGGTGCTCAACGTGAATGTTTTCGCTTGTATGAGGACTCGCCCGATAGGATAGATCTTTTCTTTTCTAAGAGCTCTTTTCCTTTTTTTAAGAAAATATTCTCTGAAAAGTAACTTTTTTTCGTATCTAATACTAAAATAAAAAAGAAGCTGCTCCCCAAAGTGAGCAAGGCAACTCGGTAAAGGAGACTCTTCTTCATAGTTTTTTTGAAACAAACTCGCTGGGGGAAATGCCCTTCTGGGAGTTCTCAATACACGACTAAGGGAGGCAGTTGTTGATTCAGATTCCTAGAAATTCGTTTTGGGCCGCAGAATTAGCATGAAAAGAAAGCTTTCAACCACTTGGCTACTTTACTCTCGCAGAATCTAGCTGATTGTCAAGTTCTTGCTTGGTTATTGCTATGATGGAAAGGGGTCTAGTCTTCCTTCCGTGGATAGTTATTCTCATTCGGAAAGGCTCCAACCCTCAGTCAGCCGAAAGGGAGGGCGTAGCGCCGGATTTCCTTTACTTCAAAAAAAACCTTGTGAAATTCTGATGGTCCGGATCGCAAGCACTTGTCGAAAAGTGATGTGATC
>Ga0265324_10000584_pt1 | contig 24904 bp, 25 predicted proteins | sample 41419metaG_FD_198634 | JGI IMG/M metagenome (GOLD analysis project Ga0265324, IMG submission 198634) | Rhizosphere microbial communities from Carex aquatilis grown in University of Washington, Seatle, WA, United States - 4-14-19 metaG | ecosystem: Host-associated > Plants > Roots > Rhizosphere...
GGTATAACCGCGCGGCAGCCCGCGGCCGTTGTAGCGCGCCAATGCGCGGTTGATATCGTCCCGGAGGATTTCCCAATACTGGGCCGCCTCCGCCACCTTGGACTTCAGGTATATGAGGACGGGGGTTTCGACATAGCGCGGCAGGAAAAAGGTGCGTCCATCGACGACGCCCAGATCGGTGAGGAAAAATTCCTTACGCGCTTCCGCCAGGTCCTTCGGCATCGTGATCGCGTCGAGCGGGGCGATGAGATTGCGTCCCACCAAGGTCCGCGTCATGGATAAGGGCGAGGCGACCAGATCGATGGTGTCGCCTGCGGCCAGCAGCTCGGGCAGTTTGGCCGCATCCGGGGCCGGCGCGAGTTCGACGATGCATTTGTGCTTTTTCTCGAAAGCCTTGAGGATACGCGTCTTGTACAATGCCTCCTGTCCGGGGCGCATGTCCATGGCGACTTTGATGCGTACGGGGGCGGCGCAGCCGGCCAGGAACGCCGCGAGCAAAGCCGCGAGCCCAGCCGCGGGTAAACGCCCTGCCCATCGTTTGCGCATGCCGGATCCATTGTACCGCACGGCGGAGCCGCGCAGCTGAGTAACCGTTGGGTTATGGCACTAAAGCATGGCGAGCGGATCCATGTCCGCGCGCAGCTTGGTCTTCTGGGGGTGTTTGGGTTGATAGCGTTCCAGGGCCTGGTGCAAGGCCCATTGCATCTGGTTGGGGGCCTTGCCCTTGGCCACCAGATGCGCTCGGTAATGATCCTTCAGCTTCTTCAACGCGGCGAAGGCGGGACCCAGCACCTGGATTTCGGCCTGCTCCGCGAAGGGGCGGAACGCCGCCGCGAAGGCGCGCATATGCTCGTCCACCAAGGCCTCATCGGTGCCGGAGATCTCGACCAGGAGCAGACGGCGGAAGGGCGGATAGTCCAGCTCGCGCCGCCTTTCGATCTCGGCGGCGTAGAAGGCGGCGTAGTTCTCGTCCAGCGCGAAGGCCAGGAGCGGATTGTCCGGGCGGTAGGTTTGCAGGAAGACTTCGCCTTCGCCGTGCCGCCCCGCGCGTCCCGCCACCTGGGTGATGAGCTGGAAGGCGCGTTCCTGCGCGCGGAAATCCGAGAGCCCCAGACCCGCGTCCGCGTCCAACACTCCCACCACGTTCACCTTGGGGAAATCGTGGCCCTTGGCCACCATCTGGGTCCCGATCAAAAGCTTCTGCTCGCCTCGCCGGAAGTTCTCCAGGATGCGCTCCGCCCCGCCGATAGCGGAAGTGGTATCTCGGTCGAGCCGCGCGATCCCGGCTCCCGGGAAGATGCCGTCCAGCCATTCCTCTATCTTCTCGATGCCGCGGCCCACGTCCAGCCAATCCTTGCCGCCGCAGGCCAGGCAGGGCGCGGAGGCCGGAATCTGGTAACCGCAATAATGGCAGATGAGCGCGGCGCGGCCCTTGTGGTAAACCAGCGGGGTGATGCAATGCGGGCATTCCCGCGGGCGTCCGCAATCGCGGCACAGGCGACGATTGGCGTAGCCGCGGCGGTTGAGGAAGAGGATAGCTTGCCCGCCGGTCCCGATCGCCGTTTGCACCGCTTCGCGCAGCGGGATGGACAGGGGCTGCCCGCCTTGCAGATCGTGCTGCTCGCGCATGTCCACGATGCGCACCTTGGGCTTGGACGAGCCGGTGGCGCGCGCGTGCATCTCCAGAAGCCGGTATTTGCCCGCCTGGGCGGCATGGTACGATTCCAGCGCGGGCGTAGCGCTGCCCAAAACCACCGGGCAGCCTTCGCGGCGGCCCCGCCACAGGGCCAGGTCGCGCGCATTGTAGCGGGGCGATGCGTCCGATTGCTTATAGCTCCCGTCGTGTTCTTCGTCCACCACGATCAGCCCCAGGTTATCGATGGGGCAGAGGACAGCTGAGCGCGCCCCTACGATGACGTCGGCCTCGCGCGCGAATACGGCGCGCCACAACTCGCGGCGCTCGGCGGCCGACAGATTGCTGTGCAATGCCAAGACCGGCCGGCCCAGGAAGGCGCGGAAGCGCGCCAGGGCCTGCGGGGTGAGCGCGATTTCGGGCAAGAGGACCAGCACGCGGCGGCCGAGGGCCAGGGCTTGGCGGGCGAGATGGAGATAGACGAAGGTCTTCCCCGATCCGGTGATGCCGTGCAGCAGGAAAGCCTTGAAGCTCAAGGGCGAAAGGGCCTCCCCGATGGCGGCCAGGGCGGAGGCTTGCTCCGGCGTGGGATTAAAACGCAGGGCGGCTCCGGGCGCGCTATGATCCCCCATATCGACGAGGGGGATCGGTTCACTCGTTACGACCGAGGTTCCGGCGGGGGCTGCCAGTCGGGCGGTTTCCGTCACCGTTACCGAGACCTGTTTCCGCCGGGCGCGCTTGGGGATCTTCGGCACGCGGACCTTGGGCGGCTTGAAGACCAGGTCCAAGGCCGCTTTGGGCATGCACGCGGCGAAAACTTGCGGCAGCGGCGTGAAGTAGTAGGCCGAAAGCCAGGCCAGGAGCTCCAGCCAGGCGGCTGGCACCCGGGCCCCGCCCGGGGCCGCGGCTTTGATGGGCTTGGTCCGGAAAGCGAGCTCGGGACGGCCGATTTCCAGCACCACTCCGGGAACGGTCTTGGAGTGAAGGGGCACCTGGACGATGGATCCTGGGGCCAGATCCGGGGCAGCATCCCCCAAATCGTACCAGAAAGGTTCCGCCATCCCTCCGGCCAGCAATACTTGGGCTCTTAGGGGATTTTCCAAATGGATTTAGTTTCCCACCGTCCCCTATAATATAGTCGCAACCGGATACCCCGATGAGTAGCGGCCCGGTGGACTCCGCTCCTGCGGGTTTCGCCGCGCCGAACGGGAAGGGACATGCTGACCGAAGAATCCGCCAATTCCGCGGCGTCTGCGATACCCGCGGCCCCTTCCATGTCCGCTTCTGGGGTTACTTCCGTGTTACCCCACGATCAGGATGGCGGAGGCCCGGTCCAGGTCCTCCTCCGCGTTTCCGAGGACAAGCTCAAAGCCTACCTGGCCTTGAAGCCGCCTCTCAAGAACCCGCCGGCGCCTATCGACGCCGATTTCCTCTTGCGGCGGTGGCGGGAAGCGCAACTCGATCCCGAGGCCTTTCCGGAATCCGTCGCCGAGGCCCTCGCCAACGAGTGGAACCAGGCCAAAGTCGAATTGCCGGAACGCCTAGTGGCCGAGGCTGCCCATCCTCCCATACCCGGAGCGGATGCCCGCGTCGAGTACATCGTCGATCCCTCGCTGACCTTCAAGCCCCCGGAAGAAGGCGGCAGCGTGGACTTCCGCAACTTGAACCTGGTGAAGCCCGTCAAGCAAGGCCAGCCTTTGGCCCGCAAGGCGCCCGCGACCCAGGCCGTTCATGGCATCAATCTGTTCGGCCAACCGGCCCCCGCCCCGGATGGCGTAGATATCGAGATCCCCTTGGGCCTCAACACCGAGATCGCCCCCGCCGATCCCGCCACCGTGATCGCCTCCGTCTCCGGCTTCCTGCAATTGAAGGACGGGAAACTCCAAGTCAACGAATGCTTCGTTGTTGACGGCAGCGTCGACTTCTCGACGGGAAACATCGCATACGACCAATCGGCGGTGATCCGCGGAGACATCGGCGACGGCTTTACCGTCAACGTGGGCGGGGCGCTCGAAGTCGGCGGCAGCGTGGGCGAAGCGAAACTGGTCATCGGCGGGGACGTGCTGGTCAAGAAGGGCTTCGTGGGCTCCGGACATGGCTTGATCGCCGCCAAGGGCAGCGTGACCCTGGGCTTCGCCTCCAACCAGATCATCCGTTCCCACGGTTCCATCACCTTGGAAAAGGAATCGTTCAACTGCCAACTCGGTTCGCGGAAATCCATCTCCGTATATGGCACCCTGGTGGGCGGTCTGGCCATCGCATTCACCGAAATCAATTGCCGCGTGGCCGGGAACGAAATGGGGAGCAAGACCGAGATCGAGGCGGGCTTGGATTACGTGCTCCACGAGAACAAGGCCCTGCTGGATGAAAAGCTGAAGGAACTGACCGGGCACTTGGCCAAGGTGACCCAGAAGCTGACGCGCATCCGCGAAGGTTACCGGGCCCGCAAGCGCTTCACCGCCGCGGAGGCCAAGCTCATCCTCGAATTGCGCGACATGCAGGAGAAGATCCAGATGCGCCTGCCGGAGCTGGAAAAGCGCCGACTGGGGATTCTGGAGCAGATCCGCCTGGGTTACGTCCGCGACGGCATTTGCGTGAAGGTGGATAAAAAAGTGAACCCCGGCGTGGTGATCAAGGTGGGGCCGGAGGTCTTCCGCGTGCAGGAAGAGATGGCGGGGCCGAAAATCTTCCTGTTCAAGGAAGGCCGCATCAAGGTTCTGTGAAGGCGTTCCGAAAGGCTTGAGCAATGGCGATGGATTCGATCCCGGATGAGGACAAGGATCTCCGATCCATATTGGAGATGAACCTCGACGGTCTGGACACCCTGGGGGTGGAGGATAGTTCCTTCCGCCCCGCGGGTCCGGCCGAACCGATGACGCTCGAGAAGCGCATGGCGGGCAGCGCCCGCCTGCAGCGGCTACAGGCGCAATGGGAAAAGGGCCAGGCCGGCGACGGTCCCTCCGGCCTGCCGCTCAACCGCGGACTCGTCCAGATCGAGCCCGCCGAGCGGACCCTGACCTATAAGGCCACCGTGGTCAAAACCTGGGACTCCGCGGTGCAAGACGCAAAAGGGGTTTACGATCTCATCTGCCTGGGGGAGTTGGCGAGTCTTTCCCAAGTGCGTACCCTGGTCGGCTCCTTTCTGGAGGTGCTCGAGAAAGATCGCAACATCCTGTTGGCCCTCTGCCTGTACCAATCCCCCAACCTGGCGGAATATCTCTACCGCCATGCGGTGAACATGTGTCTGGTCTCCCTCGCGGCGGCGGCGGCTTCGGGCTATTCCAAGGGCCAGGTGCTCGAAATCGGTCAGGCCGCCCTCCTCGCCGACCTGGGCATGACCATGGTTCCGGAAGCCATCCTTTTAAAGGCCGGTAAGCTCACCGAGGAGGAACTCGCGGAGATCCACCGCCACCCCGCGAACAGCTTCGCCCTTCTGGAGAAGGTCCAAGATGTGTCCGATTACGTTCTGGCGGCGGCCTACCAGCATCATGAACGCTTGACCGGCGCGGGCTATCCCAAGCGGCGCTCCCAGGCGCAAATCTCCCAGGTGGCCCGTATCGTCGCCATTTCAGACACCCTATGCGCCATGGTCCATAAGCGCTCCCATCGCGACGCCCTCACTCCCCAAATGGCCCTCGACAAGGTCATCAAGATGGGCCAGATGAACTTCCTCGATCCCGTTCTCATCCGCAACCTGCTGCGCTACTTGTCGGTATACCCCATCGGGACCTACGTGGAGCTGGCTTCCGGCCGCATGGGGCGGGTGGTGGCGGCGCATCCCGAGGACCCCACGCGCCCCGTCATTTCCATCCTCCGCAACGAGAAGGGCCTGCCTCTGCCCATGAAGCAGATTCTCCAAGTGGACCTGTTCAAAGAGAAGAACGAGAAGATCGCCAAGGTGGTGGACGGGGAGGCGGAGAAGTTCCGGCCCTTGGACGGATTTTAAGGCATCCAACCGTCCCCGGGCCGCCTGGGGATCGCGGCGTCGGGGTCCCATACGGGTTTACCTTCCCCGCTTTAAAGCACTCAATTGCTCCCATCTCGCGGGCGGGGTCAGCCATTGGTCAAGAATCGTATGTTAAGAATATGCAACCGCGAATCCTCTACACAGTGATTCCCCGCAACGATGAGTGGCATGTGGTGAAAGGCCGGAACGAATGCGAAGGCCGTTTCAAGTCCAAGACCGATGCGGTGGAATTCGCCCGCTTCCTGGCGATGCGGGAATCGGTGGCAGAACTGCGCGTGGCCAAGCTCGACGGATCGATCCAATCCGAATACACCTTCGGCAAAGATCCGCACGAAGTAGAAGGCTGAAGCAGGCTCTGATTCACCGCGCGTCCCGCTAACGCGCTTTTTGTCCGCAAGCTCGTTAGAAAAGTGGTAACCTCGCCGAGCCCGCCTCGTCTAACTAAAGATTTTGTCGGAATGTCCTAACATTCCGTTACTGTTCGAGGCTAAATCCAAGTAATTCATGATTCGTACTCAAATCCCCTTCATGGAGGTTCTCGGATTTATGACTCGCGCCAATTTTCTTTTCCTGCCGTTCGCCATCGCCTTAGGCTGCCAGATCGCTTCCGCCGCCGCGCCCAATTATAATGGTATTGAGGATACCGCCGGTGGGCCACTGGCCGCCAAATCCGAGCCCGAGCCGCATGCGACTGCTCGTCAAGCCCCCGCCCCCGCAAATCAGGATTCCCTGAAGACGCCGGAGGTCTCGCCCGCCGCCGGCGTGGCGGCGACGAAGGATCCCCTCCTGCCGGCCATTATGAGCCCCGGGGAGAAGCTGATGTGGGGCCAAAACGGGTTGATGCGCAAGATAGGCGCCTTTCCGTTAACGGAAGAATCGCGGGAAAAGGAAATGGGCTTGCGCCGCACCATGCTTACCATCCATGAAATCGGGGGCTTCATCACCTTGGCATCCATGCTGACGACCGTGGTCTACGGGCAGCTGACCTTGAACGGAAACCTCAGCCTGGGTTCGACCCATCGTGCCTGGGCCGATGCCACCATCTTGTCCTACTTCACCACCGCGTCCCTGTCCCTGCTGAGCCCGCCGCCCATGGTCCGCAGGAACGAATGGAACACCGTATCCATCCACAAAGGCCTGGCCTTCGTCCATTTCACCGGGATGGTCCTGACGCCCTTGCTCGCCGACGGCATCGCCATGCATGAGCGCGGGTCCTCGAGCCCGGGCAAAATCAATCAGGACAAAGCCCGCATCCACCAGATTTCCGGCTACATCACCACGGCCACGTTCGCCGCGGCGATGATGGTAATCACCTTTTGAAAGCGAGAAACGAAATGCGCATGTTCACTGGAATGGTAAAAACGTTGGCCCTACTGGCTTTGGCCGCGGGCGCGGCCGCGGAGGCGAAAACCTACGAGGCCATCAAGGGGGAGTCCTCCTTAAGTTACGGTATGGTCCATCCCATGCACCATATCACCGGGGTCAGCCGGGATTTCCTGTGCAAGGTCGATCTGTCGCCGGACACGGTATCCTCGCAGATCAAGGTCAGCGCCGCCATCAGCAGCTTCGACAGCAAGAATTCGAGCCGGGACTCGCACGCCATGGAAATGGTGGAAGCCATGAAATATCCCACCGTGGATTTTTCCAGCAGTGTCGTGAAGCCGGAAGGCGACGGATACCTCGTGTCCGGCAACCTCACCTTCCACGGCATTACGCACCCCGTCAGCTTCCATGTCACGCCTAAATCCGCGGGGGGCAAGGTGGAAATCATCGGAGAGTTCGCGGTCAAACTCTCCGACTACAAGGTAGAGCGTCCCAGCTTGCTTTTCGTCCCGACCGAAGACAAGCTCACCATCCGCTTCGATTTGTTCGCCAAGTCCTGAACGGGGATCCCGGGGGCGGCGACCGGGCGCCGCCTATCGCGTCCGGCCCCTTGGCGGGATTACAAAACCAGGATTAATGGTTGTAAGCCTGCTCGCCATGCACCGACAAATCCAACCCTTGCTCTTCCATGTCCTTCGCCACCCGGAAGCCCATGGTCTTCTGGATCAGGATCACCAAGGCGCTCGTAACCGCGAGCGAATAACCGCCCACCAGGCCTAAGGCCTTCGCCTGGGCCGCGAATTGGGCGAGGCCGGGCAAGGCGCCCTGCGTCCCTCCGAATAAAAGCGAGTTGGCTCCCTGCGAAGCCAATACGCCCACCGCCAGCGGGCCCACGATTCCGGCGATGCCGTGAACCCCGAAGGCGTCCAGCGAGTCGTCATAGCCCAACTTGGATTTCTTGGAGACGAACACGTAACAGACGGCGGCCGTTACCGCGGCCAAGGCCATGGCCGCGAAGGGCAGCACCGAACCCGCGGCCGGGGTCACCGCAGCCAAGCCCGCGATGGCTCCCGTAGCCCCGCCCAAAGCGCTGCTCTTGCCCAGATGCAACTTCTCGATGAGCAGCCAGGCGCAGATCCCGGCGGCTGGTCCCACGAAAGTATTCAGGAAGGCGAGGCTGGCCGTGCCATTGGAACCGACCGCCGAACCGGCGTTGAATCCGAACCAACCGAACCAGAGGATCCCCGCCCCCAGGACCACGTGGACCAGGTTATGTGGCAGGATGCCTCGGTCGAGCCCGTGTCGCTTGCCCAGGATGATGCAGGCCGCCAAGCCTGCGATGCCGGAGGTGAGATGGACGACCAGGCCGCCGGCGAAATCGATGACCCCGGCCCGGGCCAGGAAGCCCGCGGGATGCCAAATCCAATGGCAAACGGGATCGTAAACCAAGGTGCTCCAAAGCAAGATGAACAGGACGTAAGGACCGAATTTGATCCGCTCCGCGATGGCGCCGGAGATGAGCGCCGGCGTGATGCAGGCGAAGGCGCCTTGGAAGGCGATCCATAGGAAGGCGGGAATGGTCCCGTGCAGATCTCCCGGCCCGATGCCCCGCAAAAAGGCGTGCTCCGTTCCGCCGAGGAAGCCATTCCCGCCGGAGAAGGCGAGCGAATAGCCGATCGCCATCCATTGCAGGGTGATCACGCCCATGGTGACGAAGGAATGCATCATGGTGCCCAGCATGTTCTTGGCGCGCGCCAGGCCGCCGTAGAACAAGGCCAGGCCGGGGATCATGAAGAGCACCAGGGCGGTGGACACGAGCATCCAGGCGGTGTCCCCGGTATCGAGGGCGGACTTGGGCTCCATCAGATCACCTCCTCGCCCCGCTCGCCGGTCCGGATCCGCACCACATCGCCGATGTCGGACAGGAAAATCTTCCCATCGCCGATTTTCCCGGTGCGGGCGCTGTTGCAGATGGCCGCGATGATGCCTTCGGCCTCCCCATCCTTGCACACGATCTCCAGCCGGATCTTGGGCACGAAGTCGATCTTGTACTCAGCCCCGCGATACACCTCGGAATGCCCCCGTTGGCGGCCGAACCCCCGGATTTCGGTGACCGACATGCCCTGGATGGACGTTCCCAACGCGGCCCGTACATCGTCGAGCTTATGGGGCCTGATAATGGCTTCGATTTTCTTCACCTGACAATTCCCTTCCTATTTGTGGGCGACAAAGGTAATTGTCAACCTTCCCACCAGTCACCCTACTTTCCTCTGCCATCAGGTCAATAAATGTCAGCGTTGGTTCCGGGTCCGGACCCGACTCAAGGGTAATACAGTATCTTTCCCGCGGGCGTTTGCAGGGAGGTCCCATGGGGATGAAGGTCATCGTAACCGGCGCGACCGGCATGGTGGGGAAAGCCGTATTGCTGGAGTGCCTGGATAGCGCCGCGGTGGACCGGGTACTCGCGGTGGGCCGCCGTCCCCTGGGCATGAAACATCCCAAGCTCTCGGAGCAGCTGCTCGCGGACATGTCCGACCCGGCCTCCATCGCCGACGCCCTCGCGGGCGTGGATGCCTGTTACTTCTGCCTGGGCGTTTCGTCGATGGGGATGAGCGAGACGGAATACACCCGCCTGACTTATGACCTGACCCTGGGATTCGCGAAGGCGCTGGCGGCTGCCAGCCCGCAAGCGGTCTTCTGCTACGTATCCGGGGCGGGTACCGATTCCAGCGAGAAAGGAAAACGCATGTGGGCGCGGGTGAAAGGCAAGACCGAGAACGCGCTTCTGCGCCTACCCTTCAAGGCGGCCTACAATTTCCGTCCCGGATTCATCCGCCCCATGCGCGGGGTCGCCTCGCGCACCAAGACCTATCAGGTCCTCATCACCCTCTTCCGCCCCCTGTTTCCCATCCTGGCCTTATCCAAGACCTTCGCAACGGATAGCGTCACCCTGGGGCGGGCGATGCTCTGCGTAACCCAGAAGTTACCTGAGGGGCGGTTCGTGGAGAGCGTGGATATCAATCGGTACGGTAAGGCCGGCTAAGGGCCGGCTCCGCTTCGCGTAGCCGGCGGGTTTTATGCCTGCACGTAAGAACCCGCGGCCACATCCTCCAGGATGCCCGGCCGCGTCGGCTTCCAACCCAGGGCCTGCTTCGTCTTCTCCGAGGAGATGATCTGGTTGGCGGCCAACGCGTCCGCGAAGGGGCCCATGGTCTTCCTGGCTTCTTCCACGGACAAGGCGGATACCTTCGCGCCCTTCCCGCCCGCTTTGGCTGCGGCCTCGGCCAACTTACGCGCTTCCACTTGTCCTGAAATCCCGTGCCACACGGCGCCGGCGGCCGGCTTGGCCAGGGCCTTAACATATAGATCAGCCAGATCCTCTACGTGCACGGTGGGCCATTGCTGATTCCCCGTGCCCACGAATTGCACCGCACCTTCGCGTCCCGCCGCCACCCACATGGCGGGAATGCCGCCGCCCCGTCCGTACACGATGCCGGGGCGCAGGACCATGCCCTTCATGGCTTTTGCCGTAAGCGCCAAAGTCTCATGGGCGGGGCGCCAGGCGACGATATCGAGGGGCGAGGTGGGTGAGGATTCGTCCGCGGGGTTCGCGCCGGTTTGACCCAACACCCATACTCCGCTGGTGTAGATGAACGGTTTGTTCGCTCCGCTCAAGGCGTCCAGGATGGCCTCCACCGTGGCGCGATCGGAGGTCGCCATGTTCGCGTCGTTGGTGGCGGCCATGTGGATGACCGCATCGCAGGTGCGGGCGACGGTGGTGATGGTTTCCTTGTCGGTGAGCTCGGCCTGCACGACGGTCAGGCCGCGGATCCCCAATTTCTTCGCGGACTCCTCGTTGCGCGCCATCCCGGTCAGGGCATGGCCGGCCGCTTTCAGCGCGTCAGTCACCGCAGTTCCGATGTACCCCGTCGCTCCCGTGAGAAAAACCTTCATCATCCGCTCCTGGAATTTTTTCGTTGCAGAGAAGATAGGTGTCGTAACAACTAAATGCGAGGGAAAAGGGGGGGCAACCGGGGCTTCCGGCTTAAGGAACTGGGGACTTTTGCCTTACCAAGCCGTCTTTCAACCGTTTGGCTTGGTTGAAGTGGCGTTTCTCATGTTCGACCAGGATGGTGATGCAGGCCCGCAGCGAGTAGGTCACGAAAGGGCCCGCAGGCGAGGTGATGATCTGCTTATCCAGATCCTCTTCCCGGATCGCCTTCAGCTTTTCCGTCAGCTGCGCGTTCGAGGTCGCGACTTCGCCCGCCAGGTTGCGGCCGTATCGGGAGCTCAGGGGCATAAAGGCCGGGAAGGTCTTGGATTTGCCCGGGGTCTCCGGGGAAACTGCCTTCAAGATCATCTTAGCCCAGAAGGCGGGCAGAAAGGGGACCCGGCTCCAGGCATTGCGGCGATGCCGGTTCTGGGCCACGGCATCCAGCACCTTATGATAGGACCGATTGCATTGGATGATATGGTCCAGGCATTCGTTGATGCTCCACGCTTTCTCCGCCGGTTTCACATCCGTTTCCGTTGGGGACAGCTCCGAAAATTCAGCCGTGTATTTCGCAGAGAGACCGGCGAGTTCCTGGATTTTCTGGTCGATGAAATTCATGGATAAGCAGTATATAATTCAGGTGGAGGCAAAATGCGTGCGTTGATTTTATTCTGCATGTTCCCGGTCCTTGCGTTTGCCCAGATTACGTTTCAGGCCAGCGGACAAACCGCTGCGTTCACGTTAAAGGCCGGGGCCAAGGCTGGCTGGAACAACGGGGCTAACCCGATTAATAATTCCGCGAAAGCGCCGGTTTCGAATACCTTCCGCATCAGCATGGCCGGAAACAGGCTTTTCGTACAAACGGGTGCGAAAGGCGTGATTCGCCTGGTGGATAGCCGCGGGCTCACCGCTGCCACGCTGGTAGTGGAGCATGACGGATTTACGGCATTGCCGAGCGGACTGGCAATCAGTATTTACTCGGCCAGGTTTGATGCGCCGGGAATGCGCCCAAAGACCGCAAAATTGGCGGTGGTACGATGAAGACATTATTAATTACCCTGATATTTGCTTCTCTCCTCCCGGCCATGACGCTCAGCATGGATTCCGTGACCATAGACAGCGTCTGGAACAGCGACAGTGGCGGCGTGGCCCGGCGTTCGTGCCTGGTCAGCTTTGTACCCAAGGGAGATTTGCAATACGTCCGGTGCGTTCCATCCGTTTCGTTTAATGGAGGCTTAACCTGGCTTACCGACTCCATTGTCTGTGTTAACAAGGCCATCGACACCCTGCTTCCCTGCGGCAAAAAGAAAACCATCACGCTACGAATTAAAGGGGGCGACCGGAACGATGTCGCCATCCGCATGACGGGCAAATTAACCGACTCGGCGGGCCACTATAACGTAGACTTTTCCAAGCTGCAGATCGAGGACCCTTTGTCCGAGGGAGGCCTGTGGTCCAACAATACGCAGGGCGTCGCCGGCAACGCGGCCCCTCTTAATCTCACCAGCATGCGCGTGGCCACGGCCTCGGACGGCATCACGAGCATTGCCATGGAAAACCACGGGGGCATTGATTACGACGACAGTTTCGCTTTTATTCCCGGCTGGGGCGCAAACCAGTTCCTGGAAGCGGTGATCTATAAAGCCGCCGGCTACAACCCCAACGCAAGCGGATCAAATCATGAACTGGAAATCATCCTGGGTTGCCGGACATCCAGTGGTTACCACCGCTGGAACGAATTTCAGTTCAACTCGGGTGGAGGGGTTGATATCGTGAGCCTGGATGGAGGTCAAAGCGCGTTCACCTCCATCGGGGTAAGTACGGGCGCCGCCCGGATTCCGGTAGACGGCGACGTATTCCGCGCCACCAAGATTGGCAATGTGCTGAACTTCTACCAGAACGGCGTTCTGATTTGCACCTACACGGGCTCGCTCGTTGCCGATGGCACTGGCATCGGCATCGCGGGATTTGTCCGTCCCAACGGTTCCGTGCACAACAAATACGGCTTCCGCCGGCTTACCATGGGCAATCTCTAGGCTCCTCTTACCCGGATCGCCCGAACGAATCGCCAGCATAAAAGAAAAGCCCCTGGAGTCTCGTCCAGGGGCCGGCGCAATCGGCTTCGCCGTTTGCGCTTGGGAGTTCCGGCCCGAGGGCCGGAACTCCATTCCGCTGCGGTCTAGTACCGGTAATGGTTGGCCTTGTAAGGCCCTTCCACCGGCACGTTGATGTAGTCGGACTGCTTCTTGTTCAGCTTGGTCAGCTTCACGCCCAGCTTCTCCAGATGCAGGCGGGCCACTTCCTCGTCCAGGTGCTTGGGCAAGGTGTAGACGCCTACTTCCAGCTTCTTGGTCCAGAGTTCGATCTGGGCCAGCGACTGGTTGGTGAAGGAGGTGGACATCACGAAGCTCGGATGGCCGGTGGCGCAGCCGAGGTTGACCAGGCGGCCTTCGGCCAGCAGGTAGATGCAATGGCCGTCGGGGAAGATGTACTTGTCCACCTGGGGCTTGATGTTGACGTGCTTGATGCCGGGCCAGCTGCGCAGGCCCGCGATGTCCACTTCGGAATCGAAGTGCCCGATGTTGCAGACGATGGACTGATCCTTCATCTTGCTCATGTGCTCGGCGGTGATGATGTCCACGTTGCCGGTGGTAGTAACGAAGATGTTACCCTCGGCGAGCGCGTCCTCGACCGTGGTCACCTTGTAGCCTTCCATGGCGGCCTGCAGGGCGCAGATGGGGTCGATCTCGGTGACGATGGTGCGGGCGCCGAAGTTGCGCATGGACTGGGCGCAGCCCTTGCCCACGTCCCCGTAGCCGCAAATGACGGCGATCTTGCCGGCGACCATGGTATCGGTAGCGCGCTTGATGCCGTCGGCCAGGGACTCGCGGCAGCCGTACAGGTTGTCGAACTTGGACTTGGTCACCGAGTCATTCACGTTGATGGCAGGGACGAGCAACTCGCCCTTCTCGAACATCTGGTACAGGCGATGCACGCCGGTCGTCGTCTCTTCCGAAACGCCCTTCCAGTCCTTGACGTAGCGGGCCCACATGCCGGGGGCTTCCTTGAGCGTGCGCTTCAGGAGCTTCAGGATCACGGCTTCCTCTTCGGAGCCGGCCTTGCGGTCGAGGAAGGACGCATCCTTCTCGGCCTTGACGCCCCAGTGCAGGAGTAGGGTGGCGTCGCCGCCGTCATCGACGATCAGTTCCGGTCCGATAAGCTCCCCGTTCTTACCCGGGAAGCTGAGGGCGGCCAGGGTGCATTCCCAGTACTCTTCCAGGGTCTCGCCCTTCCAGGCGTAAACGGGGGTGCCGGCCTTGGCGATGGCGGCGGCGGCATGGTCCTGGGTGGAGAAGATATTGCACGAGGCCCAGCGCACGTCGGCGCCGAGTTCCTTCAGGGTTTCGATAAGCACGCCGGTCTGGATGGTCATGTGCAGCGAGCCCATGATGCGCACGCCCTTGAGGGGCTTGGTCTTGCCGTACTTCTCGCGGGTGGCCATCAGGCCGGGCATTTCATGCTCGGCGATCTCGAGCTCCTTGCGGCCGAATTCGGCCAGGCTCATATCGGCGACTTGGTAATTTCCCCAAGCGGGGGCGTTGTACTGGGACTGCTTGACGCCCTTGGGCGCTTCCTTGGTCATGGTCGACATGGATCTGTTCCTTTGTTTTTCCGTTAATCCTGAAAATGAAAAGGCCCGCCGCGCGTCATGCGGGCGGGCCGGAGGGGATTAGGCCATGACCTTTTCAGGCTTGCCGGCGGTAAGCTTGGCGGCGGCGGCCTTGAGGGCCTCGGCCTTGTCGGTCTTCTCCCAGGTGAAGGCGTCGCCCTTGCGGCCGAAATGGCCGTGGGTGGCGGTGATCTTATAGCGGGGCTTCAGCAGATCCAGGGTGCGGATGATGCCGGCCGGGGTCAGGTCGAAGTGCTCGTTCACCAGCTTCTCCAGGGCTTCGGTGGAAAGCTTGGAGGTGCCGAAGGTGTCGACGTAGACGGAGACGGGCTTGGCGACGCCGATGGCGTAGGCCACTTGCACTTCGCACTTGGTGGCCAGGCCGGCCGCCACGATGTTCTTGGCCACGTAACGCGCGGCATATGCGGCGCTGCGATCCACCTTGGACGGATCCTTGCCCGAGAAGGCGCCGCCGCCGTGGCGGCCCATGCCGCCGTAGGTGTCCACGATGATCTTGCGGCCGGTGAGCCCGCTGTCGCCCATGGGTCCGCCGACCACGAAGCGGCCGGTGGGATTGATGTAGAACTTGGTGTTGGCGTCGAGCAGGTTGGCGGGGATGACGGCCTTGATGACCTTCTCGGTGATTTCCTTGACGATGGTGGCATGGTCGACTTCTTCGCCATGCTGGGTGGAGATCACCACGGCGTCGATGCGCTTGGGCTTGCCGTCCACGTACTCGACGGTGACCTGGGACTTGGAGTCCGGGCGCAGCCAGGTGAGCACGCCCTTTTCGCGCAGCTCCGCCAGCTTCTCGACGAGGCGGTGGCTATAGTGGATGGGCATGGGCATCAGCTCGGGGGTATCGTCGCAAGCGAAGCCGAACATCATGCCTTGGTCGCCGGCGCCCTGCTCCTTGTGGAGGCCTTCGCCTTCGGTCACGCCCTGGGAGATGTCCGGGGACTGCTTGTTGAGCGCGACCAGCACGTTGCAGGTCTTGGCGTCGAAGCCCCATTCGGCGTTGGTGTAGCCGGTGCGGGCCACGGCGTCGCGCACGACCTTCTGGAAGTCGATGTTGGCTTTGGTGGTGATTTCGCCGGCGATGATCACCATGCCGGTGGCCAGCATGGTTTCGCAAGCCACGCGGCTCTTGGGATCCTGCTCCAACATCGCGTCGAGGATGGAGTCGGAGATTTGATCGGCCATCTTGTCGGGATGGCCCATGGAAACGGATTCGGATGTAAAGAGCTGTCTGGACATTACGGACTCCTGATGGTGGTTCGAAGCGACCCGGGTCGCCCGCGGCCAAAACTGGCCCTCTTTGGTAAAGGATACAATATTTCCCGGAGGGATGCATCGGCTTATCGCGATGGATTGATATTTCTTTTTGGATGTCAGATTATTTGGGAAATGTCGGCAATTTTGACGAAAAAACAGGAAATATGGGGCGGATGCACCAAAACTACCGAATTGAAGGGATGTTCTTTGGCATGGAATTCGTTTAGTAGCCGCAGAATGAACAACCCTATTCGATCCCTCTTGTTAGGAATAGCCGTCTTTTGCGTGTCGCAGTCCTTGGCGGTCCCTGTGCTTACCTCCGGATCCGTGACCGCTATCGCCGACGACGCGAGCGTTGGTTCGGATTTGCAAACCTCTAACTTCAGCGGGGGAGTCGCTTCCGCTGCGAAGGACATCGGCACGGTATCGGCCTCCACCCAAGGAACGACCTCGTCCTCGGGAAACAGCTTGACCATGAACTACGCCTTTTCCGAGCATCTCGATGCCCCCCATCCCACCCTGGTTTCCTACTACGACTATTGGTCCGGATACGTCAGCTACATGTCCGGCGATATGTACGCCGAATCGATGGTCAACGGAACGTTCACCTTGGATGCCTCCGACATCGGCTACACCTATTCGATGACGGCCGCTTTCGACCAGACCGGCACTTCCCAGATGGTGCTCTCCGCCAATCTCTATGACATTACCGAGTATGGCCCTCTGTACGATGATTATCAGTACACCAATGGCTCTACGAACGGAAGCATGGGATTGGGAACGGGGGCTCAATCATTCAATTATCCTACCGTCGGCGCCACTTCCGGGGACCTGATTGCAGGGCATACCTACAGTTATTCCATGATCAGCTATATCCGCCATTACCAGGCGGCAACGGGTGAAACCGTTGCGGATGGTCAGGGGACTTTCGCGGTCAATATCCAAGGTCCCGCCGCTCCGGAAGCCGTACCCGAGCCGTCGAGCCTGGCCTTGTTGGGCCTCGGCGCTTGCGGAATCCTTTTCGCCGCCCGCAAACGGATGGCTTCCCGCGCCTAATCGCCTCACCCGGGCCGAACCTCGGCGGGATGCCCGCCGAATCTCGTCGGGATGCCGGCCGGGATCCGTTCCGTCGGCGCCGGGGCCTTAAATGGCTACGCCCAGCTTCAGGCCCCAATACCATTTGGACGGAGAGGTATAGATCTCCCATGGGGTCCGCCCGTAATAGTTCCAGTCCCAGGCACGCCCGTGGTCGCTGGCGGCCTGGGCGGTCAGGGTCACGCCCCGGACCAGGGCGCGCTCCGCGTAAACCGACCATTTAAAATTGTCCTTGTCCCAGTCCTTCGGATAGTAGGAATCGGGGGTAACCGGGACGGGCGTGGCATTCGGCTGGTTCGGCTTGAATGTCGGCGGAAGTTCGGAGCCGTAATATTCGAATTCCAGGGACAGGACGTCCAGCATCCGGAAGGTAGGGATATGCAGTCCTTGGGTCCAATCAGACCGGAGACGCCGAGCATGGCCTTCGGATCGGAAGCGAACCAGGCCATGGGCTTGATGGCGGGGTGGGTGATCTTCTTGATGTCGGGGTCGATTTGGCCGGTAGCCAGGCTGTCCAGCACCGCCAGGGCATCCGTGGCTTGGGCGATGGGAGCCAAGTCGCCACCCATCCTACCCCTTAACGAATACGAGGACGAGGAGGGGGCGATGGCATTGACCAAGACGACCGTCACGGGTCTCAAGTTCAACCAATCGCTGAGCATTTTCTCCCATGACTTCATCGTCTCGCTGGAAACGGAGATGACGCCGGTATATGATCTCAACCTCACCTATATGGCCAAGGCTAAGGTGTCCAACATCCTGAAGATCGGCGGCGGCGTGCAATTGGCGCGCCTTCTGAATGCGCACGCCTATGGGATTGGTCCAATTTCGGAAAGACGCCGTGGGAAATCTATACCCGACCGAGCGAGTGGTATTGGAGCCTGAAGCTCGGGGTCAAGATCTAATACCCGCTTCGAAGCCGTCGGGGGCGGGCGGCACGCCGTTTTTATCCGGGGAAATGCCGCCCTACGTCAGAAACGGGTTGCGATTGGCCCCTTACGCCGAACCTGACCCCCCGGCCAACCGTTGCATCGGAATTGGGATTTGCTATCATTTGGGCGCCGCCCCGGTTCGGGCGCGGCTTTCGGAGTGACTCATGAACCTGATCGGTGGAATCGTCCTCTTCGTCATCTGGGCCGTAGGCGCGCTCGCTTCCATCAGCTGGGCGCTTTCCCTGGGCGCCACTTTGGTGCTGGGTTTGGTGCTGTGGAACTCCTTCTTCGGCTTCTGCACGGCGTTTTCCTTGATGCTGTTCTGGAGCCGCGAACACTGGATGGGCTAAAGCCCCCGTCTTCCGCGACGCCTTTCCGAACCTTCGCCGTCCTCCCCTCCCGGATACGGAAGCGTTCCCGCTCCGCTCCATCTCAAGATTCTCCCCATTCCCGTCCACGGTCGGATTTAACTTAAGTCGGTCGGTCGGACGGTAGCATTCCGATCGGGTTGATCGGCTCACTCCGGGTCCTTGGGGGCGAAATGGAAAATCCTTCCCGTCGCATCGGTTTATTGTTCCTGGCTTTTGCCTTCGCATCGGGCGCGGGACAAAGCTTTGCGGCCACGGTGTTCGGCTCCGTAGCCGAGCCCCCGCAGTTCATCCCCATCCAAGGGGCCCGGGTACGATTGGTGCACGTCCCTACCAAGCAGGTCGATTCGCTACAGACCGACACCGCCGGCGCATACAGTTTTACACAGGTTACGGGATGCGAACAGGGTTGCGTAATCGAAGTCGGCAAGCCGGGATTCTGGGACTTCACGTCGGATTATTTCGAGATCGCCGCCGACGGAGGCAAGCAGGTGGATGTCGCTTTGGAACGGATTCATTCCTTGACCGTCAGGGTATTCAAGGCGGAGGATACCTCGCAAGCCATCTTGAACTCCCAATCGGTGCTGTTCTCGGCTGGCAACGAACCCCCCCGTTGCGTAAAGCCCGACTCGACCGGAAGCATTCGGTTCACGGATCTCCAGTCTTTCACAGGCTATCTATTGTCGGTCTCGGCCCCGGGACGGAAGACGACTTCGAACGCGCTCCATTTCCATGATCCGGTCTCCAACATCTTTTTCCGCGTCCTGCTCGACAGCGATGTCGCCGCGGCCAGTAAGGCTTTGCATGGGACCTTAAGCGTCCGGGGCGCGGGCCCGGCGGTGGGCGAGAAAGTCGTGCTTAGTTGCCGGAACGACTATGCGGCAGCCGATTTGTTCGCGCAAACCGGTTCGGAAGGGGAATATGCCATAGAGGGCGTGCCGGCGGCCTGCGATTCCGTGAGGCTCTTCGCCGGAGAGGATTCCGCAGCCATCGCGATGCCCGATAAGGAGAACCAATTCGATTGGTCGGCCGTGTTCCCGGGGACGCTCGCGGTGAGGCCGGGCCGATCCCAGAACGCCCAAGCGGGATCGCGCCCGGCGCCTTGGCGCGGCTACGATTTGATGGGACGGAAACGGGATGCATTCACCTTTGCACCCTGGCTGATCCGCCCTTGACCAAGGCTTCCACTTCGGCCAGGCTCGCCATGGAGGTATCCCCGGGAGTGGTCATGGCCAACGCGCCGTGCGCAGCCCCGTATTCCACCGCCGCGGCCAGATCGCCTTTTTCCATCAGCCCGTAGATGAGGCCGGAAGCGAAACTGTCGCCGCCGCCCACCCGATCGTAAATCTCCAGATCTTTCCGCAGGGTGGCCTCATGGAACCGCCCGCCGCCCCAGGCCACCGCGCCCCAATCGTTGACGGAAGCCGATTTCACCGTGCGTAAGGTGGTGGCGATGACCTTGAAGTTGGGGAATTCCTTCACCACGTCCCCGATCATGCCTTTGAAATTGGCGGTCTGCAGGTCGGAGAGATTCTCGTTGGCGCCCGCGACTTCGAATCCCAGCGAAGCGGTGAAGTCCTCTTCGTTGCCGATCATCACGTCCACGTAACGAGCGAGCTTCCGGTTCACTTCCCGGGCGCGCTTCTGCCCCCCGAATTGCTTCCAGAGGGAGGGCCGGTAATTGAGATCGAAAGAGACGAGTGTGCCATGGCGCTTGGCCGCGATCATGGCTTCTTCGATCACGTCGGGCGTGGTTTCGGAAAGGCCCGCGTAGATGCCGCCGGTATGGAACCAGCGCGCTCCCTGGCGTCCGAAGATGTCTTCCCAATCGATATCGCCAGGCTTGAGATGACTGGCGGCGGTATGTCCCCGATCGGAAACGCCCACGGCGCCGCGCACGCCGAAGCCGCGTTCGGTGAAATTGAGGCCGACCCGCGTAGCCCGTCCCAGCCCGTCGTAGGGAGCCCAGCGGATGAAGGAGGTATCGACGCCGCCTTGGAGGATGAAGTCCTCCACCAGCCGGCCGATTTCGTTATCGGCGAAAGCGGTGACCACGGCGGTCCTGAGGCCGAAGCAGCGGCGCAGCCCTCGCGCGACGTTATATTCGCCGCCGCCTTCCCAGGCCCGGAAACTGCGGGCGGTGCGGATGCGCATATCGCCCGGGTCCAGGCGCAGCATGATTTCACCTAGCGAGATCTGATCGAATCGGCAAGCGGCGGCGGGCTTAACGCTTAATAGGCTCATCCATCCTCCTGATTACTTCCCGACCTTCACGAGCGCAACCGCGTTCGCCGAAAGGCGCGTGACTTCATCCCAGTTCCCGGTCCTCAGCAGCTCGGGGGCGACCATGAACGAGCCTCCTACGGCGACCACCGCCTTGTAGGCCAGGTAATCCGGCAGCTTGGCCAGATCGATGCCGCCGGTGGGGATGAAACGGACCATGGAATACGGCGCGCCGATGGCCTTCAGGGTTTTGATGCCGCCCAAGTTCTCGGCGGGGAAGAATTTCACGACGTCGACGCCTTCGTCGAGGGCCATCTGGATTTCGGTGGGCGTGGCGATGCCGGGGAAGACCGGCACGCCCAGCTCGCGGCAACGCCGTACGACTTTGGCATTGAATCCCGGCGTGACGATATAGGCGGCGCCGGCGGCGAGGGCCCGGTCGACTTGATCCGGCTCAAGGATGGTGCCGGCTCCCAGGCAAATGTCCTTGTCCTTGGAGATGGACCGGATGGCGGCCTCGGCGGCGGCCGTACGGAAGGTGACTTCCGCGCAAGGAAGGCCGCCGGCTTTAAGGGCCTGGGCCAGGGGCCAGGCGTCCTCGGCCCGATCGATGACGATCACGGGCATAAGCCGGACGGAAGCGAGCCTATCGATTACGGGGCGCATGCGTGCTCCTTATAGCCGCTCAGAGTCGCGGAAGGGTGAGGCCGCCGTCCACCAGGATTACCTGGCCGGTGGAATAGGGGAGATCGCCGCGGGCCAACATGGCCACGGCCTTGCCCACGTCTTCGGGGAAACCCCAGCGGCCCTGGGGCACCAGTCCACCGGCGATCAGGGCATCGTATTTGGCGGCGACGCCGGCGGTCATGTCGGTTTTGATGATACCGGGCCGTACTTCAAACACCGGGATGCCGAACTCGGCCAGACGCGCGGCCCATAGCTGGTTGGACATGCCCAAAGCCGCCTTGGCCAAGCAATAATCGCCGCGGTTGGTCGAGGCCATGGTAGCTGATACGGAGGAGACGTTGACGATGGCCGGTGAGCGCGAGGGATCTTCGCGCCGCTGCGCGATCATCCATTGCGCGGCAAGCTGGGTCAGGAAATAGGGGCCCTTCAGGTTCACCGCGATTAATTCATCGAAGCTTTCTTCGCCCGCTTCCAGGATGTCGGCGCGCGCCCGGGGCGCGATCCCGGCGTTGTTGACCAACACGTCCAAGCGGCCGAAGCGCCGTCGGATGGCTTCCAGGAATCCGGCCCGATCGGCTGCGACCGCGACGTCGGTCCTCATGTAATGGATTTCGACTCCGAGGGCGCGCAAGGCTGGTAGGGATTCTACCTCCTTCTCTTCCTTACGCCCGCATAGGGCCAGGGAGAAGCCTTCTTTGGCGAGGGCGTGGGAAATCCCGAGGCCTATCCCGCGTCCTCCGCCCGTAATGGCTGCGACTTTCTGGGGCACTTAATCCTCTCTATGCGCACGGGCTTCAGGTCCCGAAAAACGTATAGTACTTCCCGCCCTTGAGGATGCGCTGCAAGTACAATCCCACTTCGCGCAAATGGTAGTCTCCCCACTGGCTCGATTCGCCATACGGCACTTTGCCGTCGGGCGCTTTAGCCCCGGAGGGAACGTAATCCCAACCATTGGGGCGATGATAAACCGAATGTAGCAATAGGCCCTGGTGACCCACGTCGGCGCTCAGGTAGGGTTCCGACAACAGGCGATCCGCCACGGTCAGGCCGGCCAACCAGTATTTGTCTCCCTGGGCCGCCTCGCCGTGAGCGCGCAACAGCCGGCCCAGGCGCAATAGCCCTTGGCTGGCGATGGCGGCCGCCGAAGCGTCCACCGGTTCGTGCGGATTGAAGGGTTCGGCGGGCCGCGCCAGATAGTCCCCGAGCTTATGCAGGTTGGGCGCGCCGGTGTCCCAATACGGGATCCCGTCGGTGGGCGTATGCGCGATGTAGAAGTCGCAGGCGGCCTTAGCCGCGTTCATCATCATGGCCTCGACCGATCCGCGGCCGCCGACGGCGTCGAGCTCCGCATCGGAAAGGGTTTGCACGAACTCCAACTCCTCGGCATACCCCAACATCACCCAGGCCAGGCCGCGGGTCCAGGTCGAGAAAGGCGAGTAGCCTTGCTGCGAATTGGGGCACCGGTACCGGCCGTCCAGGGTATTGAAAATGATTTCGTGCGCGGTCCGGCCGCGTTGATCGGGGGTATCATACACGTCACGTCCCATTCCGTAGAACACCGTGAACTCGGCGGTCACCGCCGCATGATCGACCAAGCGCTTCAGCAGGCTGATTTTCGCGTCCCCTTCGTCCAGCATGACATGGCCGAGCTTATGGGCCAGCGCCAACGAGCGTAGAGAACGGATGGTATCGGCGAAAAGCGAATGGGGCCCGTTGAAAGAATGGATGAAACCCCGGCCGCCGGCGATCTTCGTCCAGCGTTTGGCCTGTACCGCGCCCGATGCCTTCAGGGCCAGTTCGTAAAATTCCTTTTCGCGGCCATCGGGCCGCATGCGGCCCTCCCCCAGCAGCCGCCACAGGTTGCCGTAGGTGCTTACGTTGTTGAACCCGTGATCGTGCACCCCGAAATGGGTCACGTGCCCGGCCATGTCCCGGAAAGTATGCTCCCGGCCCAGGGTGAGGAATTCCGAATCGTGGGTCGCATCGTATTGCAGCAAGGCGGATCCGAACACGAAGCCCTGCGTCCATTCGGTCCAACCTTGCGAGGTATAGCGGCCCCGTATCGTAAAGACCGGAGACCCCTTCGCGGGATCCCAATCTTTTTCGATGGCTCTTATCTTGGCTGCGGAAAGGCCCCACATGCGCTCCAGCTTGGGAGCGAGATCGGCGGGCTTGAGGGAGGCGCGGATTTCCATCATGGGTCAGATCTGCTTGCCCTTGCGGATATGCAGGGTAAGGATGCGGCAATCGGAGAGGGCACGATAGGTATGCGGAAGCACCGCGTCGAACTGCAAGGCATCCCCCTCTTTCAATACGTGGCGTTCATCGTTGAGGAGCATTTCGATGCTGCCCTGGAGCACCCAGCAGATTTCGTGATCGTTGTGATGTACCTCGGGTCGATTAACGGTGCCCCCGGCCATGGCCGATCCCAGGAAGCATTGGATGTTGATGAAGTTGATATGCTGGAACTGGAAGCCGCCCGACACGTAATGCTGCGAATGGGTGGTTTGGGCGGTGCGGAATTCGGCCAAGCCCAGCAGATCGGTGGCCGAGATCCCGAAGGCCTTGCCCAAGCGCGAAAGCGTGTCCAACTCGGGAACCGCCTGATTGCGCTCGATGCGCGAAATGACCGCAGTGGAAATTCCCGAAGCCTGGGCTATGTCCGCGATGGTGAAGCCCTGCGCCTTGCGGAGATTCCGCAGGATGGAAAAATCGTATATGCGCGGCTTGCCCGGAACGGCCTCAGGGGCTGCTTGCTCCGATTTGTCGCTCTCGTTCGCATCCAGGGTTTGCGTCGTTTTCGTATTGTCTGTCATGAGGCATTCCTTCCTTCCTGGCGGCCTTCCCCGATCAGATCGGCCGGGATCCCGGGAAGCCGAACCGGCTCCAAGGCGTCCCAATCGGGTTCGGCCGCTCCGCCGTAACCGCGAAGGTTGATATCGGCGGCATTGATGTATCCATTTTCGATGCGGACCACGGGAGATGCGCCTTCCCGGGCAGAGTAAAGCGAGGGAAAATCACGCAAGGCGTCTTCACGCTCCCTGGGAGAGAGGAAATCGAAACCCACGATGTAATGATGGCCGTTCCGCTCGCTGTGGCGGATCCCCAGGGCCGCGGCCACGCATAGGTCCTGCTGTAAGGGAAGGGCAGGCACGTTGGTCAGATCCTCGCTGGAGAGGATGGGCGTCAGCTTTCCCGAAGCCTCGGCGGTCTTTATCGCCATGTAACTATGCAGGGTGCGGAACACCCCTTTGCAATTCTTCGCCGAAATCCCCTGGTAGCCGAGCGCCAGGGCGCGGTCCACCGCCTCGTCGTCGCCATCGGATTCGTCGATGATCATGGGCTTGAATCGGGATATCTCTTTGAGGGGATCCGCGACGGTGTCGAGGAGGGAATGGGCGCGGCCGACCGGCTGTTCGATGAACAGGGTGCGTTCCCATAGGCCGCGCAGAGCCGGATCGGCCTGGGCCGCTCCGATGAAAGCCGCGAAATCGGCCATGTCGTGAAATTGCTCGTTTCCGTCCAGGGTGGCTCGATAATCCCCTGCCTGCGCATCCAGCACGGAAGCGATACGATGCAGACGCTCCCGCGAGGCTGCCGCATCGCCGGTAATCTTGATTTTGAAGAAGCGCGTCCGGTATTGCCGCACCACTTGCTCCAGGGATTCCGGCAAGCCGTCGCCTAGGGGTTCGGTGATGTCGGAATCCAGGATGGGATCGACCAGGCCCACGGTATGC
>Ga0265324_10000585_pt1 | contig 24903 bp, 22 predicted proteins | sample 41419metaG_FD_198634 | JGI IMG/M metagenome (GOLD analysis project Ga0265324, IMG submission 198634) | Rhizosphere microbial communities from Carex aquatilis grown in University of Washington, Seatle, WA, United States - 4-14-19 metaG | ecosystem: Host-associated > Plants > Roots > Rhizosphere...
GAAGTCGAGCAGGGTGAAGACCGTGCCGAGCCCGGCGAAGGCGACGCCGTTCAGTCGTAATTCAGCTCGTAATTTAAGCCCAGCACGAGCCGCCCTCCGGGGCGGGCTTTTGTTTGTCGATGAAAACTTTGACAAAAATAAGTATTATGTTGTAATTTTACTCAAGCTTTCGGAGCAAGGAGCCGATAGCCCGAACCTGATCACCTCAATGAGAGGAAACCGCCATGGCCCCCCAAGTTACCTTGGTCGACGTCGATTTCTATGGCGAATTGCCCTCGCGGGTGGCTCGCACGCTGGCAATGACACTTCGCGAGTGGATCCCCGCATGGGTGAACGACGACCGCTGGTTCTACCAGCAGTTGCTGTACAGCGTTACCGACCAAGGCGGCCCGCAGCCGCTATTCAACGCTTGCCTGCATACCCTGGACGCCATGGTCGCCGAGCTTTGGCCTCAGTACAGCAATTTCAGGGGCTTCGAGCTCGATGTCTTTCCGCGGCAGGACCGGGTTCGCGACATCGTCCTCATGGCCATCGAACTCGCGTGCATGCACGCCGAGCGGCGGTAGCCCAACCCCGGCTCATCCACCCACCTACGGGCGGCCGGATGAGCCGCCTACTACGAATGTGTGTTCGTACTGACGAGTCCAAAAGGACGAATAGGCAAAGCAAGAAACCAAAACTGCTAGAGTAATCGTATGAAAGTTGCCGCGCCCACTCACGCCCACGCCCGTGCGCTCATCACCGAGGGTTTCGCCATCGTAGCCGGCGTTGACGAAGTCGGCCGCGGTTGCTGGGCCGGCCCAGTGGTCGCCGGCGCCGTCATTTTGCCGCCCCGCTCCCGCCTCGACGGCGTCACCGATTCCAAGCTACTTACCGCGGCCGCCCGCTCTCGTCTCGACGGCCTGATCCGGCGCCGCGCTGTCGCAACTGGCCTCGGCTGGGTCGACGCCTCCGAGCTCGACCGCAATGGGTTATCCTGGGCCGTGCGCGAGTCGGGCTTGCGCGCTTTAGCCGCTCTCGGGCAGCCCTATGACGCTGTCCTGCTCGACGGCAACCACAACTACCTGAATGGGGTCTGCCCCTCTCAAGCCATAATTAAAGGAGACCAGCTGTCGCTCTCGATCGCCGCGGCCTCCATTATCGCAAAAGTTGCCCGCGACGCCTTTATGTCGGACCAGCACGAGCATTATCCGCAGTTCAATTTCGCTGCCAACAAAGGCTACGGCACCGCCGACCACATAAAGGCTCTCGCGAGCGGCCTCACCCCGCTGCACCGCCGCAGCTTCAAACCAGTAGCACTTGCCGTGATGGGGTAGTCACTGTCCATCCATGACCTTGGAAACGCTATTTCTGTTTAACGGTCCAGTCTTTCAAGAACGCAACAATCTTGTCCTGGTCGCGCTCATACCAATCGGCTTTTAGCTCCACTGCCTCCACCGCTTGCGCCGCCGGCCGCTCTAATACCGGGTGCGGGTGGGCTTTAAAGAACTCCCCGATCTGCTTGGCCATCTCATGCGTCGCAAACCCCCACGCCACGTACACCGGGAATCGTTCCAACATGTGGCCGCCCTCCCCATAGCGCTGCAAAAACGTGCCCCAATTGTCCTGGAGGTATTGCCAGGCGAGCACCCGCGCGTCACGGTTGCGAAACGCCCAGGCAATCACCACAAAGATGTCCTGCGGTCGCACCTCTGGCGACAGCCCCAGTGCCAAAAACCGCTCAATCTCAGGCCGCTTCTTAAATCGTCCCAGCGCCGCCAGCAAGCTCAGCTTGGCCTGCGGAGATTGTTCATGGCGGTAGCGGTCCAGGAGGGCGTCAAACTCAGCGGCGCCACCGTGCCGGGCCGCGGCATACAACACCACCGGGCGCAAGTCGGGATCAAGCGGCTGCCCGGCTACAAACTGATCAAACCGTTCCCGCGCACTATCCGTCACCGCCTGATCATCAAACCGCACCGCCTGCTGCAACACCATTGGCCGCATCAACCGGTCAAACGACGATTCATCGGGGTGCCCCTCCCAGCCCAGCCGCTCAACGTTCGGCCGTACCAGCCAATGGCCAAACCGGTCGATCTGGTCCCGCACCGCCTCGTCTTCCACGGTCGCTTCCAGCCCCCCCAGGGCCCCGCTGACGCCGCTCCATACCACGTAATCGTGCTCCTGGCGCAACGCCGCTACCAATTCGAGCAGGCCGGTTGAATCGCTCAACCCCGCCTCCGTCGTCGCCGTCACGTCATTAATTACCCCGAACCGGTCCACCGCCGACAGCTTGCCCGACTCCAAGGCCGGCCGCAGCGCCTGGATCATCGGCTCGGTGTACAACGACCGAAAAAAACCGGTCTGGCCGGCGTTGGGCTTAAACCACTGGGCACTGGCCACGCTGTCAGGCAGGTCGTAGGCGGCCGTATTGGCCAGCACCGGCTCGGTCTCGCGGCCGTTGTCCAAAAGCACACTCAAAGGCACCGGCCATGCACCCGCATCCTTGGCTCGCTTGGCCTCGCGCGGCGAGCTGTAAAATCGCCGCTGCACAGCCTGACCATTGTCGTAGCTTACCAGCGGATACCCCGGCCGGCTGGTCCAGGCGTGCATCACGCTATCCACCGGCTTACCCGAAGCTTTAGCAAAAGCTGCCCACAGATCGGCCGTCGTGGCGTTGCCGTATTTATGTGCATTAAGGTAATTATGCAAACCCTCGCGAAACGCTTGGTCGCCAATGTAGTGGTGCAACATGTTGATAATACTGGCGCCCTTCGAATAGCTTACGGCATCAAAAATTTCATCCAATGCCCGCGGGTCGTCCACCACCACATCAATCGGGTGGGTGTTGGCCAAACCATCCAGCTCCATTGCCCGCGCCACATGCTCCTCACCAAATTGTTCCCATGGCAGCCATTCCGGAAACAGGGTATTGAGCGCCATCACCTCCAGCCAGGTTGCAAATCCTTCGTTCAACCACACATCGTTCCACCATGCCATGGTTGCTAGATTGCCAAACCACTGGTGCGCTTCTTCGTGCAGCACCACGATCGCCACCCACTGTTTTTGCGCCAGCGAGGTTTTGTCCGGGTCCAATAGCAGAGCGGTGTCACGAAACGTCATGATACCCCAGTTTTCCATAGCACCGGTGGCAAAGTCCGGCACCGCCACCATGTCAAGCTTGGGCAAAGGATAGGGGATGCCAAAATAGTCCTGGTAAAATCCCAAGCCCTTAACGCCGCACTCCAGCGCAAACTGCAGTTGGCTCGCCAGCCCAGGCACGGAGTACGCTCGCACCACAATGTTGTCTGGCGTTTTGGCCTCCACATACTCAAACTCGCCCACCAGATACGCTAGCAGATAGGTGCTCATAATTGGGGTTGGCTCAAACTCAACCTGCTTACGCCCGTGGCCCACCGCCACTTCACGCTTAATTTGCGTGTTTGAAATCGCCTGCAGTCCTTCCGGCACCACCAGCGTAAGCTCAAACACCGCCTTGGCCGACGGCTCATCGATGCACACGAATGCCTCGCGCGCGCTGATCGGCTCAAATTGGGTAGCCGCCAACCACTTTTGTTTGCCCTCGTGCTTGTAGCCACTGCGATAAAACCCGTGCAGCGAATCCTGGATTTCGCCCGTGAACTCCAGCACCAGCCTGTGTTTGCCGGCCGCCGCCTCTCGTGGCAGTGTCAGCGTGACGGTTTGCACTTCCTTATCCAGGTGCACGCCATCGGCCTTCAGCGAGTCGTCTTCGTCCAGACTAATCTTGGTGATATCCAGGCCTACCGCGTGAAACATCAGCTCACGGCTCGCGTGTTTAAGTTCAAATTCGATCTGTTCCACAGCGGCAAAGCGGAACTTCTCCATATCAACGTCAATCTTCAGCCGGTAACGCTCCGGCACAATCTTTTCCAGCAATCGAGCCACTTTTGCCATACCATCCTCGCGTGTTACTTCCTTAGTATTAGTATAAGGAAAGTTTCCCCGCCAGCCCAGCGTAAGCGTACTGTCAGACGTTAGCGGTTACATGCCGCATTTCTTATCAAACTCTATTTTTCGCTAATCACTCGATTAATGAACAGCTCCACATGATCATTTAGGTCCCGAATTCGTTCCTCGATCGATTTCATTGTCGGCAATTGCACTTGGTCTGAGCGCTTGAGCCTTCGCACATATGCCGAGCACGCCAAGTCAGCGCAAATATAATCTCCTATCGTTCCACCCAATTTGCCTTGCTCGTTCCATCTTAAAGTACTAAATAGCGCTACCCCTCCCATTGGGTGAATAGTGCGACACCAATTGCACATACTCTGCCGAGCCACAGATTTAGTCGCTTTAACCATGCGGAGTACCAGCCCTACTTCACGCTCATCCGCTAACATTGCGACAATATAACCTGTCTTTGGGTCAGAACGATCGATCCAGGAAAGGAAATCAAGATTCTCCCATTCTACCTCGGACAAGTTTGGGAGTCTCATCCTTTTACGCTCTCCGGCACTGCAAGCGCGAAAGGAAGCCCGAATGTCTGTCTCAGCAACTACCTGCATGCCAACCTCGATCCGGCACGTCAGTGCACAAGTGGTCCGACTCCCACTCCAGCCAGCCATTACAATTCCTGGCATATTTACGGTGCAGGGCAAGAATTGATGCATCTAAAAACATGCCTGATATTATAAAGCATAGCCGAGCTCGCATTGCCATACGCACCAAAGTCGGGTATAATACCATTAAGGTAGTCGGCTCCGCGCCGGCTCTTTTACTCGAACAAGTTAATAACAATTGAATAAGGACAATTGAATATGCAAACCAACTTTCTGGCCGCCATCAACCTCATTGCCGAGGAAAAAAACCTGCCGCGCGATATTATTATTGAGACCGTCGAGGCCGCCCTGGCCGCCGCGTACAAGAAAGACTACTCCGACAAAGATCAAGAAGCCCGCGCTACCCTCGACCAGGAATCCGGCGATGTGCGCATCTTTGTGTCCAAAACCGTCGTGCCCGACGACGAGGAAATTACCAACGACCACCTCTACATCCACCTTGCCGACGCCAAAAAACTCGACAAAGCGGCCATTGTCGGCACCGAGGAAGAGCCGTACATGGTGGAAATGGAAGTTTTTCCCGAGGATTTCGGCCGTGTCGCCGCCCAGACCGCCAAGCAGGTCATCATCCAGCGCCTGCGCGAGGCCGAGCGTGAAATTATCTTCACCGAGTACAAGGATAAAGAGGGGATGGTGCTATCCGGCAACGTTCAGCGCGTCGAGGGCAACGTCGCCTATGTTGATCTCGGCAAAGCCACCGGTGTGCTGTTTGCCTCCGAGCAAATTCCTGGCGAGCGCTACTACACCGGCCAGCGCCTAAAAACCTATGTCGTGCGCGTTGAGCAAACCGCCCGCGGCCCGCAAATCGTGCTCTCCCGTGCTCACGCCAACATGGTCAAGCATCTGTTTGAGCTCGAAGTCCCCGAGATCGAAGCCGGCACCGTTGAGATCATAAACATCGCCCGCGAGGCCGGTGTGCGATCCAAAGTCGCGGTGCAATCGCACGCGGCCGGCGTCGATGCCGTCGGCACCTTCGTTGGCGGCCGCGGCTCACGCGTCCAAGCGGTTATGTCGGACCTCGGCGAGGAGAAGATCGACATCATCCCATTCTCCGGCGAACCCGAGACCTACATCGCCAACGCCTTGAGCCCCACCAAGGTTGTTAACGTTCACTTAAATGAGATGGACAAAAAGGCCGTCGTGCGCGTGCCGGAAGACCAGCTGTCGCTGGCCATCGGTAAACAGGGCCAGAACGTCCGCCTGGCCGCCAAGCTCACTGGCTGGAACATCGACATCATCAGCGCCGATGAGTCTCGCGTCGAGGCTACCGCCGAAGCCGCCATTGTGGCAGCGTCAGCCCCCAAGGGCCGCCTTGACCTTGAAGGTTCGCTCATCGACACCATCAATGCTGTCGCCGAGGCCGATCCGGAGCCCGAACACCAGGCCGACCCGCTGTCTGGCCAGGAAGACAACGACACTCCGCAACCCGAATAGGTAAGAGCCCACAAACGAAAACGGGCCCCCACGACAAGCGGAGGGTCCGTTTTCGTCGTAGGGGTCCTTAAGCTACAGGTCGCAGCGTTAAAATCTGGCGCGGCCAGCCTAGGCACCATATGGTCTATGGTGCCGGCCGCGCGTCGGGAGATGAGCCGCCGGGTATGCGCAGCCCGCCATGTTCTGAGGGCTAAACATCTTCTCAATGAGCGCCTCAAGCACCTGTGGGTCTGCATGCGCGTATTGTTTCCTGGCGTCGGCTCTTGCTAGTTTACGCTCCACCCAGATATCCTGGGCCGCCCGCTCGGCCAGTCGCCAGTACAGCTTCCTAAACAGTCTGCGCGGCATCATGTCCGGCACACTGAACGGTCTATACCCGGGCAATGACCACGCCGGACCAATGTACCCCATTGGCCGCATTCCAGGTGAGTGCTGTAGATCGCAGCCGGCGTGCAGCACCGCCCACAGTGCCAGCCAGTAGCGTCCCGGAGCGCCGCTCGGGTCAGACATGAGCTCCCAAAAGTGTCGCTCATACTGCACGATAAACGGCACTCCTACCTCGACTACCTGGGGCTCATCATCAATAGTCGCAATGGTAAATGGCAGGTAGCACACATCAAATAGTAGCTTCATACGCTCGGGTCCTTCCCGGTCGGGGACCCAATTATTCTAATACATATCTGCAAACTTTGGCCCTACTATGCTATCGTTGGCACTCGCTTGCATGGAGTGCCAACAATGCTATACTACAATCATATTCCGCCTGGACCGTCACCTTCCCACTTCACTTGACGCACCGGTTCCAGCGTGGGAGGGTAAGAGAAAGGATACGGACCAAGATGGCCGATTTTAGTTCCCAGTTCGATCGGTTCACCGAGAATGCTAAGCGCAGCCTCGAAAACGCCGAAGTAATCGCCACCCAGATGGGGTCCAGTTACGTGGGCACCGAACACATTTTGCTCGGTATTTTGCAGCAGGACACTTCAATTGGCGCCAAAATATTAAAGAATGTCGGCGTTACCTTCGAAAAAGCTCAGCTGGTTTTGAGCTTCTCGCAGCAATTAGCCGGCACCGGTTACAAAGGCGCTTCCGAGACCGCTAAGCGCACGCTCACCTACAGCTTGCGCGTCGCCAAAGAATTCGGACAACCCTACTGTGGCACCGAGCACATGCTGTTCGCGATTTTGAGCGAAAAATCCGCCCGCGCCATCAGCCTGCTCAAAAACGATTTGCAAGTTGACCCCACCGTTATTCGCTCCGAGCTCGAAAATTATCTCGGTAATCAGCAATACTTCTACGCCGAGGAAGAGCGCCAGAGTGCCCGTAGCGGCAAAAACGCCAACAAATCCAAGACCCCGGCCCTCGACCACTTTGGCATCGATTTAACGCAAAAAGCCCGCGACCATGCGCTTGACCCCATGGTCGGCCGCGAGGCTCAGATCGGCCGCGTCATCTCGATCCTAAACCGCCGCTCCAAAAACAACCCGGTCTTAATTGGCGAACCCGGCGTCGGCAAGACCGCCATCGCCGAGGGCCTGGCCCAGCGTATCGAGACCGAAGAAGTGCCGGAGATGCTGCAAAACAAGCGCCTCGTGATGCTCGATTTGGCCTCGGTCATTGCCGGCACCAAGTACCGCGGCGAATTTGAAGAGCGCTTGAAGAAAATCCTTGATGAAGCCAAAGCCAGCCCCGAAGTCATCCTGTTCATCGATGAGCTCCACACCGTGGTCGGTGCCGGCGCGGCCGAAGGCGCCATTGACGCGGCCAATATTTTAAAGCCCGCCCTGTCGCGCGGCGAAATCCAAGTCATCGGCGCCACCACCTTAGACGAATACCGCAAGCACATCGAGAAAGACGCTGCCCTCGAGCGCCGCTTCCAGCCGGTGCAGGTACCCGAAACGTCCGTCGAGGAAACCGTTTCCGTGCTGCGCGGTCTGCGCCCCCGCTACGAAGAGCATCACCGCGTAGAGATCACCGACGAGGCCATCGACGCCGCCGCCAAGCTGGCCAAGCGCTATGTCGCCGACCGCTTCCTGCCCGACAAGGCCATCGATCTCATCGACGAGGCCGCCTCGCTGGCCCGCATTAAACGCGGCGGCTCCTCGAAGGCTCTGCGCAACCTGCAAAAACAGCTGTCCGAATCCCGCGACGACATCGAAAACGCCGTCTTCGACCAGGACTTTGAGCTGGCGGCCCGCTTGAAGACCCGCGAATCGGTCATCCAAAACCGCCTTGCCCAACTCAAGCTAAAAGAGGGCGCGGCCGACGCGGCCATCAAGATCACCCCCGAAGATATCGCTGCCGTCGTCTCGCTCATGACCGGCATCCCCATCACCCGTCTCATCAAAACCGAGGTTGAAAGCCTAATAAAGCTCGAGGAATCCTTGAGCCGCCGCGTCATCGGCCAGAGCGAAGCTGTCGCCGCCATCGCCAAGTCCATTCGCCGCTCCCGCACCGGCATCGCCGACGAACGCCGACCCATCGGTAGCTTCATTTTTCTCGGCCCCACCGGCGTCGGCAAAACCGAGCTGGCCAAAGTGCTATCGGAGGAGCTGTTCCACGACCGCGACGCCATGATCAAAATCGACATGTCGGAGTTCATGGAAAAGCACAATGTCGCCCGGCTGGTCGGCGCCCCCGCCGGTTACGTCGGCTACGACGAGGGCGGCCAGCTCACCGAGCAGGTGCGGCGCAAGCCTTACAGCCTCATCCTCTTCGATGAGCTCGAAAAAGCCCACCCCGACGTCTTTAATGTGCTGCTGCAGATTCTCGAAGACGGCTACGTTACCGACGCCAAGGGCCGCCGCGTTGACTTCCGCAACACGGTCATCATCATGACCTCAAACGTTGGTGCCTCGGACATGAACAAAGAAGTCCAGCTGGGCTTTCGCACCGAGACCCCCGGCGAGGAGAGAAAACTTGAGGCCGAGCACGAAAAAGTTAAAGCCAAGGTGCTGGAAGATCTCAAAAAGCAATTCCGGCCCGAATTCTTAAACCGCATCGACGCCACCATCGTGTTCAAAACCTTAAGCCAAAACGACATCAAAAAAATCCTCAGCCTGCAGCTCGCCGACCTGCAAAAGCGCCTCGACGAGCAGAACATTAAACTGCGCGTTACCGCCACCGCCCGCGCCCTGCTCATGGAAAAAGGCTACGATATGAAGCAAGGTGCCCGCCCTATGCGCCGTGCTATTCAGGACCTGGTTGAGGATCCGCTGGCCACCGGGCTGCTCGATCACAGCGTGTCCGGCGGTGACATCGTTACCGTTACCCGGCGCGGCGCCAACCTGGCGCTCACCACCGAGTCGGCTGCCCGCAGCGAAAAAGAGCTCGACGAGGCTGAAACCCCCGGCGCTCTGCCTTCCGGCGAGTAAACTGCCGCAAACCTGCAACCAAGCCCCACCCCCGGGGCTTTTTGCATGCTAAAATGCCCCCATGGACATCGAAGCTGTCATTCGCCAATACCTGCCGCAAGTCATTCACCTGTCGCTCGCTACCTGTGCCGAAAACAAGCCCTGGGTCTGCGAGGTTCACTTTGCTTACGATGACGACTTAAACCTGTACTTTCGTTCCACCCCAGTTCGCCGTCACAGCCAGGAGATCGCCCAAAACCCCCATGTCGCCGGCAATATTATCACCCAGCACCATCTAAATCAGCGCCCGCGCGGTGTGTATTTTGAGGGCCAAGCACAAAAACTGACCGACATTACCATCGACAGTATCGCCTACAAGACTATTTCCAGACGTCTCGGCCTCGGACCCGAAATCATCGACCAGGCCGACCAAGACTCCGGTCATGGCTTCTACCAAATTACCGTCTCAGACTGGTACGTCTTCGATGCGCTCGGCCCCGGCCCGTCGGCTAAGCTGCACTTGCCGTGGGGTAAGCACTCCTGATGTACCGCTTTCATCACGTCGCTCTGAGTGTGTCAGATAGAGAGCGCTCGGTTACATTCTACGAGCAACTCGGTTTCAGGGTCGTCCATCACTATCAAGCGCCCGACAATACTTTGTCTATCACTCACCTAAAACTCGGCGACATGATGCTTGAGCTATTTCACTACAAAAAAGACCGGCAGCCTGCGCCAGCGAGTATCCACTCCACCAACACTGATCTGCCAGTTATCGGTACCAAGCATTTTGGCCTTCGTGTTGATGACATCGAGGCTGCTAAGGCCGACCTGGTCAGAAAGGGGATGGTGGCGCAAGACGTCAAAATTAAGCAAGGTCGTACCGGCCCACTGTTCTTTTTTATCTCCGACCCAGATGGCATCCTGGTCGAAATCGCTCAGGACGATCGCGAGTTCTGGCAGGTCCATGAACAAGGTTGAAAGTCTCGAAAAGCTCGGCCTCACTCCGAGTGAATCGGCCGTGTTGTTATTCTTGACCCAAAACGGTCTCACCCGCGCCCCCCAAATTCAGGCCAGCTTGGAACTAACCAAGGTCGCCACGTACCGGTCCTTAAACTCACTCATCGGCAAAGGTCTGGTTCGCACCACCGGAGACAGACGACTGCAGAAGTTCATGGCCGAGCCCTTGCAAAAATTGCTCGCCAAGTACGACCGTAATATCGAAGAACTTCACGGCGCCCGGGCCGAACTCGAGCAATGGATCAGCGAGCTTGCCAACTCGGAAAACCAACTTTACAAAGATCGTAAGATCCAGGTCTATGAAGGCGCTGAGGGTTACCGGCTATGGCTTGAAGACCGCCTCACCGGCGACACTAAACTCATCCGCGAATTTGGGACCAGCACGTACTGGTGGGACTTCGGTCGGACGCAGGCTGAAGGCAAACAGCTGGTCATGGAGTACATGCGCAAACGCGCCCATAAAGATATCAAGCTCAAAAGCATCTTCACAAATAATCGCGACCTTCCGGCTCATGCGCGTACTTGGGATGAGTATTTAAAAGAATCGCGCTACCTCGACATGCCCGCCGCTCCGTTGCTCTGTTTGAGTATGTTCGGCTCACGCATGGGATTTTATTCCGGCAATGACGGCATTTATCGCGGCGTCATCATTGATGACCGCTTCCTTACTGGCATGCTGTCGGCCATTTTCGACATACTGTGGGGACAGTCGGAACCCCTCTAGCTTCGCTGATTTACTCCTTAGTATCGTATAGTATAAACTATAAGAAATTATTGAGCATTACAGCCATGGGCAAAGCAGAATTTCTCAGTCGAATATTTTGTAGCCAAGAGCGCCGTGCGCTGTTAATTGCGCTCGATGATAGCTCCATTAGCGGGCCCGAGAATAATCTGCGCGACATGGAGCGCGCCGTTACAGAGGCCGTTGACGGGGGCGCTAACGCTGTATTGGGCTTCGTAGGACTGTTTAAGCGCTATTCCGCGCAACTTCACGGCCTGCCCGGTTTTATGAATATCACCCTCAGTACCGCCGGTCCTGAGCATCTGCACAAAGTGCTTGTGGGCACGGTTGAGCAGGCCAAACGGCTCAATCTCGGCGTGTCAGTTCATCTCAACATCACTGCGCCGACTGAGCCTCAGATGCTGCAGATTTTGGGCCAGACCGCCGTCGCTTGCGATCAGCTCGACGTGGCGTTACTGGCCCATGTCTACCCGCGTCGATTCCTAAATGGCAAAGAAGACCACTACCAGGATCTCAAACGCGTCGATTCCGAAGCCTACGCTCAATTGGTTCGGCACGGCGCTCGCATCGCTGCCGACCTCGGTGCCGATATCGTTAAAGTGCCATTCACCGGCAGCGCCGAAACCTTCGCCACTGTTACCGAAAGCACCTACGGCTTGCCTGTTTTGATGGCCGCTGGGCCCAAAATTCCATTGCCCGACATCCTCGAGCAGGCCGATCTGGCAATGGCCTCCGGCGCCAAAGGAGTGGCCATGGGACGCAATTTCTTCCAGCGGGATAAGGCCCGTCAAACCGTCCAGGCCTTTCGAGCCGTCGTTCACGACCGGCTAACTGCCGAGCAGGCCCTGGCCCAAGTAAACCTCTCCCCGCTAGACTGACCGCAAGTTTGATAGTTCGCAAATTGTTCGGTATAATGAGATGGTAATGCGGGCTATCATTGGTATGAAAGGGTGCCGTCCATGCCGGGTAATGAAGTAACGCTCGAAAATATTCGCCGCATCATGCGCGAGGAGATTGTGACTGAACGACCGGTTACACACCGGACCATCCAGCACGTCGTGCACGACGAAATTGTTGCCGAGCGCGCAGTCACGCAATCAACTATGCAACAGGCTATGCGTGAAGAAATTGTAGCTGAAAGGCCGCATACGCAAGAGACTATCCAGCAAACGGTGCGTGAAGAAATTGTCGCCGAACGGTCTTACACTCACCAAATGGTACAGCAGTCCATGCAACAGGCTCTCGAGCCAGTCTGGCAATCCATCGATAATGTGCGTGACATGCTCACGGAAGACGCCCGGGCAGAAAGTACGCGCCTCGACCGTGTCGATCGTCGCTCGTTGAGAACCCAACGGCTGCTGACGAGGCACCTGTCCAACCGCAAAGACGCGTAATGCCAAAGACCACCACCAAATTCGTTTGCCAAACCTGCGGCACCAGCTACTCCCGCTGGATGGGTAAGTGTGAGCAATGCGGCACTTGGAATTCACTGGTCGAAGAAGTAGCCGTTATGTCGTCCGGCCTCGGCAAAGCCAAGCCATCGGCGGCACTGACGCCCACTAAGCTCGGCAGCGTATCGGCCGCTAAGTTGCCGCGCCTAAGCTCCAGCATCGGCGAAGTCGACCAGGTACTCGGCGGCGGCATTGTCCCCGGCTCCGTCATGCTGCTATCGGGCGATCCGGGCATTGGCAAAAGCACGCTTGTGCTGCAAATTGCCGCCAATCTGGCCGAGCGCGAGCGAGTGCTGTACGTCAGCGGCGAAGAAAGTGCGGCCCAAATTAAAATGCGCGCCGACCGGCTCGGCATCACGCATGCCGGCCCCGATCTGCTGGCCGACACCAACGTAGACGCTATCGCCGCCACCATTGAAGCCGGCGCGTACACGCTCGTTATTATCGACTCCATCCAAACCATGGCCGTGTCGGCCCTCACCGGCTCGCCCGGCACCGTCGGCCAAATCACCGCCTCGGCTCAAGTCCTGCAAGCGCTGGCCAAGCGCCGCAACGTCGCCACGCTCATCATCGGGCACGTCACCAAGGAGGGCAACATCGCCGGCCCCAAAATCCTCGAGCACCTGGTCGACGTCGTGTTGTACCTGGAGGGCGACCGTTACGGAGCCTTCAAAGCCCTGCGCGGCATTAAAAACCGCTTTGGCTCAACCAGTGAAACCGGCATCTTCGAGATGGGAGAGCTTGGCTTGGTGTCCGTGCCCAACCCCAGTGAAGCCCTGCTGGCCGAACGTCGTCCCGGGCCCGGTTCGGTCGTATTCGCCACGCTCGAAGGTACGCGACCGCTGCTTGTCGAGGTCCAAGCTCTGGTGGCGCCCACGCCCTTCGGCTATCCGCGTCGCACCGCCGTCGGGTTTGATTTAAACCGCCTCAATCTGTTGGTAGCGGTGCTCACGAGGCGCGGCGGTCTCAACTTGAGCTCTTCGGATATTTATGTTAACGTAGTAGGCGGACTGCGGGTCTCTGAGCCAGCTGCCGATTTGGCAATTATTTTATCCATCGCATCGGCTTTCAAAGATCTAGAAATTCCAGCCAACCTGGTCACTTTTGGCGAGGTTGGTTTGAGCGGCGAAGTTCGCGCGGTCCCACAAACCGCCCGGCGGGCGGCTGAAGCCAAGCGTCTCGGTTTTACAAAAGCCGTGACCCCGCAGCGCAACGCCGCACCCGGCGCTACCACCGTGGTTGACGTCGCGCAGGCGATCACTGCCATCACCGGCCACACCAGACATTAATTAAAAAATAAGGAATTATTCATCATGACCGATATCACAATAGGGGTGCTCGTTATTGCGGGCGTTGTCGTCGTAGCGCTAGCGATTTTGCGACTGCGCCATATTTCGTTCCCCAGTTTAATGCTGTCGCTGGCCGGCGCCATCTTCGGCCTGCTCCTCGGCGCCCTGGCTAGTGTGCCGTTAAGCAAATTGCCGTCACCCTTCGGCGCCATCATGCCGCTGGCTGTCACCACCATCCTGACGCTCATCCTGATTGGCGCAGCCGTCAGCCGCCGCCGCACGCTGTCCGCGCAGTTTGCCTGGCTGCGTGAACCGGACCAACAGCCGGCGGCCGCAACCGAATCGGCCCCGGGCGCCGAAGCCCCTACCCAAGCGAGCCCCCAGCCCCAGCCCGGCATGTTGCCTCCGATCCTGGTTGATACCTCAGTTATTATCGACGGCCGCATCGCCGACATCGCCGCCGCCGGCTTCATCCCTGGGCGCCTCGTCGTGCCACGCTTCGTCCTGGCCGAGCTGCAAAACATTGCCGACTCCGACGATGCCATGCGCCGCGGCCGGGGCCGCCGGGGCCTCGACGTCTTAAACACGTTGCGCGACCAGCCCGGCGTTGGTATCGAGATCACCGAGCAAGATGTTTCCGGCATCCGCGAAGTCGATGCCAAGTTGGTGGCGCTGGCCCAAAAGCTAACGTGTGACGTGCTCACCACCGATTACAACCTAAACCGCGTCGCCCAAATCCAAGGCGTGCGCGTCTTAAACGTTAATGAATTATCCAATGCCATCCGCCCGGTCGTGCTGCCCGGCGAAGAACTGGTGGTGCGCGTAGTCCAGCCCGGTAAAGAGCGCAATCAGGGCGTTGGCTATCTGGCTGACGGTACCATGATTGTCGTCGAGAACGGCGACAAGCTCATCGGGCAGGAGGTTGCCACCGAGGTCACCCGCGTGTTCCAGACCGTCGCTGGCAAAATGATCTTCGCGACCCCCCGCAAAGGCAGCCTCCCGCCAACCGATGGCGGTCAGTCCGAATCCGCGCCCAATGCCGAGACCATCACCCCGGCCCCTAACCCGCAGGACAAACCTCGTCACCACGATCAGTCCACCAACACCGAGCGAAACGACCACCGCATCGCCAACCGCCCCAACCGCAATCGCAAGCACAGCCCCAATCAATTTAACGCCAACAACTCTGGCAACTCTGGCCCCAACCCTGCCCCGCGCCCTTCGGCTAACCTCGAAGACCGCGTTATTGCGGCCGCCAATCACTCAAACGGCGCCTCCGAACAGCGCCGTCAGCCGAACCAAAATTAGCCTTCGCTTCTGCCCTATGGACCAAGCTTAAACGTCATTACGGCGGTCGTGTTGCTCTGGTCGTCCTGCACGAACCAGCTATGCGTCCCATTGGCGAGACCATTGACGGTCTTGGAGATATTGCTGGTCGCTCCGTGCGATACCCCGTCTATGAACAGCGTGTACTGCGAAGCGCCAGTGTCGATCGTCCAGCTAAACGTCACCGGCCCGCTCGGCTGGTGACTGCCATCGCCCGGCGCCACGCCGCTAAACGATGAGCCGCCGCCAGTATCCGTTACATTCACATCCTGCGTGTCGGTGGCCTGGTACAATCCGGCATCCGTCACCACAGCCTTAAACGTATGCGTTCCCGTGACCGTTGGGGTGTAGCTTACCGGGTAGGTGCCAGATCCATTAATGGTCTGCGTTGAAATAATCTGGTCGTCGAAGTATACCTGCAGCTGGTTGGCCGTAAATGTCCCCGAGGTCACATCCACCGAGAAATTGTATGGCCCGCCACCATTGGCGCCCACGATTTGGACCGTTGGCTGAACGTCGCTACAACTGTGGACGTTGTCGCTCTGCGTCGGCAGGCTTCCACCGCTGGTCGCATAGCCGGCCGCTTGCAGCGCCACCAGCCAGTTGTGGTACTGCTGCGGGTTTTGCTGCTGGGTAATTTCCGGCTCAATCGCGCTCGAGTACTGGGTTTGCTTCGCCAGCGGCGGCGTACAATCGGTCGCCAGCAGCCCCGACACCTTGTCGATGACGCCGCTCTTGCCGTCGGTCGTGCTCAAGGGAGTGTACCAGCTTGGGAAAAGATCGGTAGTCGTCTTGGTGGTGCCGGCTGTCACCGACCGACCGGTCTGCGCGTCCAGTGTCACCGTCTTTACCCCGTCCGCTTTCGGAAACGCTTGGTTGGGTTTGCCCTGCAATACACTATTCATGTACGCCCGCCAAATCGGCGCTGCTACGTCCGCGGCCTCGGCCGTCATCGGCGAGTTGTCGTTATTGCCGACCCATACGCCCGCCACCATGTCCTGCGTAAATCCAACCGTCCAGGCGTCGCGATAATTTTCGGTCGTGCCGGTTTTCACTCCCACGTGCACGCAATTGGTTGCCTGGTTGTTGCCGCAGTTGTTTTTAAGCGTCAGGTCATTGCCAAATTCGTACTGCTTGGCGTTATTGTCGGACAGCATATCGGCCATAATCGACGACACTTGCGGGTCGAGCGCCTGCGTGCCTTTCGGCGGCTTGCTATTGTCTTCCATCAGATTGCCTTTCTGGTCGTACAACTTCAAAATCGGCGTCTGGGCGTAATGCGTGCCACCATTGGCAAACGATTCGTAGGCGTTGGCCATCTGCGTCAGCTCCACGCCCCCCGTTCCCAGCACCAGCGACAAACCATAATCACTGGCCGGTTGGTTGAGCGTCGTAATACCCAAGTCCTGCGCCGTCTGAAGCGATTCCGGAATGCCGGCCATCGCCAGCGCTTTCACCGCTGGGATGTTGAGCGACCCAGCCAACGCCTTACGCATCGTCAGTACGCCATAGTTTTTCAAGGTAAAGTTCTTAGGCTCATAGGGATTGGCGTCGGTGCCAAAGTTAGTCGGTACATCGTAGAATGTTGTGCCGGCACCGTAGGTCGGGCAGGCGCGGGTTTTGGCACAGGATTGATTTTTATTGGTGCCAATGAGCGTTGAATACACGATCGGCTTAAAGCTCGACCCCGGCTGCCGTTGCGCCGTTGCCACATTGTAGTTGCCAAAGTTGGGGTCGTTGAAATTATACGAACCCAGCATAGCCTCAATCTGTCCGTTATTCGGATTTGTCACCACCATAGCCGCATTGGAGCCGCCGTATGCGTGAACGGTCTTCATGTTGGTATTAATGGCATTGTAAGCCGCCTGCTGCTTGTCCCAGTCCATGGACGTAATAACCTTCAGCCCGCCCTCGGTCGTCGTCGTTGAGCCGTACTTGTTTTCCAGATACTCCTGGGTGAACAACACAAAGTGCGCCACCGATGGATCGAGGTTGGCGTACAGGTTCTGGGTCTGGTTAATCTGGGACGGGTCTTTCAGCATCGCCACCGTCCACTCGGCCGCATCAGCCTGCGCGCGCTTTGCGTAGCCCTGGCTCACCATCTGATCGAGCACCAGATGCTGCCGATCGATCAAATCCTGTGTGTGGTCCCCGTAAGGCGAGTAGTAGGTCGGCGCGTTCAGGATGGCGGCCATCAGAGCCGCCTGACCGAGATTCATGTTCTTGGCACACAGCTGGTCCGGCGTCGAATGATCCGTGTCCTGCGGGAAGAATGTCTTGCAGGCACTCTCAATGCCGTAGGCCCGGTTGCCATACGGGATCTCATTCAAATACAGCGTAATAATGTCGTTCTTTGAGTAAAACTGCCCGATTTCCAGCGACAAAATCAACTCTTTAATCTTGCGCCCAAAGGTGTGGTCGGTCGGGTCGAGCAGCGCGTTCTTCACATATTGCTGCGTGATCGTCGAACCACCCTGGTAGGCGCCATGGTGGATGATGTCAAACAAAGCCGCGCGAAAATATCCAATGAAGCTAAACGAGCCCTCTTTGTAGAAGTTCTTATCCTCAATCGCGATCGTTGATTCTTTTACGGTATCGGGAATCTGGTCGTACTTGATGACGTTGCGGTTCTGGTCGCCGTACAGTTCATACAGCAAATGCGTACCGCTCGAGTCGTAGAACTTAGTAGTCTGTGCGCTCAGCTTGGCGTTAATCTTGCCCGGTGTCGGCAGATCCTTGGCGTACCACAAAAACACCAAAAAAATAAACAACAACCCGGCCCCGGCCAGCTTGCTTAAGCGCATCAGGCCGGCCTTCGAAATCCAATATTCCTTAAAATATCGAGGCGTAAACGACAGAGCAAACCGCTTCAAATGGCCTTTCAGGCCGGGCGTGTGATCCTGGATCGGACGGGCCGGCCGTCGGGGCAACCGGACATGGCGTTTAGGCATGGGTCCTCGGCTATAAGTACTTATGGATTATACCATCCGCCAGCTGAGAAAAAGCCAATTTTCTCGAGCTATAATTCGGCTATAATATCGTTATGCACACCTCTCACGACAGCGAAAAACCGGCCCATGGTCAGCAGGTCATCACGGTTACGGCTTTTTTGCACCACAATTTTGATGGTATCAATAAGGTCTTTCTGGCTCGCCGCGCCGCTACCAAGAAATTCCTACCGGACGTTTTCGAACTCCCCGGTGGCCATATCGATTTTGGCGAGGACCTCGTGGCCGGCTTACAACGTGAGATCAAAGAAGAATTTGGCGTTGCCTGCACCGTTGGCGACCCGTTTTATGCCTTTACCTATCTGAATCAGATCAAAGGTTCCCACTCGGTTGAAGTTGTCTACTTCGCCCAGTTCACTGATCCGCTCGACCGGATTCAGCTCGACCCCGCCGACCATTCCGAATACCAGTGGTTTGCCGTCGACGAGCTGGATCAGGCCCAAAATGAAGTAAAAGGCCCCAACGATCCCGAGCAGCTGGCCATGGAAAAGGGCTTCGCGCTGCTGACCGGCGAAGCCCCCAAATTTAACTGAACGGAGGCGGTGTCCCGCCCCGCAGCTAGCGCACCTTCCGGTGCAAGCTATGCCGCGAGGCGGAACATGACGCTGATCGGCCGACCTTCAGGCGATCAGCGTGAATGGGCAGGAATCAGCGAGATCGGCAGGAATTTAATCAGCTCCTTTGCCAGCGCACCGACCGCCGTGCAGGCCTGGGACAGCATGTCCTCAGAGACCTGGATGAAGTCGCCGTTATCAGGACCCCAGAACAGCGTGGTAGTGGCGACAACCACCCAGCTGTAACCCACATCGCGGCGGATGGCGGCTTCGTTCTCTTTGTAACCACTGAACCCGGCCGGCGGGCGAGTAGCCACCACAATGTGGTGGTCGCGATACGGACCGGCAGCGCCGATGATGGTCCCGTCTGGCCGCTCGCGAACCTGAATGTCAGTCCGCCTCAGCTTGTCTAGCGCCTTCTCCACGGCGCCAATTATTTCCGCGCCCGAAACCTCGCGAGTCAGGGGCAGCTCGATTACCACGAGCGCTTGCGACATATTCCCTCCAAGATCGCGCTTCTACGACGGGTCGTTCCCGTGTAGTTTCGGATTTATAACATGTACAAGCCAAAGTAGCAACTTATGCTAAACTTAGCGGCATATGGACAAAAACCAACTCGATGAATTGCTCTCCCGCGGGGTCGACACCATTATCGGCCGCGATGAGCTGGAAGCCGCCCTGCCAAAAAAGCGCAAACTACGCATCAAATTCGGCGTCGACCCAACGCGCCCCGACCTCCACATTGGCCACGCCGTAGCCCTGCGCAAATTGCGCCAATTCCAGGACCTTGGCCATACCGTCATCTTTTTGATCGGCGACTACACCACCAAAATCGGCGACCCGTCGGGCAAGAACGAGACTCGCCCCATGCTCACCGATGCCGAGATCAAAGCCAACGTCGCAACCTACCTCGAGCAGGTCAAGCTGCTGTTGGACATCAAAAAAGCCGAAATCCGTTACAACTCCGAGTGGCTGGGTAAGCTCAGCTTCGGCGACCTCATCCAACTCGCTAGCAACGTGTCCGTCGCCCAAACCATCGAGCGCGACGATTTCAAAAACCGCCTCGAGTCCGGCCGCGAGCTGGCTTTGCACGAAATCCTGTACCCGCTCATGCAGGCCTACGATTCGGTCGCGCTCGAGGCCGATGTCGAATTCGGCGGCAACGACCAGCTGTTCAACCTCATGGCCGGCCGCGCCCTGCAAAAGAAGCTCGGTCAGCGCCCGCAAGTTGTCTTTACCTGCGATCTGCTGGTCGGCACCGACGGCACCAAGAAAATGTCGAAAAGTCTCGACAACTACATCGCCGTAACCGACGCCCCCGTTGATATGTACGGCAAAATCATGAGTATCCCCGACAACCTCATCGCGCCCTACTACAAACTCTGCACCGATATCCCCATGGCGACTATCGATGCGCTCGTCAAAACGCTGGCCGAAGGCGCCAACCCGCGCGACTCCAAAGCTTCCCTGGCCCGGGAGATCGTCCGCCTCTACCACGGCGAGTCGGCTGCCCTAAAAGCCGAAGACGCCTGGAATAAACAATTTCGTGAAGGCGCTCTCCCAGCGCAAATCCCAGAGTTCAAGTTTCGTAATGGTGACACAATTGTCGACGTCCTTTTTGAGTCGCTAACAGTCATTAGCAAAACAGAAGCACGGCGACTGATTGAGCAGGGTGGCGTAAAAATTGACGGCAGCGTCATAGAGGCAGGATCTGACCCCGAAGCTGGGCACGGGCAAGTTATCCAGGTCGGCAAACGACGCTTTCTAAGACTGAGTCTAACCAGCCTAAAGTAACAGATCTCAAACCATATTTGCTACACTAACGTGGTGGAAGATACGGACTACAACTGGCAGGCCCGGCCCATCGGCTCACTCAAAGGCGTTGGTCATGCCGTCGCCGACAAGCTCGCGCGCCTCGGCATCACGACCGCCGGCGAGCTCATTCATCACTTCCCGCGCCGTTACGACGATTTCTCGCAGATTATTCCCATCCGGCTCATGCGGCCAGGCAAGGTCACCTTTAAAGGCGAGATTGAACGCGTCAATTCCCGCTACGCTCGCGGTCGTAAATTACATCTCACCGAAGCCATAATCTCCGACGGCACCGGCACCGTTAAGGCCATCTGGTTTAATCAATCGTGGCTCGCCAAAACCATCCCCATTGGCACACCAGTGCTCATATCCGGCGAGCTCAAATTCAAAAACTCCGACCTGGCCCTGCAATCACCGGCCATCGAGCCGATCGAACAGGGGCGCGAGACCAAAAACACCGCTCGCATCGTGCCGGTCTACCCCGAGACCGAGGGGCTGACGAGTAAGCAACTGCGCAACCTCATCCAACCGCTCTTGCCGCTCGCCGCGACCGTCGCTGAAACGCTGCCGGAACACGTCGTGCGCGATGCCAAACTCATGTCGCTTGCCACGGCTCTGCGCGAAATCCATTTCCCCAGCTCCATCCCCGAGCTCGCCAAAGCGCGCCATCGCCTGGCGTTCGAACAGTTGTGGTACCTCATCTTAACCAGTCTCGTCATCAAGCACGAAATCAAAACCGAAGCCGCTCCCGCCATTGAATTCAAAGTTGATACCGCTCAGGCGTTCGTTAAGGCTCTCGATTTCGAAATGACCCCCAACCAAAAGCAATCCGCCTGGGAAATTTTCCAGGACATCGCCCGCGATCAACCCATGAACCGTCTGCTCGAAGGCGACGTCGGTTCCGGCAAAACCGTGGTCGCCACTATGGCCGCCGTTATGGCCATGGCCGGCGGCTACCAGGCCGCACTCATGGTCCCGACCGAAATCCTGGCCCGCCAGCACGCCGAGCGACTGCGACCGCTTCTCAACAAGCTCGGCTTGGAGCTGATCGTCATCCTTGGCAAACAAGCGGCCGCCGAGCGTGCCGCCGCCACCGCCCGCCTTGCCCAGGGCGGCCCGCTGCTCGTCATTGGCACGCAGGCGTTGCTCGGCGAAACCGTCCATTTCCCCAATCTCGGCCTGGTCGTCATCGACGAGCAACACCGCTTCGGCGTCGCCCAGCGCCAAAGCCTCAAAGCCAAATCCGGCCGTCTGCCGCATTTGCTGTCGATGACTGCAACACCCATCCCGCGCACCCTCCAGCTGACCGTCTACGGCGACCTCGATATCTCGGTGATCGCCGGCCTGCCGCCCGGCCGCCAGCCTGTCACCACCAAAGCCATCGACGCCAAAGATCGGCAAACAGCCTACAATTTCATCACCGCCAGCATCGACGCCGGCCGCCAAGCCTTTATTATCTGCCCGCTGATCGAAGATTCCGACGTACTGGGGGTGAAATCCGTCACTTCCGAGTATGAGCGGCTGCGTACCGGCCCATTAAAAAACTACCGTCTCGGCTTACTCCACGGCCGTTTGAACCCCACCCAAAAACAGTCCGTCATGGACGATTTCGCCAGTGGCCACCTCGACGCCCTCATCGCCACCAGCGTCATCGAAGTCGGCATCGACATCCCCAACGCTACCGTCATGCTCATTGAAGGCGCCGACCGCTTCGGCCTGGCCGCCCTGCACCAGCTGCGCGGACGCATCGGCCGCGGTGCCTACCCGTCGCATTGCTTCATGGTGGCCGATTCCAAAGCTCCCGGCACCCTCGAACGCCTGCGCGCGCTCGAAAAAACCTCCGACGGCTTCCGCCTTGCCCAGATCGACCTCGAATTGCGCGGTCCGGGTGAAATCTACGGTGTTCGTCAGCACGGCCAGCTCGACCTGCAGCTGGCCGACCTTGGTGACGCTAAGCTCCTGGCCGCCGTCCGTGACAGCGCCTTAAAATTCCTCTCCGATCCCGCAGCTATGGTAAAATACCCTCAGGTAGCGGCTAAGGTTAATGCTTTAAAAGCCGTCACATCTCTTGATTAGAGCAACATAAAGAACGTACATGTACGCAGGTTTCGTTACAACTAAACGGGTCGTCAAGCGCGTCGGCATCCACCAGCGGCTCGATATGGCCGCCTACCGCATGATCGCGCCGTACCTCCCGCGCGGGACCTTTCCGTCTATCAAGGATATTCTGCACTTTGAGGGCTACAACGGCCCCGACGGCTTAAACAGCAAATCGGGCCTCAAGCCCAAAGGCATTAAGCCCCCCGATGAAGCCAACCCCAGCCACATTTACGACCCCATTCACGACGTCGGCGAAGTCCCCGACCGGATCGAGACGCACTATCACGCGCTGGTTGAAAAATTGTCGGCCGGCGACACCGTGCGCGCGGCTTTCGAAGCGGCCTGGCTGGCGCACTTCGTGGCCGACGGCCTCACCCCGGCCCATCACTTCCCCTTGGAGGACAAAATCGCCGAGGCCGCCGAAGATGCAGCCGTTGATATTGAATCCGGCGACGCCAGCCGCCTTGCCGCCCAGGTTAAGAAAAACTGGGCAATCTGGGGCGCCAAAGGTCACATGTCTACGCATATGAATTTTGAAATGGGCATTGCCATGGCGCTGCTGTTTTTCCCCATCCGCCCGCAATTTAGCGAACACGAGCTCGTCCGCGCCCACGAGCTCGGACCCGTTGATTATTTCAAAACCGAATCACGCGATGTCGCCTCGCTCGGCCTGTACGACCGCTTTTACCGCAGCGGCTGGACCAACGACCTGGCCGTTACCATCAAAAACCGCCTCGCCCCACAAACCGCCCGTTGTATTGGCACCATTTGGCTGCTCGCCATGCTCGATGCCGGCCAACAGCTCGCCACCGGCGCCCACGCCCAGGCCGGCGCCCACAAATCGTGAAAATCCTGGCCGGCTCGTTGCGCGGCCGCCCCTTCGACCAGCCCAACTCACGCTCAGTTCGCCCGCTGTCCGAAAAGGTGCGCGCGGCCATTTTTGATGTCATTGGCGCGCCGGTTGGCTTTACCGTTCTCGACGCCTACGCCGGTTCCGGTGCCGCCGGTTTTGAAGCTCTATCGCGCGGTGCAGCGCTCGTCGACGCCATCGAGGCCAACCCTCGTGCCGCGCGCGCTATCGGTCAAAACGCTCGAACTCTTGGCCTCGATTGGGGCTACATCCTCCACCAAATAACCGTCGCTACCTGGCTGGCTGCTCCCGCTCAAACGCCCGCCCAGCCCCGCTACCAACTCATCATTGCCGACCCGCCGTATGCCCAGCTCGAACCTGACATACTGGAGCGTCTCGCTACCTTCCTTACGCCCGGCGGCGTCTTAGCGCTCTCGCACGCAAGCAAATTGCCGAGCCCGGCGCTTTCTGGGATTATGCTGGCTGCCCACAAAACCTATGGCGACACTGCCCTTAGCTTTTTCCGGCAAGACTAGGGCGCCATTGCAAAAATCACGATGGCGCCCGATGTTGTCGCGGCGGCGAGGCTACTCCTTCTTAACGCCCCCGAACAGGCCGAATCGGTCGAATTCGTCGTTCAATACCCCGCCCCTGCCGGGAGCGCCGATGAAAGCGTGCCATTCGGCTCGGGTGAACTTCAGCACTGTAGTGGGGTCATTGGAGTTGCGTACGAGTACCCAGCCGCCCGGGAGCGTCCCGACCTCTACGCATCCTGCCCCGTGACTGAGGGAACTTGTCCCCCAATCGGCTGCATCTATCTCGGCCTGTGTAGCCCGCGCGTCACTTCCTTGATCGTTGGTCATGCCTGGCCCTCCATTGTGACGAACAATCTGCTGACAACACGATTATACCGCCGCACTGGTCACGTGCATGACGCAGATCCAATTTTGACAAGCAACAACCTAGATCAGGGCGACATAGCCCCAGCATTCCCAGTGCCCGCCTCAACCGCTATAATCGACCCAGCGTGCGGATGTGGTGGAATGGCAGACACGCCAGCCTTAGGAGCTGGTGCCGCAAGGCGTGAAGGTTCGACTCCTTTCATCCGCACCAATCAAGACACCCCCTTCCTGTTCGTCCAAACAATCCCTATAGCAAGGGCCAATCCCCGAATTCGATATACCCGGATACGTCCATGTAAGCCCAGCGGGATATATCGAACTCAGCAAAAATTTTTTCTGTTCAAGTGACGCGGCCAGGTACGTTTAGTTAAGGTCGCCGAATTTGGCGTATACAAATCTGATCATAGCTTCCAGGTTGTACTTTTCGATGACCGTTTGGTCCTTGCTCGTATGGGCCGTTTTGATTTGTGCCTCAATTAGCTTATTTT
>Ga0265324_10000586_pt1 | contig 24901 bp, 21 predicted proteins | sample 41419metaG_FD_198634 | JGI IMG/M metagenome (GOLD analysis project Ga0265324, IMG submission 198634) | Rhizosphere microbial communities from Carex aquatilis grown in University of Washington, Seatle, WA, United States - 4-14-19 metaG | ecosystem: Host-associated > Plants > Roots > Rhizosphere...
GGCCTATTGCAACGCGAGCGGAATTTCTGCGCGTATCAGGACATGTTCAATGTTTATCATCAGGTGCCGAGCGTCTGGGTGGAGCCGGACGGCAACTGGGGCGACGGCGATTTGCATCTGGTCGAATTGAGCACGACTTACGAAGGCTTGGATAACATCGTTGTTTTCTGGGATCCGAAGAACAAACCCGCTCCGCTCCAGCCGTTTCAGTTCGGCTACACGCTGCATTGGGAAAGCGGCGACGCGGACGTGCGGCGCTCCGAAAACCGCGTCGTTGCCACGCGCATCGGGCCGGACGCGCAGTTTGGCGGACGCCAGTTCGTGATTGATTTCGACGGGCCAAAACTGGATGCAATTCCTGAAAACCAGCCCCCGGTGGCCATCGCCAATTGCAGCGGCGGCGCGCGCATCGTGGACACGCTCGTCGTGCGCAACACCTTCGCCGGCACCTGGCGCGTGATTCTGAAAATGATTCCGCCCGCCGGCAGCAAGGACGCGGTGGATTTGCGTTGCTCGTTGCAGCAAGGCACCAACAACATCGGCGAAACCTGGGTCTATCAATGGAGCCCGCCCTGAAAATTCTGCCGGACGTCTCCGGCGAAATCGCCGGGCGCTCGCTCGACGAGTGGAACGCGGCGTATGTGAAGGTGGAAAATTATTTCCACGCGCTGCGCATCCAGAACAAGCCGCTACTCGGCCAGCTCGTTCTGCGCGTGCTCGAACGCGCCCAGCGCCGCGCGCCCGCCGAAGCCGCGCGTTCCGCCACCGAACTGGCCGCCGAGGAGATGGATCGCATCGTGACCGAGTGGTTCGCGGAAGTGTTGCAGACCTCGCCGGTGGGCAGCGAACACACGCTCTCCACGCGCGGCCGGCTCGCGCTGCTGCTCGCCGATATGCCGGGCAAATGGCAGGACCAGTTTCTCCGCCCCGGCCCGTGGCCGGAGGAATTCGTCGAGGCCATGCGCGAAAGCTTTTTCCGCGCCGGCCCGGATTTCCAGTTGTCGAAAATGACGCCGCGCCCGCTCGACCTGGGACCGCTCACCACGCTGACCAATTTCAGCAAGCTGCCCTACGTTCGCATGGCGCTGGCATGGGCGTTCTATGCGCTGCTACTCATCGCGGTGTTCTGGCTCACGCACGGCGGGTTTGAGCAGGTGAAAACCCGGTTGTTTGATTTGATTGACTGGTTCAAATAAAATGGCTGACACACCAAACATCACCGCCCTTTCCGTTCCGCGTCTCCGGCGCGGCTGGCGGTTGTTCCTGTTTTTCTCCTCGGCGGTGCTGCTCACCGGCCTGGTCTCGATGCTGTTCGCCGACCTGCTCTGGCGCACCGGCTGGAGCGCCTCGCGCACGGTGCTGCTGGTGCTGTTCATCATCTTGTTCCTGCTCACGGCCATCGGCTGCATGCACGGCGTCTTCGGGTTTTTCATCCGCGTTTTCGGCACGAACCGCCGCATCACCGGACTGAAACCGTTCAAGGAACAGAGCCTTGACGGCGCCAGCACCGCCATCATCTTCCCGATTTATAACGAGGATTCCATCCGCGTGATCGAGGGTTTGCGCGCAACTTACGAGTCGCTCGAACGCACCGGCCAGCTCGACCGCTTCGACTTTTTCATCCTGAGTGACTCGACGAATCCCGACCGCTGGGTCGAGGAGGAGGCGCGCTGGTCGGAACTCGTGCGCGACCTCGACGCGTTGGGGAAAATTTATTACCGCCGCCGGCTGTTCAACGAGGAGCGCAAGAGCGGCAACGTCCGCGATTTCCTGAACACCTGGGGCAAGCGCTACCGCTACTTCATCTGCTGCGACGCCGACAGCGTGATGCGCGGCGAAACGCTCGTGGATTTGGTCAAGCTGATGGAGGTGCATCCGACCGTCGGCCTGATCCAAACCGTGCCGGCGCTCGTGAATGCGGAAAGTCTGTTTGGCCGCATCCAGCAATTTGCCAATCGCCTCTACGCGCCGGTTTTCATTTCCGGCCTGAATTATTGGGCGCTCGACTTTGGAAATTACTGGGGCCACAACGCCATCATCCGCACCGAACCGTTCATGCAGTTTTGTGATTTGCCGCAACTGCCCGGCCGCAAGCCGTTCGGCGGACAGATTCTCTCGCACGATTTCGTGGAAGCCGCGCTGATGCTGCGCGAAAACTGGCAGGTGTGGCTCGCCTACGATCTGGAGGGCAGCTACGAGGAAGCCCCGCAGGCGCTCATCGAAAACGCCCAGCGCGAGCGCCGCTGGTGCCAGGGCAACTTGCAGCACGGTCTCGTGCTGTTCGCCAAAGGCCTGCGCGGCGTGAGCCGGATGCACCTGATCCTCGGCATTTTCGGCTACGTCGCCAGTCCGCTCTGGCTGGCTTTCATGCTCACGTTCAACTGGATTTACTGCTACCAGAAATACACCGGCCTATCGGACATCCCGGTGGAATCCTTCAATCCCTATTTGAAAGACTGGAGCGGCACGCAGCACGCATTTTTAATTTTCGTCATCTGCATGGTCGTCATCATGCTGCCGAAAGTGTTGTCGCTCATTGACCTCGCGCGCGACTGGCCGCGCCGCGCGCAGTTCGGCGGACTGCTCAACGCCACCGGCGGCGTCATCGGCGAGACGATTTTCTCCACGCTGCACGCGCCGTTGCTCATGCTCTGGCACACGCGCTTCGTGCTGACGAACATCGCCGGCATCAGTGTTGGCTGGACAACACAGCGCCGCACCGCCGACGGCACGGACTGGCTTTACGCCGCGCAACGGCACTGGGGCCACATGCTCATTGGCCTCGCGTGGGGTTGGTTTACTTGGAAGCTGGATCCGGGGTTGTTCTGGTGGTTCACGCCGGTGCTGGCGGGCATGGTTTTTTCCGTGCCGTTGAGCGTGCTGACCAGCCGCCGCAGCCTCGGCGCGCGGGCAAAAAGCGCCGGCCTGTTTTTGACGCCGGAAGAAACCAAGCCGCCGATGGAACTCGTCTCGCTGCGTTCACGAATGAAAATTCATGAATTGACCGAGGGCGAAACGCCGCGTGGCCGCGTCCACGCCGGCCTGGCCGCCGCCGTGCTCGATCCTTATGTGAACGCCGTTCACGTCACGCTGCTGCGCGAAAAACAGTTGAACCCGGTCTATGCCGAGCATTTCATCAAGATTGGCGCGGGCACGGACGCCGTGCGCAATCTGGGTGAAAAACTTTTATCCGCCGGCCCGGAAAAATTGGAGCCGTCCGAGCGCATGACCGTGATGGCCGACCAGCGCGTGATGGTGTGGCTGCACCAGCAGGCGTGGGTGCGCCCCGAGGAAAAGCTCGCGCCGTGGTGGCGCGCGATGATCCGCGAATTCAGCTTCCGGGAAAATTAAAGCAGTTGCAGCACGCGGTGCAGCTCCGCGTCGGTGTTGTAAAAGTGCGGCGAAAGGCGGAGGTAATTTTGACCCTTGCGATCGGTGCGCAGCGACGCGATGACGCCGGCGTCGGCAAGTTTCTGGTGCAGCGGCGCGAGGTCTTTGCCCGGCGTAAAAAAGGTGGTGGTGCCGCTGGCATTTTCACTTTTTGGTTCGGCATTCAAAACGACAAAACCCTTGGCCTGCAAGGCGGGAACGAGCCACGCGCGTTTGCGAAGCAGTTCGGCGGCGATGTTTTCCACGCCGATTTCCAGCGCCAGTTCCAGCGCGGCGAGCAAGCCGACCAGGCCGATGAGATTGTGCGTGCCGGCTTCATACTTCGCCGCGCCGCGGCGGAACTCGATTTTTTCCTGCGCCACAAAATTCGGGTTGCGCACGTTGTGCCAGCCGTAAATGGGCGGGTTCAGTTTTTCCTGCAAATCCGGTTTGACGTAAAAAATCCCCGCACCACACGGGCCGAGCAGCCATTTGTGCGAATCGGCGGCGAGAAAATCCACGTTCTCCACCGTTGTCGGAAATGCGCCGAGCGTCTGGATGGCGTCGAGGCAGAATAAAATTCTGCGCTCGCGCAGAAATTTACCGACGGCATCGTGGTCGAGCCGGTAGCCGCTGATGAAATGATTCGAGGCGAGCGCGACGAGGCGCGTGTTTTCGTCCACCTGGCCCATCACGTCAATCGCGCGGATGATGCCGAGGCCGCGGGTGTTGAGCAGGCGGACTTTCACGCCTTTTTCGGCGAGCGCCATCCACGGATAGACATTGGATGGATAATCATCGTGGTAAATGAGGATATTGTCGCCTTTGCGAAAATTCAGCCCGGCGGCGACGAGGCTCAACGCGAGCGAGGTTGGGCCGACGAGCGAAACTTCGTCCGGCTGGCAGTTCAGCAGTTGCGCGCCGGCCTGGCGCGTGTCGGCAATCCGGTGCATGACGAACGCTTCCTGATCGCCGAGCATCCCGCCGTTGGCGCAATCAATCATCGCCTGCGCGACGCGGCGCGGCAGGGGACAGACGCCGGCGTGGCCGAGAAAGATTTTACTTTTCGCGACAGGAAATTCGTGCTGGCGGAGTTCCTCGTTCGACAGGATTTCGGACAAAGTCATGGTGTGAAGTTAGCGTAAAATGAAAAACGGCAAAGCGGGAAAATCCGCCTTGCCGTTTTGTTCGGAAATAAATCAGGCGATGGCTTTGTCGAGGCTGGCCTTCAAGTCGCGCTTGCTTTTCGCGCCGACCATCTGCTCGGCGACCTGGCCGTTTTTGATGACCAGCAACGTCGGGATGGCGCGGACGCCAAACTGCGCGGCGAGGCCCTGATGTTCGTCAATGTTGACCTTGCCAATCTTGACCTTGCCTTGGAACTCGGTGGCGAGTTCGTCCAGCACGGGCGCAATCATCTTGCACGGGCCGCACCATTCGGCCCAAAAATCCACAAGCACTGGCGTGCTGGATTTCAGCGCTTCGGTTTCAAAATTATCCTGCGTGAGGGTGACAATCAGCGGTGAGGCCATAAATCAGCTTTGGAAATTTTCAACAAGGTTTTTCAAGGTGAGAAACACCCAGACCACGCCGCCCACGGCGGCAAGGCTGGCGACGGCGGCGGAAAAAATCAAAACCTTGTCAAGCGTCTTAACGGTTGGCACCCCCGGCGCGGCGGCGCGTTGAGCCGCTGGCACAGACTTTTGGGCGGCGACCGGTGCGGCACCTTTGGCCGGCGCGGCGGGCGCGGCAGCGGCGGGCGCAGCGGCGGTTCGCAAGGCCGGGGCCGGCGCGGCCGTAGCCGACGCGGCCATGGGCGCAAGACTGGGGGCACCGGTCGGGCCGCCGGGCGGCAATGTCGGCAGCTTGATGGTCGGCGCGGCGGTCGGCTTGGGCGGCAAATTGATGCGGACGGTTTCTTTCTTCGGCTGAACCTTGCCGGTGGATTTTTTCAGCGGCTCGGCGCCGGTGGGCGTGCCCGGCAAGGGATGGTTCGGAGGTATGTCGGCCATAGTCGTTTGAAGATAATCGGCGCGGCGGGGCTGTCAAATTTAATCCTAAAACAAAAAACCGGACCGGCCAAAGCCGATCCGGTTTGTGGCAAAAAATTCAATAGCGTTCACGCCGTTCGCCGCGGTCAAAACCGCCCCGGCGTTCGCCACCATGGCCGCCGCGATCCTGACGCGGCGGGCGTTCCTCGCGCGGACGGGCGACGTTGACGGTGATCTTGCGGCCCTGAAAATCCTTGTCGTGAAACTGTTCGATGGCCTTCTGCGCTTCTTCGGGCGTGGCAAACTCAACGAAGGCAAAGCCGCGCGAACGGCCGCTCATCTTGTCCGTCATCAAGTTGCAGGAGGTGACGGCACCGGCCTGAGCGAAGTAATCTTGCAGGTCGTTCTCGCCGGTTTGGAAGGACAGGTTGCCCACGAATAATCTGGCTTGGCTCATAGGATAAAAACGCTCAAAAAAACCGAGTGGGAAGACTGCATCGGCAGGATCACGAATGTCGTTTCAATTTGGCTGTTCACGGACAATTCTGTCGGACTGACACCACGTTCGTTCTTTGAACGAGACGCCGCTTTTCTAACAAAAGCAGGCAGCCGGAGTCAATCAGGTTTTTTCTTCAATCAATTCGCGGCGCGCGCCGTTGAGCATTTGCTCGACGAAATTGGTGGAATACACCCCGCGGCGGAAATTCGGATCCTGCATGATCGCCTGTTGGAATGAAATCGTGGTCTTCACGCCGGTGATCATGAACTCATTCAGCGCGCGGTTCATGCGGTCGATCGCGTCGCGGCGATCCTTGCCCCGGACGATGAGCTTGCCGATCATTGAATCGTAGGTCGGCGGAATCGTATAGCCCGCGTAGGCGTGCGTGTCCACGCGCACGTCGCGGCCGCCGGGCTGGTAATACATCTCGATACGACCGGGGCTGGGACGGAAATCGCTGAACGGGTCTTCCGCGTTGATGCGGCACTCGATGGCGTGGCCTTTCATCTCAATGTCGCTCTGCGAATAACGGAGCGGCTCGCCCATCGCGATTTCAAGCTGTGCACGGACGAGGTCAATGCCGGTGACTTCTTCCGTGACCGGATGTTCGACCTGGATGCGCTTGTTGACTTCGAGGAAATAAAAATTGCCGTGGTCGTCCACGATAAATTCCACCGTTCCGGCGTTCGTGTATCGCGCCGCCTCGGCGATGCGGATGGCCGCCTTGCCAATCTTGTCGCGCAGCTTGCGAAACCGGTTTTCCAGCAAAGGCGACGGTGATTCTTCGACCAGCTTCTGGTTGCGCCGCTGCACCGAGCAGTCGCGTTCGCCGAGGTGGATGATTTTCCCCTTGGTGTCACCGAGAATCTGGATTTCGATGTGGTGCGGATTCTCGATGAATTTTTCGATATAAACGCCCGAATTGCCAAAGCACTTCTCCGCCTCGGTGCGCGCGGTGTGATAGCCCTTCACCAGCGAAATGTCATTGTGCGCAATGCGCATCCCCCGCCCACCGCCGCCGGCGACGGCCTTGATCATCACCGGGTAGCCGATTTTTTTGGCGACAACCAGCGCATCTTTCTCGTTTTCAACAATGCCTTCGGAACCGGGCGGTGTTTCCACTCCAGCCTTTTTGGCTAACGCACGGCTGACGGCCTTGTCTTCCAGCGCACTCATGGCGCGGGGGCTTGGTCCGATGAATTTAATGTTACAGCTCTCGCAAACTTCGGCAAAATGGGCGTTTTCCGACAAAAAACCATAGCCCGGATGAATCGCATCCACGTCGGTGATTTCCGCCGCGCTGATGATGCGGTCAATCCGCAGATAGCTTTCCGCAGAGGCCGCCTTGCCGATGCAGATCGCCTCGTCGGCCATTTGCACATGCATCGAGTTCGCATCCACCTCGGAATAAACCGCGACAGTGCGGATATTGAGTTCCTTACAGGCGCGGATGATGCGGACGGCGATTTCACCGCGGTTGGCGACCAAGACTTTTTCGAACATGATTAGGAACGGTAAAACCGTTTAGAGCGGACGAACCTTGAACAACGGTTGGCCGAATTCAACCGGCTTGCCGTTTTCAACCAATATTTGCGTGATTACACCTTTAACCTCGGCCTTGATTTCATTCATTACCTTCATGGCTTCAATGATGCAAACCACGGTTTCACCGCCGACTTCAGCACCAACTTCAACGTAAGAAGTCGATTCCGGCGAGGGTGAACGATAAAAAGTTCCAATCATTGGCGACTTAATGTCAATTTCACCCGTATTGGCAATTAGAGCGGCTGCCGGTGCGGCGGCTGTCGGTGCCAGGGAAACTGGAGCCGCCAAGGAAATGGTAGGCAATAATTCTTCTGTCGGTTGGGCAACCAGCCCGCCGTTCAGGCCACGCTTGAGGCGCAGCTTGGAATCTTTTTCTTCCAGTTCAAACTCCGTGATGGAGTTCTTCTTCATCAAATCAATGATGGCCTTGATGTCTTTTATGTCCACGGTAAAATTTCGTTAAAGCGGTTTGATTTTTGCAGGAATTAAGCATTTTAATCAAAAAACAGAGGTGTTTTTAGGCTCTGCTTCGTTCCAATTTAAGTTTCGGCCAAATCTTATTTGGCCAGCGATCAATGGTCAAGTGTTAAATTGGAAAACTTAATCAACTGTTTTTGCAAGAAATGCGCTATTTATTTTCAGCGTTAACGTAAACTGCTGATTCCAGTCCTAAAATGTAAGATTTAGAACCGAAGCCACAAATTTGTCCTCGGCAAACCGGTGCGATAAGTGACTTGTGCCTAAACTCCTCACGGGCATGGACGTTTGACAGGTGAATTTCAACCGTTGGCACGCCAACCCCCGAAATGGCATCGCGCAAGGCGACGCTGGTATGAGTGTAAGCGGCGGCGTTGAGGACGATCACTTGAAATTTGCCCTTGGCCTCTTGAATCCAGTTCACCAGTTCGCCTTCGATGTTCGACTGGCGAAAATCCACCTCCACCTTCAATTGTTTGGCACGCTGGCGCACCTCGGCCTCGATGTCTGCCAAAGTCATGGAGCCATAAACTTCCGGCTCGCGCGTGCCCAGTAAATTCAGATTCGGCCCGTTTAGGAAAAGAATCTTCATGGCGGAAGCCTAACTAACGGCGGTTTTTTTGTCGAATCCAAACCCCGTTTGTGCGACTAGGCCGCCCAGCAGGGCAAAGGCTGTCCAGGCGGTGGCCGGGATGAACAGGCTGAATTCGCCGAGTCCCTGTGTGAACCAGCCGAGCAGCCCGGCCAGAATTGCCACCGTGAACGCCTCGTGGCTGCGCCAGAATTTTTTCGCCACCGCCGCCAGCGCCAGATAAATCCACCCCGTGTAGGCCAGCCCGCCCACGAGGCCGGAATCGGAAAATTGTTCGAGATAATCGTTGTGCGCCAGCCGCGCCATTTCGGCTTCCGGCGCTTTAATTTGCGCGTAAGGCCGCTGGAACGTTCCCGGACCGGTGCCGCATACCGGATGCGCCGCCGTCGTCCGCACGGCGGCCTGCCAGTAATCCAGCCGCGCGCTGGCGCTGTGCGCGCCGGTTGCAAAATAGTGATGGAAGCGGATGGCGAATCCACCCAGGCCGGCCAACAGCACGCAGGCCACCGCCGCCAGCTTGAACTTTTTCGGCCAATCGAGCCGCAGCAAAAGCAATCCGGCGAGGGCAACGGCGATGAGCCAGCCGAGTTTCGATCCGCTCCAAAAAAGCGCCGTGCCACCCAGAAAAATTGTGAGTGTAATCGCCGCCAGCCGGATCGGCGGCTTCAATTTTTGCGTCGTGCCGAACGCGAGCACGAGCGACACCGGCCAGAGCAGCAGGATGAGGCCGGCCAGCGCGTTGGGATAGACGAGCGTGCCGGCGACCCGGCCTTTTTCAAATTTGGCAAGGATGACCGGGTTTGCCACATCCAAGCCGTTGGTCGTGATGATGACATTTTCACGTTTCATGTCGGCGACGATTTCCGGGGGGAAGTTGGTCCAGCCGGCGCGTTCGCCTGCGACGAGCATTTGGTGGTTCGCGGGAAATTCAAACAGCCGCTGATCCACCGCGCGAATGAGGCAAAATGTGAATGCCGCCAAAATACCGGCGAGCAGAATTCTTTGCGCCGCCTGATTGTGGAGAAGCAGCGCCCCCAGAAAATAGCAGGCCACGCAGCCGGAAAATTGCCAGAGTGTCGCCGCCGTCAAATCCGCATCCACCGTTTGCGCGGCGGAGACAAACTGCCAACCGAGCCACGCCAGCGGCAGCAGCCAGAGCCATTTCATTTCCGATTTCCGATTTCCGACTTCCGATCTGTCAGAATATTTGAGGTGGCGATTTTTGAGGACGAGCAGGCCGCCAATAATTGCCAATGGGAATAAAATCCATTTTGCCCAGTGCAGCGGCCACGGTTCGTTAAGAAATTCCGATGACGAATTTGGTGTGGAAATCTTGTGGTCGAGGATGACCGGGTTGCCGAACTTCCAAATGCAGAGGCCAAGGAAAAATCCGAGCGCGAGCGCGTAAAGTTTCGTCGCGGTGAGATTTTTCATCGCGTCAAAGTTGCAATTTCAGCAGGCCGACTTCCAGCGCCAGCGCCTCTTGGACATTCGTGTAGAGCAGCCGCTGGGTCTGCTCGATGACCAGCAAATTTTCCTGCGCCTGCCGGGTGGAGATGCGTTTGGCTACTTCGTCCGCGCCGGCGATCTGCGGCAGGTGCAGCAGTTCCTCGCCTGTCGCGAGCGTGTGCAGCCAGACATCGCGGAACCACCATTGCAGCAGCAGCAGGATTTCCCCGCGCTGCCGGCGGTATTCGGCCTCGATGGCCGCCTTCAATTCGTCCTCCCATTTTTCACGCAAATCTTTTTCCACGTCGCCGTATTTTTCCAGCGGCGAGCGGGCGGAAAGCGCCTCCTCCACTTTTTCGCGGATGCCGGTGAGTTTTTGCAGCAGCGAATCGAGCAAACGATAGCGGCCAAACAAACTTTTCTGTCCGGCGGCGGCGGCGGAACTGAACTGTTGCAGCCAGTAACTTTGCTCGGCGGAAAGTGGTCGCGCCGCGCCGGTGGCAAAATTCAGCCGCAGGCAGCGCGACAAAATCGTCTCCAGAATTCGCGACGGCTCGGTGGAGAGCAAAATGATGACGGATTTTTGCGGCGGCTCCTCCAGTGTCTTGAGAAAGGCGTTCGCGGCCTGGACATTCAGCCGGTCGGCCCCGGCGATGACGGCGATTTTGTAGCCGGCCTCGGTGGGCTTGAGCTGGATTTGCTGCATCACGTCGCGCATCTGGTCAATCGTGATGACGCGCGACTTGGATTCCGGCCGCGCCCAATGGACATCGGCGTGGTTGCCGTCGGCGATTTTCCGGCAGTTCAGGCATTCATCGCAGCAGTCGATGGCGAGGCCGGAAGCTCGGGCCGGCTGCAGGCAGTTCAAAGTTTTCGCCAGATTGGCGGCGAGCGCTTCAAGTTCCTCCAGCGAATCGCCGGTGAAAAGATAGGCGTGGCCGAGGCGTCCGCGCGCGAGGGAGCGCTGCAAAAGCTGCACGCCCTGGGATTGCTCGGAGAATTCTTTGAAGGCCATGTTTCTGTGCTTTAAAAATTTCTGGGATCAACATTTCCTGATTCCATCCGAAGCCATCAGCCGCGCCGGATTTCCGAACCGTGGAACCGGATTTCGATGCGAAACACTTTCTTCGTCCGGCACGTCACCTTGCCCGTCGCAAGGTCAATGTGGTCGGGAATTTCAATCCGGTGGATGTCCACGCCGGCGTGGTAGCCGCGTTCGGAAAACACGTCAATCAACATCGCCAGCGCCAGCGGATCATCCAGCAGCTTGTCTTCAGTGTTGATGTGGGCGGTGCCGGAAATCGCGTGGCGCAGAACGATGGGCAGGATTTTTTCCTCGATAAACGCGACGACGCCGGTGAACAGCGCGCTGTTTTCCAGCTCGTAGCTATCGAGCCGCTTTACCAGTTCCTGCCGCGCGTGGATGATGATCTGGCTGGCCACGGGCACGCCGCGAAGCCGGTCCACCGTGCGCGAGTCCAACTCCAGCGTGCTCTGGTAATCCAATTCGTGCAGGATATTTTCTTCCACCTCCGTGACCGGTCCCTGCGCGTTGATGAAGTGGTAATGGAAAATTTCCTTCAGCGATTGCAACGCCTCCCACGTTTGCTCCTTGAAAACGCGGTAGCGGCGGCGGGCGAGCGATTCGTCGTGGTCGGTCGGCCGGTCTTCCGGGAGTGGGGCATCGGCCGGGCGCGAGGCCAGTTCCATGATCGCCTTAGTCTCCCGGCCGCGCTTGAGCTGGCGCGCCACCGCTTCCTTCTCATCCACGAAGAGCACCATTATGTGAATCGTGGGCTGGCGAAAATGAATGCTCAAATGCGTGTTGTAAAACTCCCGGCGCAACGCGTGCATCTTGTCCACGAGCAATTTCAGGCACTCGACCTGAACATGTGTGCGCGGAAAACCGTCGAGGATGACGCCATCCTGATATTCCGGCCGGAGCAATTCGCGCATCACCAGCCCGATCACATAGCGGTCGCCGACCATGTTGCCGGCGTCCTTGATCTTCTTGGCCTCCGGCGTTTTGAGCAACGAACTGATGACAACCGGCTGGCAGGTCAGGCCCCGTACCTTGGAGATGAAGGCGGTGTTGGTGCCTTTGCCGGCACCCGGTGCGCCGCCCAGCAGGATGATCTCCTTGGGAAACCGCATCTGCTCATGGCCGAATTCCGACTCCAATTCCCGCCAGATGGAGCTGAAGATGATCTGAGCGTCCTTGATTTCGAGGTCACTCCGCTTGGGAACGGCCGGGGCGACCACCGGCTGGGCGTGTTCGGAAATTGAAAGCATAATTCAGCCCCACGAACCGGTGTCAGTCCCCGGACGCAAAGGCGATTCAGTCTGCGGGTAAATGCCGGCAGGGTCAATCCGTCTTCGTTTGGCCGCGCGCCGGCGGAAATCCGGTTGCAGGAAAACTTCCGGCCACCTACGATGGTCGGCAAATTTATGCCTTCACCCGCCAGCCATCCCCGCGATCCCCTGCACGGCATCACGCTGGAGAACATTCTCAATCAGTTGGTGCAGCGGCATGGCTGGGGGGAAATGGGCCGGCGCATCCCCATCCGCTGTTTCCAGTTCAATCCCTCCGTAAAATCCAGCCTCACGTTCCTGCGCAAGACACCGTGGGCGCGGAAGAAAGTCGAAGACTGGTTTATCAGCGAACTTTGAAACGGGTGATGGCCGCCGGTTAACTCTGCTCCACCAAGGATAATCAAGAGGTAGTCCGAAAAGAATTTTAGGCCGTGCAGATTTTTTTAGGCCAGCTCCAAAGAAATTCACCCGCCAATCCCTGATGCATTTTGCAAGATGGTGCCGGCGGAGGGGGTCGAACCCACACATCCTCACGGATACTAGATTTTGAGTCTAGCGCGTCTGCCAATTCCGCCACACCGGCCACCAATAAATTCAATGCCTTTAACCGTCCGCCACTTTCATTTTTTCGTTGCACCCCGTGGATATTTATCATGCAAGCCTGACCGGATAAACAGCCGAGTCCCCGGAAAACCGAGTAACACTTGCCAAAAAATGGCAGGCGGCACCCGCTTCCGAAAGTGCCGCATCTGCGTAAATACGTTATCAGCGGAAATCACTTTGGGAAAGTTAAAATTATCAGCAAGACGATTCGGCGGAGCTTGCAGGCAAAGCTGTGGTCAACCGTGCAACTGAAGTTAAAGGGTCTTTTGAACGCACGCCGGGAAGGTTGCAACAAGGTGGCTGTCCCGAATCTCAGCGAAGCGGTGGAAATTTACGGGCGGAAACTGAACGCGGACGTAAACATAAAGCCAGGCAGGCAGGCAGCTTTTTTTCAAATCCCCGCCCGCACCGCCGCCACGTCCCGCGCAATCTGATCGCGCAACCCGGCCGGCGAGGAAAATTTCTGCTCCGGGCGCAGTTTTGTCCCGACTTCCACCTCCAGCTCCGCGCTATAAAGCTCGCCGTTGAAATCCAGCAGGTGCGCCTCCACGCGCAACTGCGGCCCGGTCGCCACCGTCGGGCGCACGCCGATGTTCAGCGCGACACGATAAGCGTGGCCGCTGAAATTCGTGCTGGCCGCATAGACACCATTCGGTGGCAGCACCAGATTTGTCACATCCAGATTCGCCGTGGGAAAGCCAAGCTGCCGGCCGATTTTGTCGCCCTCGACCACGCGCCCGCAAATCGCGTAAGGCCGGCCGAGCATCTGGCTCGCGTCGTCCAGATTTCCCAGCCGGATGGCCTCGCGAATGCGCGTGCTGCTGACCGTTTCGCCGTCCAGCGCCACCGCCGCGTGGCCGTGGACTTGAAAGCCGATTTCTGCGCCCAGTGTTTTCAGCAACGCCACATTGCCGCTGCGCTTGCGGCCAAAGACAAAATCCGCACCGACGCAAATGGAAAATATTTTACCCAGATCCCGCGCCAGTTCGCGGATGAAAACCTCGCCGGATTTTTCGCTGAAAATCTTGTCGAACGGGATTTCCAGCAGCGCATCCACTCCGAGCGCTTCAATCGTCCGCAGCTTTTGCGAACGGGCAAAAATCTGCTGCGGCGTTTTGTCGGGCGCGACGATGGCGTTCGGATGCTTGTCGAATGTGACGACCAGCGCCACCGCGTCATGCTGCCGCGCGTCGGCAATGGTCTGCCGGATGATCTGCTGGTGGCCGAGATGCACGCCGTCAAACACGCCGATGGCGAGGGAAACCTTGCGGCTGCCATTGCCCAGCTCGTTCGCAGCGTGGATGAGTTTCATGCGACCGCCAGTTTGAGATACGGAATCACGCGCTTTTCCAGTTCCGCTGTGGTCATTTTCAAAATTGTGTCGAGCGTCAGCGCGTCGGCCGCGTCAAATTTTCCCGACGCACAGCGCCGCAAGGTCGTGAGGTGCGCGCCGCAGCCAAGCTTCTGGCCGAGATCGTGCGCGAGGCTGCGGATGTAGGTGCCCTTGGTGCAGGCCACCCGGCATTTGCCGAACGGCTCGGTGTATTCGGTGAAACGAAAATTATAGACGTGAATCAAACGCGCTTCGCGTTCCACCTCGATGCCTTTGCGCGCGAGCTTGTAAAGCGGCACGCCGTTCTTTTTGATGGCGGAAACCATCGGCGGCACCTGCATGATGTCACCGATGAACGTCGCGGCTTCCTCGTTCAACTGGTCGAGCGTCATCGGCATCACCGGCAGCGAGCCGGTGATTTCACCGTCGCAATCGTAGCTGTCCGTGGCTTCGCCAAACTTGACCGTGCCTTCGTAAACCTTGTCGTCGCCCATCAGCCGCTCGGACAATTTCGTGCCGCGACCCAGCACGATGATGAGCAGGCCGGTGGCGTTCGGATCGAGCGTGCCGCAGTGGCCGACCTTCTTGATGCCGAACTTGCGGCGGATGGCGTCCACGACATCGTGCGACGTCGGGCCGGCGGGCTTGTCGACGAGAATCGCCCCGTCGAGTGCGGAAAAATCTTGCATGGGAAATTGAAAAATTACTTGGCCGCCTTCAACGCGCGTTTCACCGCCGCGATGACTTTGCGCTGCACCGCCAGCGGTTTGCCCGCGATGCGCGCGCCCGCCGCCGCCGGATGGCCGCCGCCGCCGAACTGGCCGCAGATTTCGCTGACGTTCACCTGCAGGTTTTTTGAGCGCAGGCTGATGCGCGTGATTTCGGGTTCCACCTCCTCGAACACGCAGGCGACGACGACCGGCTCAATCGCGCGCAGGTGGTCAATCAGGCCTTCCGTGTCGTCGCTTTCCGCGCCGGTGCGGGTGAAATCTTTTTTCTTCAGCCAGAGCCACGCGATGCGGTCGCCGTCGGCCAGGCGGAATTTGCTGTAGACGTGCTGGAGCAGTTTCGCGCGCGACAACGGATAGGATTGGTAAACCTCGTCGCAAATTTTCGCGAGGTCCGCGCCGCGCGTGACGAGTTCCGCGCCGGCGTGAAAGGTGCCGGGCCGCGTGGTCGCGTATTGGAATGAGCCGGTGTCCGTTGAGATGGCGGTGAACAGCAAATCCGCGATGGGTTTGGTGATCGGCCAGCGCGCGACTTTCAACAAACGATAAATCAATTCGCCGGTGGAAGGCTCGCGCGGCGAAACCCAGTTCACGTCGCCGTAGCGCGGATTGGTCGCATGATGATCAATGTTGATGAGGATTTTGCGATCTTGAACGCATTCGCCCACTTTGCCGAGCCGTTCAAAGCTGGCGCAGTCGGTGGCGATGACGCAGTCGAATTTTTCGCCGCGTTTCGGCTTTTCTATCAGTCCGTCGCCCACGAGAAATTTGTATTTCAGCGGGATGGCATCCTGGTTCCAGACGGTGACGTTCTTTCCCTCGTTGCGCAGCGCCAGCGCGAGGCCGAGCTGCGAACCGATGCAGTCGCCGTCCGGGCGCATGTGGCCGACGATGCAAAAAGTTTTGTTTTCGCGGATGACTTCAAGAATCCGGTCAATGACTTTCGGGTAGCTTTTCACGGCTGTTTTCCATCCGGCTTCGGCGCGGATTCCTTTTCCAGTTCTTCGATGATCTGCAAAACCTTGTTGCCGCGCACAATGGAATCGTCCGCGACAAACTTGAGCGTGGGCGTATATTTGAGAATGACGCTTTTGGCGACGAGCGCCTGCAGGCGGATGCGGTGCTGCTCCAACACCACCAGCGCGTGCTTCTGCTGGGTGGCGTTGCCGAGGATGCTGATGAAAACGACGGCGGATTTCAAATCGCCCGCCACGTCCAGGTCGTTGACCGTGATGAGGCCGACGTCGTTGACATTGAATTCGCGGCGGACGGCCTCGCCGATGGCGCGCTTGAGCAGTTCGCGCACGCGCTCATGTCGCATGTTGGACATATTTCAAAAACGGCTTACAGCTTCGCCGCGATTTTTTCAATCGCGTAACATTCGATGGCGTCGCCCACCTGGAATTCGCCAAAGCCCTCGATGCGGATGCCGCATTCCATGCCGGCGCGCACCTCGTTGACCTCGTCCTGAAACCGGCGCAGCGACTGCGTGACGCCCTCGTAAATGACATCCTTGCGGCGGCGCACGCGCACCTTGCCGCGCACGATGCGGCCGCTGCTGACCATGCAGCCGGCGACGGGAATGCCCTTGGACAATTCGAAAATCTGCCGCACTTCCGCCGAGCCGACGACCGTTTCCTTGGTGTCGGGATCGAGCAGGCCGGCCATCGAATCCTTCACTTGATCAATCAACTCGTAGATGATCGCGTAAAGCTTGATCTGCACGCCGGCGTGCTTGGCCTTTTCCGAGGCGGTGCTGTCGAGCCGCGTGTGAAAACCCAGGATGACGCACTTCGAGGCGGCGGCGAGCGCCACGTCGTTTTCAGTGATCGTGCCGACATCACTGTGCAAAATTTCCAGCGAGACCTTTTCCGACTCGATTTTCTTGAGTGCCTCGACAATCGCCTCGACGGAACCCTGCGTGTCCGCCTTCACCACCACGCGCAGCACCTTGCTCTGCGCGGCTTCAAGCGAAGCGAACAGGTTTTCCAGCGTGACCTTCGAGCGGCTTTCCAAATCTTCCGCCTTGGCGGCAAACTCGCGTTCCTCGGCCAGCACCCGCGCGGCCTTCTCGTCGTCCACCGAGCTGAATTCCCAGCCGGCCTCCGGCACGCCGTTCAAGCCGAGCACGCGCACGGCGACGGACGGCCCGGCTTCCTTGAGCCGCTGGCCTTCCTCGTTGATGAGCGCGCGGACCTTGCCGTAAAACTCCCCGCAGATCACCACGTCGCCGAGGTGCAAAGTTCCCTTGCGGACCAAAACCGTTGCCGTCGGGCCGCCGGGCGAAACGCCGGACTCGATGACGTTGCCCTTGGCGTTGCGGTTCGGATTCGCCTTCAACTCCAGCAAGTCGGCCTGAAGCAAAATCATTTCGAGCAATTTATCAATGCCCTGCTTTGTGAGCGCCGAGCATTCGACGTAAATCGTGTCGCCGCCCCAGTCGTCAGGCACCAGGCCTTTTTCCTGCAATTGCTGGCGGACTCGCAGCGGATTGGCGTTCGGATGGTCGCACTTGTTGATGGCGACGAGGATCGGCACCTTCGCCGCTTTCGCGTGCGCGAGGGCTTCCAGCGTCTGCGGCATCACGCCGTCATTCGCCGCGACAACGAGCACGACGATGTCCGTGACGTTCGCGCCGCGGGCGCGCATGGAGCTGAACGCCGCGTGGCCGGGCGTGTCGAGGAAGGTGATCTGCGCGATTTCTTTTTTGCGTTCGGGATGCGGCACCGCGATCGTGTAGGCGCCGATGTGCTGCGTGATGCCGCCGGCCTCGCCTGCGACGACGTTGGCCTTGCGGATCACGTCGAGCAAACTGGTCTTGCCGTGGTCAACGTGGCCCATGATGGTCACGACCGGCGCGCGCGGCTTTAAATCCTCCGGCTTGTCGTCCACGTCGAGTTCGACTTTTTTCTCCGACGTGTGGACCACGCCTTCGCCCTTGGCGCGTTTTTCCGCTTCAAATTTGAAACCGAAATGCGCGGCGACCTGCACCGCGATTTTTTCGTCAATCGTCTGGTTGACCGTCGCCATGACCTTGAGCTTCATCAACTCGGCAATGATGGCGAACGGCTTCTGCTTCATCGCATCAGCCAGCGCGCGCACGACAATCGGCGGCTTGATGGTGATGACCTGCGCGTTGGATGGCAGGGTGATTTTCGGCTGTTGCGGCGCGGCGGGCTTGGCCGGCGCCGAACCATATTGCGGACGGCCATCACGACCGCGTTGGAATGGCTGGCCGCGACCATCGCCACGCGGCGGCGGCTGGCCGGGACGACTGCCGGGCTGCGGACGCTGCTGTGCCGAACCGCCCCGGTCGCTGCCGCGTTCGCCGGGACGCGAAGAAGCGGGACGCACGGGTAATTGAATTCTGCCAACCAGCTGGCCGATCTGCGGCTTCGGCGGTTCAGGCGGCGCGACGGGAACCACCGGCACCGGCACTGGCACCAACGGTGGCGCGGCCGGCGGGACGACCGGTTGCGGAATTTCCACGACCGGCGCGGGGGCGGCGACGACGGGTGCCGGCTCAATTTTTTCCTCGACGACGGGGACGGGTTCCGGTTTCGGCGGTTCGGGCGGCGCGGAGATGATCTGGATTTTTTCCTCGATGGGCGCGGGCTTGGGCTTTTCCTCGACCGGCTTGGGGGCAAATCGCGCGGCGACCTCGGGGTGTTCTTTGATCAGCTCCTCTTCGAGGTAGTCGGCGCTGATGTTGTCAATGGAGCTGGACGGAACCTTGGCGGTGGTGATGTTAAGCGACTTGGCTTTGGCCAGGATCACTTTGTTGTCCAGGCCAAGCTTTTTCGAGATGTCGTAAATCCGACGAGGCATAAATTGTTTTCACCGGCGCCGACAGGAATGTGCAATTCGCCTGCATGGTCAAATTGCCAAAACCAAAACTGTTCCGATCCGCGCCATAAAATCTTAACTGCTCACGGGCTGCGTGCGGCGGGCCGCTTCGGCGCGCGCGGCTTCCAAAATCGCCGCCGCGTTTTCGCCGATGCCGGGAATGTCCGCAATGTCGCTCGCCTCCGCCGATAGCAAAACTTCGAGCTTCGTGACGCCCGCGTGGACCAGCGCATCCGCCTGCTCGCGCGTGATGCCGGGAATCGCCGCGATTTGCGCGACAGCCTCGGCCACCTGCTCGTCAAAGCCCTTCGTGACGACCTGTTCGGCGTCAATGTCCACTTCCCAGCCGGTCAGCCGCGCGGTCAGCCGCGCGTTCTGGCCGCGTTTGCCGATGGCGAGCGAAAGCTGGTCCTCGGCGACGAGCACATGGACGCGCTTCCGGGCCTCGTCGGTCTCGATGGACTTGATCTTTGCCGGTTCCAGTGCCTTGGTGATGAACGACTTCACGTCCGCCGACCACGGGATCACGTCCACTTTTTCGTTGTTCAACTCGCGGACAATGTTCTTCACGCGCTGGCCGCGCAGGCCGACGCAGGCGCCGACCGGGTCAACTTTTTGATCGCGGGAATAAACCGCCATCTTCGTGCGGAAACCGGGTTCGCGCGCGATGCCCTTGATTTCAATCGTGCCGTCATTGATCTCGGAAACTTCCAGTTGGAACAGTTTCACGATGAACTTTGTGTCCGCGCGGGACAAAATGATCTCCGGCCCGTGCGGTCCGTCCTGCACGGCCTTGACGAGGCAGCGGATGCGTTCGCCGACCTGATATTCTTCTGTCGGGACGCGTTCCTTGTTCGGCATGATGGCCTCGAATTTGCCGAGGTCCATGATCACATCCGAACGGTCAAACCGCCGTACGGTGCCGCTTACGATGTCGCCCACGCGGTCTTTGTATTCGGTAAGAATCAGCGCCTTCTCGGCCTGGCGCACCTTCTGCATCAGCGCCTGCTTGGCGTATTGCGCCGCGATGCGCCCAAAGCCCTGCGGCGTCACTTCCTTTTCAATTTCGTCGCCCACCTTCGCCTCGGCGTTGATGCGCCGCGCGTCAAACAGGGAAATCTGGTCGTGCTGCGAGATGACCTTCTCGGCCACGATGAGCTTGGCAAAGGCCTTGATGTCGCCGTTTTTCTGGTTGATCTCCACGCGCAGTTCGCGCGCCGGCCCGACGGCCTTCTTGGCTGCCTGCAACAACGCCTCCTGGACGGCAGCCATGAGAACCTCACGGCTGACGCCTTTTTCGCGCTCCCAAAATTCCAGTCCGGCAATAAAATCTGCGTTCATATCGGTCAAATGCGGGGCACCAGCTCCGGTTCAAGCGAACAAAAAAGTCGGAAAGACCTGTGTCTCCGACTTTCGCGCGCTGGTGAACCAGCCAATACCACTTTGAATCGGAATGATAAATTCCCACCGCTCAACGTCAAGTGCAAACTGGCCGGCGGCGGGGGGAATTGGGGCTTGAGGCTCTGTGAAGCAAAGATAATGCTTGAAAATATCCCCAAAACGGCTAGTATTGACGCCGCGTCAGTCTTCTGGTGTTCGCAGTTCCCAAGAACGCAAGTATGCCGTCAGAAGCCATTTTCGCGGCAACGGTTGATTTTTTCTGAACCGGTTCCAAGTATTTTTGTCTGAAAATTTATGTTGAAACGCAAAGTTACGGCGGCCAAAGGCCCGCCGCGCAGCAAAGGTAGTCCGAAAATTCCGAAGGTAAAGACCGCGCCGGTCCGGCGGCGGTTTGTGATTTCCAGCAAGGCCGTGAAGCCGGAAGCGGCCAAGCCCGCCGCCCCCAAAAGCGCCCCCAAGCCGGCGGTCGCGCCGGTGGCGGTGCCGGCGCCGGCGCCCTCGGGCTTGACGGCTTCATTGGATTTGACCGAGACCATCAAGACGCTCCTGCACCTGTCGCAGGAGCATGGTTACGTCACTTACGACGACATCAATGACATCCTGCCGGACAATTTGAGTCCGGAGGATTTGGACGCGGTGCTGTCCAAGCTGCGCAGCCTGGACGTGGAAATCGTCATGGATCAGGCTGAAGCCGAGCGCGCTGAGCGCACGAAGGGGCCGGAAACGGCGCAGACCGAGGAGGCCGATGACGACGCGCGGCTGGAGATTTTGGACGACCCGGTGCGGATGTATATGAACCAGATGGGCAAGGTGCCGCTGCTCACCCGCGAACAGGAAGTCGAGATCTGCAAGAAGATCGAGGATGCGGAAGTGGAGATGAAGCACATCGTTTACAGCCTCGGCTTCACCGCGAAGGAACACATCGCCATTGCGGAAAAGATCCTTTCCGACCCGCCGAAGGAGCGTTTTGACCGCGTCATCGTGGACAAGAAAATCGCCAATCGCGAAGGCCACCTGAAGGATCTGCGCAAGCTCATCAAGAAGGTCCACGCGGCGGACGCGGCGGTGGACGCCAAATATTTTGCGTGGCACAAGGCGCAGCAAAAGAGCCGCAAAGACAAGCTGGAGAAGGAATTCAAGAAGGCCGGCGCCAAATTGCAGGAGACGTTTGCGAAGTTCTACTACAAGCAGAAGGTCGTCGAGGAAATGATTGTCGTCGCCGGCAACATCCACGAGAAATTCCAGGCCAGCCTGCGCCATTTGCAGGAGCTGGAATCGCACCGCAGCTCGGCGGAAAAACGCGCGGCGGTCGAGGCTGAACAGCAGAAAATCCAGACGCTCGAACTCTTCGCCCGCATGCCGCGCGAGGAGTTTTACAAGGCATTCAAGGCGTTGAAGGATTCGGCGGATCGCGGGCTCAAGGCCAAGACGCACATGGCCGAGGCCAACCTGCGCCTCGTCGTTTCCGTCGCCAAAAAATACACCAACCGCGGCCAGTCGTTCCTCGACCTGATCCAGGAAGGCAACATCGGTTTGATGAAGGGCGTCGAGAAATTCGAGTATCGCCGCGGCTACAAATTTTCCACCTACGCCATCTGGTGGATTCGCCAGGCCATCACGCGCAGCATCGCCGACCAGGCGCGCACCATCCGTATTCCGGTGCACATGATTGAAATCATGAACAAGCTCTGGCGCGCGCAAAAGCAGCTCACGCAGGAACTCGGCCGCGAACCCACCCCGGAGGAGCTGGCCGACGAAATGCACATGCCGGTCGCGCGCATCCACGCGCTGCTCAAAATGGCGCAACAGCCCGTTTCATTGCACGCGCCCGTCGGCGATGACGGCGACGTGAGTGTCGGCGATTTCATCGAGGACAAGTCGGCGGAAAATCCGTCCGACGTGACCAGCTACAGTTTGCTGCGTGAGAAGCTCGGCGACGTGCTGACCACGCTGACCGAACGCGAGCGCAAGATTCTGGAAATGCGTTTCGGCCTGGCCGACGGCTACGAGCGCACGCTCGAGGAAATCGGCAAGATGTATAACGTCACCCGCGAGCGCATCCGCCAGATCGAGGCGAAGGCGCTGCGCAAGCTGCGCCACCCGACGCGCGTGCGGCACCTCCAAGGCTTCCTCGAAGGCGTGGAAGTGGCGTAAGAGTTTGATGGATTTTCACCAGCCGCCGCGGGCAACCGTGGCGGCTGTTTTGTTTTTCGCCACGGAACAACCTCCGGCATCCGATATCGGACAGCCAATATTTGCTCAACCTGTGCTGGCCGGAATTCGTTTGGTTGCCGGCTGGGAAAAACGGCGGTAGCATCGCGGTGAAACCATTTGCTTGCATGAAAACCACCTATTACGGACATTCCTGTTTTTCGGTTGAGGCTGGCGGTAAAACCCTGTTGTTCGACCCGTTCATCACGCCGAACCCGCTGGCAAAAAACGTGGACGCGGCCAAGGTTCCGGCGGATTTCATTTTCGTTTCGCATGGCCACGAAGATCATCTGGCCGATGCCGTGGCCATCGCGAAGCGGAACAACGCGCTCGTCATCGCCAATTTCGAGGTCGCGCTGTGGCTGAACAAAATGGGCGCGCCGCGCATTCATCCCATGAACCACGGCGGTGCGGTGCGGCTGGATTTTGGTCGCGTCAAATTCGTCAGCGCCATCCATTCCAGCACGCTGCCGGACGGTTCGCCGGGCGGAAATCCGGGCGGCTTTGTCGTGGAGACCGCCGGCGGCAATTTTTACTACTCCGGCGACACGGCGCTGATGCTGGACATGAAACTCATTGGCGAAGCCACGAAGTTGAAATTTGCCGCGCTGTGCGTGGGCGACAATTTCACGATGGGCGCGGATGATGCGGTGAAGGCGGCAAGTTTTGTGAATTGCGACCAGGTTTTGGGAGTCCATTTCGACACCTTCCCGCCGATCAAGATTGATCACCGGGCGGCGCAGGAAAGTTTCCGCGCGGCGGGCAAAACTCTGCATCTGCTGCGCCCCGGCGAAACGGTGGTTTTCTGATCAAACCTGGATCGGCAAAATCAGCATCGCGCGGCCGGTGTGGTAAAGCCGGCGTTGGAGTTCAAAAACGGTGTGGTTGTGCAGCCAGCGGGTGACCGTGCTCTCGTCCTTGAACACGAGCTGGCCGGCGAAAAATTGCGCCTGCGGAAATTTTTCGGCGATGACATCGCACAGCTTGGCCGCCTCCTCCACGATGTCCGTGCCCAGCGCGACGTGCGCCTCGGCGTAAAATCCGCGCTTGCTCATGTAGGCGACAAACCGCCGGGCTTCGTTCTGCGAGTATTCGCGCAGGTTTTCCACCTCGTCGGCGCCCTTGAAATTCCCTGCATCCAGCACGCCGACCTGCACAAAGACGAAGTTCGTATAGACCTTCGGGAACATCCGCACGACGGCCAGCAGCGTGTGCAGGCCGAGGCCGTTGAATCCGTTCACCAAAAACACGGCGGTGCGCGCGTTGGTATCGCACGGCGGCGGCGTTTTTTCCACGACAATGGCGTCGTCGGCCATGGCGGCGGCGACGAGTTCGTTCAGGCGGTGGAGCTTTTTCTGCGTGTGGCGGTAATGCCGTTTCACCCAGAACGCGACGCCGACGAGCGCGCCGGTGACGAGCAGCGTGGCCCAGCCGCCCTCGTCGAATTTCACCACGCAGAGCAGCGCGAGGATGCCGCCGGTGAGCAGCAGGCCGACGCCGTTGATGGAAATTTTCTTCCGCCAGTCCGCGTCCGTGGCGCGCACCTGCCACCAGTGCCGCACCATGCCGAGCTGCGAGAGGCTGAAGGTGATGAAGACGTTGATGCTGTAAAGCACGACCATGACGTTCACCGCCGCCGAGGTGGACAGCACGATGATCAGTGCCGCCAGTCCCATCATCAGCACGCCGTTCTGCGTGACAAGTCGGTCGCTCAACGTGGCGAAGCGCGTCGGCATCCAGCGGTCCACCGCCATGTTGGCCAATACGCGCGGGCCGCCGACGAAGCCGGTTTGCGCGGCGATGACGAGCAGCGCCGCCGACGAACCCATCGCGGCGATGACGAAAGATTTTGAAACGAGCGGCGGCCAGCCGGCGGTGATTTTTTCAAACAAAATGGCGTTCAAGGTTTTCCCATCCACGTGCTCGACGTGATACAGCAGATACGCCAGCAGCAGTCCGCCGACGACGAACGACAGCGACGTGGCCATGTAAAGCATCGTGCGTTTGCCGGTTTGCACGCGCGGTTCGCGCAGGGTGTTGACGGCGTTGCTGACCGCCTCGATGCCGGTGTAGGTGCCCGCGCCCAGGCCGTAGGCGCGCAGCATCACGGCCAGCATGCCGATGAGTCCGATTTGAGGATCGAGCCAGGTGGAATGAACATCCGCCGCCACGCCCTGCGCGATTTGCGGCAGGTCGCCAAAATGCGCGGAAATGGCCCAGACGATGGCGAACGTGTAAGTGCCGACAAACACAAAAAACACCGGCACCCACAGGATGACCGATTCCTTCACGCCGCGCAGGTTCAACACCGTGAGAAAAACCACCGCGCCAGCGGAGAAGCCGACTTTGTAAGTTGCATAATGTTCCGGCAGCATGCTGAAGATTGCGTCCGCGCCGCTGGCCACGCTCAACGCGATGGTCAGCACATAATCGCCGAGCAGCGCCGCGCCGGAGACCACGCCGGCGGTCGGTGAGAGCAGCTTGCTCGCGACGAGATAACCGCCGCCGCCCGTTGGGAACAACTCGATGATTTGCGAGTAGCTC
>Ga0265324_10000587_pt1 | contig 24898 bp, 18 predicted proteins | sample 41419metaG_FD_198634 | JGI IMG/M metagenome (GOLD analysis project Ga0265324, IMG submission 198634) | Rhizosphere microbial communities from Carex aquatilis grown in University of Washington, Seatle, WA, United States - 4-14-19 metaG | ecosystem: Host-associated > Plants > Roots > Rhizosphere...
GCAGCCCCACCGCGGAGGTGCTCTACCGCGGGGATCCGCGCCTCGAGGTCAGGTCCGCGGGAATCAGGAGCGGTGCGAAGCGCCGGCTCGGCCTCGGGGACCTGAAGTGGGCGGACGCGGTCTTTGTAATGGATACCGACCAGAAGCACTGGATCCGGGAGCAGTTCAAGGGCGTCGCGCTGCCGCGTATCCTCGTATTGGATATACCAGGAAGCCTCCACTACATGGATCCCATGCTCCAGGAGCTGCTCCGCCAGGCGATAGACCCGGAGATCGGGGCCCTCCTCGGCCCCGAGGCCCCGGCCGAAGGGAAAGATTGAAACGAACGGCCCCATGGTGCGTCCTGCACCTCTGCCGGGCGGTTACTCCCGGTCCCGGCGTTCCCCCTCCCCATGAAGAACTCTTCCCTTGAATTGCGCCACTCGCGACGCACCTTTGTCCGCAACATGACCCTGGGTGCGGCATTCATTGGCAGCGGCGCGGCGGGGGGCCTGGCCGCCGAGCTCGCCGAGGCGACCAAGGGCGGCGAGCGCAAGCTTGGTGTCGCGCTGATGGGCCTCGGCCTCTACTCCAGGGGGGAGCTGGCGCCCGCCTTCAAGCACTCGAAGCTCTGCCGGTTCGCGGGCGTCATCACGGGCTCGCGGGCGAAGGGCGTGAAGTGGAGCCACCAGCACGGGTTCCCCGAGAGGAACATCTGGAGCTACGACTCGTTGCACGAGATAGCTGGGAACCCCGACATCGACATCGTCTACGTCGTGACGCCGAACGGGCTCCACGCCGAGCATACGGTCGCTGCGGCCCGCGCGGGCAAGCACGTGATCTGCGAGAAGCCGATGGCGAACACGGTTGCCGAGTGCGACGAGATGATGGCGACGTGCGCCAAGGCGAACGTGAAGCTCTCGATCGGATACAGGCTCCAGTTCGACCCGCACCACATCGAGCTCGACCGGCTGGCCCGCGAGAAGGACTTCGGGGCGCTCACGAGGCTCTCTGGCGAGCACAGCTGGAACTTCACGCAGCGGGCATGGCGCATCGAGAGGAAGCTTTCCGGCGGCGGCCCCCTGATGGATGTAGGTATTTACGTGATACAGGCGGCCTGCAGAGCCGCAATGGCCCAGCCGCTCGCCATCGTCGCGCGCGAGCTTCCGAAGACGAGGCCCGAGCTCTTCAACGAGGTGGAGGAGACGATCGAGTGGACGATGGAATTCCCGGGAGGGGTGACGTGCCAGGCCTCCTCGAGCTATTCGCGCGACAACAATATCTTCAGGGCGGAGGGGGCCAAGGGATGGATCGAGCTCGCCCCGGCGTACGGTTACCGCGGGATCGAAGTCAGGACCTCGCGGGGCCCGCTCGACATACCGGCAGTCCCCCAGCAATCGCTCCAGATGGACGATTTTGCGTCCTGCATCCTGACCGGCCGGGAAACGCCAGTGTCTGGCTCTATGGGCCGGGACCACATGGCCGTCATCGAGGCCATCTATAAGTCCGCATCGCAGGGGGGTAAGCGGGTCCTAATCTCCGGGGCTTGAGGAAATGTCCCTAAGCGGCGGGTCTGGCAGGGGTTGTAACACAAATACCCCCATTCTTTGATGGACAAATGGCGGGGTTGGTGCTCAGTTACTCACAGGATATTCCCAACCAATCGATGGAAAACCTGCGCGGGGCGACAGCCTCCATTTCGCGGATCAGGGTCACGGCCAAGGTTAAGACATTTGTGTTGGACACGAATGTTCTCATCCACGACCCGCAATCGATTTACAATTTCCAAGAGAACAACCTAGTCATCCCGGTCGAGGTCCTTGAGGAGCTAGACGCCATAAAGACCGAGCAGTCGACGGAGCGCGGGCGCAACGCCCGGCGCGTCCACCGCATCCTCCAGGAGCTGCTCCCCGACACCCGGTCGATGCTCGAGGGGGTCGAGCTTCCCAACGGCGGGACGCTCTCGGTCATCATCAATTCCTACCTGATGGAGCCCAACCGGCGCTCGCCGGCCATGGACCGCCTCAGGGCCGTGCTCCCCGACCTTTCAAAGAAGGACAACCGGATCATCGCGTCGGCCCTCTTCGTCCAGGAGCAGTTCCCGCCCCCGACGATCCTCGTGACCAAGGACGTCAACGTGCAGCTGAAGGCGCGCGCGGTGGGCCTGGAATCCCAGGACTATCTCAACGACAAGGTCCCCGAGGACACGGAGGAGGCCAGCTACCGGGAGATCCCGCTCTCCATCTACGAGCTCCAGAGGTTCTGCTCCGAGGGCAGGTTCGAGCTTGAGACGAAGGCGGCAAAGCACCTTTACCTCAACGAATACGTGCTCCTGCGCTCCGACGAGGGCAAGACGATGCCGGCCCGCTATTTTGGGGACGGCATGGTTCATCGGCTGAAGATCCCCGAGTACGTGAAGGCGCCGGGCGGCATCCCGATCCGGGCGCGCAACCTCGAGCAGCAGTTCCTCATGGACGCGGTCCTGGACGACAGCGTCCACATGGTGACGTGCTTCGGCAAGGCCGGCACGGGCAAGACCCTCCTTACGACCGCCTGCGCTCTCTACCAGACCCTTGACGAGAATTCCCGGTACGACGGCGTGTCGATCTCGCGCCCCGTGATCTCGCTCGGCAAGGACATCGGTTTCCTGCCCGGGACGCTGGACGAGAAGATGAAGCCCTGGCTCCAGCCCTATTACGATGCGCTCGAGGTCCTCATCCCGTCGAAGCCCCCGAAGGAGCCCCAGTTCGCCTCGAAGAAGGTCTCCAAGAAAAAGCATTGGAAGCGCGAGGACGCGATGGCCTCCATGAGCGCCCCCCAGGCGTTGAACGGCAGCCACGGGGGCCACCCCCCGACCGGCCTGATCAAGCCCTACGAGCGGCTGCTCAAGAGCGGGCTGGTCGAGATCGAGGCGCTTTGCTTCATCCGCGGGCGCTCGATCGCCCGGCGGTTCTTCATCCTCGACGAGGCGCAGCAATTGACCCCGCACGAGGTCAAGACCGTCATCACTCGCATCTCCGAGGGTTCAAAGATCATCCTGATCGGAGACCCCGCCCAGATCGACAATCCCTATGTCGATTCAAGGAGCAACGGGCTCGTCTACTGCCACAACCGGATGAAGGGCCAGTCGGTGGCGGCCCACGTGACCCTCAAGAAGGGCGAGCGTTCGAAGCTGGCGGAGCTAGCGGCGGACCTGCTTTAGCTCGAGCAGGCTCGGATTTCCCCGCCGTAGCGAGGCGTACTCCATCGCGACGGCAAAGCATCCCGTGAACAGGAGGTCGCTCACGAGCGTGTTCCTGAAGAAGAACAGGGTGGGGTAGAACTGGGGATGCCCCACGGTCACGGCTTGCCACCAGCCCGCGGCGTCGTGCGTGTAGCCCATGTCGACGGCCCACGATGCCGTGTTGGTCGCGAGGTAGAAAAGGAGGGAGCCGGCCAGGGCGCCCCCGGCCAAGTTGACCCAGTTGCGCCGGCGCGAGACGAGGATCCCCAGGCCCAGGGCCGACCCGAAACAGCCGATTCGCAGCAAGGCGCCCGCCGTGCTCCACTCATAGTGATAAACGGCCGCGTAGTAGTGGTCGATGTAGAGGTCCGAGAGGACGAGGGCCGCGAAGGGGGCCAGCCACATCCAGCGGTTGCGGGTGTAGGCGCCCGCGCAGAAGGCCAGCGCCATCATCGGCGAGAAATTGCTCAGCTCGGGGATGTAGAGCGCGAAGACGCGCCAGCCGGCGGCAAGGACGAGGACCAGGATCGCAAAAGGCATTTGCGCGAAGATGGTGCCAAGCGCCCGCGAATTCAAGCCCCGCTGAAACCGGAAGACGCCGATTGGCAACGGTTGGCGCAACCGCCTACCTGGCTCCGGGGGCCGACTCGGCCTCCCGTGCCATGAGCCAGAGGAGGTCGGAGAGGCGGTTGGTCCACTGCATGAGCAGGGGGCGCGTGCTCGGAAGCGGAGCGAGGCGGCGCTCGGCCCTTCGGGCCGCAACGCGGGCGCGGTCGAACGCGAGCGCCAGGGGGTTCGATCCGGGTGTGGCCCAGCCCTCGAGGCGCAGGTTCCTCGACTCAAGCGCCGCGAGGTGCCCGTCGAGGAGGCCGAGGTCCGATTCCTTGATCCGCTCGAACTTCGACTTCAAGTGACGGTCGGCGTCCTCTTCGGCGCAGGCCACCTCGCCCATCAGTAAGACCAGGCTCCCCTGGATCTGGCCGAGGAGCTCCTTGGCCCGGGGATCGGTTGCGAGCATCCTCGCCGACCCGATCTCGACGTTGAGCTCGTCGAAGGCGCCGACGGCCTCGATCCGGGGGTGGTCCTTCGGGACCCGCTGCCCATAGAGAAGGCCCGTCGTGCCGGTGTCGCCCTTGCGGGTCGCGATGCTCACGTCGCGGCGGTCCGGCCCGCCTTGGTCTCCCTGGCCAGGGCCTTGACGGCTTCCTCAATGCCCTCCCTGACCGCCTTCTCCATGCGGTCGATGAAAAGGACACCGTTGGTGTGGTCGGCCTCATGGAGGACGCAGCGCGCAAAAAGGCCCGTGCAGTCCAGCGTGTGGGCAAGGCCCGCCTGGTCCTGGAACCTCACCGAGACCTCCAGGGGCCGCTCGACGTCGCCGCGGATCTCGGGAAACGACAGGCAGCCCTCCTCGGACGACTCGGTGGGAACCTTTTTGGCGACGGTCACCTTGGGATTGACGACGACCATCGGCATGAAGAGCTCAAGCGGCGGCTTGGCCCCGTCCAGCGTCCAGTCGAAATCGGCCTCCGCGCCCCTCAGGTCCACGACGAAGAGCTGCAGCGCGTGGCCGACCTGCTGGGCCGCGAGCCCGATCCCGTGGGCCTCGTGCATGGTCTCGATCATGGCGTCCGCCAGCGAGGAGAGGGCATCGCCAAAAACGGTGATTTTCTCGCCTTTCTTGCGTAAAACTGGATCGTTGTAGCGAACAATTCCCAAGGACATCGGTCGGTGGAGTTTATCCAGCGTGATCGCCCTCTTTCGGGCCCGCAAATCAATACTTCAGAGCAGCGAATGCGTCCTTCCCAAGAGCCCCATAGGATACCGGCGGCGGCCCCCATACTCGTGTTTGCGGGCGTCGTGGTCGCCGTGCTCGCGTGGCTCCTTCCGGTGAGCCTGAAGTCGGTAAGCAAGGGGCTCTTGCGCTCCGCCGGGGCCGGGACCCCCTCGGTGGCCGCCTTCGGCCGGGATCTCGTGGATTCCGAGAAGATCGGGCCCTCCGTCCTTGTCCTCGCCGTCGCCCAGAGCATAGGCGACCCGAGGGCACCGGCCCTGGACCGCGCCCTGAGCGACCTGACCTCGCGCCAGCCCTCGCTCGTGGCCTGGGGCGGCTGGGACCCCTCGCTCGATCCCCTCTTCAACCTGCGCCAGAAGACCTCGCACGCCTCCAGCACGCCGGTGGTCAATTTCATGATACCGGAGCATTCCCGGGAGACCGTTCGAGCGTACCTCGTGAATTCGGGGTCGCTGGGCGTCCAGGCCGTCCTCAAGACCCACGACGTCACCGCGACGGGCCGGTTCGTCCCCGCCGGCCGGGCGGGCGGCCAGCCGCTTGACGCCCTCATCCTGCTCACCGGGCTCCTCTACCAGGGCGAGCACCTTTCGCCGACCCTCCAGCGCGAGGTGCGCTCCCTCGCAGAGTCGGCCGTGCAGCGCAACGAGCTTGGGGACCTCGAGGGATTCTACATGGACCTCCTCTCCCTCGGCCGGCGCCTCGACTGGACCCAGCTCTGCGAGCTCCTCCGGCGCGCGGACAGCGTGCGGACCGTGGGCGAGTACGCCCACCTGAGCAGGGTCGCCCCCGACCAGCTCCCGTTCATCTACACGGCCGCGCTCCTGTCCAATTCCGCAGACCAGGTCGCGGCCTACCTGATCCAGTTCGGCAAGGCGGGATCCGAGGACCTGCGCACGGCGCTTGGCGACGGGCAGGGAGCCGTGAACCTCCTGCTCCAGAGGGGTGTTCCCGTCAACCGCTCTCCCGGGCCCGCGATGGGCGCCGCGGCGGCGCTCGTCCTCGAGCACCCCCGCCTCATGCTTTCGGTCAAGTACGCCGGCTACATCCTCGGGCTTTTCCTGCTCCTGCGCGGTCTCGACCTCTGGGTCGTCACGCCGGCCGGCGGCGCCGCCGGCGAGGGCGTCCAGCAGCACGCCCGCGCGGGAATCCTCGCCGTCGTGATGTCGGCCCTCCTGATCGTCGCCACCGAGCCGTTCCTCTTGAAGGCCGCGCCCACCTCGGAATACCGCGTGAGACTCGCGATCCCGATGCTCGCCGCCACGGCGACCCAGTCCGAACCCCCTCAGAAATCAAAACCCGTCACTATGGAAACCTCCACACTCGTGTCTATCGGCGTGTTCGCCGCCCTCCAGGTCGCCATGTACATGGCCTGTCTCCGCAAGATCCGCGAGATTGAGTACCAGGATGTACCGTCGCTCCTCAAACTCCGGCTGATGGAGAACGAGGAGAACCTCTTCGACAGCGGGCTGTACGTCGGGATGATGGGCACCGCCGCGGCCCTCGTCCTGCAGGTCGTGGGCGTCATCGAGCCCAACCTGCTCGCCGCATACTCCTCGAACCTTTTCGGCATCATCTGCGTCGCGCTCGTCAAGATCCGCCACGTGCGCGGCTTCAAGCGCCGGCTAATCCTTGAGGGCCAAAGGGCCGCGACCGCGACCGCCGCTCTATGAACAGGACGCTCCTGCTTTTCATCGTAGACTTCCTCTTCCTGAACCTCATCGCGCTCACGCGGTGGGAGCGGGCCGAGCCCGCGCGGCCGCGCCAACCCCCGGTAAACGAGATCTCGGCCAACGCCGTGTCCAAGGACCAGGACCTGGTGGAGGCGATGAGGCAGTCGCTGGCGGAGGAGCAGCTGTCGAAGCAGGCGCTCGAGCAGAAGCTCCAGTCCTCCGATTCCACCCTGGCCGCGCGCGAGCGCACCCTGGGGCAGCTCCAGTCCGACAGCCAGAAGCTGACGGCCCAGCTGGTCGACACGCAGAGGGCGAAGGCCGACCTCGGGATGAGGTACCAGGCCGCCTCCCAGGAGAACTCGCTCACCCGGAGCGAGCTTGCCCAGCTCCAGCGGGAGCTCGAGGACAAGAAGGCCGAGGGGGAGCGCCAGAAGCAGGCGCTCGCGGCGCTTGAGAAGCAGCAGGCGGATGCGCGCAAGCAGATCGAGGGCCTCACCGTGGCCGTCGCCGTCAGCGAGCACGAGAAGCGGCAGCTTGCCGACAGGGCCACCGAACTCGAGGGGCGCGTCGTCGCCGAGCGGGCCGAGCGGGTGAAGGTCGAGCAGCAGACCACCCAGCTTGCCCAGGGCGTGGGCCAGCTCGCGCAGAACTCCGGCGAGCTCACTAAGGAGATCCGCGACAACCGGCCGGTGTCCGCGAACATCCTCTACAACGACTTCCTCACGAACCGCGTCGAGACCGCGTTCTCGGCGACCCGCAAGGGCCTCTTTGGGAAGAACACCCGGGACCGGGAGGCCAAGACCGTGTTCACGACCGACGGCAAGCAGGTCTACGCGCTGATCGAGGTCGAGGACACGCCGTTCTCGCTGCGCGAGATCGGGTCGGACTGGGAGAAGATATCGGTCCGCTTTGACCGGCCGCCCGACTACAAGTCGACGGGCTCGGTGATCGAGTTCCTCGCGGCCGACCCCCGGGTCGTGGTCATCCCGGTCGATGCGCGGCAGGTCGCCGCCCTAGGGGCGAAGGTGTACCCGTTGGCCGCCGATCCCTTCAAGTTCACCGAGGCCGTCCTCATCAGCGGCGGCGGCAACGGCTACGGCGAGCTCGGGTTCAAGCTCGACGCCGACCACCGCGGCTATGTCCGCGTGGACAACCGCCTGTTCAAGAGGCTTTTCGGCGACTTTGCACCCTCGCGGGGAGACCTCGTGTTCAGCCGCGTCGGCGAGCTCCTGGGCGTCATGGTCAACAGCGACTACTGCGTGCTGATGGGCAATTTCGCGCCTGCGGCGACGATCTACACCGACGACGACAGGCCGGGACAGCGCACGGCCTCGCTGCTCGATTCGCTGTCATCGCGGGTCATGCAGATGCCGATCGAGCTGCAGTAGACGAGGGAGTGCGGTTCCCGGGCTCCCTCGTGAGGACGGAGCTCCGGAGGAGGCCCCATTGCAGGTCGGCGCTCGCCACGGGGCGCCACCCCTGCCTCGCCAGGATCTCCTCGGATGGGGGCAGGGCACTGACCGACAGGCCCGTCTCCCAACGGAAGGCGGTGTAGAGGAAGAACAGCCACGCGCGGGCCCTGGCCCTTGCGGGCCCCGAGCTCGGCAGGACGAAGTCGCCAAAGAGCCACGTTGCTCCCGGCCTTAGGGCCGCGCCCACACGTGTGATGATCCCTTCGGCGTCGGCTTCCCCGAAGCAGTCCAGGAAGAAGAGCGTGGCCGCGGCGTCATAGGCACCGGGAGCGGGGACGAAGGAGAGGGCGTCCGCGCAGGTAAAGCTCACGCGGTCCGCCGCCGAAGTGCCCGCAATCCTCCTCGAGGCTCGCTCGATCATCCCCGGGCTCGAGTCGACGCAGTGGATGCGGGCCCGGGGCGCCACGCGAGCGAGCCGTTCCGCGCACCGGCCGTCGCCCTCGCCCATGAGCAGGACATCGCGGCAGCCGGCGAGGCGGTCGAGGTGCATGAACCGGGCCCGCTCCAGGTCCCGGCCAAACGCCAGGAATTCCACGAGGCGGTACCAGCGGGCCATCCGATTGAAGCCGCGGTCCCGACCGCTCATAGGGGCCCTCCGTGGAGGAGCGTGTAAAGGGGGGTCATGAGGGCTACGTCCGCGAGGACGCGGGCGGGGATCCGCCCGATGCGATCCTCGGTCAGGTCCACAAGGCCGAGGAGAACCCCGCTTGCCGCCGCGCACGCCGCGGCGCTCCCGTGGCCCGCCGCCACCCAGGCCGCAGCGGCGAGAAGGGACACAAGCCACGGAAGCACCCGGCCAAGCGACGCCGCACCCCCGAACTGAAGCGCGAGGGAGGTCTGGCCGTGGCTGCGGTCGACCTCGTCCTCCCACAGGGAAATCAGCGCGCAGTTGGTGAAGCAGAGCAGCATGAACAGGCCGAGCGGCACCGCCATCGCCGCGAGGTCCGCCCCGGGCTGGCCGGCGACGAAGACCGCGGCGCCGCCTCCCAGGAGCACCGCGACGCACACCTCCTTGGGCGCCCTCCACCGGCTGTTGCGGTGGACGAGCTGGTGGGAGAGCAGGTAGGCGGCAACCGGCAGGAGGATCAGGGCTCCAGCGAGGAACTCCCTCGGGGTCAGGTCCCGGGCCGCGACCGCCAGGTCGGCCCCAAGGACCGCGGCCCACACCGCCGCGATCGGCCAGCGCCAGCGCTGGTGGAACCGGTGGCGGTGGGTGCGGATGTTCTCGGGGACGAGCCGCCAGCCCTCGATCCAGCGGTCGGCCGCGTAGGCGAGCCAGACGGAGGAGCCGAGAACGACCATCTCGGGGGTTCCGATCCGCGCCGAGGCGCAGCGCGCGATCAGGCGCTGCCAGAGGACAACGACGATCGGCGCGTCAAGGGAGAGGATTGTGGGCCATAGCCACCACCGGGCCTTGTCTTCTACGCTGGATTGCACGGAGACAGCCAGAATAGTGTGGTCGGCGCGGTTTCACAACTGCCGGCCCGCAACCCGCCATGCCCCCCAACATTCTCTGGATCACGACCACCCAGTGGAGGGCCCAGGCGTGCCGGTATTCCGGGGACCCCAATGCGCGGACGCCGCGGCTGGATGCGCTCGCGGCGCAAAGCGTCAATTACACGCAGGCCGTGACGCCGCACCCCTTCGGCCCCTTCGCGCGGGCGGCGATGCTCACGGGCATCGCCTGCCCGGCAAATGGCGTCAGGGACTACTTCGATCCGCTCCCTGCGGGCGCGAGGACGATCGCAGGGGTCATGAGCGATCGGTCCTACAAGACGGCGTTCTTTGGCAAGTGGCACCTGGCGCCCCGGGACAGGTCGGCGGGGCTCGTGGGAGAAGGGCACGCAAGGTCCATCGTTCCTCCTGAGCACCGGGGAGGTTTCGACTTCTGGGAGGGCTTCGAGAGCGGCTTCCTCCTGAACGATCCGTGGCTGCACGGGACGAGGCTCCCGTCCCCCATGCAGTTCCAGGGCTACCAGAGCGATGTCCTCTGCGGGCGGGCGCTCCGCTTCCTGCAGGGCGTCGCCTCGCCCTGGTTCGCCGTGGTGAGCCTCGAGGCCCCCCATCCCCCCTACGATGCGCCGGCCGGCGCCGCCCGCCCGGTCCCGCCCGGCTCCCTCGTGCTGCGGGGCAACGTCCCCGCGGACGCAGGCGTCCGCGAAAGGGCATCCAGGGAGCTCTGTGGCTACTACGCCCACATCGAGGCTACCGACCGGGCGATAGGGACCCTCGTCGAGGCCCTCCCCGAGGACACGGTCATCGTCGTCACCTCGGTCCACGGCGACATGCACGGGTCGCACGGGCTCTTCCGCAAGGGCTGGCCGCACGAGGAGAGCATCCGCGTTCCGCTGCTCGTGCGGGGCCCCGGTGCGGCCCGCGTGGACGAAAGTCCGGTCTCGCTCATCGACCTGCCCCTGATGACCGCCTCCTGGGCCGAACGGGGGAGGGAGCCGGGGAGCAAGGCATGGACCTCCTCTGGCGCCGAGGAATTCGCCCGCATCTCGATGCCCTCCGTCGTGGGCCTAGCGGACCAGTGCGACCGGGCATGGTCGGGCGTGCGCTCGCGCTCGCGCAAGCTTGTGCTCGGCGAGGACGGCGCCCCCTGGCTCTACTTCGACCTGGAGGGCGACCCCCTTGAGCTGCGAAACCTCGCCGCAGACCCGTCCCGCGCGGCGGAGATCGGCCGCCTGCGGGACCTCGTCAGCCGCTGACGGTCGGCGCCACCTTCGTCTTTGGGAACTGGCGCCTTATGGCGGCGACGATCTCGTGCAGCTTGACCGGCTTCGAGATGTAGTCGTCCATGCCGGCGTCGAGGCATATCTCCCTGTCGCCCTGCATGGCGTTTGCGGTGAGCGCGATGATCTTCGGCTGCCGGTCCGCGGGCAGCGTCCTCCTGATCCTGCGGCTCGCCTCGAGGCCGTCCATCTCGGGCATCTGCAGGTCCATCAGGACAAGGTCGTAGCTGCGGTTCTGGAACGCGTTCACCGCCTCCAGCCCGTTGCCGACCGCGTCCGCGTTGTAGCCCATCCGCTCCAGGAACCGTAGGGCGACCTTCTGGTTGACCGCGTTGTCCTCGGCGAGGAGCACCGTGAGAGGGATCTCCTCCGCGATCGGACGGTCCTCGTGGCGCGCCTGCACGACGATTCCTCCGCTGCCGGAGCGGTTGCCCAGGAGCCCCAGCGCCTGGTAGAACGACACGGTCTTGATCGGCTTTGAGAGCGTGGCGTAGGGGTAGCCGTCCTGCGGCGCAGGCGGGGGCGTCTGGCCCAGGCGGAAGAGGGCCAGCCTCGGGCACTTGATCTCGGCGGCGAGGTCCAGGGCCCTCTGGCTCTCGAACTCAGGGAGGTCCAGGACGACGACGGACGGCCGGGTCGGCAGGGTGGGGGCCATCTCGAGGGCCGACTCCGAGTCGTTCGCGAACACGCTCGCGGCGCCGAGCGAGTCAAAGAGCGTGCGCAGGCGCGCGCGCGTGATCGGGTTGTCCTCGATGCAGAGCGCGAGGCACCCCTTCAGGTCGAGGCCCAGGAACGGGGGCGCGGAGACCTCCGTGGGGCGCTGCGCCGCGTCCGTCATGATCGCGACGGTGAAGGTCGATCCCTTGCCCGGCGTGCTCTCGACGCGGATGTCGCCGTTCATCAGCTGGCAGAGGCGCTGGCAGATCGCGAGCCCGAGACCCGTCCCGCCGTACTTGCGAGTCGTGGAGGAGTCCACCTGGCTGAAGGCCTTGAACAGGCGGTCGATCCGGTCCTGGGGGATGCCGATGCCGGTGTCCTGCACCGTGATCTCCAGCCTCATACGGCCGGCCGGCGTGGCCCGCACGCTGACATCCAGCGGGATCCTGCGCACCTGGATCGAGATGCTTCCGGCCGGCGTGAACTTGATGGCGTTGTTGACCAGGTTGACGATGATCTGCCTCAGGCGCGTCACGTCGCCCACGATCCAGGGCGGGACGTCCGGCTCGACGTGGTAGCCGATCTCCAGGCGCTTCGCGGCGGCCGTCGGCGCGAAGAGGTCGAGCGCCTCCTCCACGCACAGCGCCAGCTCGAAGGGCGCCTTCTCGAGCTCCATCTTGCCGGACTCGATCTTGGAGAAGTCGAGGATGTCGTTGATGATCGTCAGCAGCGCCTCCCCCGAGGTCCTGATCGTGTTCACGAAGTCGCGCTGTTCGCTGGTGAGCGACGTCTCCATGAGGATGCTGGTCATACCAATGACCCCGTTCATCGGCGTCCGGATCTCGTGCGACATGGAGGCGAGGAACTCGCTCTTCGCGCGCGACGCGAAGTCGGCCTCGGCCTTGGCCCTGCGCAGCTGGTTCTCGGTCTCGACCCGCGAGGTGATGTCGTTCTCGATGGCTATGAAGTTCTCGACCTGGCCTGCCTGGTTCCTGACGACCTGGACCTCCAGGTGCAGGTAGTACTTCCTCCCCGACTTGGAGTAGTGGATGATCTCGGTGTTCGTTCCCTTGCCTTTCGCGATCTCGTCCCGGATCAGCTCGGACTGGGCGGCGTCGGTGTCGGGGCCGCTTAGCAGGGTGCCCGGGTCCTTGCCGACGACCTCCTCAAGGGTGTACTCCATCACGCGGCAGAACGCGCTGTTCACCCACTCGATCTTGCCCTCCGCGGAGCCGATGATGACGAGGTTGTCCGTCTTCGACGCGACGAGGGAAAGCTTGCGGGCCTCGGCCTGGCTCTCGCGAAGCGCCTGCTCCGACTCGCGCCGGGTCGTGATGTCCTGGACCGTGCCGATGATCCGCGTCGGCCTCCCGTTGGGGCCCGCGAGGACGGACTTCGAGCGCATGTACACCCAGCGCCAGTCCCCGTTGCGGGCGCGCACCCGGTACTCCGGGTCGATGAAGGAGGCGACGCCGTTGAGCTGCGACTCGGTACGCTTGCGGTAGACGGGAAGATCGTCCGGGTGGATGAGCGACTGCCAGACCTCGAGGGTCGACGGCATCCGGGCGTGCTCGTATCCCAGGAGGCCCCAGAGGCCGGGGCTGTAGTACACGTGCCCCTTGGGGACGTTCCACTCGAAGATCCCGATCTGCGTCGAGTCGAGCGCAAGCCTCAGGCGCTCGTCGGAGACCTTGAGCCTCGCCTCGATCCTGCGCCTCTCCTCGTTCTCGGCGACGAGCCTCTTGTTGGAGAGGTCGGACAGGTACTGCCCAGAGCGGGCGCGGCGGGCCAGGTGCAGCGTGAACCCGAGGAGCAGCGTGATGGCCAGCCCGCCGATGAGGGCCATCTCGGGCAGGTAGCGCTTGTCGGCCGCGAGCAGCTCGTCCGTGGGGGTCAGGGAAAGGCGCACGCGCTGGTCGAACAGGTTGGGATAGACCTTCTCCTGGAGGGGGCCCTTGCTCGCCTTTTCGGTGAGCGCCGACCGGTACACCTCCATCCTGCCGACCGTGACGACCATGCTGTAGCTCGACGCCAGCTTCAGCTGCTTGTACAGGGTCGAGAAGAACCTGGCGTAGATGTACTCCGACGCGGCGTAGTGGCCCGGGCTGCCGCTCCTGCCGATCGGTGCGTAGATGACGAAGCCCTGGTTCTTCTTCTTGCCGATCCCGTCGGTGAGCGACGAGAGTTCGGGCCCGTTCTTTGCGCGCGCGGTCTCCACCGCCTCGCGCCGCCTCGGGTCGGACGCGTGGTTGAATCCGACCAAGCCGGCATTGTCCTGCACCGGGTAGGCCCAGCGCGTCGTCAGGCCCTGCCCGGTGACGTCGACAAGCGAGATCGATTCGCAACCCAGGTCCTTCGCCTCGTCATAGAGCGACGACACATCAATCGTCCAGGCGGCGAAGTTCGTGTCCGGGTTATCGGCCCCGTTGCGCGCGAGGCGGTCCAGGAGGTTGAGCTGCTGGTCGACCGCGGACTTAATCGTCGTCGCCACCTGGTCCGCGACGGCGGCCGTCTTCGCGTCCAGGTTCGACATCTCGCTGTCCCTTAGCCCGATCCAGAAGATGAGCGTCAGGGTGAGGCTGCCTATGACGAACGGCATCGGCATCCAAGCCGGGGGTCCCCCCTCGTCCTTGAGGCTTTCCCTCCAGGCGAGGACGAGCAGCGCGAGGCCCGCGATGAGGAGCGCCGCGGCCGTGAAGGCCGAGAGGGCCGTGTTCGTGCCCCAGTTGTAGACGGCGGGAAGCTCGAAGGCGTAGCCGAGCAGGGTCGAGAAACCCACGGAAGCCAGGACCGAGCCGGAGACCGCCTCGGCAAAGAGCCGATCGCGGGCCCGCTTTTCCGAGATCCTCCAGAAGACCGCGATGCCCGCGGCGGTGATGCAGCAGGCCGCGATGACCGAGCCGCGGCCGGGCTGCACCGTGTCGATCAGCAGGCTGTCGCGCACCATCAGCTCGTCTATCCTGAAGTCGGTGCCGAGGATGGTTTCCAGGGCCGTCAGGATTCCTATCACCGAGGCGACAAGGCCGGCCCAGGCAGCACGCCCCGCCCGCAGCTCGCGCCCCATGAAGGCGATCCCGAGCGCCAGGATGCACAGGCCCTCGTTGAACATGATCGGCGCCTTGTGCTCGATCGGCTGGACCAGGCGGTCGACGTGCAGGAACCAGCCTGCGACGGCCACCAGGCCGATGCCGATGAGGATCACGGCGAGCGCGAGAGATACCCGCTCGATCCAGGACCGGCGGGGCAGTGTGTTGACGTGGTCCATGCGGCCCGGACCAAGTAAGCGCTTCAGTCGGACAGGGGCAATGTGTTTCGAATCACGGGATTTACGCGCTTTTAAAGCACGTTTGGCTCCCGAATTTGCCCTTAACCGGTCATGGAGGGGGATTTGCCAGCGGGGTGGTGGGCGCAGCCTTGTCCGGCGCCTCCTCCTTCGGCGCACCCTCCCTCAGCAGGTTGAGCGGGCTGTAGGCGAGGCGCCACGAGGGCTTGTCGATGCTGCCGGTCAGCCGCACCCGGAACACCGCCGATATGGGAACCGAGAGGGCGTTGAAGATCTGCAGGAGCGACTTGCTCTCCATGAAGGGGTAGATGTTCGCCGAGAAGTCGAGCAGGCGCCGGTTGATCGTGTAGGTGCCCTTGCCCCGGATCAGGGAATTCGCCCCCACCACGCTCAGGTCGGGGAAGTTGAGCAGGCCGTTCTCGACCTTGAAGACGCCCTTGGCCTGCGTGAAACGCAGCTCCGGGAACTTGAGGATCTTGGAGAGCCCCCCGAGCAGCTCGAGTTCACCGAGGTTAGACCCCTGCACCTGCACGTTTCCCTCGCCGGCGAAGGTCGCGAGGTCGCCCGGGCGGCCCTCGGCCGAGGCGTTGAGGTCGAGCCGGACGCCGGACTTGTCCCTTGCGAAGGTATCGAGCGCCGTGGTGCTCCCCGGCTTCCCCGAGACCACAAATCCCTTGGCGGCCTCCGCGGCCTGCCCGAGGCTTGCCCCGATCAGCGAAGCCTTGAACCGGAGCCGCTTCTCCGCGTCCGTTCCGGTGACCTGGGCGGATCCGGCGATCGCCCCGCCCGCGAATCCCGCGTCGACGTCGCTGACGTCGATATTGTCGTCGTTGATGTGGATCTTGAAGAAGGCGCGGTCGAACCCGACCCCGTGGATGTGAAGGGCGGAGTTTGACCGGACCTCGGTGTGGATCTCCCTGTGCCGGCCCCCGGGGGCCGCCGGCCCCTCGATGTGGGCCCCAAGCGTCATGGACGGCGGCAGGTCGAACGCGAACGCCGCGATGGCCGCCGCCCCGTCCGCGGGGAGCAGCGCGCCGAGCGGGGCCGGGTCGATCCTGGACCTAGCGTCGATGTCGAGTGCGCTCCACAGCCCGCCCTTTGCCGGGTCGAACGCGAGCTTGAACGAGCCCTCCGCGTCGCCCTTTCCCTTCGACACGAAGACGTCGATGCCGTCGCAGGCGTTCGGGTCGACGTAGAGGAGGACCCTCGTGGAGTCCAGGGGGACCCCCTTGATGACGGGGGCCTTCGAGTCCGCGTAGCCAAAGACCGAGAAGCTCGCCCCGCGCGCGTATCGGCCCTGCACGTCGACCGTCGCGTCGGGAGGCTGCGAGGGGAACTCGAACGGCTTGAAGATGTTCGGCCACCACTCGCCGAGGAACCATGGCGAGATGTCGAGGGGTCGAAGCCGTCCGGAGAGCAGGTACCGGAATTCCTGGGTGGAGAAGTTCTGCTCATACGAGCCGAGGGCAAAGTTGTCCCCGCTCCTGGCCAGCGCCTCGCGCGCCGCGAAATGCGTCCCGTCGAAGGTGACAAGGCCCCGCGCCTCCTGGAACCTGACCCCGTAGGCCGTGAAGTTGCGCGTGTCGACGCGGGCGCTTGCCCCGGAAAACCTCCAACCCGGGGACAGGCGGACCGTGCCCACGGCCTCGAGCGGCTCCGACAGGTCGGCGAAGCGCCGGATCTTGTATCCCGTGTGGGCAGAGAGCGGCTCGAGCAGCTCGGACGCGAACGATCCCGCGAACGCGACGTCGGCCGACTTGGCGCCAAGGTCCACATCGCCGTGGGCCCAGACCGGGCGGCCGAAGAACCTTGCCTCGGCCTCGCCGGAAAATGACTTTCCGGCTCCGGCAGTAAGGCGGGCCATCGGGGCCTCGGCGAGGGTGCCCTCGTACGATGCCGACCCCGCGGTGACCTCAAGCTGTTTGGGATCGAAGGCCAGGGTGTCCATCCTCAGAAGCCCGCGGATCCAGACGCGCACGCCTGACGCCCCCACCTTGTCGCCCACCTTCAGGCTCTCGGCCGTCGCGACCGCCGAGGTCATCGAGGGGGTGCCCCCGAGGAGAGGGAAGCGGCACGCCGCGTGGATCCGTCCGGCCTCCACCGTCTTAGTTCCGGGCATGCTTAGGCTGTCCGCGAACAGCTCGGCTACAACGATCGCACCGCGGGTGTCGGAGGGGACAAGGATCCCGCTGATGACGGCGTGGTCGATGCCCGCCAGCCGCTCCTCGACCTTCGAGAACTCCCGGCTCAGGGCCACATAGTTCATGGCCACGAACTCGGTGAGGGGCAGGGACGTGCCCGGTGTGGTGTTGCGCGCGACCGTGCCCGCATTGACCTGGCCGTGCACGGAGACAAACACGCCGCCCAGGCGGCAGTTCATATAGTCGACTGAGAACTCGTTGCCGCGGGACGTGATCGAGAAGCCCGCGTCGAGGTCCTGAACGAGCTTCTCCGCCCGGCCGGAGGCCGAGAGCATCGCCGGGATGAAGAGGTTGGCCCCGGTCGCACGGATCTCGCTCGCCTCGAACTTGCGCTCGAGCAGCGCGATGGGGTCCAGGCGGATGTAGATGGCGTCCGCGGTAACGATGGGTTCCGCGAACGAGGACAGCCTGAAGCGGGCCTTCTGGAGCAGGATCCGCCCCGTTGGGTCGAAGGTGGCCCTCCCGAACTTGACCGACACGCCCGACTGAGCGAGGTGGTCCTCGATCGCGTGCAGCAGGAACCTGGGGACCTGCAGCTCGTTCACCGTGCCGATGTAGGCCTGGAAGCACAGCAGGATGACCAGGAGGAGCCACGACGTCCAGACGGCGATCGCGACGAGGCAGGCGGCGCATTGGCGCGCCCCCGCTATGAAAGGCCTGGTGATTCCGTCGCGCATCCGCTCAGGGCTGCGTCAGCGTCCAGAGCGCGTCCAGCAGCGGCTGCTCGATCGCGAAGACGGCCCCGAAGTCCTTTGATCCCGCCAGCTGCTCGGTGCCGCCGGTCCGCTCGGCGAGCCAGAGGGTCATGGTGTTGACCTGCCCCGCGCCGGCGCCGCCCGGCAGGGACACCGTCGCATCCAGGCGGTATTTCCACGAGCGCTCCTCGCCCGCGGCAAAGACCTTCTCCGGGAAGCCGTCCTTCACGAAGCTCGCGGCGCGCAGGTTGCGCAGCTGAAGGAGGACGGCCGCGATCGCGGCCTTCCTGGGAGCGGGCTCCGAGGCGAGCGCGGTGTCCCACGATTCGCTGTCGGCAAGCTTGCGCGAGTAGACCACGGTGTTGTCGCCCGCGTTCGTCAGCGTCAGCGACGTGATCCGCGCCGAGGCCGGAAGCGTGTTGAGCAGCCTCTCGCGCCAGGCGAGCGGCGACGCGCTCGTGTCCCGCAGGATGTCGGGCTCGACCGCGTACACCGAGGGCAGGCCCGCGATCCTCGCGTAGGCGATGTTCTCGCGCTTGGTCGGAAGGCCTATCTGAAGGGTGAGCTGGGTGGCGGGGCTCCCGCCGATCGTCAGCGCGACCTCCCTCTCGGGCCGGTTGAACCCCCAGTCCTCGATGTCGGCGTTGGTCGGGGCGTCGCTCTGGAACCGAAGGGCGCTCAGCGTCTCGAGCTGCTCAAGCAGCCTCTGCACCGCGGCGGAGTCGGCCGAGAGCGTCTGCGACGCTTGGCCGCCGCCCCCCCGGCGGATGATCTGCCAGCCGGCCTCATGGCCCCCCGCCGCCGATTCCAGGCGCTGCAGGGCGAGCTCGGGCTGGTTCAGTGCCGAGAGCGTGATCGATGTCACGGCTCCGGCGTCGAAGTCGAGAATGTGGCGGTCGCGCAGGTCGTCCGCCGCGTTGCGCAGCGTGTTCATCAGCCCCAGGGGGATCGTGACCGTGAAGATCGCGCGCCGGTCCTCAAGCTGGGCGAAGTAGACGTTCTCGTCGTCTGTCTGGGCTCCCACGAAGAGCGTCTCGTGCCGGTTGTTCCCCTCGATCGTCACGCGCAGGAGCGGCGCCGCCGACGGCGCCGTCGCTGGCGGGTTCTGCAGGACGAACGACTTCACGCGCAGCGCGTCGAGCGCATTGATCGCGAGCTCCGTCGCGTTCTTGCCCGCGCGGGCGTTCACCGGCGTCCTGAAAAGCCAGCGGCTGCCCTCCCGGTCGAGCCGAACGCGCACGCTCGACGGGGCGGCCGTCTGCAGGTTGAGCGAGCGGGCCTCGAACACCTGGATAGAATAGATGACGTCCGAGCGCAGCTGGTCGAAGGGAACGGAGAGGCTGTCCGCGAGCGACCTGCTGACGACGTGGATCTTCTGCCCGTCGGCCGAGAGCAGGTAGAGGTGGTTGCCGACCTTCGTGGTGTCCCCGATGCGCAGCACCGTCGTGCGGCCCGCCGCGCCCTCGTCCCCGGAGGTGAAGGAAAGCGTCAACTTCGGCTGGTCGAGGCCGTAGTCCGCGAGCTTCAGCCCGTTCTTCTCGAGGTCGCGCGTGCTGAAGCTTGCCTCGTGCTCGAGAAACTGGAGCTCGTTCAGTATCCGGCTGACGGCGTTCAGGTTCGCGGGCCACTCGACGGGCTTTGTGAGGAACCAGGTGTCGCCCCGGCGCTCGATGCTGAAGCTGGAGCCGGGCGCGCTTCCCGTCACTTCCAGGCTCCTGATGTTCGCGGCCTCCGCGCCCAGCACCCTGCGCCGCGCCTCCTGGGTCGCACGCTCGATCCTCCAGTCGCGCTCGAAGTAGAAGATGAAGAAGAAGAGCGCGACGTTCAGGAACAGGAGGACGAGTGTGACTTTGGAGCGCATTTCGTGGTGGCTTTGATGGTGCCGCGCGGGTGCTAGTTTCTGCGGGCCCAGTATACGGCGATCCCGAGGAGGGCCGCAATGCCGGGCAGGGCGAGCATGAGTGTGTAGCGAAGGCGCGCGAGGTCTCCCGAGCTGAGCGAGAGCGAGAAGCGCTCGATCGGCCGCGCCGGCACGTTGAGCGCGATGTCTCGCCCCACCGTCCAGTTCACGGCGCCCAAGAAGAGCCCCTCGGCGCCCGCGTTGGTGATCCTGGCGTTCGAGATCATGTCACCCGTGCCGATCACGACGATCCGGCCTCCGGGCACGCTGAAGGGGAGGTCTCCCCGCACGGGAACCCGCTCCGAGGCGACGGCGATGCCGAGCCTGTTGGGGGGATCCATCTGGGCCAGGCCCTTGAGGTCGAGCCCGGGCGTGAAGGGCTGGATCCCGCGCCTGCGCGCATCCACCTCTCCCCAGGCCGTCGTGGAGGTCGCCGCAAGCGTGACGACCGTCAGCCCGGCGCCCGAGGGGCGGCCCGGCAGGGGCCTCACGCTGCGGGCCTGCCCAATGCGCAGCCCCTCCTTGTAGTCGACCAGGGTCTGGGTGATGGGGTGCACCGTGTAGGCGCGGATGATGAGGTCGCCGTCCTCGGTCATGCTGTCCGAGGCGGCGTCGAGGATGACGTCATCGTCTACGAGGACGCCCCAGTCGTCGATCAGGAGGTCCTTGAGCCCGGGCAGGGTACCCGGCGCGAGGAAAAGGATGAGCCGGCCCGCGCCCGCCCCGAGGTACTGGCGGAGCTGCTCCTGCTCGAACGGCGTGTAGGGGTCGATGGGGGCGACGCTCACTAGGAGCGACGCATCCTGGGGTATCTTCCGCGCGGCCACCAGGTCGAGGGTCTCGACGTCATAGTTCCTCAGGCGCAGCTGGTCCCTCACCATCGACAGGCCCCTCGCGGGGTCCACGTCATCCGGGCGAAGCTCGCCGTGCCCCACGAGGAAGTAGACCTTCTTCCGGTCCGGATTGGAAACGTCCAAGATGGCGGCCGTCACCGCCTGCTCCCCTATGAAGTCCTTGCGCACCTTGTCCTCGACCCGGTACAGGAGGTCGGGGGTGAGCACGCGCCGCCTCCCCCCGCACAGGAAGAGGATGACGCCCGGGTTCTCGATCCCGTACTTCTCGGTCTTGCGCCGGTCCTCGAAGAGGTCGACGTACTCAACGGTGATCTGCCCGGCGGTATTGGACTCGGTAGCGTTCTTGTACTCGCTAAGGAGGCCCTCGACCTGGGGATCGTTGGTCTGGCCATTGGACGTGACGACGATGTGGACGGGCAGCGAAAGCTCGCGAAGGTAGGCCAGGGTTTCCGCCGATAGGGAGAAACGCCTGTAGCGGGTGAGGTCGAACCGCCAGGAATGGCTCCTTGAGAGGTAGTTCAGGCCGCCGACGAACGTGAGGAAGAGGACCGCCTGGAGGAGGAGGTTCAGGGTTCTGACCCATCGGGCGGCTCTGAAGCTGTCGGGCACGGCGTTTCGGCGGATTCTAGCTGTGGAGCTGCTTGGCCTCGACGCTGAGGACGCTGAAGATGAGGGCGAGCACGGTGCCGCTCACGTAGAACAGCAGCTCGCGAGTGTCGACGACCCCGCGGGTGAAGTCCTGGAAGTGCTGGTTGATCTGCGCGTACTCGACGGCGTCCTTGAGCGGGGAAAGCGCCTCGCGGTCGAGCCATGACGCGGACCCCAGGTACCGGCCGCCGAAGATGATCCCGACCAGGAAGGTCAAGCTGAGGATGCCCGCGACGGACTGGTTGCGAGAGAGCGAGCTCGAGAAGACGCCGATGGCGATGAAGAATAGCCCCGACACCGCCACGAACAGGTAGCCCCCGAATATGGGTCCCGGGTCGATGAGGCGGGCGTCCCCGGCGAAGCGCTTTAGGATGTAGAAGAGCCCCGAGGTGGACCCCCAGAAGGAGAGGTAGAGCAGGTAGGCGGCCGCGTACTTGCCGAGGACCACCTCGGTCGTCGTGACGGGCGTCGTCAGCAGGGTCTCGATCGTTCCCAGTCGGCGCTCCTCCGCCAGGCACTTGGCCGTCATGAGGGGGACCATGAAGAACACCGGGAGCCAGTAGAGCTCGAAGAAGACCGACGCCGGCGACACGTCCTGGACCGCCTTGCTGTACTGCTCGAGTATGCCTGTGAAGATGAAGCCCATGAGCGAGAGGAAAAGGACGGCCGCAATGTAGGTGTTCGGGCTCACCAGGAGCATGCGGACCTCGTGGCTGAGGATCGTGAGGAAGTGTTTCATGGGTGCGGCGACTTGGGGTTCTCCGCCACGGCGTCCCAGCTCCTGCGCGTCGCTGCGAGGAACACGTCCTCGAGCGTGGGGTGGGCGCGGCTAAGCGCGCGCACCCGCATCCCCTCGGAGAGGCACGCGCGGAGGATGGCTTCCCCCACGTCCTCCGCGTTGAGCGTCTTGAGCGTGATTGTCCTGAAGCCCTGGGAATCGGCGGGCCCCTCGGAGGCCACGGAGAGCCCCGGGTCGATCGTACCCAGGAGGAACGCGAGCGAGCCCAGGCTCCCCGCCGCCTCGACCTCGTAGGCCGACTGCCCGAGCACCTCGCGGCGAAGGTCGGCGGGCGTTCCCTGGGCGACGATCCTTCCCTGGTTGATGATCAGCACCCGGTCGCACGTCATCTCGATCTCGGGCAGGATGTGGCTCGAGATGAGGACCGTCATGCGGCCGCGCAGGCTGGCGATCAGGTCCCGGACGATCAGGATCTGGTGCGGGTCGAGGCCTATCGTGGGCTCGTCCATGATGATCACGGGCGGCTCCGCGAGAACGGACTCCGCGATGCCGACGCGCTGTCGGAACCCCTTGGATAACTTCCCGATGATCTTGTGGCGGACCCGCTTCAGGTCGCACAGCTCCAGGACCTCGTCGATGCGCGAGCCGAGCTTGGAGCGCGCGACCTCCTTGAGCCTGCCGCGGAAGTAGAGGTACTCGCTCACCCGCATGTCCTCGGGCAGGGGGTTGTTCTCCGGCATGTACCCGATGCGACGTTTCACGGCGTCGGGCTCGGATGCGACCGGGTGGCCGCAGATCGAGACCTGGCCCGAGGTGGCGGGCAGGTAGCCCGTGAGGATGCGCATGGTCGTGGACTTGCCCGCGCCGTTGGGCCCGAGGAAGCCGAGGATCTCGCCCCTGGGGACGGTGAAGCTGATGCCGTTGACGGCGGTGACGCCCGCGAAGGTCTTCACGAGCTGGGTCACCTCGATCGCCGGCTGGAGGGGTGGGGAGGACATTCCTGTGGGTTCTGGGCTTCCTCTTGGCCTCAGCCGCGGTTCTCCACCGTCACCTCGCCGGCGCGGAAGCCGCGGGTGTGCCCGTGGTCGTCTCGAAGCAGGAGGGAGCCGACGTCGTCGACGCCGAGCACCCTGCCGCGCCTCTTGCGGCTTCCCTCGGCGAGCGTGACCTCGCGCCCCCGCAGGACGTCGTACTTGTTCCAGAGCTCGGCAAAGAGGTCGACGTGGTCGCCGTCGGCGAACCTCTCGTAGGCGAGGAGGACCCGCCCAATCAGGGCGGCCGTGACGCGGTTCAGGTCGATCGGGGCCTGCGCAAGCTCCGCCAGGGAGACGGCCCTGCGCCCGAGCTCGGCCGGCCACTGCGAGGCGGAGCTGTTCACGTTGAGTCCGAGGCCGAAGACAAGGTCGCGGATCTGGTCGGCGTCGACGCGGGCCTCGGTCAGCATCCCGCCGGCCTTCTTGCCCCCGAATTCGATGTCGTTCGGCCACTTGATGCCGGGGGCGACCGGCACGAACTTGGAAACGAGCTCACAGATCGTGACGCCCATCCAGAGGGTGAAGGTCTGCATCCGCTCCGGAGCGATGCGCGGCCGGAAGGCGAAGCTCGCGTAGAGGTTCCCGTTCGCCTCGCTGTGCCAAGCCCGGCCGAAGCGCCCCCGCCCCTTGGTCTGCCTCTGGGCGAACACGGCGAACGGCGCCGCGCGCCCGGCGGCGAGCTGGCGCGCGCATTCGTCATTCGTGCTGTCGACCTCGTCGAGGACGGAGAACGTGAATCCCTTGCGGCGGATCTTGAGCTGCGACTCGATGAGCGCCGCGTGCAGCATGCGCGGGCGCTTCGAGAGCCTGTACCCGCGCGCCGGCTGGGCCTCGAACTCGAAGCCCTGCGCCCGGAGCTTCTCCATTTGGTGCCAGACCGAGACCCGGCTCACGCCGAGCTTTGAGGCGATTGCGCCCCCGGAGACCCAGCCAGGCTCGGCTGCAAGCAGCTCCCGCAGGATCAGCGTTTCTGTCACTTACTGCGGCCTCCCTGAAATCCCTCCACCGGAGCCGGTTGGCCCGAAATCGTCACTGCGGCGCATGTAGGTGTCCTGGCTCTGCTGGAGGATGTACTTGCCCTCGGTGAGGTCGCCCCCGAGCGCCATCGCGTGCGCCGTGTCGGACAGGTCGGTCATCTCCTCCTGGCGCTGGTCGTCCAGATACATCTGGTAGGCCGTGGCCGAGTTCAGGCCCAGGAAATTGCCGAAAAGGAGCCCCGGGTGGCTCTTGAAGGAGAGATTGGCAAGGCCCTCCGCCGTGAAGAGGTCCTTGTCCTTGAAGACCGGCGGCCGCTTCTCGCGCACCACGTAGGTGGGCAGCCGCTTGATCTCGTTCTTTGGCTTGTCGATGTCGCGCAGGTCGACCGACTGGGCGGAGGGGGCCGGCGTCGGCTTCGGCGGGTTGTACTTGGGCATCCCGAGGGCAAGGTCCGCGGCGACGCCCGGGGAGACGGTCCGCGTCACGCCGTCGGAGTCCGCCGGCACCTGGGGCAGGACGTCGTTCGGCTTGGCCGCCAGCACGAGGCTCGAGGCGTCGTGGGTGTCCGCCCCGGCGGCCGGGGAGACCTGGGGAACGGCAGCGGTGGGGCCCGACGGCTCGGCCGAATTTTGGGCAAGCGCGGTCGCGGCGGCCACCAGGAAAGCGATTAGAATCTTTGGCGCGCGTTGTGGCATTTCTCTATTAGTAACCTAGCGCGGGTAATAGATCCGCGCAACCCTATCCTTGGCGGGCATTTCCCCGAAAGCGGGGCGGCCGGGGCCGCGGAACGCTACCCGCGGACCTGGCCGGTGCCCGTGACCAGCCACTTGTAGCTGCAGAGCTCCCTCAGGCCCATCGGCCCGCGCGCATGCAGGCGGTCGGTGCTGATGCCGATCTCGGCGCCGAACCCGAACTCGAATCCGTCGTTGAACCTCGTGCTCGCGTTCCAGAAGACCGCCGCGCTGTCGACGCCCGCAAGGAACCGGTCCGCGGCCGACCTGTCGGCCGTCACGATGGCGTCGCTGTGCGCGGACC